>Ga0247770_1000723_pt1 | contig 30807 bp, 18 predicted proteins | sample UWRJL136409B6_FD_179943 | JGI IMG/M metagenome (GOLD analysis project Ga0247770, IMG submission 179943) | Plant litter microbial communities from Arlington Agricultural Research Station in Wisconsin, United States - UWRJ-L136-409B-6 | ecosystem: Environmental > Terrestrial > Plant litter >... | reverse complement strand
ACCTTCATCGAAGTGGAATGCCTTGGCGCATGCGTCAATGCTCCCATGGTGCAGATCAACGACGACTACTACGAGGACTTGACGCCCGAGACCACAAAAGCGCTGCTGACGGCGCTCAAGGAGAGCGTCACGGACGTGGGTAAGGCGGACAAGGTGCCGAAGCCAGGCCCGCTGAGCGGACGGGATACGTGCGAGAACAGTGCCGGTCTCACAAATCTGACAAGTGAGCCGTGGGGTGTTGAGACGACGAGGGAAGACTTGTAGATTACCACCAGACCAGATGGGGGTGCTGGAGAACCTGCTTATAGACGGTGATGTACAAACAAAACACATAAACCGGATATCTGTATGTGACATCGAAAGCTGACAATGATGGGTGATAATACCGATACCGTGATCAGGAGTCCTATTTCGTAACTATTTTCAGTTCATGCATCATACCTTTTCAGTACCCAGAACCGAACCTAAACCGGGATATTCACAGCGCGTTGTACTATTAGCACGACTCCCTCGTTCAACCTGGGATATAAGCATACAGCCATTGCGCCTGCTCGACAGCACGAGAACTAATCCATACCCATCAACCCAGTCTGAAAATCCAGCCATCTCCCAGCCGATTATTCCCCTCATCTAAACCTCCCCAAATGACGATTCCATTCTCCTCCAAATCACCCATCGTCGCACTCGCAAACCACCCCCTTGCCCCGGGCCCATCGAGCGATGCATCATTCTCATCATCGTACGGACCAGCCTCAACGCGCGCCCACCGCCCCTCACCTGTCTTCCTCCGCACGGCATTCATCACCGAATTGGCCAAGCTCGCAGCCGACATTCCCTGGGGTGGGACTTGGAACGCCCAGACATCATCTAAAAATTTACCCGCCGTCTCATGACCACCACCCGAGGACTCCCGCTCGCCAAGCATGAGCACAAGGTGCTCGCGACCCCCGCCAACAGTGACAGCCTCAAGACGAGCAACGCTGCGCGGTGCCGGCCATGGGTCTTCTTGCTTCTCACCCTCCGTGAGCGGGGCCTCAGCTGGGTCAGACTCCTTATACCCAACGTCCTCTTGTTTAGTCTGTAGTAGGGATTGCCACTCGCCGCGAGCAACGAGGCTGACTTCCCCGGCGGAGAAGCCGTCGTCGAAGCGGTCAACGCCCAGCTCAAGGACGTCAAGGCGGCCGCCTTCGGTGGACGTACCGTTGAACCCACCAAAGCGATAGAGCTTCCCGCGCGCAAGAGCAAGGGCAGCGCCGCCGCGGGGGGCGCCGGGGGCGTCGGGGAACCGCTGCCATGTGCGGCTGTGGATGTCAAAGGCCCAGACGTCGGAGGCGCGGGTATCGGGGGTAGAAAGGCAGCCGCCGTGGATGACGAGGGTGCCGAAGCCGGCGACATCCGGGTCAACCGCCCGTGCGGCGACATTTCCTACGATGGGGCGCTGCGGTGTGCCCACTTCGTCGGAGTCGCCGAGCACCCACTCCTTCCATGTGTCGGCGCGTGTGATGGGCTTGGGGTGGTGCTGCGCAAGGTTGAAGTCGCTGGGCTTGGCTGTTGCAATAGCGGAATGGTAGCTTCGTGCGGCGGGGATAGATGGGGAGGGTGAGACAGCGGCGGTGGCAGGAATGATTGGATCAAGGTAGGACCAATACCGGCTTTTCGTGTCGAAGACCCAAACGCGGCCGCCCTCGTCAATGGCTGACATGTCTGGGCCGCCACGGCCGCCAAAAAGAAAGATCCGATGGCCGATAGAAGCGGTAGCGTGGCCGACGCGGGGGGATGGGACAGACGGAAGGGGAGATGGGGGCTCATTGGCGTTCCCGTTGTCAGAGATGGTAGCTTCAGTGTCCTCGATCTCGATCTTGATCTCCGGGCCCGGGGGAGGGGTCGGGGCGGACTCCTTGGGCGCAGGTGATGCCTTGATCGTATAGTAGTCAGCTGGAGCACCGCTGGACGGCAGCGCCACAACGTGCATATCGTTGTCGACTGGCTTGCGAGCGCCGGTGCTCTCGCCGCCAAAGATGTAGACATTTCCGGCCACGATGTTGAGCGAGTGTGAGGATCGTGGCAGTGGGGGCAGTCCACTGATCTTCTCCCAGGTGCCTTTCATTCCATGTGCGCCGTGCTGATGGCCATGGCCGTGGTGAGTGCCGCCGAGATGGAGCGATTGGATCGATGGGAGGGATTGCGGGATCGAGTTGAAGAGGTCTGTCGTTCGACGCTTCAGCAGCTTGAAGGAATCCATAGCTTTGGTAGGTTCTGGACGACCAGACTGGGGGCAATTTGTTTGCGGAGACTGTTGTACAGATCGCGCGTCTTGTCCCTCCGCTGTTGTCTAGTAAAAAGCGATGGCTCTACGGATAGTATAGAGCTGAGTATAAGTAGTGTTCTGCTGACAAGGGCACACTAATTGTAGAACCTCGCTGGCCAAGAAGAGGTTTGATTCTACGTATGCGAGGAGGATGGAAGGAATCAATTTCCGAGATGGAACAGGCGGAACAATGACACCTGATCTTGTCGTTGGTTGCTTACTTCCCTGCAGGTGAAGTACAAGTGGAGGCGAAGGGAATGGCTGCATGCTGCGCCTGGAACTATTGCGTCACAACATATGAGCGCGAGGGTGCGGGGTTCATTGGTCACCCCACGCCACCACCATTCTCTACACTCCTGAGATATTGACAGAAAATACTCCATACATTGCAACGCTATCGCTTGCCACTCAAATGTCCGCTATGTGTATTATCGCATGGCCAGGATGGCCAAAACTAACAGCGCATTAAAATCAACGAACGCCATGACCACGGGCGCCCAGATACCCAATCTTTTGTCTGTAAAATAAAAGCACGTCTTCATGAAGTAGCAAAAACCACAGCTCGAGCATCACAGATCCCGATGTAGTGACATAAAACAGGACGTGATTTCCACCAAGCTCAGCCCACTTGGTACCCGTTGGCGCCTTGTCCAATGCTTGCACGGCAGTTGCGCCAAATCGATAACAGGGACCAAAGAATACCGGTGATATACAAGGATTCGATCCTGCCGCGCCGTGTTCTGTGATATCGCGGCGTGGAGTATCGTAATCTAGCGCCTGGCAATACAGCACATGATTCCAGTGCGGCCGAGGAACCACAGGAAGCCGATAAATCGTACGACCGAAAGGGCTGCCGTTGCGTACAGCAAGAATCTGAAGAACCCAGCTGTTCTGTCGCTGGTTTTTTGCTGCGAAGGTGTTAGCATAGTTACCACGGTGTAAATCAGCATATTACTTACCCCAATTCCAAATGAGTTGAAGTTGTCACTGGTGATAACAACAGCCAAGAGGCAGTTCGAGAACAGCCACGAAATGACAAGCATGGTTCGGAATGTCTTGTAAGAATCTTCGAGATCCTTGGGCTCAGCCTCCTCTGTCTCCTTGTATGGGGCGAGAGCTCTTCGAACAGTCTGCTCAAACATTTGATCGATATCTTCCTGCGGCTTCTCAATTTCTTCCACCACAGTCTCGTTCTTTTCGCCCTTGCTGACAGTTGCCGAGGGCAGAGAGTCGTTCTTGTCCGATCCCTTGGTACCCCAGGACACATCGTGCCAGTTGTTGAAGGCGTAGACCATGAGAATGTTGATGTATGTCGACATGAGCAACATGTAGAAAGGGAATGAGTGGAACATGTGCCAAGGGTCCATGTACATGAACGAGGCGACATAATAGAGTCCGTAGATGGTGACGAGAGCAACAAGAATGACGCCCGCCGCACTTGTCCCGCCCAGCAACTGCTTGACAGCATCTCCGGCATTTTCGAATTGCAGCTGGTCGCCAAGAGGTTTCGAGAAAGCCTGGGCCACGAGGTATCCTGAGAGAATCAACACGTAGAGCTGTACAAGCGAGAAGACGACGTATGACGTGATATAAGTGTACTTGGATCCTTTGGGCCGATTACCGAGAGCGAGAATAAACTGCAAGATGACGAATGCAAGGTACAGATATTTGAGAACCGCGTTAAACAAGGGCGTGACAGAGTCGCCAAACGGCCATCCATGGTGTTCTTCGGATGTGGGAGACGATGTGACCGGGGTGCCGACGAGATCCATGATGACAGTGGTGGTGAGCCAGTAAGAGGCCAGGGAGAACCAGGTGAAGATGACGTTGAGAATGTTGTAGATTAGCTGAATGTGGAAGAAGAACATGCGAATGATGTTGTGCCCGCTCTTGTACATACGGCCGAAGTGCATCAGCGAGTAGATACTGGCGGCGAAGGAGCCGTTGAGCCAACGACGACGTTGGCTGATGAACTCTGCCGCACCCTCCGGTACATCGGTTTCGCCCTTGGCAGCCTTGATATAGCTCAGATGCCACTTCTGACCCGCCTTGGCGACCAGCTCGAAGCAAAGAATACGATCCTCAGCCAAGAACATGTTCTTCTTGAAGATGTTCATTCCCTCGATACCCTTCTTGCCAAGGATCTTGGACAGAGTATGGTCACCGTGGAAATATTGTTCCAAGGGTCGGCCCATGATCGCTCGGAAGCGATACGCAGAAAACGCGCCGGGTAGCACACTGACATATCCGAAAGCACTCTCCAGCGGCTTGTCCAGAATATTGGAGATTTTGTACTCAAAATTTTGCACGGCAACCAGAGGGTTGAGGAGCTTTTTGCCACCCTTTCCGAGCATGGCATGGATTTCACCGCAGGCGCCGCCGAGGTCTTTGTCATTGTAGAAGCCTTCCCATAGCGCAAGCAGAGACTTGGGGCTAGGCTTGGTACCGGCGTCGAGCAAAATGCACACCTCAGGGTTGAGAATGCGCCCAAAGGCGTTGAAGAGCCAGCGATGGGAGTTGATCTTCTTGCTGTTCTTCTGCTTGAGGCAGAAGATGAACTGCACTGGGGGCAGTGTCTGCGGGTTGTCATCAACGGGTCGGATGAGCTGTTGGCCTGGTGTTACTGAAAGCTGGGTTGTGTATTCAAAAATGTGGGCGACCGTCTCGTTGCCGTCGACATCCTTCTTCACCACACCATCCTGGAAAACACCGATCGTGGCCAGCACGTCCAGCACGTTCTTGTCCGTTTTGTCGATACCGTCAAAAACCAGGCAGACGACAATCTTCTGCCATGCCGGGCCGCCCTTGTTCCAGAAGGAGGACTTCTTCAGGTTCACAATATCCCGGATGTTCTGCATGACGCCATGCAGTGTTCTGGAAAGCAGGACCTTGTCCTCGTTGTAATAGGTGATGGCGATTAAAAGCTCTGTGTGGCGGTTGTACATCCGAGGACGCAGATCGTAACCGTTCTTGAGGGTAAAGTCATTGGGGTCGCAGGTAGCTGCCGTGTAGCGCATCTTGACGAACTCCTCGTTGCTACCCTCGGCGTTCCTGTACTGCGCCTGAACAGCGTTGCGGATAGCACTGGGGACCGGGTAGTCAATGCTCAGGACAGATCCCTGGATGAGCTTGACCTTTCTGGTCGCATAGCGCTTGAGCCCGCCAGCGGGTGCGGCCATGGGGTTCTGGCGCTGAACCCATCCTTCGTCAGTATCGGCTGCTCCCATATTGTATCCCGGATCCGCGGAGAAACCTGTCGAGTAATTCGCCGTGGCACCACCGTTATACTCGGAGCCGAATTGCGGTGCGGGAGCATTAGCAGCAACACCGACCCGCGTAGTACCGGCATTAGGCGCATAAGACTCGGACAAGCTATATGCTGATGTTGGGCGGAAGGGAGGTGTGTTGGTTCCAAGATGATGTTGGTCGGTCTCGTACGGCAATTGGTTTTGGTTGAGCAGTGCAGCCTGTGCCTCGTCGTGTTCGTGCTAGAAGCAAATCTAGGTTAGTCGGTGGTCGTTTCGGGGGGGGGGCAAACGGCGAGGAGCGGAACTGACCTGGTTCTGGGCGTTTAGATCCTGCATAGGATGGCCCTCATAACCACTTCCCCGGCCATAATCGCCTTGGCCGCGGTATGCCATTGTCACAAAAGCCGCCTCAGCGAGATGTGCTGGATGAGAAAATGGAAAGGGAATCGACGATTGCCCGATTGACAAGAGCTGATGGTTGTTGGTGTTGAGAGGAAGCCGGTCAGCTCGCGGTGCTGCAGCTTATTTCACCCTGGCGAGCAGAAGTGCTCGCTCTTGGCCGTGCTTGTCAAAGAAAGCACCTCTTCTGACAATGCCAACAGTAGGGCGCTATTCGTTCCGGCCTGAGGAATATGGGACCGGTAAACTTTCGGGGAAGCCACACGTTGTGAAAAACAAAATGGCTAGACTTGATGCCAGAACTGATGTTTCTCGAAGTTGTGATTTGGGAAGATGGGCATAAAACTTGGTTTCATGGCTTTCAGGAGGCGTCCCGGTTTGTATTACGAGTGTAGCTGGCGGGAGGCTGTGGCTCAGCTGCAGGGATCATGGCAAGCGACTCCACTGGCTCTGCGCAGCTCGCCCAAGAAGGAGGCTAGTGCGAGGAGGCTTGTTGTCGTGCTGCTCACTTCTGGTTCGCTCAGCCGACCCGTTTCTCAAAAAGTCCACCAACACCCAACGACGTCACACAGGTCGCCCCCTGATTCCATTCTCCCCGAGATGTTTCATCAGCTCAGTCGTTTCCTGCCGCCTACTTTGTACAATCGCCTAACTCTTCATCCTTTTGCACGGAACTGTGGCGGAAAAGATCAGAATATGAAAACGAAAAATGGTTTTAACATGATACCGTTTGGCGTGCAGGCGGACCGCACCTTTTTCTTCGACTTTGGCATAGCCTGGTGGACGACCAGACCTTAACTTCCAATTAACTATTCGGATGAGGGTATTGGCACTGTGGGCCAGCTGGGACGCCACCAGGGACAACCACTACAAAGATGCATCTCCGCACTGTCTGGATCTGACAAACATGCACCCAAGACTTTTTTGGGATTCTGCGCTCACTGCCTTGTCGCCGCGCCCTTTTAGGATTCGACCGTCATGGCTTCCTGGCCGCCGCAGATCACAACTTGGTCAATATCCTAAAATTGTTTCTAGTCGACGGTTGAGTGGTCTTTTTCCCCCGCTGCGATTTGGTCTGGCTGCAGTTCGAGACGTCCAAAGGACAAAGAGCGACAGCGTCGAAAAGGAGGCAGCCCCCTGGACCCACTAGTCCTTCTGGACCCATGAGCAAAGACAAGACCCCTTGGTCCTGAAACACCCGGATCTGAGTTGGCCAACACCCAATAGGCCTCCAGTTCCAGGCCTCATGAGAAAGTCAGGAATTTGACCCGCAAAACGTCAGTAACACGAGCTGCACCGAAGCGCTCGTATGCCGATGCGAAGAGGCAGGTGAGCGGGGAGGTCACACTAAAAGACGAGCTGTTCTCGCTGTCCAACACAGCTCGCCGCCGGTTTCCGCTTGCTGCCGATCCCTGCATGGACCAGAGACTTTTGATGGCACGAACTCACAAGCACTCTGTATCGATTACCGAGCATCTTGCTGCCGTCAGTCTTCCAGTGGAAGTGTTGTCAAAGATGAGAGCTTCTCTCTTTCATCCCTCCCAACCAAAAATAGAACATGGTTGTCCGATGTGGTTCTGTACGTCGGACTGTACTGCATGTAAATCTGTGCCTAGTGGGTCGCTTTCGCGCGATTCACCTGGTCTAGCTAGTCCTGGCCACTTGATGAGGCGAAGCAATTCCAAGACAAGTTTGTCGAAATACGGAATACTCCGGGATAACGATGGCGAGTATCGCTTTCTATACGGGCTGCCTCATTCCCCTGCGACCCCCTCTTCGCTGTTCCGTTTTCGCATCAAACCGTTTCTTGCTTTGTTGCCTTTGGTATCCATCCTTTCACGCATCAGACCGTCCGCCGTTGCTGCCGGGCTCAAGCTAACGGCGAAAATCTCACATCAGCAACAGCCCCGCCTGCCGGTTGGCTTGGGCCATTGCGTGACTGTTGGCTCGGACTTAGGTGTTCGCGCAGCGTGGTTCTCTTCAGTCTTGGTTTCTGGATCCTTCGTCGCCCAAACCATGTTCGGGCGAGCACCGGAACAGCTCGTGCACAAATGTATCGACTGTGCAGCAAGGGACTGGCCGTATTTCTGAGCGAACTCAAGCAGTAAGGCACCGTTGAGGCAGGAAGACTGCTCGTATTACTGTCATGACCTTTTATCGGGCTTCACCTCCCACACGTCCTCCTGCGAGTAGATATACGGGGTTTGGTACATTTATATCGTGAGAGTGTTCTGGGTGTCAATTCGTCGTTGACAAGGCGGTGTTGTGTGTTGTCAGGTTCCAGGATCTTACCTACCTCTTTCACAGTCAACGTGAGGAGTTCGTGGCTTATTTATTATGCTCTCTGGCATGATTTGCTAAGCATCAACCAGCCTCGAGGCCCATTTAGAGGGTTTCTATCCTATTAACCCCTTTCGAAGATAACCGTGGCAGCGCAGCCAGGCTCACGCAGGCAGCACCAGACAGCGAGTGGTTGAACTGGTCTTGTCCTGACAATGGATCCGGTGCATTTGATCAACGTCAGACATACTGACGGCGGTTTGGCACATAAATGGTAACATGAAGAGTCTGCTCTCAGGCTAAAAACGAGCAACGCCTTCTATTTGTGACGCCCTGCGGCTTCATAGGCGAGTGTTCCCATTAAAGCCCAGAGCCTTGATTTTCGGGGTCTTAACAAACTTATTATGACAATTCCCAGGGGCTGGCTTTCGCCTCAATGTTTCCACTTCCTCCATCGAATCGGATTCGTAGCGGTTCGCCTCCGGAGCCCGGCTATCAATGCCCGGGCATTTGATGGAAAGTTAGGTTCATATTCCCGGTTCAAGCCCGGACACTACGTCTCCTCCCAATGACTATGCAACACAAACTTAGGATTCTAGCAAGGACAAAAGCAAACATGAGAGTCCGGTAATGTAGAGACTCGAGACAGAGTTCGTTGCCAGCCAATTCTAGTATAGAAATATCACTGCATGCAGGTGGAAGGGAAAGGTGAGTTCGGCATTTGCCAGGAAAGACGAGGACACCCTCGTTTCAAGACCCAACAAGCCGACAGAGTGGCGAGGCCCTGATCCAATCCAAGGTTCTCTTCAGATGAAGCCGTCGAGAAGGGATGGGATGGGACAATATCGGCAGAGTCGAGTGTTGCTCGAGAAGGAGGGTAACGTAGCTCCTAATATGTAATAAGGCGGGGAGGTCCTTCGAAAATCAATCTCGACGGCACTCGCCAAGCCGATGGACCACATCCCAGCGCGCACTCGCCTCACAAATATTAATTGATTTCGACATCATTGCGTCGCAGCCGACAACGCTATGTTACTGAAAGTATCCCCCTCCCCCCACCTTCCACCCTGAGATCAGCGTTCCAGACCCTGATTCATACTCTACGCGTAAGAAAGAAACGAATTGTTCTCGAAACCAGACAACAACGCGAAAAACCCTGGAAGCTGTCGGAGCGGAATAGATCTGCGATCGGCGTTGGAGTAGGCCGTCGGGGGTGAAATTGGTTGGACCGACAAGACTGGGCTGAGCGCACTCCAGTCTTGGAACTGCATTCCATTGGCTGCGTACCTTATGTGCAACATGGCAAGCCCGTGGACATGCGTTCGCTTTTCGCAGGCCGGCCCCTCGCAGTTCTCTTCCCCGCTTGCCACGAAGTGGCGGGAGCTTGCCCAGGCACTCGGATGTATCAAAACCAAGTCTTCGATTGGAATTGGAAGACTTCATCATAGATATAATCGAGCTGCCTACCTCAATCTGAAATAAAGTTGTTGCGCATGATCACTGATCTCATCAGCAGATTGGAGGGTGCCATCGCCCAAGAGGGGAGGGCGGACCAGCATTGAAGCGGGATACAGGGGCCCCCGCCCAAGAGCTGATGATTGAGCGAATGGGAGGCTGAGTTAAGCCCCCTGGATGTTTCGCTAAACTACCGGGCGCCCACCCACATCGCTGCACCGGGGCGCTAGTGGCCCTTGCTGGCCCGTTGTCAGTCTGGCTCCGCCCCCCAACTGGTCACTTCCGTAAATGAACTTCGGGGAGAGTGAGACTTGGCCCGTGTGTCCTTCGGTCTCTCAAAGTCGATGTGCAGCCCACCTGCCGCTCCGTCTGCCTGGCCCTCTCAGCTCTCGCCAGCCAGCATCGCTCATCGCTGCCCACGTCGTCCACGACTCAATCTCAACAGCAACATCATTCACCTTCATCCGTCTTGTCCCTGATTCCAACCAGAGGGCAGTCAGATGTGTTCCTGGTGAAATTCTTTTTTGAACATCTTCCATTCTTTTGAGCTAGCCTCTTAGTCACTCGTTTCCATTCACGCCATCAGCCTTCACTACGACATCATCGCCCATCTTCCGTCCTCATCCTCCATCCTCCCCAACCGTCATTTCGGACGATTCGACTCGGCTATATTGGTGTAAACGAGACGCCATTCTTGAAAATCAACCGCTATCTCATCAATCGCCACACTCTCGCGGCCGCTTAACGGCTTCTCGGGCATATATCCGATCTATAGATCTGCAACGGCGGATGATCCAGGCCCTCCCACGCTGGTCATCCGAACGACACTAAGAGTCGCCTTTACAAACCTGTCCGCTACGCTCAGTTCACCGCACAGCCTTCAAGATGGAGCCCATGCTGGCCCCAGTTCCTGGTAGGCCGAATGAGACACGCGAAACCAAATCACCAATCTAACATGGACACAGGATTCACCAGGCTCACGAAGCGCGCAGAGGTCTGCCTCGTTTGCGACCCCTCAGTGAAACTTGTATGCCCAACGAGCTGTCCAGAAGGGACGTCTTGTGTTTACGTATACCCGAAAAACTGCTACGACTTTTGCGCAAGGGCTATTTGTCAGGAAGATGGCATTCAGCCCACAAAGCCAGCGCCGGTGAACAATGTTGGAGGGATTGCTGGAGGTGTTGTCGGTGGTCTCGCTGTAATCGCCGCCATTACCTATCTGGTCTGGAAATACTGCATTCGAGCACGACGGCAAGCAATCGCCTTGCCAACATACGACGAGTCAGAGAAGTCGACCCAAGAACCAGAAAGCTTCACCGAACGGAGAGATCACCGCGCGTCAACTCATACCGTCCACTCCATGGCATCCACGGTTCTTACTCGGGCTTCAAACATCATTCAGATCGCATACATTCCCGGTGTTACCAACCGAGCAGCGACTTCTCCCACAGTTCTTGTCCCTCCAGTACCACCGCTCCCTCTCAGTCTTTCTCAGGCGAACAGCCCGGCTCCTAGCGACCAACACTTCTTTGTACCCGGCGACCTCCGCGACTCTACATACTCTGCTCTATCAGGCTACAGCGACCGTACTTCATACGCCAGGACATCATACGCACCTCGCTCTAGTGTTGCGTCGACGATCTATGGAAAAAATGCAGTCATTGTTGCTCCTGCCCAGACTGGTATGCGGGCCAAGCCGGCGATGGTTAGCGTAAAGTCGGGTTATTCCAACGGGTCTGTCGGCAGCGCCACACCGCCTGTCCCCAGCGTCGATTTCGAAAAGTACAGTGGCCTGCGACCACCAAGCCCGACCGGCAGCACCTTCAGCGTGGGTTCGACATTCTTGAACAATGCTAGCACTCACACAGCTACTCCTGCCCGTGCCATGGTCGTCCGCGTCGGGAGCGTGAAGAAGGTCACAGGCAAGCCAAAATCAACTGACGAGCCAATGCCGTCTCCTGCGGCATCATCTACGGTTCGGGACTCAAATGCCGCTACCATCATTGTCGACTCGCCATCCCCTGACCAAGGACCATTTTCTGATCCACCCAATCAAGCAGCAGCTCAAAGCACAACCAGTCTGAGCGCTGTGATTGAGGAGGCCACACGGCGAGCCTCGCAAAAAGACACATCGCTCCCTCCAAAGGATAGGGAACGGAGTCCATTTGGCGACGAGCATGCCACACAAGACTAAAGCGGATAACGTTTTACGCCACTTCCTGACTTGTACTACGATGATCTAAGACTTTCTGTGTCACCTACTTTCTCTTCGTATTTTAAAACTTCTTGTTACCTACTTTTTGGATTTGGATTGAGGGGATGTAAAGGCCACCTTGAGGCCAAGTGCCTGGCCGAGGAGCGCTCCCGAGGGTTTATTTTGTATTGCTGTTGGATACCTGGAAGGATTATGCTGCCAGCCTTCATAAAACGAATCAGCTGGGTGATTTATCGGAGTTGTGCAAGGCGATGCAAGGAAACTTCAGGAATGAGATGCCAGGAGAGACGCCCACAAGGGCGTGGCATGGATTGAATAGAGATGATTGTCTCTGCTCCCCTACAAAATATTCCAGTTGCTTCCACCTGTGATCAACGAGTACGCCTTGGAATACGTGTTTAGTTCTCGCTCTTGCCGAAACGGCAGTCCGAGCTTTTGGGTGTTGATTATTCACAATGCTTCAATTTGCACCAAGGCCATCAAGGTATTGATGGTATCTATCCAGGATGCCTCAACTCCACTTACGCTAACGTACCTACCTGCCTAGCGCAGTTTCAGCTGATACCAGAGGACCCTATCCACCATCCATCTCGTTCTCACGTTTGTTGAATACACGAGCAGGGAGATGCATACATGCCCATTGTCTTCACTTCGAATCGGCCACGTAGATATCGCGCCACCACTCTGAGTCACTGTCAACGCACTGGCGCTCCAGCTAAATGTTGCCGGCATGAATAGTAATTTGGTAGGGACCAGCACCAATGCGGCGTTCCTATTGATCCAAAGCATGTAACCTTAAAGCTAAACAGACAAAGAGTCAAACAAGGGCTGGAGCGAAACAATCAATCTAAACTTCCAGTCTCCACTGCCAAGACCCCTGGAAGTGTGGGGGCAATTGCTGCCCTATTCCTGAGGCGACAATCTGACCCCGCCAAAACGTGCCTGTCCGGTCCAGCATCCAGCCCCACCATCACCAAAGTGCTTGCGCTTTCCTTTCCTTTGATTTCACCACTCCGGGATAACGCTCGCGGGCTCTTTGTTTGGAAGGGTTTCTCCAAGACCAGCGCTGTTTTCTGCCTCCCCCCATCTTGAAGCTTCCAGTTTCTCCTGGTCCGCTCCCCATAGTAGCTCCCGCAAGGTAAGCACGCCCCTCTTCTACCCTCCCAGAGAGCTCCTTCCTCGTAAATCTTTTAGAGAGCGGCGAGCGAGCGGCGAGAAAGTTCCCCAGAACCACCTGCAAGCCTTTTGGATTCCTTTTCCGCTCTCTTCGCAACTACATCTACTCGGCGCACCATGGATTGGAACGCTGCGCTAATCAGCCCCATGAGCAGCCACGGATTCAGCCACGGATTCAGCACCATGGCAGACCTCGCAAGCCGAATCACGAAGCCGGGGGAAGCTCCCCCCGCCGACCCCGCTGTCGCCGGTGATAGCAGCACCGCAGAAGAGGCCAAGGTCGAAACAGTTGAGGATAGCAACCTCGTCGAGAACGAATACGAGGTCGAAGTGAAGCTCAGTGATCTCCAGAACGATGCTGAGAGTCCCCTCTACTCGGTCTCCTCTTTTGAGCAGCTCGGCCTCCCGAAATCTATAAATGATGGACTTCTTGCCATGAACTTCAAGAAGCCCTCGAAGATCCAAGAGAGAGCGCTCCCGCTTATGCTCAGCAACCCGCCTCGCAATATGATTGCGCAGTCGCAGTCTGGCACTGGCAAGACCGCCGCCTTCGTGCTCACAGTCCTCTCCCGCGTCGACCTGACAAAGCCCACACAGCCTCAGGCGCTTGTCCTGGCACCTAGCCGTGAGCTCGCCCGACAAATCCAGATGGTCATTCAGACTGTTGGACAGTTTTGCGAAAACCTCATAGTAGAGGCCGCCATTCCGGGCTCGATATCCCGCGAGACAGGTGTGAAGTCCAGTGTCGTCGTCGGAACTCCGGGTACCGTCATGGATCTTGTTCGCCGCCGTCAATTCGATGTCTCGCAGTTGAAGATCCTCGTTATTGATGAGGCCGACAACATGCTGGATCAGCAAGGAATGGGCGAGCAGTGTGTTCGCGTGAAGAAGTATGTGTCCATATACACGCCCCCCACCCCGTTGGATGGCAAGGTCTAATTTTTCAACAGCATGCTTCCCAAGACAATCCAGATTCTTCTTTTCTCGGCGACATTCCCGGATAATGTCCTGCAATACGCTGAGAAATATGCTCCCAACGCCAATCAGATGAAACTGAAGCAACAGGAGCTCACGGTGAAGGGGATTTCTCAGATGTACATGGATTGCCCCAACGAGAAGGATAAATACGACATTCTTTGCAAGTTGTATGGCCTCATGACCATTGGCTCTTCGGTCATCTTTGTCAGAGTACGTTGCACACCGGCTACCGTCTCTGCCACGAACTTTTTCTAATAGCAGATCTAGACTCGAGATAGTGCAACCGAAATCCAGCGTCGCATGGAGGCTGATGGGCACAAGGTTACCGCCCTCCATGGTGCTTACGAGGGTGCTAGCCGTGATGCGCTCCTGGACGACTTCCGCTCGGGACGCTCCAAGGTTTTGATCACAACCAACGTCCTGGCACGCGGAATCGATGTGTCGAGTGTTTCCATGGTCATCAACTACGACATCCCGATGAAGGGCGCCTCCGAACGCGAGCCTGACCCCGAAACCTACCTCCACCGTATTGGCCGCACTGGCAGATTCGGACGTGTTGGTGTCAGTATCAGCTTTGTTTACGACCGCAAGAGTTACGATGCTCTTTCCACGATTGCCGAATTTTACGGCATCGATTTGATTCAGCTCAGCCCCGATGACTGGGATACGACAGAGCAAAAAGTGCAGGAAGTTATCAAGTCGACCAGAGCGAAAGCGGACTACGCTCCCAATGCTACCAGCGGCTGAATATAGGGATGAGGCGGATCGGGGAGAAGGGTTTGTACCACGTTCCCGATCTCAAGATGTACTGCTGCCTGGGATGTATTCTCGTGGGAAAAAAAGAGGTTGGCCCTGTCATTTGGGACATGGATGAAGAATGATATGTGTAGTGGAGGGATGGTATTTCGAGGAACTGTGAATCATCGTAACTTTGTAATTCGAGGACGGAGCCATCGAGATAGATACCAAACGGCGCAGAGTCGCATGTTTGCCCCCCTGACAGTTGCGGACCTCTTCTGTTCCACTGAAATGCCTTACTTTGGCGCCCAGAACGGGAATTTCAATCCGAGTATCTTAGCGTAGGCATGTCGGGTACCTACAGTTATGCTGTTCATTGCATCACAACACGGGGTGCATCGGTGTTTTATCGGGCTGCAAACGAACTCTCCGGCGCTTGCGTTGGATCTCTTGCCGCCGGCGCCCGGCTTCAATCCGTAGAACCTGGAATGAAAGGGACTAGAAACCCTCGCTGATGACCTTACTTGCCGACCTCACCGACAGCAAACAAAAGTTTGCAGTTGTTGGCCCGAGATAGGAGGCACGGTGGGATCTTTGGCCGGGCTCTGGGCTAGGCAGAGATAATAAAAACCGATAGGGTTACAGCCCGTCGAGGCTGGGTGAGTGCGTGCAGTGAGGCGCTGGCGATTTCGGGTGGTAATGAGAAGTCCAATTGAAGAACACCGATTGGGGGCTCCACCGGCGCACGTGACGGACTATTCGGGTGCTTGGCAGGTTGCAGGGCTGCTGCGAGGCCCCGATTTGACGCCCAGATCTCCCAATTTAGGCGCCCAGCCAAGCGCGTGCTGGGACAACCCGATGGGAAGCGGCACTCTCAGCCATTCATTCGCACCGGTTGCGTGTTCCTGCATCTGCCAACTTTAGACGGCCGTCAACTTGAGGATTGCACGCCGGCGGGGACAGCCACACCCATACCCAGGAACGATCTCTCTCGAAATACCGCGAGATGCTGGAAATAGGACTCCTAGCCAATGGCGACAGCCAGGCGGAGGCAATCCCAGCGCGATCGCTCCCCACGGCTCCAAAGCCTGGGGACAATGACGCAACTGGCGCCTCGCTGCGATGCAGCAGCCCCCAATTAGGAGTCAGCACTACAACGGGCGCAACGCTCAACAGTATCACTAAGCGCAACCTCTCTCCGCAACGCTGCCAACGTGGTAGTCCGCGATATGCCGTGACTAGGCATCGAAGTAAAAGGCCGGAGGTGGCCGCCATTGGGGGCGCCCACCCACGGCGCAATCGTCTCGCATGCGCCCCTTTGCTGTCGACTCGAGTTTCCTAGGTGCCTCGCCTTGTCTCGTCTCGTGTCTCTTGTTTCTTTTTCTCCTTTTCCCTTTACCTCACACCTCATCTCGTTTCCTCTTGTTTGCGTCTCGTCTCATCACATTTCGTGTCGTCTTGTTTCAAGCCCTTGGCAACTCTCTCATCCTCTCGTTTCCACCTCGACGCTTCTTTGTCAACATTCCCCTTACCTAGACTTGGCGATTTCCTCTTCTGTGCACCTCCATTTCGGGTAGCTGGCTGCGGCCTCCTCGTTTCATTAGACTCAGAATTACCGCCTGCCCCCGTGAGATGCCGGTCATCTCCCCCTAATGTCTAAGTGCCCGGAATAAGACGATTCCGCCCTCTTCCCGACCCGATCACATCTCGCCAGCCGCCGAGAGGCCGCTCGCCTTGGTACCCCTAAGCCTGCCTCGTCACCTCATCGTTCCTCTTCACTTGGCGAGTCCCACGGAGCCTCGACGTGTGCTGTCGTTCCGCAGAAACCAAGGCGTAGAGTCGAAGGCTTCAAGAGTTCCAGTACTGAGTGCGGTCTACAATGAGCTCTTAGAGGTATGTCATAAGGATATTTTGCTTATGGGTACCCGCTCACCAGGCTGCCAGATGATGCGTCAGAGAATAGCACAAACGCCATTTCTGTGCCTTGTACTATTATGGACGACGACACTCATCGCTGTCGCCAATGCCGCACCCAAGATCTCAACCGAGATCCTCAACTTTGTGCCGTCTTGCGCCCAGACGTGCTTCCAGTCTTTTATACTCACAAACCTCGATTCGAGCGGGTGTGGAGACTCGCCGACATTAGCATGTCTCTGCCGACAGTCGGGAAAGACGGGCCATACGATAGGAGAGGGAGCGGTAGCATGTATCGCTGCAGAGAGTGCCCGCGGGGCCTGCAAAGGCTCGGACTCGAGTAGTGAGTATACTCATTGGGATTGCGGGAATCAGACGCTGACAACAAATGGGCAGTCGCAACCCAGTCGACATCATATAACATGTGTGTGGGTATCGCCAACGCTGCACCCAAGACGCACGCGACCATCGTGGCGACTCTGGTCGTACCAACGGGGACGGGGCCTTTAATCATTCCTACACCAAAACCTACTACGAGTGCGAATGTTCCGGCTCAGGATGTGACAAGTGTTCTTACACCCACGTCTGCCGCACCGACAGCCTCGACATCATCGACACTGGGGACGAGCCCCGTGACAACAGGGCCAACCGATACATCAGCGGCGGTCGCCCCGGACGAGACTCCTACAGTAAGTCAGCAGCAGCTCGGCAGCGCACAAATTGTAGGTATTGTTCTCGGCTGTCTTGCTGTCGTGGTCTTCGGCATCCTCCTGGTGTTTTTGGCGAGATGTGTGCGCCGGAGAAGATTTGGTGGTGATCCGGAGGCCGGATTCACGAAGATGAGGGATTCGCTCAGCTTTGGGCGAAGAAGCCACCCGAATAGCCCTCCGGAGATCCAGATATCTAAGCCCCTTCACAGCTCGCCATCCGATAGAGCTTATCAGTGGCCGACGAACCCCCCAAGGCCACAGCAAACACAACAGATGCAACAGCCTGCGGGTGTCGGCTTGGCCGTCTCTCCATACCGCAGTCAACAAGCAGCAAGCGATGGAGCAGCGATGCGCGCGGCTCAGCGAGGAACACCGACGGTAATACTCAGCCCACCAGTTCCGACGCCGAGCACGGCGACGGTCGAAAATACCTCCTCGCCGAAACCAGCGTTGACTCTCGCTATACCGAAAGCGCCGAAGCCACAAACGCGCCCTCCGGTCAATTCACGGGAGAGCATTGTGACCGAGTTTGCCGAGGATGGAGAGGGAGACAGTGTGCCCAACACTGGGAATATCTGGCGGCCACCAGCGACCGACCCCCAGTCGGCAACCACATATTTCTTTGCCGATAAGGGTGGGAATTGGATCTTGCGCAACAAATCCGACCGCAAGCTAGGACCAAGAGAGCCAGCCATGGCTACCACTGAGGTCGAGCTACCCAGCCCTAGCGACAAGACCAAGGCCGAGCGGGCCCAAGGTTGGGTTTCACCTGGAGCTCTGGTCGAGCCGCTGAGGGTTCCGTCGCGGAACAACAACCAGCAGAAGCTGGGGTCGCCTATATCATTCAAGGATCAGCAGCAACAGCAGCAGCAGCGGTCGTCGCGTCGGGATAATAGGTCTTCTAGCGTCTATTCCCCGTATGACGCACCGTTGTCTGTGACACCGGGTCCCCAGAATCCACTGCCTGCTAACAATCTGCCGCCTCCTGATACGTACTTTGCTATGATCAGGGACGGGAGGGAGTTGGCCGGCCCCAGGAACTCCGCGAGGAAGTCAGCCAGGAAGGCTGCGAAACGACGCTCTAACGATTCATCAACGTCGATCGAGTCAGCCGCCGCACTTCCGTATGAAGACGAGGCTCTTATCGAAGATGAGCCTCAGATCAACCTGTCTCCCGTCGCCGAGTCACCACGCACACCCCTCACTCCTGGTCAGTCACCCGTCACGTACCCCAGGATCCGCCGCAGCGACGGCCTTTCACCGCAACAGCGACAAGGTCCTTCAAATATGCAACAGGGACTGAGTCTGTTCCCCATGCCCGCGAGACAGGGCTCGCTGCGCCAAATTCCGCCGCCTGGTTCAACACCCGGCCTGACCCTACCGGTCAAAAAGGCCGGAGTACCTATGATGGACCGGGTAGCTGATCCAAAACGCCCTATGGGTGCCAACGCTCCGGTCCTTCTCAGCCCGAACCAATATACAAACCGGAACCCTGCATTACAGCGTACTGGATCCCCCGAGACACGGCAGGGAGTTCTTCCGTCCATGAAACAGCAGCGTCAGCGACAACAGCAGCAGGGGCAAGCGGCGTATTGGACTGGCCAGCAGGCGGAGGTGGCCGAGAGCGGCGAGAGACGGGGACCCTACGAGCTTGCCACTGATGGTCAACAAGCGCGCCGTCCATCTCCTGCGGTGCAACAGCTGCAGCAGGAGCGACGACTTTCCCCAGCTATGTCGCTGCAAGAAATACGACCATCCCCGGCTATCCAGCAACTGCAGCAGCAACGCCGACCGTCTCCCGCTGGACTACCGTCGCGATCCATGTCCCCAGCTGACTCGTCGTCGCAAAACTCACTCTTGGCAAAGCGTCGCGGTGTTGAGAAAGCAGCGGCGCTCTCGCTCGCAGACCAGGAGGCGAAGAGGAAGCCAAAGGGCTGGAAGCGTCAGGAGGTCGAGATGCCGCCTATCACACCAGGCATTCGCATGATGACCCCGACCAGAAAAGGTGATGATTTGTTTTTAGATATAGCGAGGTGATCGGTCATTCTTTTCTCCTTTCTTCTCGTGGCTATGTATTATTACACTAGGGAGGCATTCTGTCTATACTTTCTTTCTTTTGGGTCCTTGCATGGGGCAGGAGTTTTCGAATGTTCTACTATGGATCCAGCATCTCGGGAAAATTGTTTCGGGTCTTAGGGGCGCACATTCTTTTTCCATTGGGGATATACACTACTTCTGCTACACTTACGAAGACCAGGGAGATATACGGTCATGTTTATGTTCACGGAGAGGTCAACGCACAGGAGGGAAGGTGGATGAGATACGCATGAGTGAAGCATGTTGGCTGGCGTTGTGGTTGCTGAGAGCGCGAGATACCATTATGTTCTTATTAATTACCTAGGTACCTACCTACCTCATTCATTCGGAGGCGGGGCTATTGTGCAGAGCCAAATAGAGTTTTAATTTTCCTCCCCAATCTAAGAATGTACAGTTGCTTCTATAATATTGTTGCAGTGATGTTGCTGTGGATGTGGGGGCCGAGCGCTTTAGATGGCGTTGAGGGGCACACGCAGCCCCCTTTGTCCGCGGGGTTGACGTGACATCACATGTCAAGGAGGCGAGTGCGAAAGTTTTGTCCTGACAACCAACAATGATATCGCACCGTTTGTTGGCCCGAGTTTCCAACCCGGGCGGCAATAGCATCGGGGCCAAACCAGGGTCTTCGTTACGCCTCGGGAAGCTATTTATATGCCGGCGCACCGGAATTTGTACGGCATTCCATGTCCGGTGGGTGTTGCGAGTTGACAACGCGGGATACAGTGGATTTATAAGCACGAGGAGAGGGAAAAAACGAATCACACCTGCCGCAATTAGCTCCGATACACGGTCTACTAGGAGCTCGACTCGCTTCTCGGGGGTAGTTCCGATACACGGAATCGAGTCGGACGCTTTGCTCGGCAATGCTCCTCGAGCTGACGGGAAGCAATGGAGTCGCCTCCCCACATTGGAGATCCTTCGGCTGAGAAACTCAACGGTCCCTTGTCCTCGAGGGCCGTCCCGCTGTCGGAGCCCCCCTTTTGGTAAAGTGATAATTTTCTTAGTTTTTCAGCCAGTTGGGGCGAACAGAGCAGAGCGCAAGAAAAGGGGACACACGCCAATGTACCTTTCTCGTCCGGCTGCCAGATCTACATACATTACATCCACACTGCATGCGTGCCGCAGCAGCGTCGAAATCTGTCAACCGATAGAGGTGCCCTGCCTCCACTCATCCAAGGTACCTGCTGCCTGCCATCCGACAATAAACTCCTCGTCCGTCGTTCACGCTTAGTCACGGTAAATTTATCCCTCGCTGCTGTCTCTCTGCTTTCCTCGTTCGCTCTGCCCTTTAAAGATCGCATTACCCAAGAACCCCAAGAGTTACACACCCCCCGCCGTGCCCCTCCCACCCTCGTCAGTGGCTTGCAACAACGGCCAGTCGCCGACACAGCCGTCCACTTACAGACCCAAGCGATTGCGTGCCTTGATGACGCCTTCAGAACGGCGCATTGATTCGCTGGGCTCTCCGCTCTGATTCGACGCCTGCGCGCAACGTGGGCTGCACGAGGCTGCAGGGAAGCGTGGGGGAGAGCACCGTTCTAACTGTCCGGCTTACACGCAACCTGTAGGTTCAACAGCCCTTTTCCTATGTATTCCCATGCATGTACCACCATAAGCCATTCCCACAACGGGCTGAGTGAGCTCATCGGCGCGTGCTGGCGATAGCATCACCCCTTTCTCTCTTGCACGTTTTCTTGCTTTTCTTCTGTTCCATCCGATTGCTGCAAGGCGCATCATCACGTTTCTCTATTGAGGGACCTGCTGTTGCCTGTGGCGCTTGTTTGCATCTGTAGCTAAGTCGGGATCGACAACGAGGCTGACTGGCGCGTAAGTTTTTTGCTGTCTGGTTGAGACATCTCTATCTGCTGCAGGCACACACGGGATACTTCCCTCGCCGTGAGCCGTCTACAACCGCAGGAGGGCAGCCTGGGGATCTTGCATCCACCACCACCACCGCCGCCACCACCAGAGTCGAAACGACGATACAATGGGTCTCCTGTGCGTACCATCCCCCCTCCCCCTGATCTGCGGCAGTCATGTGCAGGGGAGGCCGTTGCAGCTCATGCTGATAACCAGTCCTGCCTGAAGAGCAGAAGGAACGGCCCTCGATTGGCCAGAGGCCAAGAAGCAAGCACATCTTGTCCGTTCCTGGGGCATCAAGGTACGAAAGATGAGGCGCCACTCACACACCCTTTTCCCCCGGGTCCTCCGGACGAAGTTCAGGAACGCCAAGCTAATTCATCTGACCGCTCTCATAGCAACTGCTTGAGATATGGAACAAGGCCAAGGGCAAGGAGAGAGATGCCCTGCTCTGGGGTGATGAGGTAATGTGCCTGCTGAAATACTTGGTTGGTTACTTGAAGCGATTGTTCTGATATCCGTACCAGGTTGAGTATCTCGTAGTAACGTACTCGAAGGACGACCCCAAGGTCCTATTGTCCCTTAGACAGGCCGATATTCTCAGAGCCTTGGCGAATGACACAAGCCTCTCCGCAAAGGGCGGCTGCGTCCCCGAGCTGCAGCATATCCACTGGTACAAGTCTCCTTTGCCCCGCTGCCAGCTTTATATGTACTGACATTACACATCTCAGCAATGGCGAGCCGCTTCCAGTATTTCACCCCGAATTTGGGAGGTTCATGCTTGAGGCCACCCCGGGGAAGCCGTGGGGCATTGAGTTTAAGGAGCTACTCAACGTTGAGCCTAACATGAAGCTGAGGTATTTCAAGTCCGTCACAACAACAACAACATCTTTCTCAGAGCTGATCATTGCCACAGGAGATGTATTGCCAAGGACCATATGCTACCAAATGAGCATCCCATCACCCTAACAACGTTCCCAAGGATTGGTAGCCCTGGTGTGTTCACCGAACCCTTCTACCCCGTGTCCGGCTCCAAGCTCAGGTCGCAGTTTGTGCCGGACGAGATCGCCAACCCGCACATCCGCTTCCCTACCCTTGCTGCAAATATCCGCTCTCGTCGGGGTCGGAAGGTACAGGTCAATGTACCCGTATTCCGAGATGAGAAAACGCCTTGGCCGTGGAAGGACCCAACCGTCAACTACGACCTGCATCAATGGCCAGAAGATGACGACGTGCGCAATGGCGCCGCGCCGGACAACTTCATACACATGGATTCAATGGCCTTTGGTATGGGGAGCTGCTGCCTGCAAATCACCTTCCAGGCCAAGAACATCACCGAGGGGAGGCAAATGTACGACCAGCTGAGCCCCCTGGGACCCATTCTACTCGCGCTCACAGCAGCAACTCCGGTATACAAGGGATTTCTTGCCGATACAGACGTGAGGTGGAACCAGATTAGCAAAGCCGTCGACGATCGAACACCCGAAGAGCTAGGGGAGAAGGTGAGTCAATATTGCAGATCCGGAACATGCGACGGAGTTATTTATTTACCATTGCACAGCCCCTTCAAAACGACCGGTGGCGGATACCCAAGTCTCGGTATGCATCTAACTCAACATACATCTCGACGGACGCAAGGCTGCGGCCCGAGTACGTTGACCCAGATCTCGTCATCGACGAGGACATCAAGCAGCAACTTCTCGATGGCGGCATGGATGACCGGCTTGCCACCCACTTTGCCCACCTCTTCATCCGCGACCCCATCGTCGTGTTCAATGAGGATCTGCAGGAGCTGGATCTCTCCAAAACAGACCATTTTGAGAATATCCAGAGCACAAACTGGCAGCACATGCGCTTCAAGCCGCCGCCTGCCGATAACTCCATCGGGTGGCGCGTTGAATTCCGCCCCATGGAGATCCAGGTAACCGACTTTGAGAACGCGGCCTTTGCTGTCTTCATGGTCCTCATTACGCGCGTGATCCTCAGCTTCGACCTCAACTTCTATATCCCCATTGTCCGCGTTGACGAGAACATGGAAATAGCACATGCCAAGGATGCTGTGCTGGAGAAGAAATTCTGGTTCCGCAGGAATCTATTTCCCATCCGTCCATCGCGTAGCAGCGGTGGTTCAGGGTCATCAACCCCAAGAAGCGCGCACCCCAGCCGCCCTGCCACCCCAACCGGACCGGTCGATGACGAGTACCGGCTTATGACTGTTAACGAGATCATCAACGGCACAGCATACGCAGGCAGCGGGGCGTCAGACGATGCAGATGGGGAGCATGGGGATGACTTCCCTGGCCTCATTCCCCTTGTCGAGAGCTACCTGGACTCAGTCAACGTCGATGTCGTCACGCGATGCGAGCTGGGCACCTATCTTGATCTCATTCGGAAGCGTGCTAGCGGCGAGTTATGGACGGCTGCCAAGTGGATACGCCATTTCGTGGCGAACCACCCCGCATATGGCAAGGACAGCGTCGTATCGGAGGGGATCCAGAAGGACTTGGTTGGCGCTGTGATTGCTATTGGAGAGCGGGAGCAGCGAGGTGAAGGGTTCCGAGTGTTGGGCGATGAGGTGCCTGACTTGGGGAAGCTGTTGGGCAGGTTCAGGATGTAACGAGGGCGTGTACATGTTTCTTGTGTCATGCGCAGCTTGCTCTGGCCTTTATATTGCCTCCCGCTTCTGGCTGCCTTGATTAATCATAAAGTTTCCTGTCTTGTTTGGGCGGTGATTGCGAGAGTGTGATGCGTTTCGAGAATGTTGCGAGGCCTATTGAGGAAGCCGTGATGCCTTCCCGAAAAGCTTGTTACGCCCTCTCAAGCATACAGATACATCTGTTGGAAAATCTTGCGATACCCTTTTTTGGTAGCAGGGAAGCGTTCCGACTGGTATGGCAACGCCCACTGTCACAAACCGAACACATAACTGAGTTTCAGGATGGCCTAGATATCTCAATCTAGGCCTCTGCGACCACGTAAAACGCATATCACAGTCACTCAGCAGGCATATTCTTGGTCTCAAAAGGCGTCATCAAAACAAATCAAGGCATTTTCATTTCGTCCTCAGGCCTGGCCAGAAGAAGTCAAGGCCTAAAAATCTTTTAATAATCCCTCCGTCCCAATCAACAGGCCTATTCGTTTGGCCAACCACGCGTCAAATCCCGGCTGAAAGGCCTCCAGTCAGTAACTTTACGCCTCCTCATCCTCCTCTCCCTCTGTCACGGCCTCGAGTCTACGACGTCCAGAAATGCCAGGCGGACCGATCGGCCCAAACGGCGATGCTAACTGAGCTACGCGGTACGCGTAAACGTTAGCAACCGAATCCCTTACAGATCTCGCGGCGAACTCGCGAGAAGTGATGGGAAGGCAACTTACCACTCTGTGCCATCCGCTCCGGCACACTCCCACTGCGCCAACTTCCCGTGACCCGTCTCGGCGAGGAGGCCTCGCCCGGACTGCCGCTGCCGCCCGCTACCGACGCCGCGGGGGAACCCCTGGGTCGCGCCAGCTCGGCCTGCTGCCGCTTCCACCAGGCGGGGTATCCGTGGAACAAGCCGAGGCTGTGCTGCGTCACGCGGTCGTGTGGCATCTCGTGCTTGTACTTGCAGCCTTGCTGCGTGAAGGCGCAGGTTCCGTCGTGGATCCACTTGTCGCAGTAGACCTTGGCGCGCTTCTGGGGGTTGCGCGTGGTGGGAGGGGCAACGGTGACGGCTCCGGGGGTGGGAGTGGTGGTGGTAGCGGTCGTTGCGACGATGTTGTCGATGCGGGACTGCGGCGACAGAACAGAGTGGCGGAAGTAGTTAGCCGCGAACTGTTTGGTTACGCGGAGATTGGAGGTTAGACTCTAGGAGATTTATACGGTAGGAAAAGTTATTTGGGCTGCGGGCGCTCGCTCGCAAAAGGGGACAGGTAGGCAGCAGGAAAACACCAAACTTTGGGCTCAGGATGGGAGATATACATCCTGAGAGCTGTAACCTGATTTAAATCACATATTTGCGTCGGATTGCAGGTTCACGGTCAATAAAACACTCAAATAAGACAAAGAGCATAACAAATAAACATTACAGAGACAGAGGAAAGAGCGGAGACTCTAGAAGCCAAATATGCATCTACATGGTGTTTACATGTATATATCCAAAAGAAGATAATGCATCTATACAGTATTGCAAAACGCGGGACTGGCAGCTGAAAAGGGGTAATGGCACTTACTTGGAGATCCTCACCACTCACACCCTGGTGACTGGCTGGGCGCTGGAACTGGTACTGATCCTGGCGCTTTGTTAGTTGGTTGGGTAAGATAACAAAAAGATGATAACTTACGGCCAGCTCGACGGTCTGCTGTTGCTGGTAGGACCAGCCGGTCTCGCTCGCGCTGGTCGGGGGCGGGCAGACCCAGTATCCGACCTTGTTCGTTTGGGTGGGCGGGATACCCTTGAGCGGCGGGAGGGTGTCAGCGGGGATCAGCCGCGTGTACTGGCCATCGCCGCGCCAGAGGAGGTACCCGTGGAAGGGTGGGAGGTTGCCGGCGAAGCGCACGTTGTACTGCTTGATGGCAGCGGTCTGGTGGTCGGGGAGGCCATATTTGGCCTTGGCCCTCTCCTCGGCGAGGCGCACGACCTCGGAGACTGCCCAACCGAAGTTGGGGTCGCCCTGGTACTGGGCCGGCACCGACTCAGCGAGGATTTTGAAGGCCTCGCTGGCCGTCCACGACGCTGCCTCGTGCTCGATGGGGCGCATCGACGCGTCGATGCGCCCCTGGTCACCAGTATGCATTGGTGCATACCTCTCGTCCACGGATGCCTCCTCGGCGCCCGCGACCTCGTACTGGTACGGGATGCCCTCGCGAACGAGGGCATCCCCGGTGTACTGGTGGGCGTAGGCGGCGGCGGCGGCGGGAAACTGGCCGGCAAAGGGTCCGGCGTCGGCGATGCCTCCACCGGTCGTCAGTCCGGCGGGGCCAGGGTTGGCCGCAGCCCCAGGTGCTCCCCGGGATAGCGCTGTGACGCCAGCCGAAGCCGGGTCCTTGGTCACCTTGTGAGGCGACGGCGTGAACGATCCACCTGTTCAAACTGTTAGAATATGTGTCCAGAAGCATGTAGTAGTTCCTCAGACAACTGGACAGCGTCTTCAAAAATATGAACCAGGCGTCCGACATGCTAAAGTAGGCGTCGAGCAATATCAACCAGGCCTTTTGAGATGTCAAGTACAGCCTTTGGAAACCAAGAACATGCCTTGGAACTGCCGGAATAGGCTTTCAAGACCCGACTATACATCTTTCAAAAACAAGAGCAGGCCCCAAGAAACAGAATACACATGTAAATTCCACCAATAGGCCTCAAGCAACAAAACTGACGCCTCTCAAATAGCGAAATATGCGTAAACTTACTAAGCGAAGGCGTGTAAAAACCCCCAAAGCCTCTAAACGGCTTGGTCGCAGGCGCTCCTCCAAGTTTGGCAAGGTCTTCCTCGGTCAGCTTCGGCGTCGTAAAGACAGCCGCGGTAGCCTCGATGGATGATGCCGGGATCTTCGTCACATCTTCCTTGGCCTTGCCCTTGTCGATGACAGGGCCTGTGTTGTTGTTGTTGTTGTTGTTGTTGTTGTTGCCCAAGGGGCCTGAATTGCCGCCGGAGCTCATGGTGCCGTGCGACTGGGAGCGCGAGTGAGAGGGGGCGCTCATGGTGGTATCGTGATCGCGCGGGGAGGTCAGGATGGTGCGATCGGAACTCAAGTTAAAGCCACAAGTGGCAGGAGAAGAAAAAGCGGACTGATGACGGATACGGAACTGGTGAGTAGGCTTGATGTTGCCCTCGCTGTTGTGGTTGAAGCTTGAGTTCAAGTCGTGATGGCCTCGTTGCGCGGAGGAAGAAGAAGGAAGGAGGGGTCGCCTAGCGTGGTAAAAACTGCAAATGGGTCTAGTGGTCGTCGGGGAAGTTGCAAAAGACGCGGAAGGCGCAGAACCCCCACCGATGATGTCGTTGCTCAAGGCGCCGTCGACAGCGGGTCCGGAAGCTTCCGGGGCCTCACGGAGCGGGGCCGGTGTTACGGATCCGGCGGCCTGGTGGAAGAACAGGGGCGGAGGAGCACAGGCCGAGAGCGGCGACGAGGCATTAGACGTTGCGGAATGGGGGTTGGAATGAGGCACCGGGCTCATGGAAGAATAGCGTGATGATGGCCCAGCTTCAGGAGACGTAGTGTTGTGCTCAGCCATAGTGTGTATCAGACTGTTTGTATTGGCATCAAATATCAGGGGTCGCTCTGTTTGTGCCGGTGATTCTCTCAGGGCCATGACTGTGCGTCCCGGGAAGATGTTGTTATTGTTATTGTTGAGCTCAGGGGACGTATGTCGGGTCGATACGCTGACGGCCTCACCAGGGTGCGAGTGACTTGCGATATCTGCAGGAGACGTAGCCGGGCGTAGGATGCTATTGCCAGGCGTCTCACGACTGCCGATCCAAGGCACGGAGCCGTCCATAGCGAGCCGGAGGACAGTTGCTATGTGCGAATTCGGCACCTAACAGCGCTACCAAGTTGGGAGCAGAGCCCCACGGTAACGACACCAAGGGGAAATAAGCAGAGTCGAAAGACACAATGTGGCCGGGATGATACGTTGATCGATGGGGGTTGGTATCTGTGCCTCTGCGAGAGCAAACGGACAAGCCAAGTCCCAGTGCGGCAACGCCACGCGACGCTATCTATACGAGCCTCTTCCTGACAGAACAGATGGAGTTCGCTGTGCGAGCCGGAGCGGCCACCGAGACAACGACGACGAAGACGAGGAGAAAGAGCCGCAGAGAAAGAACAGGACTGCGTCCGAAGAGGCTGGGAGGGCTGTAGAGCCAGAGACAGCGGGCTGCAGGGCCAGCAGTGGGGGGATAATGTGCGGTAGCGACGGGTCTAGGTACGGATCGGGGTGAGAGTTGGCGGCAAGGCGGAACCAGGACGACCATGGACCTGGGAAGAAGGACAGACGTGGTATTCGGGGCAGCATAGTTGAAGCCTCCCCGGCCCTCTCTTTAAAGGGGGCACGCCGTGCGGTGACTTCCGGTGCGCAGCCTGTTCGTCGCGTCTCGGGCGCCCTGGCACCTCTGCTGCTCGTGCCCGTGCCTGCGATCGGTCCACTTCTTCCTGCTTTGCCTACTTTTGCTGCTGCTTTTGCTGCCGCTGCCGGACGGTGCAGATCGATTGGATCCCGTGAGGAGCGTAGAAACATGAGAGCAAAAAGGAAGCGGGAGTGGCGTCCAAGGCTCCAAGCAGCAGCATTTGCCAAGGCTGGAAGCAGGCTGGAAGCAAACGGGCTTGACGGGATACTCTCTGCCTCCCCCGGTTTAGATCCGCCCGCTGCACGTACCCGGCTGCGCGCAGAAAGCACCCTCTCTTTTGTGTTCCCCCACGTGACAAGCCCTTGCGAGCCCCGATTGTCCTGTGTGCCCTGTGCTGGGACGGAAAAATAAAGAGAAACACCTACAGGTGTGTTCTGCATGTGTGCTTTTCTGTTTTTCTGCTGCCGACAAGCGCTTGCTGCAAGCTGTGGTGTGTTGTGTTGGCGTCAGGGACGGAAAGCCAAAGAACGGGGAGAAGGACAGCGCGGAGAGACAGGCCCTGAAATGGCTGTTTTTGGATCGAGTTGGCTAACTGGGTTCTCAATTTGGGTGGAATCTACCCGGGACGTTATTTCCCTTCAAAATCCAGAGCTTATTTGAACTTAGATCCCCGAATGCCCTCAAATTAACCACAGCATGGTGAGCCTCACCTGTCGTTACGTTAGCTTAACCAGGCACAAGGTCAATGAGTGACAACAAACACCTTCCCCCCATTCCCCTCTATCTGCCCCTTAGTAATCGCCCACTAAATGCTCCTCAGAGTCATCCTCATCCCATAACGCAAGCATTTTGAGCCAAGAGAATGGGGCTACAATTGCCAGACTTCACTGTCGCACTTCGTGACCATGCCCCTTGACTCGAACTCCGGGGACAGTGTGACATCCATCTCAACACGTCTCTCAGACCAGGTAAACATAAACCGATATTCAGTTGTGCTCTTTCTGCTGTCATGACTCCCCGCGATGGTGACAGGAAGTAGATGAACTGGTCAATGACCACAGCCGGCGGTTGAAGCGACCAATCATTCCGTTGTAAACTGTGCCGTGAAGAGCCGCCCCGAATACCGCTCCACCCCTCCAAAAAGAACACAATTCGCGGTGCCGAAGTGATGAACTGATCAACTGTCCTAGGATGGTGACGAGTATTGCGAAGAGTGCAGTTGTCAACGAGGTCGGTGCCAAGCAAGGAATGATGCCAAGAAAAACAACGGTCCGCCACCAAAAAGGGGCTGATTCCCACTCCACCAAAGAGGCAAGGCTGCCGGTTCAGCCGAACGCCACCCAATCCAACCCACCATGAAGACGCATTGCAACTACAAATCACACAACGGAAAATTGGCATAATTGAGGTCTCATTGTCCCAATCGGGGTATCTTCCTCCGTCCAAACCTGCTCCCCTTTCGGCGTCCTCAAACAGGACACCACCCAGTGGCGAGGGCCTACTGTACAATACGTAAAACAAATACACATATGTGTCTCGCTACCCTGCTCATCCAGTTCCCCAGCCCATGTTCCAAGTTATCCCATCGTTCCCATCGCTATGATGCACAAATAACGAGATTGACGCTCGCAAATTTATTGCTTGTCTTCGGGAGCCGGAGGTTTCCATTGTCTGCCATTCATCCTCCTCGTAAAATATATCGCCCTCCGGATGCTGCTCCCCAGTACCGGGTCCCAGGCTGAGCAAAATCTCCTCTTCTCCGAGTCGGCGGTGCCAACCACCCGGCTAGAAGTCGTAGGATCATCGCCGGGCTGTATGCCGTATGGGTTTTGTCTTGCTCAGAAATCTGTGAACAGCCAGAAGCGTGGCCAGCCCGCAGAGCGAGCAGAATTAGTGAAATGCCTGGGAATGTGGGCAGAAAGCCCCATTAAGGTCAATAGTCATGGGTAGATTAGCATGTCCTTGTGAAAACGATGTTCACTTAGCCCAGCTGCGCCTCCATGCTTTGGCGCTTTTTCAGCTGTACCATCTTTTCGATAAGAAACAATCTCTTGCGAGTTAGAACCTCCGCGTCCTGGTTCGGTGTCACTCTGAGCCTATCGATTGCCAGCCGGAGAGCGATTTCACTCCCCATTTCAGGACAGTCCCAGGCCGGCGGATGCAAGAAGTTACAGACGAGGCATGGCTCCTTGAGGTTATTTTGGGTCTTTAATGCTTCTGTTGGATTTTGGGGTTGGCTGCTGGCAGAAGTGAAGGGTCTAGATCCATTGGCTCTGGCTCTGTCTGGGATTGCGGTTGCGGCTGCGGTTGCGGTTGCGGTTGCGGGACGAACGCCGGACTGTCCATGGTCTGGACCGCTGGCGGCTGAAGGAACAGGTCTAGCTCCAT
>Ga0247770_1000722_pt1 | contig 30823 bp, 23 predicted proteins | sample UWRJL136409B6_FD_179943 | JGI IMG/M metagenome (GOLD analysis project Ga0247770, IMG submission 179943) | Plant litter microbial communities from Arlington Agricultural Research Station in Wisconsin, United States - UWRJ-L136-409B-6 | ecosystem: Environmental > Terrestrial > Plant litter >... | reverse complement strand
GTGACATCAAAATGGAGGTGTTCAAGATTACATGGAGTCGACTCGGCCTATAGCGGAGCCTTCACCCCCGGGGCATTCGCTGTAAAGACAGTACAAAGCGAAACGGTCCTTGTGGAAACACGGGTGAGTCGTACCGCAACGAACAGCTAAGGATTTCCTCGTCAAAAAGTTCGGCGGCCATATCGAATGGAGGGGTAGGCACCCAAATCGTTCACATGTGGACGACGCTGGGAAAAAAGAGATAACAAAAAGAACATACAACACCAGGGATTCGCTGGTCGTCACCGACCCAACTACTAGTCTGGCCCTCACTGGCTTGTCTATGGGAGAGCGGACGGGATCCCGAATTTTCCAGTGGGTATGGTCGTATGTGGCATACTCAGGGCCAGTCTCGAATGATGAAGGTCTCGGCCTTCAGTTTCGCTGGCCGCCGGGCAGTGCTCCTCAAACCTTCTGCTCTTCGAATGGACCCGCGCGGGGTGAGTTACGATTGCCCCGTTCGGAGACTGGAGTGAGCAGTTTTTGTTAGTTGGGTAATTTCGGACTGTTTACTGTCATTCGCTGAGACCGTCCGGGAAAGCCACCCGGTCGACAATGTGTGCGTTCAGAAGGTTTGCAGGGTTTAATTTCCGCGCTTCCACAAGGATCTCAGGAGAAGGGGTGCAGGATCGGGCAGGGTACCTTGTCGTACGGAGTACCAGGGAACAGAACCGATACCAAGGCGTGGTCCGTCCCCTCCACCATGCGCGTCAGGAGGGAGATAACCGCGTTTTCCTCCGCTCAACCACGGTAACATTCGAACCTCTATGTTTCAGGCTAGCAGGCCATCAGACCTCTTTACCATCGCCCGGGAATAGGACTCTCCAAATCAATATATTGGGTCACTACCGCAGCACACGATGTCACAGTAACGCGGACCAAGGCGCTGGGTTGATACCGCTGGGGATGCTGAGTGGGGCGGCTGTTGAGCGGCCTGCGTCCTGCGTCCTGCACGAACGGGTGGCTCGTGGGGAAACGCTAACTTCTTTTTTTGGCCATCTACCGCGTTCACGATCGCGGCCCATGCTGCCAATGCCATGAAGATGCCTTGGCTTCATTGCCTGGACTAACGACGACGACGATATATTTATTGGCCTCCCCCCTAATATCCCTCTGATACGGAAATGATGTCGGCGCCCTCTTTCCTTCCGCCAATTCTTCCCCGCGTTTTCAGCACCCCCTAACGTTCTCCGCCCTCCACTACCATGCTCACCAAGCTTCTTGCCGTCTTGGCTGTCGCCTTGACTAGCCTCACCTCTGTGCAGGCGGTGCCAGCGACGCCTCAGAAGGCGCTCAAGCTCATCCCGACAAGCCAATGGTGCCCCGTCAACGCAACCAATCCCAACCACATTGAGCTGCGAGGGTACGAGCCCGCTATAATCAAGAAAAATCCCGCCATCATTCTCGCCCTCCACTGGTGCGGCTCCTCAGGCCCGGACTACTTCGCCTACTCCACGTACGCGCAGTACGCCGACGAGCGCGGCTTCATTGTCCTCTTCAACGCCATGTCCTGCTACTCGGGCGTCGCCGCCGGCTGCCTGGCCGGATCGCCCGGCTCCAGCCCGACCACGGCCGATCCGACGTGTGTCAACGGGCAGATCATCAAGACCCCCGCGCAGTGGAAGGCCGTCGCCCAGGCCATGTACCCGGGCTATAACGGCCCGTACCCGCGCATCCAGACCTTCCATGGCGAAGTCGACGACCTGGTATTCCCCACCAACTTGGGCGAGCAGCTCAAGCAGTGGAGCGCCATCCACAGTGTGAGCCTCTCGCAGACAAAGCTCAACACGCCGTATCCGGGGTGGACGTACCTGAAGTATGGCAATGGCAAGCAGTTGGTTAGGTATTCGGTTGCGAACGTGGGCCACTTTGTGATCGCTGAGGAGGAGATGGATCTCAGCTGGTTCGGTTTGTAATCGGCCATCGGGCTAGATAGTAGCTGCGAAAGATCTAGCGCGTCCCTTGACTTCGATTGTACATATTGGGAAACGGCTTTATTGGCGCGTCGGCGTGTTATGTTGGGGGTTTATTGTTTTTGCGAGTCCAGGTATGGGGGCAAAATTTTGGTGCTGAAGCGAGCGTGAGCGGATCCCAAAAAGAACCGGGTTAAACTTGAAGCAAGTTTGACACACCTGGATGTTACCTACTGATATGTGCCATGATACAAAATTTCAAAAACTCAGCTGTTTTGTGTCTCAATGAGCCCTGGCACTAGGAAGGCAGGTCATACAGAGGGCACAGCCAGGCTCAAGCCAATGATAATGAATCCTGTGTATTCGTGCGTGTGTACCTGGCTACGCGACGGGACCTAAGCTCCCAACTCAGCCAGGCAGGCCAAGAGATCTGTCTCGGCCTTTGCGCGGCCCTGTTGAATCTGTTCAGCAGTCTGCCTGCCAAGAAAGACCGGGTGGGTGAGACGGAAAGGTGACAGCAAGCCCTCCAGCCTTCCAACGAGCTTCAGTGTGTCTATGCCCTCCATGACTTCGGGGCGAAGAATGTCCTTTGCCATCAGCACCTTCTCCCAATTCTCGCCCATGTCCGAAAAGGAAGACAGAAATTCCTGGTACGGATGGCCGATAAAGGCGAAGTCAAAATCGACGAGTCCTGTAATTTTCACAGCGTCCTTGTCGAAGAGGATGTTGTTCATGGCTGAGTCCCAATGTGTCAGCATGCAATGAAGGGGGGGGAAAGAGGCAGCACTTACTGAGGTCCCCGTGCACCAGAACGCGTTGCATTTCATCGACGCCAGAATCCCCCAGTCTCTTCTGCAACCCGGAGGTAAGGAAAGCGTCAATTCTTTCCCGGACTCCATTTTCCTTCCACCCTCGAAGCGCTGAGCTCTGGTCAGCGTCCTTTAGCCGAGATGCAAACTTTGTCTGCAGAAAAGCGGCGTAGGTGGGCCACGGGCCGCCTTCCAGGGTTGTCATCTCGCCGCTAACAATGTCCCCGTCATCGCCGACATTCAACCCCCCATGCTGAGTGACGGTCTGAGGAAGCGGGGCGGTTTGAACGACAGAAAAAATGTCGGCAATCTGATCGATTACAGCCGCCTTCTGGGTCTCGGACAGTGCCTCAAAGTGCTGGTCGAGGCCCACGCCGGTTTTGAACTCCATGAGAATCCAGGACATGTCGTTCTCTAGGTCGGGAGAACGAGCATGCCAGTCGTAGACAGCCGGAATAACACTCGGCGCTTGCCCCCGACGGGCAAGGAAGAGGGCCGCGACTTCATTCTGCACCCTGTTGGCCTGGTTGATCCCCTCTGCGTTTGGGTTGCTCAGGCGGACGATCAGGGAGGAGACATCGCCGAGAGGAACAGATGTGCATGCCGCATTAGCATTACCAAAACCGCCAGGGCTCGGCGTGGCGAGAGCGACTTTGTAGGTGAAGTTGTTGTACGGAAAGGGGCATTTCTCGTCATAGTCAATCGGAGCGATGCTCCCTGGCTTGAGGTCATGTTTCGCTAGGACGGCCCGCACGAGAGCTAGTCGTTCTTCAAAATTTTCATGATTCATCTTGCTGTTGAAGAATGTGCAAGACGCCTGGAACTTGTTCGCAGGAATTTCTTCTGTTGGATGACAGGGCGAGGTTGGGCCTCTGTCCCCTCAACGTGACAGGGCCGGATGTCTGCGCCGCTGCCGCGCTGTGACACCTTCCATTCTAAGATCTTGGCATATGGCCCCCAAACCTTGAAGACCAACTTCTCCGAGACCGCACTGTTCTGAAGCCAGACATGTGCGCTCATACCATCTCGTCCACCGAGAGATGCATAGGTAGGTACTCTGGTAATAAATCTTCGAATTCAATTCTTATCTTAAGAATCAACCTTACGACACTAAAACGAGCCTATCTGTGGTTAGTCCTCACAACTCCCTCGTAGGGCCTGCTGGAGAAGGTCGACTTGACACCTACGAGCTAATAGTTGTCCTTGACCAAGATACGTTTACCGGCAAGAGGCTTTTCGATGGTGGGTACGGAATAGAGCCTACTCGGGACGGCGACGTTTTTCCAGATGCCCTCTTTATCAAAGAAATGCAAAGGTGCAAATGTGACGTTCTCGACCGTCTTGACATTCTGAGGGTACGCTGCAACCGAGAATGCTTCGAGCGTGTCTGGGTACAGTCTCCAGGCTTGGTGGATGGCGTTGCCGTGGAGAAAATAGGGACCTGGGGGGATTGAGCCAGTCACAGCGAATGCAGAACGTATATTCCATGGTCCAACAGAAGTCTCCAGGCCCAGTAACTCCCCTGTGTCGATGTGCTTTGCCTGATCACCCAACACGCCGATGAACTCAGTCAGGAAGTCGGAAGAAAAGACGTCATCATCCTGGGCAAATTGTGAAACGGCGTCCAGAATATCAGAACGGTCTGCGGAGGCCAGGACGACAAATGGCCTGGTCTGAATTGAGTGACTTGGAGCAACCAAAGATGCCTATTGCCATCGAAGGTATCGATGATTGAGTGTCAATACCTGTACCGCGATGCACGTGATGGCAGAGGATTTGAAGCGAGCGGAGAGCGGCATTGCATGAAAAGTAATGGGCTTCTTGGACTCACCAAAGGTTGTGGGTGCACCAAGTAACTGCCATGAGCAGCAGTGAACATCTGGGGCAGCATCGTGATGTGGCCCGTGGCAGAAAAAGCTGGGGATGGATCGGCGGCTGCTGAAAGTTGGTATGAGGCCCCAAACCAGCCAAAGTTTGGAGCGGCGTGAAAGTCCATGGTTCGCGGAGGAACCTCTTAAAAGCTTGACTGCTGCCGAGTCCCCGATAGCGTGGGAGAAGGCACTCAGTACCCCGGGCCGGCCTAATTATCGGGATCGTTGACGGCGCGTGGCGGTGCTGCGAAAAGTCCGAGGCGTGGACCATTGGCACTGGCAGTTCAAGGCACTGCAGTGGCACGCCGGTGATGGGAATTCGGGATCGAAACGCAGGGTAAGGTGCAGCCGCTCACAGATCCGGTGTTTCGTTTGTGGTTGCGTTGGCAGTCACGGCCTAGGTACTGACTGTAGTGCCCTGCCTCAACAGTCATGTCTTCTCGCTCAGTTCTCGGCACCCGCCGACTTCTGAGGACTGGAATTTTGGGTCGCCGAAACTCGGAAGTATAAACTCCCCCCTTGATTTCTGGACCGTCGACTCTCGAAGAAACTTCATCGTCACGGTCAAGGTGACCACCACGTCCAGTCACCACATCTAGACTTTGTCAACCCCGGAACTAGTACTAGGTAAATAGCCTGAGATATCGCAAACACTGACAACCATGACAATCACACAACGGAGGTCGTGTTCTGCCATTCTCAGCGGCGTAGGTACCTAGTTTGACTTCCACCAACACGTGGTACACTCAGACTTCGCGTGATCCCTAGTTTCTCGTAGGGTGCTACATTCGTCCGGCCCGAGTCCTCCGAGGAACTAAGCCCTTGCATCTTCATTTCCGCGACAGCCTAACATGTTGAAGCGAGCGCTACCTCGTCGACTCCAGCCCGAGTGGATGCAATGGCGGACCAAAAACTGGTACTCTTAGGGCTATTATGCTCTGTCCGCTCAAGCTAATCACTACCATCTCCACTTGTTCGCCCTGAGCCACTACGACATGCGGTGGCTCCGTACGTCCCCTTTCAGACCCTCTTTCCTCCCCCGTTCCCAGTTTTCCGATCATGCAAGAACGGGCACGATCAGGTATGGCAAACGAAACATTCATATCACGTCCGTTCTGTCAGCCTGGGATGCAGTGGTCAGTTGCCCTGGCCCCAGCTGCCGCCAGTGTGGCAGCCGACACCTCTCCGGCACCGAACTGGAAACCCGATCATTGCCTTGCACTGTCATACAAGCTGTCACGGCGATAGATGCAGGAAATCAGTCTAATTGCAATTGCTATACCAGAACGAATGACGAAATCTATAGTGGTCCAGTCTATCCCAAGAACTCCTACCCGTCCCTGTCGTTACTCTCCGAAAATCACTTTTAACTTTTCCTCCCTGGCCTCTCAAAGCTCCAGCCCCTTAAATCCCTCATCCAAGGTCTGGAACCCCTCCACTCCCAAATCCTTGGCCGTGACAATCGTCTTACCGACCTCAGTCCAGCTCTTCTCGCGATACTCATCCCAGAACTCCATCATCACACCCATCTCCTCGGCCCAAAGAGGCCAAACTTCGCGAAACGCCGCCCCATCAACGCGCACCTGCTGCGCCTTAACGCCCTTGGCCGTCGCCCACCGCTGCAGCATCCCCTCAGCCGGGACACCCTCCTCTGACGCGGCCTGTACAATCGCGCCGTGGGCGGTCTTCTCGGGCTGCGCGACGATGGCCTGGACAAACTTGCCGATGTTGGCGGTCACGTCACCGATGGTGGTGATGGGCGTATCGGGCGCGTAGTTCGCGAGCTGGATGAACTTTCCGGCCGTGGGGATCCAGTAGGGCGTGAACATGGGGAAGGTGTAGTTGGAGTGGTACCAGGTCACCCAGAGGAAGGTGGTCTTCTCGAGGAGAGCGGGCTGCTGGGTGCGAATGTAGGCGTCGATCTTGTTCTTGGCGTCAAAGTGCGGGACGAGGTACTTCCCGTTGGAGATTGCCATGGCGTTGGGCAGGGTGCTCCAGATGTAGTGCTCGAGGGTGGGCACGGCAGCGGCGGCGACGGCCATGTTGATGCCCTGCTGGACTTCGATCTCCATGGCCTTGACGGGCGAGGAGTGCGTTGCGAAGGGCTCGAAGAAGTTGGTCACGGCGTAGATGATGGAGGACCCGGCGAAGGCGGCTTGTACAGAGGCGAGGGAGTTGAGGTCGGCTTGGACGACTTCGGCACCGGATGCGACGAGGGCGGCGGCGGCAGCGCTGGTGGTGTTGCGGGTGATGGCGCGGACTTTGTAGGAGGGGTTATTGAGAAAGGCGGAGACGACGCCTTTGCCTTGGGCGCCAGTGGCGCCGACGACGGTGATGATCTTGGCGGTCATTTTGGTGGTGGTGATGGTTGTTCTGGCTGGTAGGGTGGAATTGGCGGAAGTACCACGGGGGTAGATATATGTCTAGGTGTTTTGCAGATGACTTGAAGTTGCGGATGAAGTGTGATGAGGATTGCTGGGATGTGACTATTGCTGATGCAGTGAATCAAGTTGATGATTTTGAAATTTTCGTTTTCCAAAGCATCGATCAAGAAGCTTCCCTTTATACAATTGCTGACCCGCCGACACAGGATCCAAACACGTCAACATCGCGATGCCGACATATGGGTGCATTACCCATCTGCGACGCATTACAAAGCCCATTGCGCCCTCAGCGGCTGCAACACCAAATCGCGTGTCGCGTCCCCCTGTTGTGTTACGACCCTTGAGGAAAAGAAATCTTCCGGTTGCAGCGTTTCCGCTGGGTTGCACGTAGAGTAATAACACCCACCATGCAGTGGATAGTAATCAGGGGCCTGTTGGGGAAAGGGCGCACAAAGACGGGCAAATGTCCTGTGCAGCTGTGCAGTGCAGAGGGGAGGTGCTGAGTAAACTGTCGGGTCTGTGCACAGCATTGGGTGAGGAGCCTGAGTACCAAATGGCCGGAAAAGCCAGGTATCGCACCCCGGAGATCCTGATTCCTCATGCAGAGCGGGAGATGTGGGGAATCGGGGTTGGGTCGGGTTGTTCCGCGGAGATAGCCGTCGCCTCAGGCCGGAACGGACTCGGCGTTGGATGGTCTGTGACCAATCCGCTCGCGACATTCAATCCACCACATTTGCCCTAGGACAACGGTGACGGGGGTTTGAACTCTAGGTCAAAGGGCAAAACTAAATCCGGCTTATTATTCGCGGTTTGCGTTCTGTAACATTCTCTTCAACTTTCCCTTCTGACAAACTACCTCCATCCATGCGTACGTACCTTAACCTACCTACCAGATGCGCCGTCTAGAGCTGCAGTAGTCTCATCATCTTCGACTTTGCCAACGTCAGTTCTAGAAATTGTTCCCGTGTGTTTTGTCATGCTTGAATTTCAAGAGCACCGCAAAGGTGACTAGGTATGTTCCTAATCTAGCAAGAGATTGAAGATGCAGAACTCCCACCAAATTCCCCGTGACATGGAAAATTCATGGAAGGTTTCACCTGAAGTTGAACAATCGACTTCTCAGGCTGTAAAAGGCCCAGGCCTCCTCTCACTTCCGACTGCTCTAGGGTATTGAATAATAATCCCTACCCTACTATAGTTCACTGATTACGAGCTACGCTTGTACTAATCTTCCGGAGCCTCTCTGCCTTGTAAGCTAGAACGGTTGACAGGACAACGCCTGGCTCTGGCTTAGGAAGGCGGTGGTAGCTGGTAGAATCTCAGCTCACAGTCTCATCGGACGTCCGAAAGCAACCCAACCTAACCCAGCCAATTTGAACGCAGGGTGTTAACTTTTTGATGCCCTTTTCGTCCCTCAAGTTTGGCTTCAAAAGGAGGAAATCTGGCACATGACGAACCCCCGACTGGACCATCTCCCGGCTGAGATTCTGGGAGAAATATGCTCGCACTTTTGCCCCATTGCCAAGACGAGAGCTTCGTTCGGCCGAAGATTGCCCCGGACAGAAAAAATACCTTCAGCGTTGAGTGGTTTTAACTGAGCCGTCGTTGAAGATCAGCGCTTGTTGCCCTCAGCAGAACATCCAAGAACCTCCGAGCAATAGCGACGCCATACCTTTACCATATCATCGACCGATTTTATCCCAACCTTTCCACTGAAGACGGAACAAGCGCGGACACGGAACCTCGGCGCAGCGAGTCATGGGCCTCGTTTCTGAAAACAACTGAATCCAGGTATGTTCTGTGCTCAAGATTGTGGGATGATTGCTAATGACTTCAAATCCTAGGCCCGAGCTTGCCAATCACATCAGATATATGGATCTACCACTCCTCATCCGGTTTCCTGAAGTACCAGGCATTTCTGATGCGTACTGGCAGTCCGTTGTGAAGTCATTTACGACGCTCTGCTTGTACAAGCACTCAACATTCAATGCCTAAATATCGGCGAAATAAAAGAATGTTTGGAGTTTTCGAACAGTCTCTCACCGCACCACCCCTTTGCGTCACAGTCCCTAACAACCCTGGTGGTCATGGGCTTCGAAATCTCGCCCAGCCCTTCTGGCCTTGTAAAACTCCTACAGGCTGCTCCTAGCCTCAAAGCGCTCTATCTGAATTCACCCAGTGTCCCCGCACTGAACTCTATCAAGCCTTCCTTGATAGCGGACGTGAATGACCTCAGCCTGAAACTGCTTTATCTCACTGCACCAGCTGTGTTGTGCCTGATTGGCGGCTGCCCGCGTTTGGTGCGGTTTAACATCGAGCTTTTACTTGCATGGATTACCCAAGAAGAGGAGTTGGACAACGGCCGCCCTGACCAAGAGCTGTACCTTTAGCACAAGGTTGATATCCACCACATACTCTCCACAGTCCAAAAATGTCACGAGCCACACTCGAGACTTTCAGCCTCAGATACGCAGACATCAGGGACATAGGGATTGCTTGGACCTCGGATCTCCCTGACTTTTACCGCCACGGCTTTTCCGACTGCCCAAACTCGTCTTCCCGTCTGCACAATTATGCCAAGAATCAATAGTAGCCCCTGCCCACCGACGTACCTAGATTGGAATCGAATTCAAGTTGCCTTACTTCTCAATGCACAGCCTGAGTAGCCATGACGGCAACCAAGGCAAGGGCCCCGCGGAAGGCAGTAAGTATACTTATTACTAGTACTCAGTTGAACATGTATCGATATATTCGAGACGGGACCGAGCTAAGAAACATTGATACCTCCAAATCAGCCGACGAAATTCAATCATGGATATATGCATACACTACTTAAGCCTGCACCCCAAAGTTGCATAAGGTATGCAGGTACCCGTGTGGAAAGAGCGGGGCCGACCCGACACCGCTTGCGGAAAATGACTGCAGCAGACGGCGAGAAAAAGAACGACATCAACATCCCACCGTACCATATGTATATCCTGCGAAATGGGCATTAATCTCGCCAATCTCCCTGTGGAGATACTCTGCGCCATCTGCGCCGATTTCTGTACCCACTGCCAAGAGGTGCACGTTGCGCGACCACGACCGCATTACATCTACACTGATTGCCAGCAAATACGCTTGAGGCGCTCAACGCTTGCAGCGCTCTCCCGAACTTCAAGAACCCTTGAAAAGATAGCAGTCCCCTACCTGTATCACTTCCTTTTCCACCAGAGAGACTCCATTTTCCCCCAGACAGAAGACAAGGGGGAATCTCTTCCGTCCCTCATCCGGACCATTGTCACAAGGTAATACGTTAGCACCAATGGTGCCAAGGGGGGAGAGGAAAGTAGGAAGGGACGCGACTGACACAACCAGACCCGACCTCGCCCATCAAGTCAGGCACATCGAAGTCGACCACATCAATCCCTGCACCCTCTCCGCCGAACTCACCGAGCAGCTTTCCACGGCGGCAGCTCATCTGAAGCTGAATCTCCTCCCTGGATGGTCAAACAGCCCCAAACGTCTCCCTCTCGTCCTCCTTGAGCTCCTCCTTCTACACACCCCCAATGTCCGCACCATTCACCTCCTCATGGACCGCGCAACCACCTTTTCCGACCTCGCCTCCTTCTCCTGGCTTACCCCCGGCGCTTTTGCCCTGCCATTTCTGACAACTCTGACGGCCACGAGGTACCGCCGACTCACCTCCTTCGACTTCTCCTCTGTCATGCAGCTCGTGAAAGCCGCGCCCAAACTGCGCACCCTCTCTATCCACCAGGGACGCAACTTCGAGAGCCGTCACGACGTTACGCCCGCCTTGCGTACCCTCCACAGGTCTTTGGATGATCCCTTCGCAGCTCTGGAAAACATTACCTCCCTTACCCTCGATAGATGCGATCTTACCTTGCGCCAAGCAGGGGATCTCATTACCGCTTGTACACGTCTAGAGGTGTTTCATATGGTCTTGATCGACGAGCTCGACATGCAGGAACACTTTCCAGAGCTGGAAGCAATGGATCCGGCAAACAGTATGTCAGCGCAACTCTTCCCCCTTCCCCCTTCCCGGCCCTTCCCCCTTCTGTCCCTCGTTCTGTCACCTTCTTTGGGTAGGCCACCATAGGCAACCGACTGACCTCTTTGATTAGTTTTCAACGCCCTTATGAAACATGCGTCTACCTTGCGGGTCCTGAGCTTAGATACGCGGGAAACCCCCAATCGGTCCTCGCGGAGGGAAGTGTCGTTGAAGTCGTTGGTGAAGTTAGAGTCGCTGTTTACGAGCCTTGCCATACTGCGGGGGGTGGATTGGTTACAACATTACACATTGGGGCGGCCGGATGAGTTTCTTGCCAGTGCACTGCCTGCGTCGGTGAGGAGATTGCACTTAACGGACTGTTATGGTAACCACGCGCTAGTGGAGAATTTATGGGGGATCCATGCTGCATTGGAAAGGGGAGAACTGAAGCGGCTGACGGAGGTTGCCGTGGATTGGAGTGTGCAACTTGGAAGCCAGCAAGTTGGGATATCGTCGCTCGGGGCTGTTTGGGCGGAGAAAGAGGGGCTCAGTCTCTTGCTGAGCCCGGCAAACTCTCCGAGGAATGAGTGGAGTTGAGTCTGGCTGTTCCGGTGTGCTCTAGACAGGAAATTGGTTTCATGCACTAATGGTGGGAAGATAGAAATATTGGCTCGCACAAGAATTTGGCATCAAATAGCCAACACAGGCTCTATCCAAAGGGGGAAAGTCTCCTTGTTGGGGATATATCGCTTACCACGTTGGCGGGATCATGTGCTCCCGCCAGTGTGCCGGCGTGTCAGCTTCCCGGAAGCGCTCTATCGTGCCCTCGACACCGTCCGGGCCGACCGACCACACTCCATCGGCAACAAGTCGGCTCCAATGGTCCAGCAGGTGCTCCAACCGTTGGGGCCGGTAGTAGTCCCCGCCGAAGGGCTTGTACCCATGCTGGAACAGTTCATTCATAGTGTCCGGTGTGACGAGCGAGCCGTCACTCTTGCGCGCGCCGCCTCCAGCGTCACTCCAGGCGCCACCACTGAGGTTGTACGGTAGAAGCAAACGGAAACCCTCTTCGGCGATATCGTAGCTGTTCCTATCGATAGCCTCGCTGTAGACGCCGGCCGGGATTCGTGATGGCAACTCCCCATGGGCATATGTAGCCGAGTGGTAACCCTCAAAGTGGAACGGGCAAGACGATGCCGTCAAGTCGGCCTCGTAATGAGAACCTTCCCGTGCGGCAGGAAGAGGCATACCGGCGGTATTTGGGCGTCTGATTCACGTGGCAGTTAGGTGGAGGCCTGCGCTACTGCGAACCCGGCCGCGTCGACGGGCGGGAGGAGAAGGCCAGGTGCGATACGAAGGAACAAGGGACGGCGGGCGCGAGTCACAAATTCACGGACAAAACAGCTCTTGGGGAACGATGCTTCGTCCAGGGCGGCGGAGGTGAGTAATGGTTGTTCCGTGTTGCTTCTGCCGCTCCCATCGCCGGTGATAGCGGTGATGGTGACGCGACGGCGCTCCTCGATAGCGTGGCACAGGCAGTTCCATGCCTCGACGCACCCGGTGACCTGGGCTTTGCTGTAGGGTTGCCACTCCTAGGGCCCGATCTTTTCGCTACCAAGGCGGGACGGCGCGTCATGCCGCGAGGCGACAGCCTTGCCGAGGCGCAGGAGATGGATCCACTGGGAGAGGATGGTTTCGAGCGGATACCAGAGCTCCGGGTGGGCTAGGACAGGCATCGCGTAGTCATGATCGTCGCCATGCATGAAGACAGCGGCGCGGTGCCAGTGCTGGTAGTAGTAGAGGCCGCCGCCAGATCCGCCCCCTTAGCCGACGTTGTACGAGTACAGGCACAACAGGCTGTCCTCGGGCTCGTCGTGCAGATCAGCGACGAAGCTCTCGAAGAGTTCGCCTGGCTCGTTGATGTCCGAAGCTCAAGAGAAGAAGGCTAGACGGTCATCAGTGGGCTGTTGCACGATGGTGGTGTCGAGGAAGGGCGCGACTGAGGGGTCGAGGCGTGGGCGGAGCGCCTCGGCCTCGGCACCGTAAACTGATAAAAACTTGTTGTTGCTGTAGCTATGCAGACTGGCAACCGGACGGCCCTCGGCGACCCAGGCGTATTTCACAAGATAGTTGTGCAGAGCGGCACACCGTGCGTGGTCCATGCCTGGTCTGTCGGTACGCGCCGAGTTCTCAGCTGTGATGAGCAGCCTCCCACAACTAGCTCCACTCACATCTTATAATCATTATTAAAAAGCATACCACCACCCTCTCTACCACCGACACAGCCGACCGCGAATACGCCGAGGGCATCCTCCACGTGACTCGCAAGTTATTCTAACTCCTGCCTAAAATCTTCCCGCAGCTCATCCATCCTCCAGAGCGCACCATCCTTTAGCAAAACAACCTCTCCCTTATGAACCTCATAGTCGACGAGATAGGCCGAAACACGGTAGTTATTAATTGGGAATGCGTGTCAAATATGCCCTTATAAGTTGCGTCGCAGATGCCTGAGTTTCTTCGTGGGACGCACCGCGAGGAAAAGCCAGAGAGAAATCAGTATATGGATGTCAGTTCGGAGGAGGGTGATAATGTTTCATCTGTGGAGGAAGGCCTGGAGGATAGCCACAATAAGGGGAAGACAGAGCTGTATTGGATTCATTTGATAGAGTATAAGCAGACGCAGCTAAGGAAGGTGTTTACGAGGCGGACGAGGGCGCTGAGGTCTGAGTGGGAGTTCGAGGTGCAAGAGGGGCAGCTCAGGGTGGATTTTCTGGAGGCGGTGACGAAGTGTGGAGGGAGTTTTTATCTCAAGAGAATTGAGTAGTGGGTTGACGCAGTCGAGAGAAAGGAGTTTCAGGTTGGGTTGAGTGAGGTCTTGAGAGTGGGGATGAGGAAGGAGAGGTATAAGGGGAAGGGGAAGGGAAAGGGGAAGGGATAGATTGGAGCATGGGTGGAGTTGGTGAGATTGTGTTTGGGAGCATGCCATAGCGTTCACGAAGGGGGTGTGCAACTAGATTGGTTACAGTTGAGGTGTCTCGTAGGAAGTCAGAGGTATTATGCGATCTCGATTGTCTGGTTTGGAGCATCTCGCGAGAGGCTATAGAATCGAAGGTATCGCTACCCCAGCAATGGCATCAATGGATGGGGCTGGGCTGTATCACCAAAAGAAACAGAACGAAGGATTCAGGTTACTAAACTTCTCAACCGTAATAGGTGATAGAAGCCATTGCTACTGGATCAATATCTTACCGCCTACTCTATAAGGCTGGCTTGGTCGTGGATGTGGGGCGACAGGATGGTGTCACTCAAGTAACCAAGTGTATTTACAGCTCGCCGGATCCGAGCGGTTCAGTCGAGTGACACTCTTCAAATCAGGGGCTTTTTACAGAGGTAATTTCTATGGGGCATACCTGGGACAAGCTAGCATTTTTATTGGTCCAGTTCAAAGCGCTCCACTGCAAAGCGGTGATCGCCTGAATACTAAGGCACCCCCGCATGCAGGCTGCATCAACCCAACTTCCCCGCTTCACCTCTCTCAACTTTGAAGAGAATCATCTCAAACTGGCAGGGCATGTAGCTCCGAGGTAGCGTGCGCCGTTTGCCACTACCCGCTAGGCGGCTACCCGATCGATGGCGACCTCAAGCGCCAAGGTCTTTCGCTTGAGGGGGGTTCCCAACCATCTCGACCGACTTGGGGTGGCGGAGCTACTCGGTACGTCAACATTTCTGCCTGACGGTAACCCGCGCGATATCAAAATCGCGTCCCTGGCGCCGAGCTGCGACATTTGGTCTCTGACAGAGAGCAAAACGGCAACCCTCACCTTTTCCAAGCTTCCTTCTGTCGTTCAATCGGCACCGCACCAGAAAGAATGGAGCTTGTCTCTTCCGGGCTTAGAGAGACCAATGGTCTTGGACGACTCGTTTTATGGACTCACGCCTCTGAACGACGTCCCGCAAGACCGACACGAATACGAGTAAGTTAGTTATGAAATCCACTCATGAAGTGTTTAACTCACCGCATTCCGAACAGCTGCATTGTTATCTCCGGCCTGGCGAGCCATCCCATGGGCTCTTGGCAACCCCGGGGTCTAAACAAGTCTTTCATGTGGATTCGCGATGCCTTGCCTGCTATGACCTCTGGCATTCGGTTTCTTCTCTATGGCTACGACACGGCTCTCCAAGAGAGTAAATCGTTTCAGACCATCCCAGACCTCGCCATCAGCCTTATTAACGCCTTGAAGACGGGCAACTGGACCTCCCGGACGGGCAAACCGCTAATGGTATGTCCCCTTTGCGTTGCTTTTCCCCCATTTGGTAGCTAGTGACAGTGCCTGCCAAAAAAAAATGCAATTGAAGGAAGTACTGACGTGAATTATCTACTAGTTCCTTGCGCACAGTCTCGGCGGTGTGGTCCTGAAGCAGATGCTCGTCATGCTCGCTAGCAGTGGGGCTAGAGAGACCGAGATCCTAACCAAATCCAGGGGAGCCATGTTTTTTGGTGTCCCGAGCCAGGGAATGCCAGTGTCTGACCTTCTTGCCATGGTTGGAACCCAGCCGAACAAGACTGCCCTCGTTACAGACATTTCAGATCATTCCCAGTTTCTTCCACAGCTTGAACGACAGCTATCGGGTATTTCTTACGTGCGACGGATGAAGCTATTCTGGGCTTACGAGACTCAGACAACGCCGACAGTCGTGGTAAGTACAATACACCGAGCCAGACACTATCTTCCCGTGTGGTTGCTGAATAAACTGTTGTAAAGGAAAAGTGTGGTCATTATGAACGGACTGGGCCGGAAAAAGTTCTCGTTACCAAGGGATCTGCAACGGGGGGTCGCCATAAATTTGACCCGATTTCGACTATTCAAATCGATGCCAATCACTCGGATATGGTGAAGCTCACGTCAGGCAATCACCTCATTTCCCTTGTCGTCAACAAGTTACACGCCATAAAACGCCATGCACACGATGAAACACTCGACTCTCTGAGACACGTAGAAGACCCCGATCTCTTGCAGGTGGAAGAGGAAAACAAGCCCGCCAGTGTCGCCTCTGGACTAGTTGACATCATACGTGAAGCCCTCAAACCACTCCCGGACCTGGAATTTTGGGATACCCAAAGTAGGTTCCTGTTCCTAGCCATATCTTTCGTGTGCCGTGGATCTAATACTTATTTCAATGCGAAAACAGCTATTGTTCGATCACTTCGTCCTCCCGAGCGGGACAGCAGACTTGAACAGATCGAAGAAAGGGCTGGGCACTCTTTTGAATGGGTGTTCGACCGACCTGAAATCGGCCTTGTGCCATGGCTACACAATGGACGCGGCCTCTTTTGGATTAGCGGCCGTCCGGGGTCTGGTAAGTCCACCATGATGAAGTTCATTCACAACGACCCCCGCACAAGGCGTGCCATGGAGAAGTGGGAGGACTCCGGTCAACAAATCTGTGCCAGTTTCTTCTTCCACCATCGAGGCAACGCCGCTCAGAAGTCCTTCCACGGTCTCCTAGCCAGTATTCTCAGCCAAATTATGGAAAACGAGCCACGGGCCCTCAACTTGGTCCTCCCCATTTTCCAGGAGCGTTATCAGACATTCGTCCGAACCGAAAGCCTCGGCAGCCTCCAGGAGGATGTGGCTGATTTCATTGCAAAACTCAACATCACGGTCAGTCACATGATGATGGAGGACCTTCGCGGCGTCCTAGGATGCGAGTCTCCACATACGCGATTTCGCGAAATTGTTGAGCGGCCGCTTTTCTCCACCGAGCCAAATGGGTCGTATTGGCGACAAGTCAAAAAAACACTGGTGTCCCACATAAACTATGAAGTTGAGGAGATATTGTTGTCCCGCAAGCCCCGCAAGCAAACCCTGCGACAGGCCCGGGACAGCCAAGTGTCGTCGATATGCCTTGAACTCGCAAAAGAACGGTGGGACAATGAGACGAAGTCCCACTTCTATCGGGCAGTCTTGGATTGGCGCACGGCAGTCGACCTCGATCACCATCTTCAGAATCTGGCAAGGCACTCCAAGCCCCAGCTCAGTGAAACCGAGAGGCTTGGGCCTGGTGAGCAGAGCACGGAGCTAGTACTTTCGCAGATCAGAACGGTTTTGCGTCGTCAAAAGAAGCGTAACGACCGCCGAGCCTTGATTGAAATCGAAGAATGGACGTTGTTGAGGCTTTCTTCGGCATTGAAGGCTATCACAAAACAGGACGTGTTTGATCTCGATCTCTGTCTCTTTCTTGATGCACTTGACGAGTACGACGGGCGCTCCGAATTTATCTCTGAGTTTCTCAGGGATCTCATCAAGGGCCAAGAAGACTCCCGTACCCATATCCGCATTGTTTTTTCCAGCCGGCCATGGGATGTCTTTGTTCAAGACTTCGGTAACTGTCCGGGGTTCAAGATCCATGAGCACACCGAGAACGACATGCGCGAACTGTGCGCGTGTTCCATCCAGGCCCACTCGCCCGCCCCCAAAGAGTTGATCCAGCTCATTGGAGAGATTGTCCAGCGAGCCCGCGGTGTCTTTCTCTGGGTGAAACTCGTACTCAGTGACATGATACCGCTTGCTCTCCAATATGGCAGGGCTGGAGAACGCGGGAAACTCGTCCGAGACAAGCTGTTAGCGGTTTTGGGGTCGCTGCCAGACGATCTCGCCAGTTACTACCAATCAATCATCGAACGCATCCCCCTCTCTTTTCGGCTGCAAACGTATATTCTATTAGAGGCCGTGTGTCGATCTACCTCTGCATTGTTGCTTCACGAGGTCCCGTTGCTCCTCTACTGTTCAACCATCAACAAACTCACCGAACACCAGACAGCAGCGACCGACGTGCTGAATTCCTTTGGAAAAGATGTTGCAGGCATATTACAAACTGCCTCGGGCGGCTTAATCGAAGTGGTAGGGATTGATGGTCAACTCCAACTCCTGCATCAGACAATGTTCGAATTCATCGAGCAGCCCCAATTCAAGCAGATTGTCCTCAGATCCCAATCACACATAGTGGAAGAGAATGGCCACTCCTTTCTCGCGAAGTACAGGCTTTGCCGCAATAATGGCACGGTTACCCCCGAATTTCTCAGACATGCCTTTCAGTCGGAAAGAACAGCCGGTATCAGTCTGCATGGCTTCGTAAGCGGCAGCAGCACCCTGAGATTTGAGCTCAAGGTTCAACTTGACGCGATGGAAATCGTCAATCTAATCACACTACTCGGACTCGCAATTACTGGCTGCCTCCGACTATTGCTTCGCGACATTCTCGACGACAACATTGCCGCCGTAAAGACATGTAAAGAGCCTCTTTCTTCCATGTTATTCTGGTCGCTCGAAAACGAAGTCTGCAATATGCCGGATATTATGTCCACGGTTCACTTTATCCAGTCGCATGGATGGGATCTAAGAAAGGACCACGAGGGTATCCGTCAAATGTTAACTCGCCATCGCTACAACGCGAAGTTGACCCAGGTCGAAGCCGACCTATTCTTCAGATTGTTGCTGGACAAGGTTGAGAACGTCGACATCAGTATATCACACCCATATGATGGCCTGGAGACAAAGTGGCTCCACTATAGCTCCCTGGGGCTGGCGCAATACCTATTGTCCAGAGGGGCTGACCCGAACTCTTTAGATTCAGCTGGGAGCACGCCGTTAGACATTTTGATTTTTTGCAAAGAGTTGGGGATGCAATGTTCCTCACAGCACGAGATGCATCAGCATATACGCCTCCTACTCAATCATGGGGGGGCATTTAATACGACGCGGCCAGATAGCTGGAAGCTTCAGGAAGTTTGTAACAAGTTTTTGATTGATACACGACTGCTGAGGTGGATGTCAGCGGCGGAGCCTGCGTCGTCATCTCATTTGCATGACACTAGCGTGGATTCTGATGACGAAGATGAGGTAGGCGGTGGTGCTTCACTACAAGGAGCTCATTATTCTATAGATTAGCCGTATGCAGCCATCTTGGGTGTCACAGTCGCAGGTTGTAGAGATTAGTCCATGCAACGATTCGCCTACTTCCGTCGAATTCTTCACTACAGGAAATTGAGCTGATTTTTCGTGAAATCATACAGCCCGGCCCGAGTAGGTATGGGAACGTAAAGCCAAAGGAAAAAAAAGGAAAAAAAAAGGGAAAAAAAAAGCCACAGACATCAATGCCATATCCGGCACCAGAAAAAAAACGTAACCTTAATTTTACATCACCGGCAATGACAGCCATCAAGTCACCGGCGTATCGAGTCACCGGTGATAACGGATCGGCAAAGAAAACTTTGCTAGCTGAATCAAAACTCTATTAATCCGGAAAATACTAGAGATAAAGAGGCCGTCATCTTCACGCAAGTTCAGTGTTAAGGTTATGCTACCCGGCCAGGCAGCCTACTATAATTAATTGGACTCCTTGACCTAAAACTTGAATGTACCCCAAATTGTGAGGTGTGTCCCACTGGGGTGAGTTTCAAGTTTACCATATGTCTGTATTGAACCGGCTGCTCTGAGCAGGTAGGTCAGAGGATATATAGGTACAGAGGCAGTGTTCCGTTCCAGGCGATTCTGGCACCGATCTCATCTCTCATATAGTGGCTGGAGAGCTTGTGTCATGCTTCGTGATGGAAACGATACTTTGACGTTACTATCACGCTACCATGCCAAGAGTGTCAGCGGCAGCACAACTAGGGTTGGAGTGAAGTTGACAAGAGCCCACGTACCGATGCATAACGTATGAATCAGATGACAGCAAAATGCAGGCTTCGCCCTCAACCATGTCGGAGCTAAGCAAGGTATTTCTCCCTCCTTGCCAGCGCTGTGGACACTCGGTGTCATTCGTTGACGCTTGGCGATTTGCACGGCGGCTTAAGGTTTGGAGCTGCCGATAGGATAGATAAATAGAAATAATTCCGAGAAAGCAGGCCGCGATGCTAAATACAATTGTCTGAATTGTGTTCGGGTCTGACCAGAGAGCAGGTGCAGGTTTCTCGGAGGGAACCGGCGTGTTAGCGTTGGCGTCGACTCCCCGCTTCGTGTTGCAGGTTGTCAGAAAGAAGGGGGTTCAGAGGCCCTGGGTATCTAGTCAGCGGAGCTGACTGGATACCTGGCACTGCCATTACGCCAGTGAGCCTCAGCCACCAGAGTGACGAAGCCTGAATCCTGCAGAATAGTCTATAAAGAAGCCTCTGGCTTCCAGCCAGAGCCAGAAGAAGAGGGAGAAGACAAGCGATACAATCACACAGTTGCAATCCAGAGTGCAGTGCTTCCAACACAGGTGTTGGCAATGCAATGTGGAGGGGATGGAAAGGGCATAGGATCGCAACGCTGCTGACTGAAAAGTATGAATGAAATAGTTCATCGGCTGCGACAGAATCTCTATTATTTAAAAGTTAGACGAGTGCAATTTCCATCGGAACATCTGAGACGTCAGGCTGTTGTCGGTTAGAATTCGTGTGCAGACACGCCAGGGCAACCAGTGAAGGGGTGGCAATGCACTGCCTGCATGATGGGAAGCTGCTGGGATAGGGGAGAACTTCCCATTGGATATGTCTGGAGTGTGGCGGTGAGGCATTGGAGGGGAAACATCCAAAAAATTTAGCTGATGAAGTGAAAGTGGGGGAGATGGCGCGACAGAATGCGAAGGGACGATGGGTGCGACAGAGTGCGAAGAGACGGATGGACGAGTGTGAAGCGACGGAGTACGAAGCGACAGAGTGCGAATGAACTTTAATTGGACTTGGTTGCATACGCCAAGCCTGCAGCCCTTGGCCTCTCCCGTCATACAACCCTCTTAGCATTTTTAGGCGGGGAGTGGCACAGATTTCCCAGGCATCCTTTCCGCTGCCTTCCAACTCACTCAGCTCTGCCTTCCGAAGCAACCACTCACCGCTGCAACCCTCGCGAACCAAAACAAGTTGTAGCTGGCGCCGCTCGTTTGCTATCAAACCGGAAGATGAGCGCGCAAAACTTTGAACCGGGGGGGGCATCGGAAGCGGAGGCGGCTCAATATGGCCAAATGCGATTTTTGTCGGAAGGACAAGCAGAGGGTAACTGCCACCGAAATCCAGTTCTTTCCAGTTGCACGCCTTAACTATATGCTAATAAGAAACCGTCCAGTGCGAGCCTGTCACCCGTCTCTAGCCTCAAAAATGCTTGCGCTGTGAGGCCAAGGGCTTCCTGTGCGGTCCAAATCGCAGAAAACGAACACGCATCCTCGATCCCGAACACTTTGCGCTAAGTTCTTGCGAGCCAGGGCTAGAGGAAGGAACAATTTCGGTCTTCTCGTCGTTAGCGGCACCAGGCCAAGTTTCCGGCTTTGATGATACATCACCCCTGAGCTTGACTGATTTGTGAGTTTGCCTTCGCATGCCCCGGTAATGGCTGATTGATCGACCCGTCTGCTGACCGTTGCCAGGTCCAACGCTGTCAGTCTGTATAAGCTTCTCCAGCGGGGAGCTGTTGAGGCAGAACGGCAATTCGAGGACCTATCATGCATTAGTGAGAGTTTTGACGAAATCAAAGACTGTAACAGTCAAATATATGTCGCCGTCGGGAAGCTAAAAGCTTGCGTTCTCGGACTCCTCTCTTCCCGTCTCCAACTACTATCCGCACAAACTCCTGGTGACGCTTCCAGCAAGGAGATGGAAATCTTAAGGATGCTCGGTAGTGGCATGTTGGACAACAGTCTACCGGTCGGTGGCTCCAGATACCGTTCGGCGGACTCGGCCGGGCTTAAACGCTGAGACTCCCAGGTTTCATATACTTTATTATAAAGATCCAGATTCAAGCTTACGAAATGTTGCTCTAAAGCAAGAATCCTTCCTTGGCGATTATTTGATAAACTTAGACACGGCATTGTTTCCGAATTTCTCTTAAAAGTTTTCACTTTTTTTTTAAAGCAGGTTCTTGATGAAGACCTTAGTGCGGAGGAGATGAAAATTCCTTAGCATAAGAGAAGGGCAAGTTTGCAAAAGAGAGGCCAATTTCAAGTTCAAGTACTTCAGATCCAAGATGTTGCGTATAAACGAATGTAATACTACTCTAGTTTAAGGTTTTCTTTATTAAAATGTTTTTTGATATTACAGGTTTAATTTCTCATTTAACTATGGTTACATCCTTTTTATTTGCAGCCTGTTGTGTGTGAATCTACTTATTAAATTGTAGGCTTATTAGTAGTATATAAGATTAAAAGAGATAAAAAGTGTGTTTAAAGATGAGGAAAAGGTAAGGGATACTGTTATAAGGGTTTAAGTAATAGTAGAAATTATATAACCCTTACTAACCAAATAATATTGAGGAAATGTAGAAAAGGAATATAAGGGTACTTTTAGAAATCCTTTAAGTTACTCTAGTATTAGAATATATTCTACATACAATTATTTAATAAGCATTAAATAGTTTTACTATACAAAATGCCCTTCATCTCCTAATAACGCCCAGTAGCAAAGCCATCTTTTAAATATCTCCGGTATTAACAATTAATAATAGATATAAGTATTACTGAGCGAAAGGCCTGGACGAATTATTTATAAAGTTCTGGTATTACAACCTGCATCCGACACAGGCCTTGAGAGGACTGGCGCGGGTTAAGACAGAACGTATAGCAGGACGCCAACAGGTAAGGGGCGTTCCGAAGACGGCTTGTTAAGCTAGCACTCCTAGACGGGGGGTTCAATGTCACTGTAGGTCGCTATCACTATAATGCACAGAGATGAGTCTGAACAGTAGGACACAAATGAACAATTGAATACTAGTGTAAAGAACCAGAGTCCCTCATAATAGTTATGGGCACAACCATGGCTATCTATACTAACTAGCTAAAAGGTACTTCGTACCTTGATCACTATGCTCACTCAACGCAAGGAGTGATCATAGTGATCAGAATGCCTCTAATCACTGTGATCACCACGCTTTTAGCAAGATTAGAGTGATCACTCAACGATTAGTCGTAAGGGCTTCGGGTCTTTACACCCCTAGCCCAGTGCGCAGTTCCGTGCGTACTGCCTTTCTACACTATTCCTTCTACAGGGGATTCGTCAGGCCGCCCCAACTTAAATAACAGCCTGCAGAGTCATTATACAATTTCCCCTCTTTAACGTTCTTTTTCCATAAAGAACTACTTATATATTCCTTCTTTTCTCTACCAGTCGTCATATCGTCTAACCAAGTAACTAAAAATAGGAAAAACGTAACGCTTTCATTAACTAAACGTCGTATTACTAACATTAAGTTTATTCTTACTTTTAAGATCGTTATACCTGTAAAGTGTAACTATTACCGCCACTTAAACCTGCCAGACTATAAAATAGCCAGTAAGAGTAAGTTATATAACCACTACGTAACAGTTAGTAAGACTGTATACTTATCTTATAACATTTACGGAAATAACTTATCCGTCCTATACAGGGTCTTAGACAAAAAGAAGCGCCTTAACGCTAAGGAGCGTAAAACCGCTCTTCTTCTCCATAACACAGCCTTTAAGCTTCTACGCTTTAAGGACTAACAGAAGGGATTAGTACAGTAGGTAGATAAACTTTTTAACTATAAGTTTAATATTATAATAAAGGAGGAGCGTAAGGCTTAGGAAGTAACTACGTTAGTTCCTAAGTTTAATTAGGGAAACCTCTTAGCGGAGCCAGTACGCAGTTCCTTTTCCAGGGAGTCGCTACAGCTAGTAACTTCTTCTTAATTTAGTCTGTCGCTCTGCTTATTTCCTTTTCTCTTTACTAACTTCTTTTCTCTTAACAGTACTTATTTTTATACAGAACGCGTTAGGAACTCTAGAGGCCCGGCCTCCTTATTAGGTCTGAGGTCCTTATAACCTTAGCTAAAGTTTTTAACAAATATCCTTCTATACCTACTAAAGAGTTTCCTGCCACTTCTTAAACTCTAAGTCCTACAGTAATCTTACTCTTCAGTTTAGTAATTTAAATATTAAATCTTATTTTATTTCTAATTCTTATCGTTAGTTTTAATCAGTCTAGATTTTTCTAATAGAACTCCGTAATCAGGTCTAGGTATTTAAGGTTTTTAACTAACTCTTATAAGTTACTTTCAGGGCTGTAGTCTAGCTACTTAACGAGATACTCGAACGTGTTTTTTCCCTTTTATAAATCCATAACTTCTTTAATATCGTATTTATCCTTATTAGTATTGATCTTAATCTTCTTTTCCAGAGGAACTCCCTTTAGGGTAGGTTCTAAAAGTAAGATGTGAAAAACCTTAATCTACACCTTTATATTAGCAGGTAAGTCTAGTTTATAATTAAAGGTAGCGACCTTTTTCTTAATTTAAAACGGTCTATACCTTTTAAAGTCAAGCTTCTTACTAAGTCGTTTTAAATGTAAGTTTTATAAAAAAAGGTAGACGTAATCCCCTTCTTAAAAAGTCAGTCCCTTAACTTATTCACTATTGTAATAAAGTCTTTTCTTAAACACTAATTACTTAGTTTAATATTTATTAGTAAACTTCTTTATTCGTTCGCGTATAAACTTAAGTTCGGCTCGTAAATAGTTATACAGCTCTTACATCTAGTTTATACAGACTGTAGCTCGGGAGGCGCTAGTAAGCAGGCCTTAACGGAGTTTAAGCTCCTTACCGTAATTAACGAAGAACAGTAATATACCTATTAACTTAATTAACATTATATTATAAACTATCTATACTATCAGTAACAGCTTAAGTTAATTATCTTATTTAAAGTTAACGTAAGTTTAAAGATACATTATAAGTATCTGATTAACTTACTTTATCTAGCTATTTGTCTATAAGTAAAATGCTATTAAAAGTTTACTTTTTATACCTATTCTTTACATTAGCTCTTATTAAAACTTTAATATAATTAACTTATCTTGATCTGTAATAATATTATTTAGCTAAAGGTGTTATAAAACTACCTTTTTCTTAAAGATATAAGTAAGTTACTCCACTATTATATCCTTTAAGGTTAGTAGGAAGTAAGCCCACTTTATTAATCTGTTAACTATTATAAGGATTTAGTTATAAGTAACTTTTATAATAAGGTCTTTAGACTTTAAGATCTTAGTGATGAAGTTAAGTAAGATAAAGTTCCATAACACCTGTAATATAGGGAGTAGTTTAAAAAGTCTATAAGGCTTATAATGTCGATTTTACTTCTAGTAGCAGATATCGCAGTTATCGACCACTTCCTTAACTAACTTCTTTATTCTTAAGAAGGCGTACACTTATTAAGCTTATATAAAGGTCTTAACTTAGCTTATATGTCTTTTAAGTTAAGACTTATAAACTTGCTAAATATACTTTTTCCATTTATCTAAGTTATAAACGTACAGTTTCTCTTAATACTAAAGCTTTACTCTTAGTTTAGGCGCGTTATTTACACTTTCTAATAGCTGTTCTTACTAATAATTAGTTTCGTTATGGTTTAGATATATTAAGCACTCCTTCTTATAGTTTTACATGTGCCTTAAGAAGTCTTTTAAAGGGCATTTATACTTATAAGTGCCTTCTATTAACCTTTTTACTTAGAAGTCCTATTATTACTAATAAATGTTATACTTTATTTATAAGTTTATATAAACGTTAATAGTTTATTCCAGTATCTAGTCATTTAACACTTATAACGTATGCTTTAATATGCCGTTCTTAGCTTTGTTAAACATAGTAATAGGGATTAAGACTAGATTGGCATCCTTATAGTCTTATCTTCAGTTAAAAGTATCGGCTCGCTTATTATCTTTTCCTTTAACGTAGTAGATTTAGAAGTAAAACGGAGCCATTAACTCTACTTACTATACTTACTATAGACTAAGTTCCTTCGTCAGAAAGTACTAGAAGTTATTATAATTTAAAAAGACCTAGATTAGTTCTTCTGTACCGCTTAAGTACAGTGCCCACTTAGTAAAGTACTAAATAATTACTATTAGTTCCTTATTATGGATTAGATATTATAAGGCTAGGCTGTAGATTCCTTTCGATAAAAAGGTAATTAGGTGGCGTTTCCTATCATCCTGTACTTAGCTAAGTTCTCCGCTAATTACGAATTCTAAGGAGTCTGTTTCGACTTAGAAAGGCTTTAAGAAATCGGGGAGGGCCAGGACTAATACTGTAATAAAGGCGTGCTTAAGGCCCTTAAATGCCTTCTGCTGTCTATTAGTCTACTTAAACGGTTTACCTTCTCCTGTAAGCTTATAAAGTGGTTTTATAATCTTTATAAAGTACTTAATAAAATAACGATAAAATTTTATAAAGCTAATAAAGGCTTATAACTCTTTTTAATTCTTTAAAGTAAGTTAATCCCTAACTGCCTCTATCTTCTCCAGTTACATTTTAAACTTTCCAGGAGTTACCCTAAACCTTAAATAGTTTAGTTCTTAAATGTAAAAGTGGCTCTTCTCCAAGTTTACTATCAGCTTTACTTTTTTAAAAGCTGTTAGAACCTATTATATATATTTTTAGTGTTTTTTTAAAGTTTTAAAATAGATTAGAACGTTGTTTAGGTATATAAAGATAAACTTATTAAGGAAGGGGTAAAGAATACTGTTAATAAGGTTTTAAAAAGTTATAGGGGTGTTTATTAATCTTATCAGCATAATATAGTATTAGTAATACCCGTTATAAGTCTGAAAAGCTGTCTTATACTTGTCCTCTTCCCTTACTTTAACATAGTTAAATCCTATTAGAAAATTAAGGCTAGAGAACTAATTTACTTTAATAATCTGTTCTCACATCTTTATAATAAGTGGTAATAAGTAACGGTTCTTAATCGTGTCTTCGTTTAACGTTTAATAATTAATAACTATACATAGCTTACTATCTCCCTTCTTAAGGACGAACAGTATTAAATACTTTACTAAGGATTAGGACTTTATAATAAACCTGTTCTTTAAATTCTCGTTAACATACTCCTATAGGGCCTTAGCCTGTTAAGGGTTTAAATAGTAAGGCTAAAAGCTGTAAAGCTTTACTCTTAGCTTTAACTTAATTTTATAGTCTTATAGTCTATAGTCTAGTAATTACAGTATCTTTTTTCAAAACAGGGTAAACTTCCTATATTCTACAGGTACCTTAAATAAGTTAACTTTATCACTTATCTGTAAATTAGCTTCCTACCTTTTTCTACCTTTTAAATCGTCATTCAGGTAATATAGTAGACTTTCTGGCCCTTTAACTATCTTAATAAACCTGACTTAAACTGTACTTAGTTTTAAGGGTTTAACGTGCTTTTAAGTGCTTTATATATCTTTAAAATAGTTTAGTACCTTTTTAGCTTTTTTTAAACAGTGATTACAGTTAGGGGACTTACTAAAAGTAAGGTAGTTACTCCTTTAGTTAATTACAGGATTATACTTTTCTAATTAGGGTAAACTTAGGATTATATTATAACTTACAACTAGTGTAACGTTAAAGTCCACTTATTATTTATCCTTATCTACTTTAATTAAAAGTGGCGAGTAATAGGTGACTTTACTGTTATTATACTAATATAAACCTCCTTCTCTATTTTATATAGAAATAACCTCTTTATACTCTTTATTAAGGAGTTTCTTTCAGTTAACTAATAAAGGGTATATTAAGTTAGAAGTACTCCCGTTATTAATTACTACTTTTACTTTAAACAGCCTCCCTTTTCCGTCTATTAAGTTAATATTAATGGAATAATACTTATATTCCTTTAATATTTAAGTTATAGTAATTATCTGTCCTTAAGGTCTTATATAGCTTAACCTTTAAATACCTCTCCTTCTTCTTAAGGTTTTTACTAATTAGTAAACTACTAGTTTCTGGCCCTTTTAAAGGGCCTGTAACCTTTTCCCAATTCCCTTTAGAAAAATAAGCAACTCTAATAAACCTAGCGATTAACCTTTTTTAGGTTTTTATGCTTTAATGTCCAGTTGACTTTAAATAGTATAATGTTCTAGAAATCTTTAATAAGTTAATAATACGCTTTATAAGACTAAATTGTAGTAATATCTTTTTACTCTTAAATCCGCTGGTAGTCTTCTTGCTTCTATTACTTTTAAGCTTTTCCGTTAAGGTGTAATAAGCACGTTGCGACTAGGTAGTTATTAAGTATTCCTCTTTACTAACATGTGGCAGGGGCTTAGTTAACTACAGTAACTTTCCACTTATTACTAGATTCTCTTATTGGAGAGTAGGAGACTTAGTAATAAGCTGGTTTTAACTTTACTTTAACGATAACGTAATCCTGTTTCCTTATATTAGGGAAATAGTTATAAAGGGCCTTAAGTCCGTAATACTGGTTAAGAGCGTAGTTATCGTACACGTAATTAATCCACAGTATATCTCTGTAATTAGGGTGGTTAACGTTAACTGTGGGTATTACGGTTATAAAGTATAAAACGGGGGAAGTAACACCTTATTCTTTCTCTTCTTCTACTTACCTCTATATACGTTATTTCTCTTAAACTTCTTCTTAGAACTTAGGTAACAGTAACCTAGTTTATTCTTTTATAAAGTAATCTTCCTTAATAAGTTAATATTTAAGTTAATTAGTAAAGTGAACTTTATTATAAAGTTTTAACCTAATTTCCACCGCTTTATCCTTAAACGTTACAGTAAGGCTTTTAACTTGTAAGTCCTTTATTTTATCTACTAACTTTTAATGTTTCTCTTTTAGCTCTTAGACCCTCTGTTAATGTGCTTACTTTATGCCTTTTTAGGGGACCTTTAAAGTACCAGTCTAAGGCACACTGGCTTTAATGTAAGGTAGCTATTTAAGCTGTCCTTCCTTTAGGGAGGTAAGGGTGCTGATTTACTTAGCGTGCTTAAAGTGTTTAAAAGTCTTAAGGGGTACTGTTAAGAAGAACTTTTGTTTTTCTAACTTAATTCTCTTAGTTTATTCCCTTTTACCTTTTAAAGCTTACTTTACCGTTCAGGTAACTTAAAGGGCTAGTTCTTTAACCCCCTTAACCATTTTAATAAGGTTTAAGTTAAGATCTTTCCTAAACTTCCTTAATTCCTAGGCTTATAAGGTAAGGTTTTTAAAGCTTATAATAGCTAACCGGAACATCTCTTCCTAAAGTCAGTCTTCCATAACCTACACCTTTAATAGTTCTAAGTTTCTACTTTAAAGTCAGTTTTCTACAACTTACACTTCTGTAGCTGACTCTTCTAAGGTACTTTTAAGGACTAGATACATTACGTCTTAAGGTTCTTCTTCTTCCTTATCTCCTAAGTTACACTTGTTTATCTAAGTGCAGTTTTCTTCGTTACTTACTATCCTGATATAGATATCTCTTAAGTTAAACCTAATATACTTTCCTCCTTTTAAAACAGGCTTTTAACTAACTTACTTTAATAACAGGCATTACTATACTATATGTCCTTTCTTATTACAGTTAAAATATTAAACTTAGGACAGGTCTTTAAATTACTTTTACTATTACTGTCGTTACGGTTTATTATAATTAGGTCGGTTTTAACGGTTTACTATACTAATATCTATTAACCCAGGGTAATAACCTGTTACAGTTAACTGGTTTCCCTTTTTAAGCTTACTTAGCTAGTAAGGGGTCCGTTCTTTCTAGAAGTTCTTTTAATAATAGTGATTATAATATTAGTTATTAGCCTTAATAGCCATCTTAACTAGTTCTTAAAGGCAGTCCGGCCGATCCTCTTAGTAAAGGTCTCTAGTGACGTGCTCCTTTAAACTGCTCTAGAACAGTATTACCAGGGCTTTTTAACTAAGCTTAATCTTTACTACTTTTAATTTAAAGTGTATGGAGAACTTAAGGATTGAAGACGTTTACCTTAAGGCTATAAGGTGTTACTTAGCCTGCCTTAAGGCGTTTAGTTCCCTAAACTTAGTCTGGAGTTAGTTAATAAACACGTTAAAGTTATCGAAAAAAGCCTAAATCTTAAAGGCTTCTTTTTATACTTTATTTATAAAGAGGTTATTAATTATCTTTACGTAAGGTTCGTATTAGTAAGCAGTTACTTTATTTAGTAGGGCTTTGGTAAACCTAACTTTTCCTTTTTCTTCAAAGAACTGCTTATTATAATAGGTGATATAACTTTAAAGTTAGGCTATCTATAACTTTAGCTACGTTAAGTCTCCTTTAAAGCGTAAGGGTGGAGGGAGCTTTACTCGTTTCTTCTATAAGTCCTTAAGGTCGTTATTCTCCAGCTTGACAGCGTTAAGTTAAGTTTAAAGTTTCTTAATAAGACTAATACGACTCTTAATGTCTCTGGAGAAAGCTTTATTAAGTTCTTTAACCAGTCCCTACTAGTTAAGGTTTAAGTCTTTAAGGCATGTAGCTAACTTATTAATAGTAGGGAGCTGAGGCTAAACTTACGCCTCCTTAATCTCCTTTCCTTTTCCGGAGGTTGATATGTTAGTAAGAGAGAGGTAGTATCTAGGAATTTAATAAACAGCGTTTAGAACTGTAACGTTAATATTATATTACGACTTGCACCTAATACAGGCCTTAAGAGGACTAGTGTGGGTTAAGACAGAATGTATAGCAGGATGCTAACAGGTAAGGGGCGTTCCGAAGACGGCTTATTAAGCTAACACTCCTAAACGGGGGGTTTAATGTCACTGTAGGTCGCTGTCACTATAATGCATAGAGATGAGTCTGAACAGTAGGATATAAATGAATAATTGAATACTAGTGTGAGGAATTAGAGTCCCTCACGGTGGTTATGGGCATAACTATGGCTATCTATACTAACTAGCTAAGAGGTACTTTGTACCTTGATCACTATGTGTTGGGTTTTTACAACCCTAACCCGGCCAGTGTGGTTAAAACAGTGTGGCTGGATCCACGCAGCCGCTCCGCGGCTGCATCCGTGGATCTGCACAGCCAAGAACGCCAGACTCCACT
>Ga0247770_1000720_pt1 | contig 30841 bp, 39 predicted proteins | sample UWRJL136409B6_FD_179943 | JGI IMG/M metagenome (GOLD analysis project Ga0247770, IMG submission 179943) | Plant litter microbial communities from Arlington Agricultural Research Station in Wisconsin, United States - UWRJ-L136-409B-6 | ecosystem: Environmental > Terrestrial > Plant litter >... | reverse complement strand
AAGCCAGCCTAGCACCATCGCCGTTGAATTTTAACAAAAGATTCTTGGGTTCTATGTTGGGGAGGGCTCAATCAGGGTATAGCAATATCTTTAGTTTTGGGTCAGTCATCATAACATAGGCTCTATGGCCCTCAAGAGGGTGATATCACTTTCAGGAGCAGAATCCATGGGTGATTACTGGATATCATTTCGTTCTTCGTTCTGAATAAGTAATATAGTACATGCTATGGTGCATGTAAACGAGAATAGATGACTGCATGAGTATTCAATGCGAGATAAAAGTTTTGTCATATTCGTGTTGCCCTGGGGTGCCCCAAAGGCTGTACTTCTCTTTCCTTGTCTTGTACGATGTTTCGTCCATGTAGCTTGCTTGCCCTGCTGCGACCGTAGCTTTAGCCCTCAGTGCAGCCCATTAATACTCTCCTGTTGTTACTATTTAGGCCAGGCAATCTGAATGTACACCCGGATACCACATGACAACGCAACTCTGCGTCCGACAACCGCATGGTTCTAGCCGATATGCGGCATATACTGCGACCACTTTGGCAGTTGATAAACAGAGTCCTGCAGGTGAGCGAGGCTAATGAAGCTTTCCACGACGAGATAAAGTCTCGCAAAGCAATAAAATACCATGAACACAACCAGCGAGATGTCGTAGAGGGTCTTGAGAAGCCCGAGCAAAACAGACGGCAGAAACACCAGCGGCCGAAAAAGAGACCGGAATCTGGCCTCCTTCATCGAGGTCCTGTTCTTTGAAACCGGAAGCTTGGCGACAAAGCGACGCGTGTTGTCTAGGAGCGTGCCCAAAACTTCAAAGAACTTCAGGGAATCGCTCCAAATGGGGGGCATCAGCTCCCATGTGTACACCAGTACCAACAAGATACCTGTCGATGACACCGTCACGCTGGACAGCCTCCAGAGCATCCGTTCCAACTCGGTTGGAAACGCGACATTCCAGGCTAGACAGTGCAGCCCCCCGTAGATGAATCCCGTCACGGCAAAGGCAAAGTACATGGGCCATTGCCCAGCGACTCCCTCGAATCGGGGTAGATTGCCCACGTGGTCGGCCAGAAGAAGCGTGTTCTGGCGATAGTCTTGTAAGGGCAGGAGGCCCAAAGCAAGCCCCCAGCGGCGGATATCCGACTGGTATGGGGCAAGCGGAATGAATGGCGTGCCTGGCGATGCGGGATGCCACAATGAAGGGGCTAGTCTCAAGGAGGCCTGGGGTGGTGTTGCTGCAGCTGGCGTGATGGAGGACATGTTCGCGGGGGGCTCCAGATCATGTCTGTTGTCGATTGGCCGGCCATCGGTAGTTACTAATCCCTTTTCGTCGCGTTTATCTTCCTTGGTGATACTTGCGTTGATGTCGGGGCCGTCCTCATCTCCCAACTCCTCCTGATCGTCAACGCGCTCCCAAAACCGTAACCCACTAGAGGTCTCCCCCAAGTTGATTTTGACGTCTTCACCAACGGGTTCCTCCAATTTAGCACCTCTCTCAACATCTAGCCGGAGTTTCTTTCGGCGAAGTATTTTCCTGACAGCCAATGTTAGTACTAACAGAAACATTGCAGCCTGAGACATCCGACTCACCTTAGGAGCGAAAAGCGTGGGCCGCCGCCGTTGGTAATGCTATACTCCTCGCCACACCCGACAACCCAACTGTGACCTGACGGCCCATCCGCCTGCACGGAAAAACGTAGCAAAGAACCCTGCTGCCCCTCATCTCGTCGCAGACGGGCCGACTCCGGGGCCGAGTTGCCGAACTTGCCAAACAGGGACATGGCAACAATGAGTTCTGCATCCGATTTTTCCGTTATCACAATTGGCTCCGGTTGCTGGACGTCTAATGGTTTGTGCCACCACAGACAGTACGTCACCAAGGTACACACGGCATGCCCGAAGACATTGAGCTCCAGCAGACTTATGCCCAGGTGCTGACCGAAACGTGTAAGGCGCTGAACACAGAACCAGCATGCTTCCCCACCCGAAAGATGCATGTCAGAGACAGAACGTGTGAATGCACTTTGACAAGACGATGCATGTAAAGCAAGCAAGAAAGTCTAGTCAATGAGAAGCTCGACACACCTTGTAAGCAAACCAGAGTTTTCGCAAACGCACTTCCTTTGCTTTTGTCTTGAATGGCGTCTTTTGTAAGATCCGGAATGACCTTCAAGGCCCTCTCAGCAAGGAGAGCAAGCTCATCGGTAGTCAGCGTCAGATGGACCGGCTCGTTCTCATCCTTATACCGAGCTCGCAATGCCCGAGGTAATGCTTTGCGTAGCTCACGGTTCGCAAACAGAATCTCGAATCCACCCATGATTGCGAACTGGCTGTGAACAAACGTCCATGGATTTTCCTTGTCGGATGTTTCGGCAGCCGGTTGGCTCTGAAAATCGACAGCGACTGCAATTAGACATGATGAAAGCCATCTCCAGGAGACACAACTCACCTCAACATCCTGGACCGCCTGTCTTCTCCAACGCCAAAAACGACACCCCGCGCTGCGTTTACCCTGATCATGCCCCCCAGCCACTCTCCCATAGCAAATCTCGGTTGGAAATTTCCCAGCCATCTTCTTGCTGAGCCGCGAAGCGGTCGAGTACTGCTGGAAAGCGGTAAACGCGACCTGTCAGGCCGGTACTCAGCGGCCCTTCAGAAAAAAAGCTCCCTCCCAAGCAGGCAAGTTTGGCGAAAAAAGGGGATCATAACAGGTACCTACTCACCAGTTCTGGTGCCAGGAAGCCAAATACCATCCAGGCCACTTTCCGGAGGAACTGTTGCAATTGCCCATTGCGAGCCGGAACATTGAGGTGAATGGCCGTCCACACGCAAAGGCCGAGGGTGATGATGCATGTCGACAAGATTCCAAACGTACCCCGCTCGTAAGGCTCCGGCTTCCACGTCGCTGGCCGACTGGTCGACGCGTTCCCAAAGATCCCATCCATGTCCGACTGTGGAGGTGCAGATGCTGTGGATGCCACGCGTATGTTCCTGTTCTGTGGGATCAGATAACGTTGGTCGCAACGGAGGGAGCGCTGAATTGAAAATCTCCGTGCTGGAGGAGTGCATCGGCAAAGGTGCCAAGTCAACCCAACGTGGCGTTTTTGGGTGCAGGCTGGGCTGATACACTGCAGCAAAGCGCAGGAGAATCAGATGATAATGGCTTGTTATGATTTGCACCTTTCGACACGATGTGCATGCAGACAGGGCGGACTGCGTCTCTTGGCAGCAGGTCCAATCCAGTCTCCCTTCTCCTCTCCTCTCCACTGGCAGGTGCCTCAGTCTTCATTGGGTCCCTTAAGGGAACTCCACCAGAGTCATTGCGAACTATCATTTGTTTCAACTGCAAAATAATAATTGTACATATGATGCCTGTTTCAAGCTCTTGACCGAGGCACGCACTTGAGGGCATCTAATAGTTACTGGACAAAAGGGGGATGAGATAGATAATACTAGATGGAATGGGATATCATCAAACTTATCAAATCAGATCAGACCAGGCTTCAGGCAGAAGCGCTTATGGTGACAGGCTGATGCAGCCAACGATCGTGTCCTCCTGGAAGATGCTCCCAAAGATGATGCCCTCGTCGATGCCCGCGGGCTGGTCCCCCTGTTTGGTGATGTCTGCGCCAGGGTTGACGGGCTTCTTGAGCACGCCGAAGTGGAACTGCCCGCGGCCGCTGACGTCGTTGACGAGGACCTGGCCCATGGACTTGAGAGCGGCGTTGCCTTGGGAGTAAAAGACACGGGTTGTGCTGTTTTCTTGAGTTAGCAATGGTCAGGGGCATATGTAAGTAGGCAAGAAAACACACAGAGCATCAAAATCCAGCGTGAGCGCAAAGTTGTGGAACACACCCGCGGTGAACGGCGCGCTGAACAGCAGAAGGTTGTCGTTGGTGTTTCCAAAAAGCTGCAGTGTGTCCGGATCCGCGGTGTTCTGCCCCAGGATCGTGCCCGTCTTGAGCACAAATTGGTTTGCACTGAAGTCAGCTGTCTCGAGGAAGGCGAGCTGGTACTCGTGCGATAGGTTGAGAGGGCGCGCGTTAGACTTCATCACGCTGAAGTGGACGGACTTGATGCCAACGGTCGAGTCGTCGGCGCCGTCGTTGCTTGCGGGGATGAGCTCGGCGCGGCGGAAGGCGGTTTGGCCATTGAAGATGGAGTCGTCGCTGATGGTTACTTCGACGGAGACGGTGTTCTCTACGTCAAACTGGGGGGTGTTAGTGGCGGTTAGGGCCTTGAAGGGACGGAGTTCATACCAGGGACTCGGCGATGTTGGGCAACTGGACGAGCTGGCTGAACTTGAGGCCTGCGCCGAGGACATTGGCATTGCCAAAGACATCGTTGACGTTGTCAAAGCCGTTGACGCCAAGATCAGCGGGGACGCGGGCGTCGAACTGCAGATCGCAGACCTGGCCGGCCACCAGGGCAGCGAAGAGAGAGACGAAAGAAAGGCGAGTCGAAGGCATCTTGAACGTTGTGGAGGGGACCTGTCCTTTCCAAAAAAAAGCGAGCGATGGAGTGCCAAGAGACGAATTATTACAAAAAATATGGATTATCGAGAACGTAGCGAACGAAAAGACAGGACGAACGAAAACGGAATCGATCAACGACAGGGCTTTGCAAAGGACAGCGCCCGATCGCGGGGGAGAGCCGCCACCATCCTTTTTGTACGGGATTCTCGCTTGGGAATACGTCAAGGAGGAAGGGTGAGGTCCTGACTCTCGGATCTTGCTGGCAGCCCGTTCCGGCGGGAGCAGTAGTTCATGCAGGGTTTGTTTGGACGGGCAGAATGTGCACCTATCGGCGCACCTGTCGTCATCCTTGGGAGCGTGGGAATGATCGCTTAGGGGGAACAAGTGGAGAGTGCAGCTGCAAAGCCGCAAAAGGATGCAAGAAAATGGCACTCCCAGCCGTGGCCGGGGTTTCAGATGAGGAAATTCCGGACGTCAGATCGTGGGATAAATGGTGATCAAACGCGTCGCACCATCTCGAAGCGAGAAATCTGGGGAAGTGGGGCACATCGCAACGACGGGTTAGGGTTCACAGTGGCACGCCAATTCGTGGGTCTTTCTCACCGTGTCTTCAATTGATTGCTATAAATCGCTGCGTCCCTCTCCCGTGATACATTCCATATCAGAGACAAGGCTGCTCAAGCCCAGGGAGCCCACAGGAATAGCACAAACCCAGTGAGGATCGTGCAGAAGATGGCGACATTCATCTGCAGATTCCTGATCTCCTTCCTGTTTTTCTGCTCTTCAGTGAGGTCGCAGGCGATCTTCGTCCCGTTGACGATGGAAGCTTTCTCCGCTGGGAGCATCACGTATGTGTTTTGAGAACGGCATCAGGCTCGTTCAGACGGCCGTGATACGTTACGGTGCGGGGACAAGCAATGTCGATCTACTTGTGCCACTAGCGCTTGTCAAAGGCGACCACATTGGTGTAGTCGCTGTTGGGGAAGGTGCTCTCGCCGGAAGGGGTCATAAGGATGGGGCTGTCGTCGTGGAACAGAAAGATGTTTTCAATTGTCCTGCCTTGCGAGCTGAAGACGTGGGAGATCATGACCCCGTCCACATTGAAACTCTCGTCCTCCCCGGGTCCATCTGACTGGCTCCAATCTTCGTGTGACTCAGTGTAGGTTGGTTGTGAGTCCGAGCCGTAAAGGGGTGGACCTTCGCCGCGCTCGACGTCATAATCAATGTCGAAGGTATCATGAATGTCCGCTATAGCTGGTATTTGGATCGTGACTATAGTGGTGACGGTCACTTGTGATGACTCTATGGGCAGCCAATCCAGGAGAAAACTTGAAGGGACAAATTTGAGTCAAGATCTAGATGAGTCGATGCGGGCTGTGTCAATAGCATTCTTCAATTGTGCAGCTCAAAGTATTTAAGTACTCCTTTGGGTCTTGATCTTCCTTTGTCTCTCAAATGCGGTGGAACACGAAAGGCCAGTCGAGACAAAGCCTGAAAGGAACCTACCTGAGCGATGTTTGCATTTCTTTGTCAAAACACAATGACATTGAATGCCTCGTGATTCAAGTTTTTGGCGGTGAATTGACATCCCAGGTTGTTAAATATCCCAAGGGTGGGACAGAACCAGTCGGGTTTGGTTCGATTTCCGCTTGGTGCTCGGCACTGACTGTGGCTGTGGCCCCGGCACTTGAGGAGTGCCTGGGACGTGGTCAGCCCTGACGATTTGCTGAGGACGATTCGCGGCATGGATGCAACATTTGCGAGCAGCAAATTCCTCGATCTACCGCTCGGTTTGGAAAAGAATACTGGAGTTAAGCTGCTTGCTAAATCAGACACAGAGGCGCCACTGCAATCTAACCTTTTGACAAAAGACGATAGGCAGGGACTATTTCAACTCAAGCTGCCTACCCGAGGATGGCTCGGCTAAGAGCGCACTAGACACTGAGAAACGAGTGTGAAGGATGGTTGATTGTTCTAAACTGTGAGGGGGGCCGCAGCCACGCCTAAGAATATTCTCAGGGCGCATGGCCCTCTCACGCTAGTCCTAATCTAGTAACGATCTAATAGAGGGGCGCAACTCCCACGCTACAATACCGAGCTAACACTTCTGGTTTGCCATGCCAAACCGCTTGTGACTCTTCGTTGCTTCAATCACTATCAGTCGCAAATGAAACAGCCAGTTTACGACCCTAAAATCGACACCATGAATTTCCCTTTCCTTCTTCGGAACTGAGCGGTTGCCGCCTTGGCCTGAGCTAGACTAAGCTAGACTGAGCGAGGGTTTCACAGTTCTGGGCTGCCTCGGCTACAGTTGCCACGGGTCTAAAATGGCGGTGGAGTTACGAGGACCTAGTTTTGGGACCTCTACCGCCGCCTAGCTGCGCTTTCTTTCACCCCAACTACAGCCACATGTTTTACACCAAAGTTGCCCTCAGCAGCTTCCATGTTTGTGCGTGACCCTGAGATGCCCTGATCTAGGGTGAGCTATGGCTGAGCCTAGCCTGCACAGCCGCGTGGCGCAATTTTGGTGCCTCGACTAAAGTTGCTATCCAGAGATACGGTGCATTCCCGGTTTCTGAATTTATGCTAACCATACCGTATAAGATGCGGCCACGTCAGCGGTGAGGTTGGTTGCTAAACAGGATTCCACTGGCATGCAGTGCTGCCTAGACGTTAGATTGAAGTTGTAGTACGAGAAGGGACGGAGATAGTAACGTATTGGTTCCAGCCCATTCTTCATTTTGGAGCTTTAAGAATCTCATTGCCCTCTCGAAGAAGGATTCCCGCGTCGTATGCCTAGAACTACTTATAGAAGGTCGTTATTCAATATCTTCTTGCAGGAGGAGATTGAAAGATATGAGCAGCCGGCTAATCGCTATATAACTATCTCTAACATTAGTATTCCTGTCTAAGGGTATATTGCTCTAGAGATCACCCTTCCGCTACAGCCCAGTCGTTCTCCGTCGCGCTATAATCTGTCTTGGGAATACCCTCCTAGTCTGGTCTGGACGGGCATCCTGACTATCAGACCTAATTAGGTAGGCAGTAACCCTTAAAGCAGTAAGTTCGAAAGCGGTAAGCTATCCTATAAAATAGTTAGGCGGTGAACTACTGTGGCGAGGGACTGAATTTACTGGCTGTTTACTTTGGAGCCTGGATCTCGGCCTCAGTAATGTATCAGGTTAAGGAGGCGGTGAGAGGAATACATTTATTCAGTCGCTTAACTCCTAGGCCCAGATCTCGGCTAGTTAAACGGATACTGTAAATTACAGGCGTGAAGACATCTCAGTACTCTGAAAACTCTTGGATGGGAAGCGGGAGAAGGAAGCGCAAGAGAAGCGAGACAGACCAAATTAGAGTGGACTACCAGTTGCAAGGGTCAGCCTTGCCAAAAAGCCTGCGGTGGTGTTTTCATTGACTCTGGTATCTTTACAATATAATTAAACAACCTCTTAATCCACTCTTATTAATCAAACATATCTTTATTACACTGTTACTAACCCCTAATCTCTCATTCCTGTTGTAAGTTTCCGACTCTCAGTGGAAGTTGGTAGTTTTGAGAGAACATTCTTGACTATGGACATATTGAGGAAGCCGGGAGAGTTAAGCTCCTGAAAGCGGTGAGCCTGAGCCCGACGATTACATGTAACGGCGAGGAGCCATACAAACTAGGCAAGCAGTAAAAGGTTAAAACAATAAGCTGTACAAATTAGGCAGGCGGTGAGTATTAAACGATAAGCCGTACAAGTTAGGCGAGCGGTGAGCTCTTCCTAGGCGGTGAGGACAAATTTACCCAGTTGCTTAACCTGGAGCCCAGATCACGGCCCGCACTTAGTTCCGGGGCCAATTTCTCGGTCATACGGGGTACCGGTAGCTTGGTGGTCCCAAAACATGGACTGCACTTTCAGATCAAATATGGACTGGCACGAAGTCTTCATTCACACCCTAATGTAAAGGAAAGGGGCAATTGACTCACTGAGCCCAACCTACTCCATTCAGATAATCTCCACCTCTTTCACCTCCCACTCAAACCTTATATATCGAAGCTGTCCCGTCCCAATGCGAACATATTTCCCCTTACAAGGCGCCAGAAGTATCCCCAGTGACATGCCGTCCGCATGCTGTACCACCTGAGCGAAAAGAACGTTCTCATCCCACGTTCGAAGTGTTTCTTCAACCTCGGTCTCTCCTTCTCCCCTCCTCGTGTGGTTATCTAACGAGAACCAACCAATGATGACCTCGTCGCGGTCGATATGTGCTGCACGTTCGTTGACGACTCCAAACCGGAGAACTGGGTGTTGTAGCGTTGGGATCGGGAGGGACCAGCCGTAGGTATGATGTTGTTGATTCGACCTGGAGTGCGGCGAAAGCCATACGGGCATGTTATGGCAGGGGTTGCTGCCATTGTGGAGATAGGGCCCGAGATTGACCATGTGCCCCTGCAGAGTAATGGAGGGTGGGTTTTGTAGCCAGTGTGAGACTGTTGCTATCGTGGCGAAGGGATCGTCTTGGACGAACACGGAACATTCTGCTACGCATTTGTCGGAATGCGCTTCGGCGGGATACTGCACAGGGCCATCCACGGATGCCCAGGACCATGAGGGCGCTCTCCGCCGGGCCGGAAAGGTGAGCTGCTCACTTTGGCGTATCCAAAGAAGGCCGCGGGTGAGACAGTGGGACCATAGACCGGCGAAATGAAAACCACCTATGATTCTGTGGATTGCATTCGCAATTCCAGAGATGGCTATGAGTTTGTCTTCCTCCTTTGTAAGCCCGCAGCTGCTATATAGCTGGATCAGGCTTGCCCACTGTGTTGAGAGATTGTCGGAGCCAAGGCCCAAAATCTCGGGTGCCGCTGCGGTCCGGGGGAATGTGTCTGGGTGAAGAAGTTGGTTTACAGCTCCTGTCATAGTCTTGCCGTCTGAAAAATGTTGGGCTCCGCCATAAAAAAGGGCTGAAGCCTCAGAGTCCCCTTCAATCCAAACGCCTCGGGGACTCTCCAGATAGATATGTCCTTGGGCAAAATGGAGGGTTCTCGTCGCCAGCATGCGTTCTTGCATCACCCATCCTCTCATGCTCAAGTGACTGCGCACAACATCAGCGTCAAAGTTAGGTCGAAGACGAAGTGAGACTACGGGCTCAGTTAGCAGTGTTGCTTCGTCTTCCTCGCGAAGCCTCAATGCTTTCTCCAAGAAGCCCTCGGCGGCGTCATGGGCTCCATGGGCGGCGATCACGACCTGCGCAGCCTGAAAGACGTCGCCCATTTTGAGAGATTCCACATCCCAGTCTTCCGGGACGTCTTGGAGGATGCAGAGAGCATCGATCCAGAGGTATCTGAAACCGAGACATGCCGTGACAAAACAGGCGTCGACAAAGGTCTGTGGCAATTTGCTTGCAGGAAACCACACCATCCGCTCCGTCACATTCTGATTTGTAGTAATGCACTGTTCAATCTTCCCCCAACGATGACTCAATGCGACATATTCGAGCCTGTCGCCGGGGTTTTCCGGGAACCAGGATGGGACGGTGATCAGCCGCACCCTCATGTCGACAAGCCCTGATACCTCAATGATCCGTCCAGGGAGCCGATCAATGGGTGGTTGTGATGCCGGACCAGGCGCAATGTCAAGCCAGTCGCGCAAGCTCTCAAGCCTCTGTGCACTCCCAAGTCGGCAATCCGGACGTATCGGAACAGAGGGCGATGCTACAGGCCATCAGCTCCAGAGTGGGCAAGACTTTATGATAACTCACCATAAGAAACAGACATCAACACCCGCTCCGGGACATCGATCCTCGCCTTCTGGCGATATCGGCTCCTAGCAGAAACACCAAAGTTCACAACCAACTCAGAGTATCGCCCAGCCTCCTTCCTTAGACCTATCCCGATCCTAACGAAAAGCCGATCCACATTCCTATCATGGTCCGACACGCCGTTCTCATCATACATGACTGCCCCCAAGTCAGCCCCGGGCCCCGGCTGCTTCTGAATCCCACGCTTAAAGGCCTTGAAGTGACCATTGCGTTGGAGCGTCTTCAGAAGCAAGCGACACAGGTCGCATTGTTTTGCTCTGTTCACGAAGCCTTCGTAGAGTCCATCGGGCCGAGGTTCTACCTCTGGCGTGATGTTTTGTTGTGCGAAGCCATCAGGCATGTGGACATTGAGCTTGGCGAAGAGGACAGTGATGGTATCGCGGCATAGCGAGCAGTAGCGTTGCGACTTTGGGGAGCTGTAGGCGGACATTGAGTGGAGGTGAGGAGGGGATTTCTTCGGATGAGAAAGTGGGGCGGTTGTGAAAGAGTGGTGAAAAGGATGCGTGATTGCCTACCAAAGGTGGGGTGACCAATAGCAAATGTTCCTTCCTGGCAGATGAGGAGGTAGGCTTGGCAAGCTGCGGTTGGGGTGCGGGCTGGCCCCGCACCTCTCACACAACTCTACCGGGCACGTGTCGATTTGGTGGCAGTTTTGGCGGCTGGGTCCTTGCAATCCTCCAGTGGAGAGCGGTTTGTAGATGTGAGTATATAGGGTATAGAGACCAGGACTTTCTGGATCGAGTTGAACTCGATATTGGTTAGTTCGCGGCTCTTTATTTTTAATTAGATATTGGCATTTAAAGAAGCTTTACATACCGTAGGCCAGTATTTTAATTGCAAGTCGTATTCGATCTGACACCCTTTTTATCTCGACGCTTAGGGGGTGTTAAATTCACAGATGTTGAGATGGCGAGATTTATTCACTGTCTAAAATAAGAAGACGGAAATGGAAATTTAATAGGGGACATAAACTGGGTTTTATGAGGCCCTGGGGGGAGGGAAGAGAAAAAGAAGGGCTCTCAGTTTTGGGACCCAGATAGTCCAAAACTGTTCTCTTGCGAAAAGTTGTCATATTGAATTTCCAGAACTTTTCTGAGTTACAGAGCACCGTCTACTCGTCTAAAACACATTTAGTGACTTCTCTGATCATGTTCTGAGTAGCGCCTGAGCAGAGCCTGAGCAAGGTGGGGGGTGTGGGTTACCGGCGGTTAGTGAGGGCAACTTTAGGGTAAAATAACAGAAGAAAAAACTTGTAATTTTAACACGTTGATAAATAATATATATTATATTTGGATTTTGAAATGTTGCTCTTAACCTTTTCCAGTGTCTTTAAACACGTTGCGCCTAGGTTGAGTTATATATTTTTCTAAACTTATTATAATAGATACTTCTTTTATCAAGTGTAATAATAATCAGATTATACAGCATATATTGACTCGGGGCGTTTGCTCAGGCCGACCCTGTCGTTCTTTTTAGGCTCTGTGTGTAATATTACTGTAGCTGTTTATGTACATAGCGATGCGTTCTCTGGCGCGTGCCACTGTCAAAAAGGGGCCGCGCTACGCGGTTCTTTAAACCGTGCTTCTTTCATCAATCATCAATCCGACGATTTTTCACCACGAAGACCTCCTATTGAAAGCCCAGTGACATTCTGGCCCTTCGATCGAAGGAAGATAACCTAATCCACAGTCGCGTTTCCTCTGTTGTTCCATGCTAGGCTCCGTTCTATGCTAGGCACCGTTACATACTAGGTTTTGTTCCATACTAGGTACGTATCTGTTTTTCTACGTCAGTTGCATTTATGTCCCTCCAATCGGAGGACCAGTAGTCTGGGAGTCGGCCTTTCAGGCCGACAGCAACGTTCTGTGGGTGTGGTTCTCTTTGTGGTTTCTTCCCTATTGCGCCATCGTACCAGTTCATTATAACGTCGATGACCTCTGTTCGGCTGGAATTAACTCACAGCCGTGAGCCGCGGCAACGATAAAATCTATCCAACCGACAGTATAAAACTGTTAAACACGAGCCCTCACACTCTATGTCGCTTCATCACCTTAACTATACACTATCCACTTGTGACGGGCTGTGCCCTGGTGTGGCCTTAACGACTCTCGGCCGTGACTATAGGGGGGGGCGGGGTCGGAGCCCCATTACAGTAGGGTGACAAAAGTCTCGCCTAAACCCTGTAATGCCGACGCGTACTTTTCATGTCCCGCGTTTTCCACCTACACCACCCAAACTTCAATTATATAGGACAGCACAAATATAACGATACATACTCCTAATACCAAGTATTTGCCTCATTCGAGAGCTAAGATTACAATAGGCTTTAAATTAGGCCTCTAACGGCCTGCGTTGAAGCACAAAACCGGTGTTAATCTAATAAGCGTTTCGGGGCTCATTACGCGATACAAGATCTAAAAGTCAGGAAAATCTCGCCTACACTCTAACAGTCTACACTACCTTAAAAAACACAATTTACAGAGGATATTTACTTTAATTAATAAAGATCTATTTATTTCTAATAACTACCTAGGTGTAGAAATAGGTTTAACCTGTTATACACACACTTTAATAAGAGAGCTAGTCCGATATAGGATCTAACACACACGCGTGCTTTAGAAGCTAAAACTAAGTGATATTTTTACTAGGCTACATATATGAAAGCCTCTCTCTTAACAAAGGCGAATTATAATATTAGATAAGTCCTCTGTTACGTGCAGTTAAGGTAAGTGTTAGGCCTGGGTTTTTTACTGTAAAGTTAGTATTTCTACCCTTTATGCTAACCATTATTAATAACATTATAAAGTAAGCGCCTTAATAAAAAGTTTATATAGCTAAAGGCTAAACCTACTCGTTACTCTTAGATGTTTTAAGGCACCTTCAGCTTTAAAATCTGTACGTTACTAATTCTAATAATATAGAACCTTAAATCGAAGCGTAAAGGCGTCATTAGGTAAGTTATACTTAGAGTTTTACAGGAATACCTTCTAATAATTTACTCCCCTAGCTCTATCTTTATCTAAGATAACGCCTTAACCTATACCTATAAGCTAATACAGGCGTGGTTAAAAGAATAGGTAGTGAAAATGGAGTTAAGATCCTTAACTGGCCAGCTTACTCTCCAGACCTTAATCCAATCGAGAACGCTTAGCAGGTTTTAAAATCTGAAATTATAAAGCGGTACTCCGAAGTGGCCGAAATGCCTAAGAATGACACCGTAATAAAGGCTCTTATAAAGGTAGCCGTTATTTTGTGGGATGAGATTAAAGAAGAGGTGTTGGATAAGCTCCTTTTATCGATGGTTTGGAGGTTGGAGGCTGTAATTGAAGCCGACGGTTGGTACACCAAGTATTAATCGGTACCACAGGGAAGGCTAAAGATTTAGCTATCCAGAAATACAATCTATATGGCTTTGGCTACTGATATAGCATAATTGCAAAGCATTGAAGTGGTGTGGTCAAATGGGGGTTTTGTTGGCATTGCGGGGTTTGGGCGAGACTTTTGTCACCCCACTGTAGCAACCCCTAACCCCTGAATGAAGCCATCCCCGGAATCGTCAACACCAACACACACCATAACGCTAAACCACAATGGGACCCACGACGACTCTGGAACCTTCTGTCTCCCTCTGATCGGACCAGCGCCATCGTGCTTATATAAAGAACGGCCTCCCACGAGGCCTCTTTCCATCTCTTCTTCTCATGTTCTGCGTACTCGTAGAGTAGGCTTAGCTAGTTGCAACACACTACCTTACCCGTTACACTAATAACGCCCACTAGTAAAGGTATCTCCTAAATATCCCCAGTATTAACGGCTAGTAATGGATATAAGCATTCCTAAGCGGAAGGCTGGACGAATTGTCTATGAAGTTCTGAGTGGTTGCCATTGCGGGCTCTGCGGGGGGATAATGTACCCCTTGAGGTTATAAGGCCAACAAAAGACCGAATAACGCAAAGAAAGGAAGCGAAGGCTGCACGGGTTAGTCCGGTGCAAAGTACGTCCCGCCATCATCTCCATTTACCAGGAGCAAAGCTGACAGAATATTTGCGTGACAGTCAGTGCCAAACCATGGCTCGGCTCCGCAGGGAGACAACAGCGGCACCACCGGCCCCGATGAGCCCGGCGAGATGAAAGGAGTGGCCGAGCTCGAACTTGATGTCGGGCTGCCATCAGAGAGACGTGGCCCTGTACCGACTGTTCCGCTACCACGTCCAGTACAAAACACCAAAAGCGAGAAGACAAGAAATGCTGTACTTGTATACTATGAGCCCGAGGGGAGGGTTGTAATTATTGATATTGATGAATGGTGTGCTATAAAGAGGGAACACGGGCGTTGGGGGTATGCTTCCTTGGCCTATGGGGCAGCCATTGTACGGCAAAACCGACTTTGAGGAAGACAATGACACGAGAAGCGGGAGAAGTCTGAGAAGCTCGAGAAGCAGGTGTGGTTGCAAATGTGTAAGTTGGCTGAGGGCGGGGGATACTGTTCAAGGTCAGAAACGGAAGGTAGAGGGTCAGCACCCAACCCAATGCAATACCTAGTTATCACCGGCTTTCCCCGGTTCCTGCACAACAACCCTTCCAATGCGTCGAAGCAGGGCAAGACAGGTACCGCCCGCCAATGAGGATCCAATGTGTGAACTTCCCGGGTCGTGCTTTCCTTGTTACACCGCATACCACTGGCTCGCACGACACGTCCTGTCGCGACTTGCCGCCCAACCATGCCTAAACTCTGATTTCCGACGATAATCTTCCCCACCGCATCACAAAAGCCCTCTCCTGTGCTGGAGTTCTGCCAGGCCAGACGGCTCGCATCATGCCCCTCAGCAATGGCGAAAACAAGGGCACGGATGACAGCGACATGTCGCTCCGGACAATCGCCTCGAGTACCCCGCAGATGCCCCTCATCAATCGATTGATCCGCATCCAGCGCCAACACCAGCTCGACCAAGACAAGTCCATTGAGTTCGTGACAAATCTCCAATGCTTGCAGTTCCGCCGGGACCGCTCGCGAAAGCGTTCTCTCGATGGCGAGCCGAGTGGTCCCCTCGGCTTGATGAGGCGGTCCGTCATTGACGGCTCGAAAGGCGAGTTTGTCGCTGTCTCTTGGACGTGGGATCCCGCGAAGGGGTTTGAGAGCGGGGAACCTAAGGGGGGGTTTCGTGTTGAGGAGAGCGGGTTGGTTGAGCCGACGCCTTCTGGCGTGCGAGACAGCATACTTTTGCGTGTGCGGGAATACATGAGTTATCGAAACTTGATGGATCAAAGAGATCGAAATGTGGATCACTTTTGGATTGACAAGCATTGCATTGAGCAGACGCCAGGGCCGGAGAAAGAGGAGGGGATGCAGGCCATGGACTTGGTGTACGGCAAGAGCAAGTACCCGATTGCTCTGCTGGCCCGGCCTGTTCAGTCGTCGGGCGAGCTCGAATTGCTGGCACAGATCTGCAGAGGTCATCTCGTCGACGCAGAATCAGGCCGGTTTGTACTCGCCGGCACGTCCCGCCAGACAGCATTGGCAGCAATGCAGCTGCTTAAAGATATCACCGACGACCTTTGGTGGACGAGGGGTTGGACGTATCAGGAGAATTACCGAGCGTTTTTGAAGATGGTTCTGCTTGTGCCGCATGACCCAGCCCTGAACCGTCGCAAGGACAAGCGGTTATTCGGCTCCCTGAGCGGGCAGCTTTGTATACCGTCTCAGGATTTCCATGCGAGGGCGACCAAGTTCTGCCTCGCCTTCCATGCGCAGTACTATGGGCCAGGGGACCAACGACTGTACGACAGCGTGATGTTGAGAACGAAGAGTTACCGCACCCTGTCGGACGAACAGATTGCACTTGGACAAGTCGCGTCTCCGCAGGCCATGTCGCCCATAATCTTCGGAGATGTTATACAGAGGGACTTGACGCGTGTGTGGGATCGCATTCCCATCATCGCAAACTGCTGCTACTACACCGCCCTGCTTGATAGCGAGGGATTGGAAGAGGCAGGAGAGAGCCTCAGTTTATCCATCCTTGCTCTGTATCTCATGAACGGGGAAATCCTCGCGAACCACCTCGAGGATCACGCCGACGTTGAGAGAACGCGGGAGCTTACCGCCGTTGCGTTCATCCAGAGCCAGTCGTACCAATGGTTTCGGTCTATTTCTCTTGAAGGCGGACGCAGTCGCAACCTCTGTTTTTATCAAGGGCTGCCGGTTTCTACCTACCTTGATGATCGAGGGGATCCTGACCAAGGGCCATTTGTGGGCAATCGAGAAACTGGTACGATCAGAAGACCTCAGACCCCAGCGTCACCGACGCAGAGGAACTTTGGAGTCACAGTTGGACTACATCGCTGACAGGCTGAGAGATATTGGTGAGGATTGGATCGCCTCCCAACTTGATTTGGTAACCGCCAAAAAGCCCAAGACATTTTCCCAGAATTGGAAAGCGTGGATGGCCGAGAATCTTGTCAGTGCTTTGAACGGTGGAAGAGACCTGAAGGTGGGAATTGCGCGCCTCGTCAACCCGAAGAGACCGGATCGGGATAACGGCGCCCTTTTCGTTATGGAAGAGGAAGAAGACAGTAGCGTTCCTGACTTGTTGAGCGAGCTCTTCAGCCATGGGAGTTCGGATAACGAAAGCAGTGTTTCTGGTCACTCGGAAACAGATAGCGAGGAGGAAAGCAGCAGCGAAGAATCAGCCGAATCAGAATCTATCAGCGTCGAGGAGCTGGAAGAGGAGGAACAGACGCTAGTTTTCACATCGTTTCGCGAACGGGAATCGGACTGGGCGGCTGAGCTGAACGATCTGGACCGCTATGTCTCTATGGCTGTAACATGCGATGATGTGGGAAGCAGGACACCCAGGCTGAGAACTACGAAGAAGTGGATATGGGGGCTAAACTTCTTCCCGGGACAGCCTTTACAGGATGTTATGTTTCCTTGGCCGGAGGCTTTGAGGGGACTGTGAGAGGCTCAAATTGTAACTTCATGGAGTCCTGGGTAGACCCCAACATGCTGAATACGGGGTTCTGTCCGCCTAAAACACACTCAGGTCACAATTCCATCCGCCTCGCCATTTCTTTCTTCCTTTGTTGCGCTGCCGTCGACTCGAGCTTTGTCCTTTGCTTAAGTAAGTTGTCTGCTTCACATAAGTAGCTGGAATGCCGTATCTTCACAATAGAATTGCCAAAATTCCGACGCAGTGTAGCGACCTCGCAGGGCGATCAGTTGCCGTTACCCCTAAACGCAATGTTTACATGGTACCCTAACCCTGGGTCCTACTCTCCGATGTGGGCCCCCTCCGGTGACCCGTGCTCAACCTTCCCTCGCTCCTCCACGCAAGTCGTTGCTGCCGCTCGAAATGTCTTGTCACTGAGGCGTCGCTCATATTTATTGGAAGCGGCAACGTCTTTGCACCCTGCCGAAAATTGGCGCTCGAATTTCCAGACTACCTACCGGAACACCTCGGCAGATCAGTTCTTTTGTCCCAACGCGCCAGCACGGCCATCGTCGAATGCCCGCTTTCCCGCGCCGCTAAGCCCCGAACTTGAACATTTCGGATCGCAATTCTGTCTGCCACCTCAGGCCATGGCTAAATGGCTTCTTCAGCGACGTTTTGGCCGGTATTTTACATCCGCTTGCTTACGATACGTCGTCAATCGCACTGGCCAGGCCTTTGTCGTCACCGCACTCAGACCGTCATGTCGGCGTGCGGTGCTGGTGGCATGCTTAGACATGACGACCCGATAAAGTTGACCGACAAACGGAATCTCACAACAATATTGGTCGCTGGGTTGGCCAATGCTTATGTTAGGACAAGCAGATACCGCTTCGATCCGGCCGCCACAGATTTAGTGAGCTCAACCTCAGACAACGGAGACGAAACATGCAGATGCCTCCCGATGCGCACCACGGCTTTCATCCCTCGTCCTTGCTCCATCACCATGCATGCATCTGAAGTCCGCCCGCATCCCGTCTGATACCCAATCTGTCAAAGCGTGCATGTCTCCCGCACGACATGACTGCCCAGCTTCGTCATACAAGAGCGACATCAGGATGACTTCACCCGAGCCGGAACCTTCAAAACCGAAGACTTCACTTCGACGACGGCCAAGCTTCTCAGAACATCATTGTCGCATTGAACTTGAGCTTTCCTCGACCATGCTGATATCCGTTGCTACCCGATCGACCCTCAGGGTCTGCACAACCCGCCCCGTCGCGCTGCCGAGCCGAATCAGCAGTGTCAGAAATACCAGCATCTATGAGAAACCAGATTCCAACCGCAACGTCACCGAATTGCCGCCAGCTTTGAAGGTGTGAGTTCTTCGCTTCAGTCTAGGCATGAGATTGCAGCACATTTGAGCTCTCTAACGCCGCTTCCACAGACTTGCCGTAGCTTTTGGGGCATTAATTGCCGTCGGAAGCACCTACGGTTTCTTGATGATGATCCCAGCAAAGAAGGACGTGGTCATTCAAGCCAGACAGAGCCAGCACATGTTTCCCGCCAATGGGACAGACGCGACGCGAGCAGCTGGACGCGCCAGATAGACAGCGCTATTGAGAGGAGCATTGAGGAAGGTGGTCTCTGAAATGGCAAAGGGCGGGATTTTGAAGCTGGAGATGGCGCCTCTCTCTTTCCAAAATTGTAACAGCATACAGAATGCTAATATATCAGAACACTTTTTGGCAATTCTTGGAAATGAACTTCAACGAGCTTCAACTTTTCCTCTTCTTCAGCAACTCAACCTTAAAAGGGTTATGCGTTGGAACACCTAGTTTCAGCCATTTTCTTCAACCCATCTTTCAGGTCTGCACCTTCAACAACACACGCTCTTCCGGGCAACCTAAACTCAAGGCAGTATTCAAAGCAGCACGCTGGCGATTTCAGTGTCTACACCCTTACAACCAAATAGACAGTCATATTTAGCCCTTGGAGTTCTGTCTCCTTCGTTCAACCTTTCGCTTGGGGTCATCACACGAGAAACTCTCGTCTCTCGCCTCATCCTTCGATCTCTTTACGCACCTTGCCCCTATCCCGGCAGCATCGACACTGCTCCAAGGTCCTACTTTCAACCAGCTCAGCGGAAGCATTCTTTAACCAAACAACTTGCGATTTGTTCCTTCCATTCTTTGACCACGCCGACTTTGTTTCCTCTCAGCACCAACAACAGTCTGATGTCTTAACCTGGTAAAACACCACCACAACTTCTCCTCATCATCGAACAATTCTTAGGAGCCTCTTTCCGCTTTCCTTCCCAACTCCTACATCCTCGGCCTCTTCGGAGGATATATCGTCTGCAAGCTCGTTTCCTCGGGAGTTCGCTCCTCTCGAGCCCAAAGTCAACCTTTTAGAGCTCAAGATCGAAGATCGAAGAGCGCGAGCAAGACAAGCTCAACATTCAGAACGCACTTAAGACCCAAAGCAGGTAAGAAACCGCAGCTCTCGCACCTTCTGCTTTACCTTGAACCTTTGACAGCCTTGATGACCGCTCTCTAACCATCATCTTTCATAGACTTGACAAGTTCCGCAAACACATATTCTTCTGGACACCATTCTGAGGCGGTACAGCTTCGCTCTCCTCTCATATTATACGATTTCGCAAACAGTCATCACAAACAATCTCCGAAATGAGTTTTCTCGCTCTCCTCGAAGCCGGGGACCTCGACCTCGCCCTCGGCCAAGAGTCCACTCCTGCCCTTGACACGCATCTGATGCAATCCGTCGAGCTTAGAGCTTATGCTGGGGGCGGCAGTGATGATGGCGGGGGTGACGGCGGTGGTGGTGATGACGACGGCGACGAGCACCACGAAATTATTCCTCCGGAGGACGTCAAGGTTGCCCGCTGGGGCATCGTCGACGAAAAGCAGCGTAGCAAGCCCGACGTCGAGGTCTGGCTCGTCAAGAGCGCCGTTGAACCCATCAAACGCTTCCGTATCTGGGAGCAGAACGGCAGCACCAAGTTGCAGGAACTTTGCGACATCCACAACATGGAAGTCAAGTCGGTCGTCACCCGCAACACTTCGGGAGGCTTCATCAATGGCCGCGCGCTACTCGACACGTCGATCACAATCACGACGTGCGGTGGCGAGGAGCGTCCGAGCTATGTCTACCGGGTCATTCACCAGGGAAATGACGAGGCGGAGCCGACGCCCTTCGCGGGCCTCAGAGCCAGGGGCTACGGAGAGCGTGAGACGGACGCTCTCGGCTTCCAGATCATGCTGCAAAAGCATCTGACTTGGACTTGCCGCGAGAAGAGTCCTTTCCTGGCCGCGGTGGACAGTTTGGAGAAGGCAGTCAAGTACTGCGAGGTGTTCCGTAGCCGGGGTCTCCGCGACATCCAAGTCCTGAAGATTAGGACATCCGGCCCTGAGTGGGACCACGGCCTCCAGCGGCTGTGGAGCACGGCGGTTTTGGCCCACAGCTTTCAACTCCGCAACCTCAACACTTTCGAGCATGAGTACGTTATCGAGAACTCGATCCCGCCCGAGGCGGTCGTCTCGCGGATGAATCTGAGTGATATGGAGCAGATGACTGGTCACGATTTCAAGCTTGCCATCGAGGACGCCGTCAAGGAGGAGAAGTTCAAGGAGGCGCGCGAGAAGAAGAATGTGTACACGAAGAATGCGGCGGGCAAGAGAAAGGCAGAGCGAGACCCTGATGCCGAGCCGGTCGACCGGACCCTGTCCAAGGGATTCGGGAAGTTGGTCATTATAGGGGGGAAGAGAAGACTCTTGGGGGCGCCGTGATGTGTGCCATGCTCTCACCTCATCTCATCATTAATAAGTTTTGTCTTTTTTGGGTACAGTGAGTACGATCTTTTTGGGCCGGATTTTCTTTATTCCCAAATAAGGGGAAATGGACACGTTGACCGGTTCTCATTTTTTCTCGAATTCTTCAGTCCACATCAGATACCCTAGGGACACCTTCCCAGCATGTTAGGCCCATATGGCGGCTTCCATCAATATCAACGCATTGGTTTCTTGGTCATCACAAGTCGTAGCGTGAACTGAGTGCAAACGTTCAGCCCAAAAGTAATGCCCGTCCTCAACTTGACAACCCCCTGACATTATCATGAACACACCCCTCACACCCCACCCAATAAGAACTCTCATCAACGTCTCCCGAGGCCTCATAGCTCGTCGCGATCAAACTCCCTTCATCCCTCCGATCCATCGCCGCCTCCCAAAACATACTCCCTCCCATGCCCCTCTCCTTCAACCACTCTACCTTCCCCTGAACCATCTCGACTGTATCAAAGCTCACCATCTCTCTCGTCGCCTTACCATAGCCAAACGTCACCCCTACGGCACCATCATGCACCACCATCGCCTCCCGGCAGCGGTAGCGCCTTGTACTCATCCACCGCGCCCTGCGTCGAGAACTGGGTGCTCCCCCCTCCTCCTACTCCTGCCTGGGACGCGGCTGACCAGGGAAATTACCCCACCACCATCACCACCACCACCACCACCACCACCACCACTAGCAGAAGCAGAAGCAGGACCGAAAAATGAATTCGCTTGATGGCTTGCTACCGTCCCCAGGCGCGAGCGCAGTCGTAAGCTATGAGGTTGAACTAGTCGAGGATGGGAGCTATCTGGGCGAGAGGGAGAAAGACTTCCCGCCGATGGAGAGGAGGATTTTGAGGTGACGGTTGGATTTTTTAGGGGTAAACAGTTGGCTAGACGCGACGTAGAGGTTGCTAGTCCCTGCCCAAGATAGAGAAGGAAAAAGGGTGAAACGGTGACCGTGATAACAGGGAGTCCGCCCCGGAAAGCTGAGCCGCCGCCTTCCGGTGACTGGCAAGAAACTCAGCTGCCAGCATGAATTCGGGCTCTTGGTGCTTGGTTCTCAATATGGGTTTGAACATGGTCTTTGGGCATATTCGAAGAACATCCAAGAAACTACCTAGCTTTACGCCAGGCTGGGGGTATTTTCTCGATCACCTCGAGAATGCTGCTTTGTTTTGAGTGTCCTCCGCAATGTTTTGTTAGGTAGCGACATGAGGTACCGCCACCTGCCGCCCAATAGAGTGTTTGTTTATTGTTCAGGCTGAGTCTTGTCACAAGCAGCTCGCTAACTTTGCTTTCTATGGACTGCTTTGTCTCGAATTCTTTATTTCATCGTTGCAGGTTGTCCAGGTGAAGCAGAATTTTGTTAATACGTCCTGTTGTCCCTCTTTGTCTGAAAGATGTATGGGTGACTGTAAATAACCGCCACACTCCTCGAGGAATGTGTCTTCCAAAAGGGAGAAGTGGAAAAAGCTGGCTCGAATCTGAACGAAAAATCCCCAAACTGTGTGTTTCTGGCATGGTATGTGTATCGCGTAACGTAATGCTCAACTATACTAACCCTCACTTGGCGAGAACAGCAGACCAGTCCTGCTTCTTGACAAACTCCTCCAGACTCGTCATCGGGCACTCAATGCCAGCCTTTTTATGTCAGCAGTGCCTCAAATTAAACTCCGCCATCACTCAAACTCACTTTTCTCAGGTCCTCAGCTGTGAGCAGCTCCATGCCACCATCATAGCCAGGCTCGTCCGCATACAAATACATGTTTGCGACTTCAATCCCGGTAGCTTCGTCTTCGGAATCGGCAACCATCTCCTCAAATGTAACCTGCTTGTAGCTCACAGGGACATTGTTGTGCTCTCCAAACAACCTGATGTACTCGCCAAAACCGACGATCGATCCAGCAGCCATGTACGCCTTCCCGGGAGGCATCTGCGACACAGCATATACGAAGTTGCCTGTGTCATTGACCACGTCAATGTGAGGGATGGGCCTGTTCTCTCTCGTGGGGAAACGCATCTGGAAGCTGCCGTCGGAGAGCTGAAAGGGGGTTAGAGTCACCCGACGTTGCATCAACCGGCACGACGCACCTTTTGGAAGTAGCTGTTTGGCAGAATCTGATGGCTCGTCATGAAGTACCCGGTGTGGACGCACGACATCTTCTTTGCAAGCTCAGGATACTGTTCCTTCACGTAGTCGGGGAAGATCTCGGCCTTGGAGTCGAAATGGTAGACTTCGGTCATCTTGCCCGCGCTGCTTTTGCCAGCGTGGCTGAGCGTCGACACCAAAAAGCCATTCTCATCCAGCGAGCCAGTCACAGTGGCGGCGGCGTCGGCAATGTTCTGGCCCTGCCTGTATTCCACGTCGTAGGCGTACTGGCGACACGAGATGCCAAGCTCGGCGGCCTTGGCGCGGCAGTCGGGCCGGAAGAAGGGTTCCCAGTACTGCGTGACACTGAAGATGACGTTGGCGCCTTTGAATGCGCCTTTAAGGGTCTCAACGTCGTCCAACTCGGCGCTCACGACCTCGACACCAAGCTCTTTGAGGGCCTGTGCTGCCGGTGATGCGGGATTGCGGGTGAGTGCGCGGACCGCGAAGCGGGGATCCTGGAGAAAGCGGCGGGCAACCGAGCCTCCCTGGTTCCCAGTAGCGCCGATGACGCAGATCAGCTTCTTGTCAGCCATTTTCTCGCGTTTGCAGGTTTAACAACTTCGGCGACGATCTGTTGGAAATGTGATGGAGATGCGTGAAAATTACCGCGGCCTAACGATCGGAGCATTTTAGTCGTTGAGTCCCCCCACTCGACCCCTCCTCAGGACATGTCTCCATCCAGTCAAAGAATGGTGGGTTTATGGTATCTGATAGCTTAGTGGATGCTAGCCATTTCAGTCCCAGTCACTGTCCCAAGATGGCATATTCCCGCGCCGGTATCCACCTGCCAAGACATATGTTTGCGGCGGCATTGGCGGGACAATCGGCCGAGTCCTGTTGGATACCCGGTGGTCGTATATGTCGACGATATCTCTTATGGATCAAGAACTGCCGGTCCGTAATCAGACTTCACTTCCGTCCGTGCTTGGTGTCGTCCCCAAAGCTCGAATTCTCCACTCAACAGGTGGAAAGGTCCCCAACAGCTGGATCTCCGCCTGGGCAAGCGTTGTGTTCAGCTAGGAGCTTTGGGGTCTTCCGTTTTAGGGAATTGAGTCCCTCTGATGACTGCGAGGCCGTTGCAGCTCTATGAAGCACCCATCGGAGACAATTTCCTCTCCGAGCCCAATCAAGCGCACAACATCGTTCGCCTCGTCGCTCGACGGAAAGCTTTCTCGCGGGTTGTTGAGCTATTTGGCCGCCTTCGGACCGGAAGCGGCAAGTCAGCCGACGCTGTCGATCATGGATCGCTTATCAAGTATCAGTCTCCCGACCTGTTCAAAAAGATCCCAGTGATTCCGGGGCCTTTCGATGTCGACCCGCGCTGGGTATGATAACCATGATAGCCCAGCAAAGCAAGAAAGCCCAGAGACACGCTGCCAATATCGACGCGTCCTATTCGTGCGGGGATGAGGCCGACATGTGACAAGGGGAGTTGAGCGAGTACATGCAGCTTCCGACATGAAAGAAGCAATGAGACAGCCACAAGCGGTTTCCGAACGTCACTGCCGTTCTAGTATGCAGCAGCCCCGTCGGTTGCCATCCAACTTGGGATGTGATCCAATGACATTCAACGTTGAGAGGAGGTCGATGTGAGTTAGGTTGAGGTCTGGGACCCACATCACCAGCAACGAGTCCATTCCGTACAGGCAGCGCCACCCGTCGGTGGGCGTCCCCAGAGTCATGCAAGGTGGGAGCCATGATGTCTCACAGTGGTGCCACCGCTAACCACCTCCAGTGTGGTGATATGTGCGCGGGGGATCGACAAAGCGATATGGAAAAGATGGTGAAGTGCTGAACAGGCCTCGGGAGAACCGCAATATACGTAGTGATAGCCGAAGCGGAGATATCGCGACGCCGCCGTGTCCAAGAGCGTATTGTACCCTCAACGGCACCATCAGCGCCACTTGGGCAAAGAATTCCCCGTGTGGGTTGGGGCTTTGCTTGCCGGCGCGAAGAGTTGCAGGCGGTCAGCACGACTGGGTTGCTGATGAGCGCTCGGATTATTCATTCACTGGTAGATTTTGGTACGGATCGCCATCCATGGTGTCCCGCAGAGCCAAGATATAGGGCAACACCAACCAGGGCACGCAAAAAAAAAAAAAAACCGCGGGATTATCCGGCACCCTCCATTCCTCTCCCTCATTGGGCCCGACGACATCCGCATTCGCAAGCCGTCCGTAGCGCTCAGTCGCAAAACAGACCGGGCTGCTCGCTCCCTGTCATTGCATGTGGTAGGGTTAGGGTGTTGACAGCAACTGCACAGCCGTCCTGCAAGGCAACCCTCCAGGGCCGATCGCTCAGCGAGGGTTGGTCGGAGCGAGCACCCGGGTGGGCAGGAGACGGTTCGGCCCAGCAGCCACAAGTTGGGGGCCAAAAGGAAGCCAGAGAGGGCGCCTTGCCAATTCGATAGCGTATTTTGAGTCTCTAGTACCGCGCCCGCCAGCCTTCATCGTTGTTCGGTTCCTGGCCGAAGGAGTGGCGAAAGGGGGCGGTGGTGGTGGAGGGTGTTCATGACGGTTCGCGCCCAGATGCGGAAATGCTCTGCCTAAAATCTGGAGTGTCTGGGCTGCAAGCTGAAAATTCGAGACAGCGGTAGGGATTCCCGATTTGTCGAGTTCGTCCGGCCGACGCTTTGGGCGCAGGGTGGCAGGTGAGTAACCAGTGAGGTGATGCAAGGAGTCCCAATCAGGTTCACATGGTGCTGATCGTAGAACCAATGGATAAGATAGGCGGGGGGACGGCGACGTGGAGGGGAAACGGGGAGATCGGAGGCTGGGCGCGGGCCCGATGCGCCATCTCTGCAGATGCCAGGGGCCGGGGGGCCCAGGACCGGCCAGCCAAGGGCATTGTTCGCTGAGAAGTGCTTCGCCCTAAAATGTGTGGGAGGTGCAAGGCGGGATGTGGTTCGGGGCTCGGAAGAGAAAGAACGACGTGCGCCATGCTATTACCTACCTAAAGCACCCTCCAGGTTTCCCCAGCCCATCTGGAGACTGGGCGGCTTCAGACGAGACACACATCAACAGCGGACCGAATTGCTCCCCTGGCTAGCCCAACCGATCGTCAACGACCGCACCATAGCACCACCAGCAGCTTCTGATGACGACCCGGCTCCGCGCGCACATGCTTTAACCCGGCCGCTGTGCAATCTCGCGCTCGTACGGATTACCGCGACTCGAGACCTTTTCCTCTGCGCGCCTGCCCACCGAACTGGAACGTGCCAGACCTCTCCCAATGCCTGTCTCGCGGCGCACCGGCAGTATCGGCAAAGGCGATGGGCTCGTCGGCCAGTCGAGGCAGCAACCGGGGTCTGCCTGTGAGGAATGTCGAAAACGCAAGCTCCGCTGTAAGATCAAGATCGCCGCTCCGGCCCGCCCAAACTACGCCCTCCTGATGCTGACACCGTCCCCGCTAGGCGACAGACAACGCCCACAGTGCAGTACTTGCGCGGATGCCGGAATAGTTTGCGAGATCAACCACAATCGCCTAGCTCGGGGTCCCAAGAAGGGGGACTTAAAGGCACTACGAAGTCGCATCAGTCAGTGCCGCTCACGCTACCTACTCGGCTCTTGCTAACCTCCTCTCTAGTCGCCTTGGAAAGGCGTTTGAGTCTTGATCAGACCGTGGATCTTCTCGGTATGTGCGATCAAGACATTGGTTCTCTCGACGAGCTGGGAGCCCACGGCTCCACGCCTGACAGAGAAGTGCGCCATCTCCCCTCCCCGCCTGACGGAGGTCTGGCATGGGATAGCGAGATTCATGTCCACATGCCTCCTGCGACTCCAGCCGTCGCACCTTTACCTCTCCCGCCGTTCAAATTCCCTTCTTCGCCAAGCACACGCCCACGGCGAACTCTCGTGGATGATCTGATGCGCGCAGACCTGTAATGACCAGCCACGCCTCACATCCGGCATATTTACGTTGACTGACAACTTATCCACAGGGATCAGCTTTACTTCGACCGCGTTCACCCTAACATTTCCATTTTCAACCAGTCCAAATACCTCTCTCAGGCTCGTCTCGCCACAGCAGGCGACGATGCAAGTCACAAGCTGTGCTTGCAATACGCCATGTGGACACTCGCTATGGCGCTTTCATCTCAGTTCGAGAACTTTCGCGATACCCTCTACAACGAGACAAGACAGATGCTTGAAGTTCTCGACCTTTGTGAAGACGACATGGGCGTCGTACACATAGAGCAAGTTCAAGCTTGGCTCCTGATAACTCACTACGAGTTTGCGCGTGCCAACTATCGCCGCGCCTGGGTCAGCGCCGGCCGGACGTTTCGCCTTGTCCAGCTAGCGAAGCTTCACGAGGTTGACAGTCCCGAAAACATCCTTGGTAACGAAGACCCCATCCTTCTTGAGGAAAAAAGGAGGACTTTCTGGGTTGCATACTGCCTCGACCGCTTCATTTGCATGGAAAGCCGCTGGCCGCTGACTCTGATTGAAGAAGTAGTGCGTGCCATTTCCCCTATCTATCACACAGACCAAGCTAATGTTTCTCTGCAGATTTGCACTCGCCTTCCATCCCCAGAGTTGGCATTCCAGGGCGGTCATCCTATACAACTTTGCTTCCTCTCCGAAGCGATTGCGTCAAACGACCACGCTCTGTTCTCACCCCTAGCAGAATGCGCCATTCTTGTCACCATATGCGGGCGCGCCATGTCTCACAGCCAGGTTTCCAAGGTTGAAAAGGCGGCATATGGGAATGCATCACTCGACTTCTGGCTCCGACACGAATGGCTAGACGGGATGCTCAATAAGCGGTTGGACGCCTTGACGGTGACTTATCCAGTCGTCTCCGCAGTTGCTGACTCTATGCTCCTTTTTGCCTTCATGCTGGCCCAGACTACCGTCGTCTATCTCGCCAATATCATTGAGGGACTTGGCGCAGGTACTCAATACCAGCCGGCCGTGGCTGAGTACCAAAAGCGTGCCATGCGTGCCGCGACCGAGATTGCCAGGCTCTCCAAGGCCCACGAACAGATTGGGTACATCAAAGTAAGCAACCGCATTCTCACTCCTACCGCACCACCTCTGGCCGTTGTACAGCGTTGCTGACGCAGAGAAGGCCCACATCTTTCTTCCCCTGACTATGTTCTTCGGCGCTTCCTGTCTCACCGCACAGAACAACCGCACTACGGATGATATCGAGGCCATAACGGGCGGTTTTAGACTTCTTGAGAGCAACGGCGGGCCTGGATTCGGTGGGGAAATCCAGTCCTGTTTGGAAGCACTAAGGAAGATGCAGAGTTTCAACAATCTTGCCAAAGACCATCTCGGCATTTTGGAAAGACAAGATTTTATGCCCGATTACAGGTGATAATATTGCTACGAAGATACCATATACCACATACCAAATAACACATATTTGAAATCAACTTCTCTCATCCTCCAGCCAGGCACCCCTTATGGCCGGTCGACTGAAGCCTAGCAAACCATCCCGGTTCGTTACCAAGGTGATCAAAGCACTAGTGTCGCCCACCGAGGCGCACGCTCGAGTCACACAAAATCAATGCACCCCCAGCGGGAATTTCAGCGCGCTCTTCATCTGCCGCGCTCAAGGCAGCAACTCAAGTGCTTCGAGTCGATGTAACGCGGCAGTAGCGCAGAACGCCGCGCCAAGGACGCTCGGTCAGAATGCGTCCACTCATGATAGAGACTTGGCTCGCTTATCAGCGTCACACAAGAATAGAACCAAGCGGTCTGGCCCACGTTACACAGGCGCACTGAACCCAGCTCCGTGGAACTTTGGGCGTCCTCTGCCCCCCAAAAACAACGCAATGCGCTTCTCCTTGGCGACGGCGCATGGGACGAATCATACCCCCCCGCCCAGCATGACGGAACCTAGGGCAGGCAGCCAAAAAGCCTCGAAGTTGGATCCTTACGTCAGTTGACAAATTGGCGTTGCACAAGAAACACACCGCAGCTGCAGACGCCAATCTGTTTGACTACGTGCGTGTCCAGGGGCGGCATGCTGAGATGGGGGTGCGGGTCGGTAGCGCCATTTTTTATTTGCGTTTGCTTCTTGTTCCCTTCCTTTCCTGCATTCAGGACCTGCCCTCTCCTCTCCTCCATAAGGGGATATCGGAGAATGACTGGACAATCAGAGAAAGGGGAAAGGGACAGGGAGATGCGCAGGCGCATAACCTCCCCTGTCCCGTCCCTCTCCCCTTGGCTTGCCACACCGACCTGACCTGATTGGGAAATCGTTAGTCGGCTTTTCGGTACGTATGCGGGCGGCACAGCACGTCTGTTCTTTTAGGTTTCCGCCAGCCAGTCTGGAACGTGAACACTCAAAGTTCTCCTGCGGGGGTCTCCATGCTAGCAGGCAGTGGCGCTGCTGGACTTGCGTGACTGCGCCGCAACGGTTCTTCTCGATCTCAATCTGCGAGACGGGGGAATGTGACCGATCTTCTGAGAACTGATAAATTGTCGGGTGGTGGGGGGATAAGATTTGGGAAAATGGCCGCCGGAAGGATTTGACATGTGTTTAAGGTTGTGTTACAAAGCGAGCGCAACAGTGTTGATTGAGTCCTCGCACTCCATGCTTCATCCTCAGGAGCTCCCTCAACAAGGTCATGGTTAACCATGCCCTGAGAATCTGCGCATGCTTCTGCATGACAAGAAGATAGCAGGTGAAGATAGGAACTTCTGGTATATTTCTAGCATGATCTCGCCAATGGCAAAAGTACTGTGCACCCACAGACATACCTACATACGCATACAGCTTGCATGACATGCCCAGAAAGAAAAAGAAAAGAAGAAAGAACCCGAAAACCGAGGGTGAATTGCCGATAAGAACTGATACCCAATAAACGCCTGGCTCGAAACGCCTGACGCAACACACCGACCTTCTGCGAATGCACGCCAATGCCTGCAACGCGGCAAGCACAGATGCTCGGCAAAACAGGGTTCCAATGATGCATCGTGTAACACAAGAAATCCAAGAAAGAAACAGCCAAAGGAAAACATTGCGCCGGTCACCGAATGCAACCGCGCGTGGTAATCGTACGTGCGCCACCCCGAGTACGTGCAGCTGACGTCCGACCCTAGTCGAAGGATCAAATCGAACAGTTTCGGGGGCTTCGACATCGTCAGCCCGACATAATGGACGGGCTGATGTGGCTACTTTTGCTCGCTACCGTGTCCGCGAGAGCGGTAAGGGAGGGACTCTGCATAATGTCGAATATCGATAGCTCTGCCCCGGCCCTGAGAGCTAGCATGTTGCGGAGCTCAACCGCAACCAGAGAGTCGACACCGAAGTCAGCCGGGGATTTTGACGGTACCACTTCGTCCTCGGCAATCATGAAGATATCCATGAGCTTCTTGGCGATTCCTGCAACGATAGCAGCGGCGGCTTGTTCGATCGTTGAGGCATCAGCAATGCTAGCTGCCAGATCGCCAGCGCTGTTTCTGTTGGCTTGAACAGCGACATCGGTCCCTGATTCCCGGTACTTCAGAGCGCAGAAACGCATATCCAGGCCAAGAGGTGAGTCGTCTTTGTGGCCTGTTGGGCCAGTGTTGAGCCCGAGCGTGAGCTGTCCCGCAAACGGCGTGCCAATTGCTGAACCGATTGCCCCGAGGATGTCGGCTTCGCTCAGTTCCGTGAACCCGTGCCTCTGAA
>Ga0247770_1000719_pt1 | contig 30874 bp, 28 predicted proteins | sample UWRJL136409B6_FD_179943 | JGI IMG/M metagenome (GOLD analysis project Ga0247770, IMG submission 179943) | Plant litter microbial communities from Arlington Agricultural Research Station in Wisconsin, United States - UWRJ-L136-409B-6 | ecosystem: Environmental > Terrestrial > Plant litter >... | reverse complement strand
GTCTTCGGAACGCCCCTTACCTGTTGGCGTCCTGCCATACGTTCTGTCTTAACCCGCGCCAGTCCTCTCGAGGCCTGTGTCGGGTGCAGGTCGTAATACGCTTCCAGCGCTGTAGTACGGCTTGGACCAGTACTGCACTTCTTCCTCTGAGCCACAGCCCTATACTACAGGCCTGTGGGTTCCTGAAGTTCAACAGTTATATACAAGAGTAAACCACAGGTAAATAACTGTTAGATTTTTGTATTTAACCTTCTAATAGTTTTATTTACGCGTAAAACGCGTTTAAAGTTCTGGTTAGCGTTTAATAAAGTTATAAGCCTAGCGTTTACTGACAGGGGGCGCGTTACGTTCACGTAACAGTCGGTTAGCCATATGTTTCATGTAATAAAGCCAAGGGTAAGATACACGTGTATATAGCTCAGTTATGTACTGAATAATCGTTTTCTCTTCCAAATCTGTAAGTTTACATGAATTAGCTGGAATATCACATCGTGAAGATTTGCCGTCACGTCGCTGTATAAGTGTTATATAGTGAACCTTATAGGTCTTAGATGCAGCTGGTTAGGTAAATTTTTCATCGCGTCGGATAGCCTTAAGGGCTAAATTTACCTTTGCCTCTTTTGAAGTGAAAGACATGTTGGGTTGTGGAATAATTAAACATTGAAAGTAGAAGTAGTGGGTCGCGTGGAAAGTAGTGCACTCGCTTATCAAATACGTTAGTGGGGATTGCAACTAGTTGTTTGTGTTGCTTATTCTCTGTCCCTGTATCCCCACCTGCAGCCCGCTTCCTCACTAGAGTTTAGCCCTCATTTAGTGGTCAAGGCTGCCAAGAGGCGCATTTGCCTGCTGCTGCGGTCGGCCAAACATGTTTTTGTGGAACATTAGGCATCAATGGTCGAATATTTCATCTGAAAAGACTCGAGCCTGCAGCATTTCCCTCCTTCGACATCAAGCATCACGTCTCAAACATCATCCCTTATTCGCCTTGCCTCAGCGTTGCTACGATGCACCGAGAAAATAGCATTAAATTGCTTACGCTCGACACCAAGACTTTGCGAGCCGGCCTGAAACTCAAAAACGGCCGACGAGTGTTTCCCCCGCGTCAATCCCTCGGAAATTTCTCGATGCTACCGACCGAACTCCTCCACCAAATCCTCGGAGACATCGACATTCCCACCCTGACGGCGTTTCAGCGAGTGAGCCGCCTCGCTCGTGCCGTGGTCGACAATATACCCGAGTATTCCGCCCTCCTTCGATCCCACCGTGACATCCTCCGCGCCGTCTTAGCCTCCCAAGCCAACTCGTACACCTGTCGAGACCTCCACACCGAACTCAAGACCTCCAACCCCAAATGCCAGACATGCGACGATGAAGCAACCCACCTCTACCTCATCACCTGCCGCCTCGTCTGCCGCCGCTGCTTTACAGGCGACTGGCGCGCAGCCATTCCACCACCCTCTCTAACCCCCCAGACCCGGGCATTGTACGCCTCCGAATACCCTTACGGCCTACTCCAAGATCCCAACGAATGGAACCACAGGGGATATCCCACTCGTCACCCTTTCCAAGATTACGCGCCCCTGCAAGAAGCCCACATACTCGAACATTGCAGGGAAATAACTACTGAAGAGCTGAGTCGGATCCCCCACACCATGTCTCTCCCTGCGCGGTACCAATGTGGGAACAAGAAGGTATCGACAGGGCCGCGGGTGAAGTTGTATGATACCATGACGTTGCTTGCGAATCACAAGCTGTCCGATTGTTACTGTATGAGGTCTTATCCAGAGGTTATGAGGAGGTATCAGGCTGTTATTGCGCTGCAGGAGACGGAGAGGGAAGCAGAGGGGGATGTTCCGATGGGGACGGTTCGCGATCCGTTTGAACCGTCGTATAGGGCGGTATGGATGAATTAAGGGTGGTAGTATGAAGGGGCTGTGAGTTGATCAACTGCCGTGCTGTCGTGATTGAACTATGCGTTTACTTTTATATCATACACCTCCCGTGCAGTGTCCTGAGCTATCCGGTACCGTGATAATCATTATCTAAATAATAGAGTATAGCAACTTTATATCTCTTGTCGAAAGCCTTGATCAACACTTGGAGAGATTTGTGTGGTTGCAGATAGGTCAAGTGAAAATTCTCGGAAGAGGGTGTGTGACTAATCACTGATGAGCCAGAAAAAAAATGGTAGCACCAATACGCACCATCCACAAAAGCAGTGTTCCTTCAAACTCTCACCTTTGGAGGCCGGCTGCATATTTGCTCACTCGCGGCACAACTTTTGGCCACGGGGCTACTCCTTTATTCTCAGGCTCATATAGGACAGCTGCAACCGTTCTTTCTGACGGCCCCTCTCACTGGTGTTTCTCTCTATGGAATCTTAGTCCCGGACGGCGAAGCTCCAATTGTGGTGGAGCGTCGACAGTTAGCCTGTCTTGGTGACATGGTTGGGGACTCGGTCTTTGTCTTTCGATCTCCCCGCACTAGGCCCGCTACTCCGAACCAACACGCGGCCGAGAGGTTGTACCTACATGGTTCATGTTCACAACTAGTAGACCTCTGGGGACCCGGATGTTCCGTTAGCAACATGGAGGCCACCAGCCGTTTTTACCGGTCCAATCTCCTTGCGTTCTACATCAGAGGAGGCTTCATCCGCCCCGACACCAAAGTGGGAAAACAACAGCTATTTCACTGGAGCTTGCGGTGGGAGGACACGGCCTCAGTGCAGACATTTAGCTACTGGGAGGACATACTGATTGGGACTCTGACGGAATGTCATCCTGTTTCTACTGATGAAGGCCTATTTGAGGAGACCACGCTTACTGGCGTCAACCCGCTGCCGTCCATCCCTGCTGCCTCCGCCTTCAAACCGGAGATTTGCCACATTCCACGCCCGCCAGTCGTCGCAAACGGAGCCTGTCCTCTTATCGTAGCGGACAGCAGAAGAGAGTCGGAACCTTTCCTTTCGAGTCTCGGCACCTCGCCAGACTGGTGGAGCATGACCGAAATTCAGGGTATGGCGGCCGTCACTCCGCCCTACTTTATGGTACAGGGCGCTTTCTCCATGACCAAGCAATCTGGAATATCACTCAAGCATGTTCTACTGGACCGATGGGTGGGAGACGAAACCTTCTCACTATTTGACGAACCGTGGGCTCTGCAAGTCAGCCTCTGTACGGGAGTGGCACGTCGCGTACCGGTCCGAGCCCTCATCGAAGAGCCCCTTATCGCGTTCGCCGATAGCCTTAATATCCCCGGATGGACTTCACCCAGGCAGCGCGCCATCGCAGCCTTATGTGCCGAAGCCGGGTTCTCTGCATGGGCTGCTGAGCTCAATCTGATCGAGCCACGGTGTATGCGAACAGTCTTGGGTAGACTACTACATGTCTTAAAGGATACAGGCTTTGATCCCAGTGGAAAATATTTCTCGATTCTGTGGCCGCATGGAGGCGAGGCGCGGTTTTGCGTCAGGATTCGACCCGAGAAGGACAAAGAGCAACTCTGGTGTTCGATCTTGCAGGACTCAGAGTGGTATGCCACATTTGCCGTTCTGAGCAGCCAATGCCTCGAAACCGGCGCTCATCTGTGTCGGGGGGGTCCTGCGGCACCGTGGCGCGGTGGCGCGATGCTGTCAACAGTTGTTTGTCCGAACTTCACGGGCGGGATTCCACGACTAGCCAGCGGCTCGTTCTTCAACCCATTTCGTATGCAGGACTGGCAGCTGCAGCACAACGAGCCTTACTGGGTTGGCAAACAGGGGAGTCAGATATGGGTTGTGGTTCGAAAAGGGACACGGGCAGTAACGGAGCTGCAGGTCACAAGGAATCGGTTTCCCACATCCGCTTTTCTTTGGCCGGATAGAGTCCTCCGGGAGAAGCCGGATGTCACATTCTGTGGAGAGGATGTGTTTGTGCTGAATCGCTGAGCCTCAACGGCGTGTGGTTATAGTATATGAGAAGTCCCCAATACACCCGTGACGGTTCTAAGAGGGGCTTTTTGCCAATGCGGAGAGACCATGGGCTCAAGATGGAGTTCCTTGAGCATATTACAGCGTCATCACCTCTACTCTGTGCTGCCGATTGCAATCAGATCTCTAAGCCACCCCAAATCCAGATTCCCTCCACAACAACCCAATCAAACATCCAAAGCAACATCCCCACCCCTCAGCCCAAAAACACCAACACGCAAGAACTTGATATCTCTCTCCAACTGTTCCTTAACCCCACCCTTTATCAACTCCTCAACATCATCCCAAGAAGCCCAAGTAAACCTCCCATGAAGAAACCTCGCCTCAGGAGAGCCTGAGGTGATATGATCGAGGGCGTGAAGAAGATTGTTGGCAGCGAGGATGCGGATGGCAAACGGAGACCTGTTCGCCAAGGTCTTGTTCGATGCGACGGAGGCCGCCGAAGAGGGAGGTTGGGTAGGGGTCTGCAGTGGTGCTGGCAAACACATCCTCGGCGGTTGGGAGGTTGGTGCAGACGTGCCGCTCATCGATAAGACATGGCCAGCCCGTGGTGGACCTCAGGTGGCGGTCAGCTAGGAAGGCAACCCACCACGCTGGGCGGCGCTCTTCAGCCCCCCCATAGCCCCGTCGCGGAGGTAGGCTTGCTGCTGGTTGTTGGTTGTCGAGCTGGCGCAGCTTGAGCATCTGGGCGATCCGCACCGCGCGACAGAGGCTGGTGGATGCCCTGGTGAAAATGGCACATACATGGCATTCGTACGCCAAGATGAGACACCAGGACTAGATGTGGGCTACCGTTGTGAAGACCTCGCTTTGTCCACGCAGCTCGTCCGCTTCAGCGTACATTCGGGCCCGTTGATAGAACAACTGGGACGGAGGCACACAGCTTGTTTCAGGTCAGGAACGGAGTTTTCAACATATGAAGAGCCGCGCGGAATCGGTTAAGCGTAGTGCAAGTCACCCGTTGAAAGTGTGTGGTATAGCTGACTTGTCAACTTCCGGATGACCCGGTTGTTGGATCTAAAGTAAAAGCAAGTCAACCTCTGAGAGGCGAGTATCTCGCGGGAGAATGCCGAGGAAAGCCCCAAGGAGAAAAATGTATGCACCGGCTTCCTACTATTTTGATACCTCTACTGCTAATTCGGAGCGCCAAGACACTGATACTATTCATGGTTGTGACCGTTGTGTTTGTGAGCATTATCCAACGGCAGAATCACAGAAACTAACTAAGTGGTTCCCAAACTCCCTCTTTCCTTCCTATCCGCCTTCTTCGCCATTAACGTCAACCAATTCCCTCAAGACCCCGAATCACACGAGACAAGCTAGCCTTTAGGCTAGCTATGTGGGTTACCTTGAAAGTATAACCTGGGACGTGTTTGATAAGCGAGTTGGCCGATAAGCGAGTTGGCCACTTTCCGACGTAATGCGCCCCCTTTGCACAAAACATCAAATTCTTCCACAACCAACAATGGAAACTCCTTCGTACGAAGCCAAGGTAACTGCACTTTTCGTGTAGCAGCCAATTCCCCCCGTGTCTGCTCCGCACCCTCCATCGCCATTTGCCAGGGTGCAGGTTGCTCCTCAACGCTTTCCGGCTCCGAAGCCTTTTCTCTCCGACACCCCGACCCCCACGAGCTTCAACTGGCAACCTCTCCCCCTTTATACCGCGTTAAGGTGGCTTGCTGGCATCGAAATGATCAGAATACGGACGGTCCCGCGTCCCGGCTCAGCGATGCCGATGTCGCCAGGCACCTGGTTAGCCTGGCACCGAATTTGAAGGAGGTTCTGATTGATCATAGCAACCCGAAGCGTTTCCACCTGCAGCAAAGCAACGAGTTCAAGCGACCGTGCCCACACTAGCTTCCTACCAATTCAGCGTCCCCTCCGTTACCGGCCCCAGGCATCTTACGGACCCTCCTGCTTTCGGGCTACAGCCATGAGCTGCTGTCCGGAGATGAGATAGAGCGCTGGAAGGCCTCGACCGATTTTTCCATGCTTCAGTGCCTCGGCCTCTGCTTCCGTAACGGTGTCAACCTCGCTATGTTGCAATCACCGACGACGGATTGCTGCCTGTTATCATCTCTGGCAACACTAGTGCTCTCTATCGGATTCGAGCAGCAGCATGACAAATATTCCGACTATCTCCGGACAGCAAAGCGCCTCATCGGCAACTTACCGCGACTATCAGCTCTCCTACATACCCTGAGCCTGCGGGGCCTAACCATCCAAGCGGCGGATATTTCCTAGCTCGGAGCTGACTGTCTATCCCTACAGGAGTTGGGTGTGACCCTGGGCCGCTCCATGGGAGACGAGGTAGAGGTCACCCTCTACAGGTCGTTGCGCAAGTGCTTGCCGAATTTACAGCGCTTGGCCCTCAGTCTGGATGTACGGCTTCCCTCCACTAGGATGGATGCCACGGTGCCGGACTCTTCATTTGATGACTTTGACCTAGAGAGTCACCTCGGCACCGGCTACCTCAACGGCCACCTGCGGGATCTGTTCATCAATAACGCCATGGACGAGGCGCTCGCTCGCGCCATCCCCCAAACCATCCCTTCAGCCAAGGGCATGCATCTTGACGACGCGGCGGCCCTAAGTTCTCTGAAGATTCAGTTCTTGGCGAGCGCGGCTAGAAATCTTCTCCGAATCTCGGTACTCCCGCTCATTCTTGCCGAGCTCCGCAGCTCCTGGCTGCTTACCCGGAGAATACGAGACGGTTCTGGGCGGGACGAGATAACCGCTACTAAAATGACTGGTAGCAGCAGGTCGGAAAAGCATCCTACCACGCAATCACAAACACGGAATCACCAGACTGGCGACTCGGATGATGGGCTCTTTGGGCCCTTGAGAAACGAGTGTGAAGGATGGTTGATTGTTCTAAACTGTGAGGGGCCGCGGCCACGCCTAAGAATATTCTCAGGGCGTATAGCCCTCTCACGCTAGTCCTAATCTAGTAACGATCTAATAGTGGGGCGCAACTCCCACGCTACACCCTACATCGTCTTAGATGGAATCTGACCTAGCAACGGCGGCGACCATGGCCTTGGGAATAGAAAAGTAGGCCGCTTCACCAGCGACTGTAGTCATGACTCGGGCGCTTCAATGGGACTCCACGAGAGTTTTTGGACTGTCAGAAACACGGCGATATATTGATCGACATAGCAACTTGACCAAGCGCTCGTACTCGGCACCCTCATCTTTCAGTACTCCATAGCTTCCATTTTGTCTCCAAGGCCAAACAAGTCCTCTTTGCTGCAGCTCTACGGTGAAGTATATCAGAGCGATGCGACAAACAGTTGTTTGGTAGTTAATTGCCGTGCCGTTGTGAAGAAAAAATGGAGTAACGTTACCCACCGAGTAGGCACCCCAAAAAATTATGTGCGCCACTCCTCCGACTTAATCCCGTCATGGCTTCCGCCAACCCGTTGCAGCAAGTCTTTGACGCAGCCAAGCGCGAGTTCGAAGCCGAGCTCCCTTCCCGCACCCCGTTCCAGAGCCTCCTCAGCGCCACCACCATCGACGAGGTGTACAATGCCATGGAGAGATACCAGAAAGAGCAGTGGAAGACGTCCAAGCTCCGTCACTTGCAGCGGATCCAGCCCTTGCTTGCCCGGCTCAAGGAGTATGCCGGTGTCATCGAAGTCTTCGTCCAGGTGAAGCCGGACATTTTAGCCTTGCTATGGGGCCCGATAAAGCTCTTCCTCCAGTGGACGAGCGGGTGGAACCAGGGGTTTGACGCCGTCGTCAAGGCGATGGAGCGGATTGGGGAGCTGCTCCCGTGCTTCAACGACCTCGTCGTCCATTTTCTCGACATCGAGCGCATCAAAGACCTACTGGGACTGTTTTACAGAGACATTCTCGACTTCTACCTGGCGCTGGTTCAGTTCTTCAGCCTGTCGCGTAAGTTCTTCCTCGAAGACGCCCCTAGGTCCTAAATGAGATACCGTGGGTCGCTGACAACGGCTTTCCAGGCCGGAAGATGCTGTTCGAGACGATCTGGCCGAAGCAAAGAGAAAAGATCAAGATCGTCGAAGGACATATCGAGAGGCACTCCCGGTTGCTGGGGGACAAGATTACCTACGAACACATCAATAGAGAGCACGAAGCCCGCAAGAAAGCCTTTGAGCACTTTCGGGACGAGGAGACCAGTCGCGCCTCGCAGCGCTTCCTAGCCTTGGAGGCAGCCATACGTCCTCCCGCATACGGCGCCAGGTTCGATGGGCTGAGTAACAAGATCTGTGACGGAACGGCGAGATGGCTTGAAAAGGACGCTGCATTTCGCAGCTGGATCGACATGTCAAACCCCTCGACAAAGCTGCTCTGGCTGCGCGGTATTCCAGGGGCCGGTAAGTATGCGTGCAAGCACCGTTGATCCCCTCAATCGCTCCGACTACAAGTGTTGTTGTTGTTGTTGTTGTTGTTGTTGTTGCTGCTGCCTCTGCTGCGCTTGCTACAACTGCGCATCACAGTGCTGACATCTGCAGGGAAAACCTTCCTCGCCTGCTGGGTCACTAGCGCGGCGAAGAAGGTGGGCCGTACCATCTACGCATTCCCCAGCCACCGGGATAAAGATGCCGAGGGATCGGGGACCCAAACACTGCACGCCGATACTGCCGCCATCTCCATCATGCACTCCCTGCTGTTCCAGCTCGCATCTCACGATGCCAATATCCAGGCCATGCTCACCGACTCGGATAGGAGCGATCTCCAGACAAATTCCAAGGTGGCTAAAGAGCTCCTCGCCGACGTGCTGAAGTATGCAGGGGACACATTCGTGGTCATAGACGGGCTCGACGAGGTGGATGAGTTCCAGCGGGTGCAGTTTTTGACGTCCCTCATGGAAATCCTGGACGCGAGCGCCGACCCCAAGCTAAAGATTTGCATCAGCAGCCGAGCCGAGGATGACATTGCCAGGATCCTGGAGCCAAGGGCCGTGACGATCCGCATCGACAAGGAGAACACCTCGGCTATCTTTACCTACGTCAACAGTAGGTATGAACAATGGATGGGTAACTCTGACTTTTTGGACGAAGGGGCGAGCGAGATCAAGTCTTTACTCCAACCGGTCTGCGCCAAGGCAAAGGGTAAGTTTTGTGGACGGTTTTTTTGGGTTCTTCTTTTTGTCGTGGATATCTTTCGGCCAGGTTGGCTAATACTTCTTGGTGCTGGGTGCGCGGTTAGGGATGTTCTTGTACGCCCGCATCATACTCGATAACGTGGTGAACTTGATCAGCCTCGAGGAGATCCGGAGCGAACTAAAGGCCCTCCCCGACAGCCTCGACGATGCGTAAGCTCCCCCCCAGTCTACCCGCGCAGTGTGCGAGCTGTGAATGTTGACCGCAAATTCGGCTCTAGGTATGAGCGAGTCCTCGCCCGAATCAGAAAGCTTCCACACCGGGCCGGCGTGGGCGCGCAGAGGATTCTCGGCTGGATCGGATGCTCCCCCATCCCGATGACCAAATATGAGCTTGAGCAGGCCATGCTTGTCGGGGCCATGGCGCTCACTGACGCCCCCGCCGTTGACAGCCAGCTGAATCTTGTTAAGCTCTGCGGCCCCATCGTCGAGGTCGTCGATGACCAACCGCAATACGTCCACTTTACCGTCAAAGAGTAAGCCATTGTATCCTGCCCGACGGCAGAGAGGAAATCCATGATCAGGATAGCTCATGCTTGCTTCTTAGGTACATCTTCAACAAGCAGCCGAGCTTCGTCTCCATCCGCGACTCAACGATGGAGCTCTTGGTTGTCTGTCTGACCTATCTCTGCTACGACGCAATAAACGACGACGGCCTCGAGGATGACCTGATTATAGAGAATCTGCTGGCGGGCAGGTACCGCCTCCATGTCTTTGCTTCCACCATGTGGTTCGAGCTGGTCAAGCGGTCACTACGGCTCACCCGAGACCCGAGCAACTTCGACGTCCTCAGCGGATTGTTGAACAACTTGTTCGCCGAGCTTGAGAACCCGAGAGCAATGCAAGACCTAGCAGATGCTGGCCATGACGGAGCTTCTGGTAACACGCCTCCTCCTCCAGCCGGTGATCCGCTGTGGCGCGGCGCTCCCAAATTCGTCACCCAGACCCTCTGCTTCTTTACAAATCAACGCAAGGACCTCTGGACATTGGAGAACGGTAAGGCTTTACGTGCCCACTCCATTTGCTTTTCTCCACTATCCGCACTTTTTTTTTTCTTCGCTAACGTACATGCCGTCGGTAGCGGACACCTGGGTCAACCTGGATGCGTTGACCGTGTCCAACTCCTGCGCGCGGATCGAGACGGTCTACAACAGCCTGCTTCGCCATAGTACCGACACCGGGCACCAGCAAGATTGCGTGTGCCCCAGGTTGCGGAGGCACTATGGCAACAACCTGTTCAAATGTCACTACTTCGCGTGTGGGCTTCGAAGGTTCGGGTTCAAGGAGGAGGCCAGCTGCGCCGACCACATGAAAAACCACTGCAGGCCGTGGAAGTGCTCCGTTAAGTCCTGTGATTTTGCCATCATTGGTTTTCAGACGAATTCCCAGCTGGAAAACCACCGACAGCGAATCCACAGGGTGGTGCCAGCAGCCGACTCGATGGAGCCCTCCGTGTTGGAGGACGAGGCTCTCTACCCGCTCCTGTACGAGCTGGTAGACACGGGGGATATCGGCGAGCTCGAAGCCGTGTGGCCGTCGTGCCGCCACAAAGTGAACGATCTCAATGCAGCAGAGCTGGTCGTGATGGCGGCGGCGCAGGGGTCGTTGCCGATCGTCCAGATGCTGCTAGAATGGGACGATGAGATGGAGAAGCCGACGAACGACAAAGTCAGGCTCCATGCTGTGGTCAGCGATGCTTTACAAAGCAGCAACGTTGAACTCGCGAGATGGATCCTCGACAAGGCCACCGCGTGGAGCCGAAAGCACTTTCAGGCTAGGCGATACCGCGACATGGTCGTCGCGGTTCTCAAGTCTGACTCGGGAGAGATGTTCGACGTATGGCATGATGTGATCACATCCGACAGGTATAATACTGGAGACTGCTTCCTCGCCGACGAGCTGTTCGAGAAGACGGTTCTCAACATGGCCAAGCGCTTCCCCGAGCAGCAGATGCGTCTGTTCGTTACCTGGCGTCGGCTTGTGGAGCTAGGGTCGGTCTGGACAAAGCATTTGGGCCGAGCCTTGACATACGTCGCTCAGACAACCTGCTGCACTGAGCAGGCCAAAGTTCTGCTTGACTTGGGTGCACCGATTGACTTTCCCCTACCTGAGAAGAGACAGGGACACACGGCGCTCCACTGGGCCAGCAAGAAGACAACCCAAGAAGCTGCCGAGTTTATGAGATTCCTGATCATGGAAGGTGCCGACCCTTCCGTGTCCTACGGCAACAGTGAACCATCGGATGGGGAAGGTGCCCGGAATATCCACGTGTGGCTCAACACCACCTGGGATCAACTCGCGGAGATGGGTAAACTAGAAAGGGAGCGAAAGGCGAGAATTGGGAAGATGGACGCCGCCAAGCACAGGAACGGTCGCTTCGATAGCTAGTTTACCTGAATGTGAAATTGGAGATGAGATGGCTGGCGGGACCCCCGAGCCCCTAGCTCGGAGCCTCAGCTAAGACACTCTACTAATTTCTAGAGAGGGATGTTAGAACACTAGTATATTTCCTCAGATGGCTGCCATTTTGACCTACCTGAACCCGGTTCCTGTCGACGTCCTTTTGACTGACCTCGGTGGAAGAGAGCGACTGTTGGATAAGCCGTATTTTGTCTTGCTGAACGCCACGGACATACTGGTAGAGTTCTTGTTAGCTTAACAAATAGTGCTGGTAGTTGTGCAAAACCTTGGGAGCCTACAAACTCAATGGAATCCTTGATGAGGTACCGGGTTATGAAAACGTCCCTTTGCTGGCCGATTCGATGGACTCTATCCACTGCCTGAGCCTCCACCATGGGGTTCCAGTGAGGCTCCATGATGTGGACGGAATTCGCGACAGTTAGGTTGACACTGGAATTTCAGAGACGCATTAGCATCTTTCTCAAACGCAACGCTTTGGAAGCCCTACCCTTCTCCGACGCTACTGATGCTAGCGAGCATCACTTGGCAGTTCGGGTCATTCCGAAAAGCTTCAAGCGCATCCTCGCGTCCTTTAAGTGTAGTCTGCCCGTCAATCCGCCGGAAGCCAATATTATCCTTCTGGAGCGCCTTCTGAATCAAGTCGAGCATCTTTGTCCAACAGCTAAACACGATACTGAACGGTGACGTTAGCGGGGACTAAACATTGGCCTGAAGAGTAAAATTCATACCTCTTGGTGCCGCTTCCATCCTGATCCATCCCTACCGAACGCTCTCTACTGAGGTTTTGGAGCAAAGCATTGACTTTAACCCCAGGTTTATATCCGTCCTCGGCCGCCATACCTTGACCATCACTACTCCCAGTCGGCAACGGCGACGCCTTAGAACACTTGGCGCAAGTTTCTCGCGACTGTTGGGAATCTTTCCACTCGGAAGTGTAGCAATTGGTGCAGTAAAGGTGTCCGCACGCAAGCTCCACCGGAACTGTTCCCTCGTCGCCATCTTCCAACTCTCCGCCGCAGGCGTCACACTTTGATAAGCCAGCCGCGATGAGCTGCCAGTCAAACAAATCAACGTCTCTATTGCGCCACGCCTGGAGCGCTTCGCTGTGGAGGAGATCCGAGCCGTGGTCGCAGATGCGTCGAAGGTTGTTGATCAAAGGTAAAATCATCCTCGCCGAGATCCCCTTAGTAGAACTAGCCAAAAGCTTTCGTTGACGCATAGTCTGGACCGCGGTCGCTGCCTGATATTTGAAAAAATCATAGAGCTCCCTGTTGTGTTGCTCCAGGTCGAGAACTAAGGTTGTCTCCTCCTTCTTTGGCAGATTCAGCTCGCTTCCAGTGGATCGTTTCGTCCTCCGCAGACAGGTTGCCTTGACTAATGCCCGGAGGCGGCCGAAGGCATATTTCTTTCTCTTCTGAATGGGATCCGAAATCCAACTGTTGAAGCGGTTTACTGACTCCAGGGAAGGCACGCGTATGAAGCTCAATAAAGCGGCAAAGTCTTCTAGCCTGTTCTGAATCGGTGTGCCGGTGAGGCACCAACGACATGGGGCACGAACGGCTTGTGCCGCAGCGAACCCCCTTGATTCTGGATTGCGAATATTGTGCGCTACCATGCAAGAAGGAAAGAATGTCAGCAACTTCGTAGGCGAGTGGGGTAATAACGGGTCAATCAAATCACCTTCATCAAGGATTACTCTAGCCCAACCCATTTGTAAGAGAGGACCAGCGGTGTAGCTCTCTGACCTTAGAGTGTCATAGGTGGTTATGACAACGTCAATATCGTGCCAGTTATCTGAAACGATCTGGCGATTGGCCCCGTGGTGAATCTGAATGCGTATGCGTCCGGGGTTGACATGTCTTGCAACATCTGATTGTTAGCCATCTTTACACGGCCTACCTTGGGCTTGTCACAGGTAAACTTACTTTTGGAACTGCTGTTTCCATTCCGGTATGGCTGTTGACGTTAGCATAAGGCGTAGTTGCGAGAATCCTCAACAAGAATGAAAATATCGCCGCTCACTTGATTTAGGGGCTACTATTAACGTAGTTCGAGAGGACGAAGTCACTGAGCTGGAGGATTCGAGTACGTCAATGTGCCACAATATTAATGCGATGGCTGACAAGCTTTTCCCGAGGCCCATCTCCTGACGATCTTGGTTTAGCCTGGCGCGTCACTGCATGGAAAGACAGCAACTTACATCGGCAAGAACACCCCCACGGACGAGGGATGGATGGCCTTCCCGTCGTTCGTTAGTAACTATGTGCCGATAACTGATGGCTGTCAGCACCAGACCTTCAAGTGGGCGGTGAGACGAGGACGTACTACTTCACCCCAAGTGGGTTTTCTGTGGGCTCCCAGAGAGACGGGAATTTCGCGTCATCGAAATTTCCACACTCCTTCTCTATCATCATCGCCAAGGCGCTAATTTGATGGCTAATGTGGTATTTAGTCAGCTGGGAGTCCCGTAGTTGGGGGGAAGGAAGGTAAAATGGCACGACGAACTCCTTGAGAACAGTCCGCAGACGCGAACTTGGGCGAACGCCGAATGCCGCGTCCGGGTCCTGCGCGGACTCAAAGATCTGCAGCATCCGATTCTTTTCAACTTCAGTCAAGGCATCGCGCGTCCCGCCCCCTGGCCTGCTTCGGCTTGTGATGGCCAAATCCTCCAAGTTGGGCATCGATCCCCCCGGACGCACAAGATACTGCGGGTTAAAATAGGGCACCTGAGAGCCACACTCAGATAAGGATGGGTGCTGAAGATAGAGATCGCCGTCGGAGAGCGTCTTCGCAACTATCTGCTTTTCCGACATGAAGCCGAAGACGACGAGTCGTAGGGTCGCCCGCACGTATTGCGACTGTCGACGGGTTTCTGGTACGAGGATGGTTGCGGTAAAGCTGACCTGGGCTCTCTCTTGAAGATGGAAGAGGACAGAGGACATGGACAAAGAAGCGGAACCAATCTGCGTCCCGGATTCCACGTCCAATATCTTCAAGGCTTTCCCAATACTCTCTGCGTTTACCGGGAAGTGAGAGCCGTCAACGCTTGATGCGTCTATCGTTGCCGGGATTTCAAGCTGCATTAATTCATGTTAGTAAGCTGCGGTCGCATCCTTAAGAACCAAATTTTCAACGCGGGCGACGTACGAGACCGAAGCAGGCGTCGTAGGGGCCAGATGCAGCGGGCGCGACGACCTCATTCGAGTCTCGCATTGGAGACTCTTCGTGGGTCGAGTCCATAAAGAAATCTTCATCTTCATCGTCACTGCCAGTCAAATCAACTATATTCTCGGGAAGGGTGCTCGGTGGCAAGAGGAGAGAACGATTCGATGATTGCTGGGGATCTGCCTGTCGGCCCCGCTTCCGGCGTGTCTCATCTTTGTTGCTCGGCAGCGTCGTTCGGCGCCTGCCGCTTAATCATTCGGCGCCCACTGCTAGTCGAGTCGCTCGTATCGGCCATTTGTGGTGAACGTTGCGAACAGCGGGAATGAACGCAGCTTGGGCTTGTTGTTTGTGGAATGCAAGATACAGTGGAAGGCGAAATGAGTGTTGCTGCCTCAGATTCGTGTTTGGGGACGCGAGCAGCCTCACGTGATTGGACGTGGGGCGCTCCCGCAGGCGCTAACCGCCCAGCTGCATGTGGTAAGCTAACAATTGTGTGTGGCTTTGTTGTGGCTCATCTGATAGAAGCGCCTAGAAGCCGGAAAAATTGGTGGCTCGTTTCCGATACAGCGGGAGTTATACAACTGGGCAATCCACCATTCCGTAGCAGAGGTGTGTTTCTGAGAACAATTATCACTCGAATGTAGGATTTCTAACGTTTGAAGTAATTCCAATCAACTTTGCGTCGGTAATTTTGTCACACTTAATCGATGTGTACTCACATGATGACTTACATAGACAAAACCGCTAGATTACGGATTAGATATACGCTCTGGGAACCGCAAACCTAGAATTTTAGATCACCTAACTGATTGACCCCTAACTGATTACATTCCCGTGGGGACCACCACTACAACAAAATGCCCACAACATCCAATTGCTAAGTAACTTACATACAAAAAAATGTTCAGTCCATCTCCTCGACCTTATAAAGCCTATCCAAACTGTGGATTATCATTTCTTAAGCCTTTTTAATAACAGGCGCCAGGTCTGTGCTCTTAGCCATCCTCCTAGGCTTCAGCAGATTTTTAAAAGTTTCTATTACGACCTGCACCTGACACAGGCCTCGAGAGGACTAGCACAGGTTAAGACAGAACGTATAACAGGACGCCAAAGACTAAGTAGGCGTTCTGAAGACGGCTTGTTAAGCTAGCACTCCTAGACAGGGGGTTTAATGTCACTGTAGGTCGTTATCACTAAAATACATAGAGGTGAGTCTGAACAGTAAGACACAAATAAATAATTAAATACTAACGTAAGGAACTAGGAGTCCCTTACATCCATCGTGGTCACAATAATGTCTATCTATACTAACTAACTAAAAGGTACTTCATACCTTACTCATCGTGCTCACTCCCTTAGAGGAAGAGCAGAGTGATTAACACTTTCTAATTACTTACCGTAATCACTGTATTTTAGCAAGATTAAAGTGATTAACTAACGATTAATCGTAAGTGCTTTGGGTCTTTACACCCCTAGCTCGGTGCGCAACACTGTTCACACAGTTTTCTCGCACTGTTCCTTTAGCAGGGGATATTTCGGGCTGTGCCAGCCTAAGTGACAGCCTGTAAGGTTATCACACGATTCCCCCTCTTTAACATTCTTTTTCCACAAAGAATCCCAGTAAGTCCTTCCTTCTTATAACGTAACGATGCCTGCTAACGGTGTAAGTGTCAGAAGCACTGCACTCTGGATTCTGTGGAATTGAAGGGGTTGTAACTGCGTGATTGTCTTGCTTTTTCGGCTCTCTGGCTCAGCCAGAGAACCTTCCTTATAGCTGTGAATAGTGGCAAGCCGTGTGGCAAAGCCGCGCGGCTACAATTGCGCGTCTGCGGAAATGGTTACAAATCTATTGTTCTGGTCGTTTTCAGACTCTTCTTTCTAAGCCAGAACCCCTTTCTTTCTGACACGTGTTTATGTGCTCATAGGTCTAGGGTTACACAAATATGGGGCATCATGGCAGGTGGTTGTTGTTGTTGCTGTTATCGTCAAAGGCAAAGGTCTGCGTCCAGTCAAAGCCGATGTCGACGTCGGCCATGGACGACCAATCGCCGCCGAGCTCTCCCTCCAGGCTTCCAGAGAAGTGGACGAGGTCGAAGGGGTTCGCGCTAAACTCGACGGTGCCAAAGGGAGGAGGCGCCGGCTGCTGCTGCTGCTGCTGCTGGCAGCACTCGTCCCATCCATCCAGATCGGCCGTCTTCCGGCCCCGCGACAGAGCAATGGTGATCTTGCCAAAGTACGGCAGGACGACGTCGTACCTGTCCGGGCCGGCGTAGGTGCCCCGCGCCGCCTGCGTGAGGAGGCCCAGCACCTCGGCGGCCTGGCTGGCGACGTCGCACCGCATCAGGCTCGCCGTGCGCCGCAAGGCCATGGTCAGCGCCTCGATGAGCGGCCAGTCCTCGCCGCTGTTGTCGTCGTCGCCCGGCCTTCCCCCGGATGCAGGCGACAGCAGGTGGATCAGCAGCGTGATGCCGGCGCTAAAGGCCTGAAACTCGAGCGACTCGCACACTACAAACAGGCCCCTGCCGCAGCTCCTCAGGCCTAGATAGGCAACTATCAGGCCCCGCGACGCGGCGACGGCCGATGCGCGGCTGTACTCGTACCCGGCGTCGGCGCTGAGCATAAACGGCAGGTGCAGCAACTTGGCGATGAGAAAGTACTGCACCTTTGTCACCTGCTGGGCGTACAGCTGCGCAAACGGCTGGTCCGGCCGCGGCGGCTCGTGCCACCAGTCGTCAGGCATGAGGGCCCGGCACCCGTCGAGCTCAAGGCCGATCTGCATGGTGGCGAGGTAGCTCGGCTGCGGGCTCTGGTTCCTGGCCACGACGGACGCGGCGAGGCAGCAAATTCTGTGCTGGAGCGTGCGGAGCGGGCTGTCGCAGCCGCTGCTGCTGTCGTCGTGGTCGCGCTGCGGCGGCGGGCCGGGGCTGGGGGTGGGGATGGGGATGGTGCTCGGCAGGCCTAAGATCAGCGCGAAGCTGGTCTCGAGATGCCAGATCTCGGTCCAGATGGCTGCCTCGCGGCCTCCTCCTCCTCCTCCTTTTTGGTCTTGAGCGCGATGGAGACGCAGGAGCAGCGCCCCATCGGCGGCGCGGCGGACGCTGAGCCAGGCCTGGCGCGGCCGGCCCCTGTCCATGTAAAGCTTCTGCTGGATGAGCCGGGCCTCGATCCCGTGCAGCGTCTCGCCCGTGCCGGCCGCCGACGTCAGCAGGCTGTCGGCTGTTTGCATGTACGAGGCGAGAAGAACTTCCTGTGACAGCTGCAGCGTCTTTGGCGCCTGATGAATACACAGTGACAGCCAGAGCAAGGCCTTGGCCGCGATGCAAGGGCTGCTGGACCTCGCCATGTGGGACAAAAACCGAGCGGCAAATTCGACTCCGCCGGTCTGGAGAGTGCGCATGGTCGGAGGCAGAGCGCCATACTGCCAGGGTGGCCAGATGGGCCAGTATTGCTCCGTCGCCGCAAGGACCGTCAACAGATCGTCGTCCTGCAGCATTAGAAACTCGGGCACATGGGCGGCGTCGCTGGCGCTGTTGCCGATGGCCGACGGCTCGGAGGAAGCAAACTGCAGTTCTTCCGTCATGCTGGCCGCCTTGACTAGGGTGAGCAGCGGCGCGTCTCGGAAGCCAACGCCGTCATCCGCCATGTCGGACTCGTCGGGCATGGTAGCGTGGGTCGCGTTCTCGACGTCGAGCATCGACTCCAGCTCGACACCAATATGGTCTTCCACGCCGGGCGGCGTCGTGGATGGTGCGCCTGGCAGCAACCCCGTGAGCGACGGAGAAGCGCCCGTCAGACTCAGGCTAGCCCAGATGTCGCGCACCTTGATTTCAATGTCGGCGAGCCGCTGCTTCAGCCTCTCTTCTCCCAGGGACGACAGGTCCCCCGACGACCCAATATCCTGCCCTGCTGGCTGCTGAGCGGTGCACGGGATGCCGCGCAACCCACATTGCTGGCATGGCGGATGCGCGGCCGGGAAGACGCATCGGACTTTCCGCCTCCGGCACTCGGCACAGCTTCGCGTGCCCAAGCGCATTGGTTTCGGGTAAACGCTGTCCGACATGGCGGTGTCGTTGGACTGTACCGGCTTGGCGGCTGTGAGGGCCTGAGAAGAAGGCGCGCATAGGGATAGGATGTTTGTCAGGTGGTTACCTAGTCAGGTCACTAGCGCGCTAAGCCCTGTGCGAATAGCGCCCTAGTCTTCTCCTTTTCTCTCCAGCGGTGATATCTCTCACCGTTGATCCTCTTTTCGTCTAGCAAATGTCGTGATGGCTCGCACGAGCTCGGAGCGCACCAGTTCGGCCGAGCTCGCACGAAAGTGGGGCTCGAGGGCTTGAAGCTGCCTCAAGACTGGCCCGTGCGTGCGCCTCGCCCCTGCCTTTTCGGCATCGAGCCTACAGTACGGATCCGTAGTGTCGCTTCGTCTGCTCATGCAGATATTCGTCCAGGCCAACATCTAACCCGTGCATGGCGTGTTAAAAAGCCACGATGACCAACCAGTCGCATCTGTGTGCAACCACGGTGCGGCAGCGTCCGCCGTATATAAACGGCCAGGCCGCGACTCTTCGGAGAGCGTAGGTAGCCTTTTCTCGACACAAGCCAGAAGCATTCACGGCAGCAACCACCTAGCAGACGTCCACTTCCAGTATTACCAGCAAGACATCGCCAAGAGAATACACATGGAACATTCGATCGCGCTCGTCACCGGCGCCACCTCAGGGCTCGGTTATGCGGCAGCCCGCGCTCTTGCCGGAGACGGCTGGCGCGAGATCATCGTCACCGGGCGCCGCCTGGCTCGGGCCCAGGAAACGGCCACTCAGCTCGCGGCGGAGACCAAAAGACAGATCTTCACGCCGGTGGAGCTGGATCTGGACAAGCCGTCCAGTGTTCAGTCCGCCCTCGCCGAGCTCGTCAAGCGAGGTCGGCCGATCGATTTCCTACTGCTCAATGCAGGGTTGGTCGGAGGTAACAAGCGCGTGCTCACTACGGCGGGCGTCGAGGCTTCTCAGGCCCCGCTAATCGGCCATCATCAACTGACTGTCGGGCTGCTCCGCGCCAACCTGCTGAGCCCCAACGCGCGGATTGTTATCGCCGGCGCGGAACCTGCCCGAGGAGACGTGCCCCTGTTCAGCTTCACAGACGTGGCGGCCTTCGCGGCCAAACACCACCAGGGTGACCGAACCGCCGCTGTGGAAGACCTGCTGCGTAACGGGCCGAACGCGAAGTACGTGCCCAACCGGGCGTATGCCGACGCGAAGCTCATCATCGCTTGGTGGGCCGCGGCGTTGGCGCGCCGGCTACCCTCCGGCATGGCCGTATACGCAGTGTCGCCCGGCAGCGCGCCCGACACCGAGGCGGTGCGTAACGCTGGCCCGGCCTTGAAGTGGCTGATGATTCCGCTGCTGAAGCTCATCCCCGGCATGACCCAGACTCCTGAGACCGCCGCCCGTCGGTACCTCCAGGCATCGGAGTTTGGAACCGACGTCTCAGGGCAATTCTTCGCCTCGGCGCCCGGGAAGCTCACCGGCCCGATCGAGGCCATGCGCCAACCACACTTTCACGATCGCGCCAACCAGGAGGCCGCGTGGCAGGCCGTCGTCAAGGTCTCCGGCATCGACCTTTCCGATGGCCGGCGTCCACACCAGAACATCAAGACACAAGACACGCGGGCAGTGTGAATGCTTAGCGAGTAGACCCCCAAGCCTGCCACCAAACCTCTCTCCGCCATCTCTCCCTCCTCTCCACCACTAGGACACTCAGCATCCACCGCCCCGGCGGACTGTACAGAGGGGTAGATTAGTTTCTAGTGGGCTTGCGGTAGATATATTTTGCGATGAGAGCTTTAAAGCTAGTCTGAGGGGATAGGGCGACATATACCGAGTGGGGGATTCATGTCTCAATGGGCAGGACAGGTGTTTAATCACATGAGCAGGCTCCAAATGTATGATATAAGATGTGGGGACGCAGGAGCCCAAGAAGGCGCAAAGAGGAAGAATGGGTGATGGCATCTCTTCATACAGTTAACTTCATGCGATAGATTTCACGCAATGCATTCAATTTAACGTTCATCATCATGATCATTCACTTCAGATCACAGCTGCAGCAATGCTTGCTATTCATTTCGTTCCAAGCACTCTTCATTTTCGTGAATAGAGCTGTGCGCTCTCCTTAGTGACCTTCGCCTCCTTTTCTGACCCCTTTTTTGATCAACTGCTGCAGCAACGACTCCCAACGCGAATGCACTTCACTGCTGGCGAGATCTACGTCTGATCAGGTGGTTGGTATCTTGGCTGGTGCGGTTGTCTGCGTTCCTTCATCACCTAGCTTCCCGCGAAGGTTGGCGATTGTGCCCGTCATCCCGACAGGTCGTAGATGTGAAGATATAGGCCCTGATTTCTCTAATTTAATATATAGTCTTGTTTATACAGATTCACAAAGCAGACCCACGTAAGTAGGTAGTCTAGTCTTGTATCAGCAAGGCAGACTCGGCAGAAGTGTTTGGAGGGAGTCATAGCAACAGCAAATTATAGGAGCAGAACAATGTAAAAGGTAACAACAGCCACCCTAGCAGCCAGAAACGAGATGAGGACTACCTCCTTTGGCTTAGCAAGGCAGACAATCTGATTGCCACCTCCTGAGCTTACATCAGTTGAGACCCCCTAAGGCCTTCACTGCGGGTCAGCGTTCCCTCAGGGCATAATTCATACATCTCAGCGCATTCACAGTCAGTTGTTTCATGCGATGGATATTCAGCCATGCTTTACATCGTCTGACTGGCCGCTTCTCCTCCCCTCACACTTACCCCCTTCTTGCACCTCTAACACCTCGTCCCTCCGCCACTCTCTTGTCTAATGAGGCCAATATGTGAGGTTGAGGTAATTGGGCACGGGCAGGTGAAAAAAATGCCTTGGCGAAAATATTTGGCTGGCTTGTGACGTAGCATGCGCAGCGCTTCCGGTGGCACTCACTCAGAGCATTCCAGACAACGGGAGTACTAGCGGTGTCATTCAGCTAGACTGCGCTTTGGGCGAACAGAAGCAGGCGGGCATTTCCAGTGCCGGTTCCCGCATTCCAGATGAACCAACTACCACTGCGGATAACAGGCCTGGCCAAATACTACACTGTGAATAGAGGCTAGTACACAATCCCAAATGCGGCACCACGACTGCCCTCTTTCAGTTTTCTCATCTGGAACCGACGAGTTGCCACAGAAGTCTGGTGTTTTTTCGGAATCTATCTACTGTTGAGCCGGGAAGGTGCCTTCGGCAAGGATTGGAATTTGGCCCCACTGCAGAGCACCTTCTTCAGGACAAAATTGAAGCCGCCGGTTCTTCATCAATGAATCATCTTTATCACTGGCCAACAATGTTCACTCCTGGAGGTGGCACCCCGTCTCATTGAGACGAAGGTTCGGCGGTACTGCCTCTTGGATACTATTGACTCTAGCAGCTGATTTGACTAGGGGCGTGCAGGGGGTTGCTACAACCGCGGTAAGGTGTTCGGACACGGGCTGGATTATAAGTAACAGCGGGTAAACCCTCTTTTGACCAGAAAATTAGTATTACAACCTTGGAAGCGAACGCCACCACTTCTTTTTAGAAAATTAAATGCTTTATGCTGTTGCCCTTTCTAGTGACCAAATGATATTGCTTTCAGCTTTTAATCTCAAATCATTCCAAGCGATCGCCATAGTGAAATCTATCATATCCCAGCTATTTTTGGCAACCTTCATGAAGACACCAAAGACGGGAAATTCCGTCGCAGTCAACACACATGGAGCTGATGGCCGACACTCCCTGCAACAGAAAAGTATTAAAGGCCTGCTGCACTCAGTCCCTAGCCAACCCACTCGTATCATCTTCTCCCTGTTTCGTACCCAGCAAGGGAAATCTCCACCATACCCAGCCACCCAACACATACTTCACACACCTCCCTAAAATAAAGCTCCTCCTCCTAACCAACCTACTCCTCACAATTCTCTCCAGCGTCACAGCCCGCACCCGCATCCGCGTGTCCGGCTACATGGACATCCTCGACTCCGAGACAGGGGTCGACGTGCTTAGAAAGTGTCTCGTGAAGCGGTAATTGGGCGACTAGGTCGAGTCGCTGCGCTACGCGGCGCTGAGCTACGTCTGGGGTACACAGAACCAGTTCCTTACCCTAAAAGAAAACCTCGCGGAGCTGTAGGTGCCCGGTGCCTTTGACTAGTAGCCGTTGTAGACCGTGGTGCTGGATAGTATGGCCGCTACTGCCGCCTTAAAGTTATAGTACCTTTAGGTCGATACGCTGTATATCGTATAGGATAATAACGATAATAAGCTCGCGTAGATCGAGTAGATGGCCGCTATTTACGGGTCGGCGTAGATACGCGCGTAGACGTACTGGGAGCGACTATTATCGCGCCGCTACGTGTACTTCTCCGAGAATTAGGCGTACTTTGAGTACGGGCGCGGTAGCGTCGGAGAGCAGGTTAAGTACCTCCCGAATACGATCGATAGAATCGACGTTAACGAGTTACGTGATCTCGTCGCCAGCCTACCCGCTTCTTTACGGGACTCGGGTACGTTAGACATCCGACAGCTGGGACGCTTCTCGGTAATTGTTGTGTAGTACTCGTCCAGAAAACTGACCTACCCCGCTGATATCGCTAACGCCTTTGTTGGTATCCTGAAGAGAACGAGAGACTTAAAGCGTAAGGTCTGAAGGCCGAGGACGCTGCGCTGTTGGACTCGTCGCTGGATCGACTGGCCGATATTGGTATCGCCGATTCGCCGATTCTAGAGTTTTATGGGGAGATGGTGCCGTTCGCATCGTTGGGTGAACGGGCAATCACCTGGGCGTGTACCGGGGAAGGGTACGGGATGTTGGTCGGCGGTGATTCTCGGCTCGGTTATGCAAAACGGCTCCAGGAGTACGTGGCAAACGATGTAGGTGCGGGCTACTTCTAGCTGGTCAAGTTGGCGACGGTGGATGTATATCGGGGGGCGGTGGGCATGGGGGTGTCGGAGGAGAAGAACTGGGAGATCGAGGATGCCATTGTTGTGATACTGTTGGAGTGGAAAGATGAAGTCGCTCAGCGTGTGGCAATTGGTTATCTGCAAAGCGCCGAAATCTGGGAGAAACTGCCGCGTGGGAGGAAGCTGATCCGTCTTGGGTAGGGTTTCATGATTTCCGTGCGTCGATGAGGTTTGGGGGAGGATTGGATGGACGAAGGTTTGCAACTGGATCCCTGTTGCCTGTTGAGTTAGGGAGTTATGGCCAGGGTCAAGGTGTAGCTCAGGCAAATGCAGGGTATAAATCAAGATTGATATTTGGTGGCAATGGTTAATTCCTAGTGAACATGTCTATGAAATTATTAGGTCGAGGCGCCCTTTGAGTGCAGTTAAGGGGCTAACCCTAACCCTTCTCCAGATCCTCAGGTTCATATAGTCACAGCTCAGCAAACCATGATAATCTACTTTTATCTAGTTGCCTAGAGGTATTTGAGACTCTCCCGCCAGTACAGCCATTGTGAAGCCGGAGAAAACTTCTTCCCGTTACTCGGAAATGAAGTCACTGGATCGTAAACACGACATTATTCTCACCCTGCTCTCTTCCAGCTAGGGCCTCGCCATCCATGATTCCATCGATGAATGCCTCCCCAATAAATACAAAGTTCTGCTCCGCCTCGCGTAAGATCATGGGCATCTGCGCGCCCATCATGATAGTGACCAGATCTCCGGGCTGGACATGTTCCGCCGTTAGGCCGACACAGCCCTTTCCCGTGACAATGAGGCGGCGGCGGAAGGATGCCGGATGTGGGCCGGTGATATCCATGTGGTAGCCCTTGGAACTACTAGAACTGTGAGCACCGGCGGAAGCCGTCTCCCCGCGACGGCGCATGCCCACGTCCACTGCGACTCTGTCGCACTCGGCCACGAGGATGCGAGAAAAGGTGTTTTTGGAGATATCTTGAAATGCGACGGTAGAAATCTCCCGAAGCCATGCCATCCAAGCCTGATTCACTTCATTGCCTAGGATGTCGCTCCCGGCCTCCGGGCTGACGTTTGCAACGCGATCGAAGATGAATCCGGTGCACGAGAGGACCATGCCGGTGGGGTCGACGGATGCGTCGGCGACGTTGTTGCCCGATGCGTGGTACATCTTCCCAATCTCCACGTTGGCGTCGTCGATGTGCACTCCGTACGCGTCTGCGTCCTTCGGTGCACTCGGTAGATGCGCAGCCAGGCCACGCTTGAAGAAGGGTATTGCTGTGAATTCGGCCGTCCAGTCCGGCACCCAAGAGGGGAGTTCCAAGAGGGGGTGTTCGTTGGGCGAAGCGGATGGCGCCATGCAGTGGCCGAGCACATCGAGGTTTCTGTATGTGCGTATCATGGACCACGCGGCTTGGGCGTATACTTGCTCGACGGGCTGGTCGTAGGCCACGTCAAGTAGCTCCGCACCGTCCAGACTAGTAGGGATCAATGCATACAGCTTGTCGCGAGGATTCGTCGCTTCGAACCGCCTCAGAGCGGATAGTAGGTCCGGAAGGCGCAGGAAACGGCTACGTCCGGTTGTTTGGTGCCGTTTTCGGAGGGCTGCGTACGTCTGCATGTAAGCCGCCGGATGGACCGCACTGTTCGTGTTCCAGCCAAGGGAGAATAGGGGGTCGGGATGGCCACGCAAGGCAATACTGCGCATGATCTGATGCACAGTCAGGAGGGCGTCGAACGGCATGTGGTGGGGGCCAATGATGACCTCGGCGCCGGACTTGCACGGAGCGGTGGCTTCCTGGTAGACCCAGATGCGGGACCACCATGGACGCGAGAGTATCTCTTGGAGTCCGGCCCGCCAGATGTCGCCCGTCAAGCCATCGTCAGTGGCACCGTCTAAAAGGCGTCCGATATCTTCGTCTGTGATGGTCGTGAGCGAGCGGTGGGCCGAGCCGGTGCGTCTGAGGATAGGCGTCCACCAAGACTCGTAAATGTCCAGAATGCGCGTGATCGCGGCATCCATGGAGGGACTGCTCTCACCGAGCCATATCAGGACTTGCTCGGCGCTTTCGTAAACACGCTTCATGAGGTGGATCTGGGCTCCGCGCTCAACGAGATCGTCCTGATTGATGCATACAGCGTCGACCCAAAGTACGCTGCAAGCATCTTCGGTGCGGTGGCTGGAGAGAAAGGCGTAAAGATTTGCCGTCACGTCAACCGGACAGCCATTCAGGAGAATGCGTCGTCGCGTTCCTGGTGTGTCGAGACCCCAAACGTACGAGAGCGCCGCGAAGGCCTTGGGTTTGACGACAGGATAGTCCTCGAGGAAGCAGCTGATGGGCTCGTCCCCACTGCCGGGATTGAGAACCAGAAGGCGGATCTCATCGTGCTTGAGAGGAGTGTAGATGTGAGCCATCTCGGCACCTGGCTCCCACTCCTCTGATGGCGCTGGTGATGGCGGGACGGGCGGGTAGACGACATCGCCCATATTGCCGAGCGTGACTTTCGCGCCCAGCTTGCTTGCGAGAACCTCGAATCCAGACATGCTTTCTGACAGTGAGCAAATTTTCGACTCTGCGCGTAGCGGGTGGTGACCGTCTGGTCGGCAGCAGGGAGTGCTTGTGATATGGCAAAAACTGACTAGCTGTGACAACAATACTGTGCCCCGAGCACAGGTCAGAAGAGGGGCTACATACCACCCAATCGTCGCAACTGTCTGCGAAATAGGGGCAAGGGGGGCGCCACAGGTTACAGGAGCCGCGACATTTCGGACGTTACACCGAGAGCGAGCCACTTACGTGCGTAGCTTATCAACTGACCGGGTGGCTCTTTGGCTACCTAATTCGCCAGGGCCACTGCTTGAAGCTTTCCGACAGTTCAGCCGCTTCATGTTCGGGGCTGTGCTCCATTTTGGTGTGGATGCGGACCTGTTCCATTGGTTTCAACGATCGCCCAAATTTTGGAGATTTTGTGTCGAGTTTCCTCTCATCGTCAATCAACATGAATTTTGCTCGTAAAATCCAACCTGCTTTACGTTTCCCATCACACATACATCCAGCCAGCTAAAGAAACCTCCGAACAGTTCCCACTTCATCTCACAATACATCGGTGATGGACTCACCAGAAGCTGCGGCGATCGAATGGATCTCAGCGCTCGATGTCGGGATAACACACCGAGAGATCCTGGCCTCCCTTCCCGCATGGGCAAGCAAGAATATTTTCGAGGACAAGACATTCAATGCCTGGCTGCGTGGCGACTCCGACTTTCGCGTCCTATGGGCCCACGGCCTGCCCGGCTCTGGAAACACCTCTTGCACGGCTGTGGTCGTCAACAAGCTTATGCAAGAGATCGCCAATAAAGACACGGCTGTTGCATACGTCTACTGCGGCGGACCAAAGGCCGCCGAGCTCACGGCCGTGACTGTTCTTGGAGCGGTCTGTCAGCAGTTAGCTTCACAGACCACCGCTGCCGGGCGTCCGCTGCCCGCGCTTCTCACCAAGCTACATGCTGAGCTTGGCGCATCGGGCGATGAAGCGCAGCTCGGAATCGACGAGTTGATGCTCGTCTTATTGGCGCTGTGTGAGCCTTTTGATCGCATGTTTCTGTGCGTCGATGCGCTCGATGAATGTCCAAGCGATCAGCGGCCGATGTTGTTGCAAAAGGTATGATGCACCCCCTAATGCCCGATGCCATTTTCAGAAAATTCGACGTACAGAATATTGGAGCAATTGCTAACTTGAGTCTTGTTGAAGTTGCAGTGGATGCACACTCAAAGCGTGGATATCTATGTGTCCAGTGCCACACAGGGCGACACCCCCGAGACGTGGAAACACAATTGTGACATCACAATAGCCATGACGGAGATGGGAGCGGCGCGAGTCACCATAGAGGCGACCGTTGAGGACCTGCGGAAAAGTGTCATGGCCCGCCTAGAAGAGCAGCATCCTCTCTCTAAACACCTGCTAGCCGACCAGGGCGAGGACATCGACGCCATTGTCGATCAGATTGTTCGCCAGAGCGATGGCATGTTTGTCATTGCCAGATACCTGCTGGACCGCAAGATACGCAATCTAGAAAGCCTTATGAAGGTGTCGGACGCGGCGGTTAGGGAAATCGGTGTGACCGACCCGGTTTTGTTCCACATGCGTGCGACTTCCGAGTACATCGGAAAGCACCTTGGAGAGCTGTCATTCCGAAAAGGGGAGATCATTGCCGTCACGAAGGCGGATACCGAATATTCGTACAGCTATCTCTGGGAGGGTATCGTCCGAGGGATTGCAGGTGAATTTCCAAAGTCATTGGCAAGGAAGATTGAGGGCGTCGACGAGGACGAGTGGCAGCCCGACAAGACACTCGGCGAGTGGAAAAAAGTCTTGGCCGAAATTGAGAGTCACCGTTCCCAAAGCCGCGATACTGTTTTCACGATCCTGTGTTGGCTGGCCCACGCACAGGACCCGCTCACTTTGGACGACATCACCAAGGCCTTGTCGTGGGACGTGACGGCGCCGCCAGGGTTCCGCCTCACTTGGGGCGACGGCGGCATCGACATTAAGAACTTTGAGGAGACCGAATCCACCAACGAAGGAACTCCAAGGGCGCGTACAGTCCCCGTTCTTGACCTCGCGAAAAACCTTCTTCATTTCGACAATGAGAACTCAACCGTTTCCGTTCTAGACTCGATGAGACTGTCGGATGCCGAGCTTGCCGTTTTGTTCCCCGGGGGTCACGAATTAATAGCTCGGACCTGCTTACAGATACTCATGCGCGGTTCTGACGTGAAGGCAGGAGCTAACACTTTGACCATGGGCAACCCCGACTTAATGTCATACGCGGCACGCCATTGGGGTGGCCACGTCCAGCTCTGCAGAGATGAGAGTATCGATGACCTTGTGGCCGAACTCTTGATGGCACAGACCGACTCGAAACGAAGCTGGATAGAAAACGGATTCATGCCCTTCATGGATGTCTATCGCGTCATTCGGACCGACGATGAAACAGCCGTGCTGAAAGCGGCCAGGCTTGGGCTGGATGGTGTCATCAAACTTTTCCTGCGCCAGCGGGGTTACGACTTGGATAAGCCGTCCTTTAGGGGGGATACCGCCATGTCAGTGGCCGTCGTCGGCGGCTTTGTCTCGACCGTGAAGCTGCTGTATCGCCACGGAGCTTCGGCTGAGAGTGTGAAGGTGGATGTAGATAGCATCGACGGCAGCGTATCCACCGAGTCGCTTCTCCAGATGGCGACCCGGAGGAACGACGATGTCATGGTCGCTCTCTTGATCAAGCTCGGGTTGTTTAAGAACACGGTCTTGGGAACCACATCGTTGCTGGAAACTGCATTCTCCTGTAGGAGTATCGATGTTGCGAGGATGCTTCTTGCGCACGGCGCTGAGCTGACAGATCAAGCCATGCGTTACGCTGCTGGGTCCCGTCGCTTGGAGCTCGTGGAGCTTGCCCTGGGGCGGCCCGATAGCGACGCGATTACCACCCTGAAGGAGAGAGATGCGGCATGGAAATCCGACATGCTATTCACGGCCGTCGGCTCAGGCTCGATTCCCATTGTCGAGTACATGATTCACACTCTTGGCGCAAGCGTGACCGATCACGATCCCTACGGCAACTCGGTGGTTCATATAGCCGCAGGCCGACACAGCATCGACATGGTCAGATTTCTCATGAACAACAGCGACGACCCCATGCTTCCGTATCGGCAGAACAGTGAGGGATACGAGTTCCGGGACTCCCAGACAGCGGTTGAAAAGGCCATGTATTTCCAGAAGGAGCAGGCATGGCATGTCGTCGATTTTCTTGTGGAGCGCATGCCCCCTGACGTCCCCGGCGATCTTATCCTCGGCATGGCTGCGATTGCCCTGGAGTACGAGCGTTCCGAGTATGCAAAGCGGTTTATCCGCATGGTGGCGCCGCCACTTGAGCATACTAGCGTGACGTGCGCAACGTCCTTGATAGGAAGAGCGGTCGCGACGGATAATGCGGAAATTGTGGGTATGCTGCTGGACGGATCTATGTCGGCAGCAATTCCGGACAAGAATGGGTACACGCTGTTGCACATTGCTGCAGAAAAAAACGCCAAGGAGGTAGCAGAGCTGATCCTGAGTCGCGGAGTCGGCGTCGACATAAACGCTATGACAACGGTGGGCGTGACACCGGTCCATGCGGCCGTCTCCGAAGGTCACCTGGAGACAATTCAAGTGCTGGCGCGGCATGGCGCCGACCTGTCCCTACGTGCCGAAGATGGCTCGTCAGCTCTGGTGTCGGCCGGATGTTCCGGGAAGCTCGACGCAGCTTTCGCCATCTTGGAGCACAAAGTCGATGTCAACGAGTCCAACCTCGAGGGCGAAACCCTCCTGCACTATGCTGTCCTGGACGGCAAGGAAGAACTGGTCAGAAAGCTGCTGCAACTCAGCGCTGACACGTCCATCTCATCGCGAAGAGGTGGCACAGCGCTGCATCTAGCGGCGCACAGGGGGAGAGAAGACGTTGTGCGGTTTCTGCTTGACGCAGGTGCCGGGGTTGAGTCTGAATATCGTTCTTCTGGTCAGGTCTACGAGCCGCAAAAGCGAGAGTTTTGGAGCGCTGAGATTCCGTGGAACCGCTGGGGCATCACTCGTGGTGACAGACCTCGACGGTGGTGTAAATTGGAGCCGGGCTGGACACCCCTTCACTGTGCGGCCTGTTCGGGGCACGAAGAAGTTGTCCGCATGCTCCTTGCCAGCGGTGCTGATATTGGGGCGGTAGGCGACCAAGGAGAGACGCCGCTGCACGTGGCAGCGTCAGCAGCCCACGTAGCTATCATCGAGCTCCTCGTCCAACACGGTGCCGATATCAGGGCTAGAACGATGTCCGGCGAAACACCACTGCACTGTGCGGCCCGCGCCGCCGTGGCCGTCGAAGTCAAATTGACTGCTGATTCTCTGAAGTGTGCGTGTCGGCGGCACAAGGACGACGCGTACGAGCGCACGCACCCAGACGAATCCAAGGCAGAGTCGGCCGAGTTGCTCATAACACTCGGCGCAGCTGCCGACGTTGCAAATGCAGACGGCGCCACACCACTCATGCTTGCCGTGGCCGCCGGGCATGGCGACGTGGTCCAAGTTCTGTTCAGGGCAGCGGGTGGAGCAGCATCGACGACGGCGGCATATGCAGAGCTGTTGCTGGATATTGCGCAACGCGAGGACGCGTCAGCCCAGGCCCTTGCCGAACTC
>Ga0247770_1000717_pt1 | contig 30882 bp, 33 predicted proteins | sample UWRJL136409B6_FD_179943 | JGI IMG/M metagenome (GOLD analysis project Ga0247770, IMG submission 179943) | Plant litter microbial communities from Arlington Agricultural Research Station in Wisconsin, United States - UWRJ-L136-409B-6 | ecosystem: Environmental > Terrestrial > Plant litter >... | reverse complement strand
CGTCCGGCGGGTCGTGGCGCTCCTCGGCCGCGTGATGAGGATCGTCCGGCTGGTCGCGGCGCTCCTCGGTCGCGTGACGATGAGCGGCCGGCGACTCGTGGCGGGCAGCCGCGCTTCGAGGATCGTCCCGCCGGACGTGGGACGTTCCGTCCCGCCGAGGATCGCCCCGCTGCCCGTGGGGGCTCGAAGTCGGGCCCCGCGCGTGGCGGAGCGAAGCCGAAGGGCGACGATCGTCCAGGTGGGCGTGCGGGCGGGAAGCCGCGCGACGATGATCGTCCGGCGGGACGTGCGGGTGGGAAGCCGCGTGATGAGGATCGTCCGGCGGGGCGCGGAGGATTGAAGAGCGGGGCGGGGGATCGGCCGGGGAGGCGCGGCGGGCAGCCGGGGGATGCGGGGCGTCCGGGCGGCGGATCGCGCTTCAAGCCGATGACGGGGCGGAAGAAGAAGCCGCCGACGGAGTAGGCGGGATCGGGGAGCTCGACGGGGCGTGTCGCGGCCGAGGTGCGCCCCCTCTCCCCGGCCTCTCCCCCGAAAACCCGGGGGAGAGGGAGAACGGCAGCGGGGGGCGGTTCGACGGGTGATCTACAATGCCTCGGCGGCCCCTTCCCCCCGTCCTCCCCGCGCTGCGCGGTGGGAACCAGCCGCATCCAATCAGCTTGCGGCGGGCTTCGATCAGGGATACCGTCTTCTCATTACTGCCACGCCGAAGCCGCGCCGCTCACGGCGGACGGCTGGCCGAACCCTTCCCCAGGGGTTTTGGGGGGAGGGACAGGCGCCCCCCAGGCGCCAGGGAGGGGCCCACCGCGGCCTCGGACGCGCGCCGTGCATCCACCAGCCGATCGTCGTCCGTAGCTTGGCCTACGGTTGAACAAATCACTTCCCACGATGATCCTGCAGTGAGCCTCCGCGGCCCCGGCCGCGCGGGTCTTCCGGTTCAAGGCAAGAGGGCGAGCGCATCTATCGGGTGAGGCGCCTATGGGAAAGTCGGTCGCGGGGATGATGGTGGACCTGGCGAAGGGGTACGCGCTGAGCGAGTTCTTTCCGCTCACGCACCCCACCTTCGTCGAAGTCCTGCTCAAGCTGGAGGCCAGCCTCCTGGCGCTGGGCGACGACCTGGTGCTCAGCGCGGCGCCGGGCGGCATCGCCGTGGGTGGCGAGACCGTGGGCCGGCGCTCGCCGCACGTGCAGCGGCTGGCGGCGCGGCTGGTGGAGCACGGCGTGCGCGAGCTGCGGCTGCGCCACGACGTGGGCGCCGACTCGCTGGGGAAGCTCCTTTCCGCCATCGCGCTCCCGCCCCGGGTGGCGCGCGCGGTGGGCGGGCTGTCGGCGGCGCTGGCGGCCGCGGGCGCGCACCGCATCTCCGTCAACGGCGAGCGGGTGAGCGCCGCCGGGACGCCCGCCTCCGCCCCGCGCGCCGAGCCGCCGCGCGGCGCGAAGGCGGACGCGAGCGGGATCGACCTGTGGTCCACCCACGACATGTACCAGCAGGTGCAGCTCTCCGCGCGCCGGGTGGAGACGGAGAACCTGGACGAGCTGCGCGCCATGCTCCGCCGCGGCACCGACTCCGAGCGGCTGGAGGCGCTGCAGCGGCTGGAGTTCGTGGCGCAGTGGTGCCTGCAGCGGGGGATGGTGGAGCGCGCCGTGGCGGTGCTCCTGGACCTGCGCCGCGACGCCGAGGAGATGGCGGGGAAGAACCCCGCCACGCGCGGCCACGTGATGCTGGCCATGCACCGCATCGCCACCCGCCCCATCGTGGATGACCTGGTCGCGCGGCTGGGGAAGTCGCGCACCGAGGAGGAGCGCGCCGCGCTGCGCTCCACGCTGCTGCACCTGGGCGCCGACGTGGTGACGCCGCTGGTGCGCGCGCTGGTGGCGGCCACCGACCTCTCCGCCCGCCGCGCCTACCGCGACGCGCTGGTGGAGTTGGACCGCGTGGGCGTGCCACTGCTGGAGGACATGGTGGGCGACGAGCGGTGGTTCGTGGTGCGCAACATGGTGGGGATCCTGGGCGAGGTGCGGAGCGCCGACGCGCTGGAGCACTTCGCGCGCACCGTGAAGCACTCGGACGCGCGCGTGCGGCGCGAGACCATCATCGCCCTGGGGAAGTTCGGGGGCGAGGAGGCGGTGGCGCTCCTGGCGCAGGGGCTGAACGACTCCGAGGCCGCGCTCCGCGGGACGGCGGCGATGGGGCTGGGCCTCACCAAGGCGCAGACCGCCGTGCAGCCGCTCCTCGTTCGCCTGGCGCAGGAGACGGACGGCGAGGCGGTGATCGAGATCGTCCGCGCGCTGGGCCGCTGCGGCGACCCGCGCGCCGTCCCCGCGCTGGCCGAGCGCGCCGCGGGGGGCGGGTTCTTCTCGCGCACGCCCACGGCCATGCGCGTGGAGGCCGTGCGCGCCCTGGGCGACATCGGCGGCCCCGCCGCCCGCGACCTCCTCCAGCGCCTCCTCCGCGACCGCACCCCCGAAGTCCGCGACGCCGCCCTCAAGGCCATCGGCGGCGCCGAGCCCGCGCCGGCGTAGGGCGCAGGTCGGCGGCGGCGCGGCAGGCCGACGTCGGATCGGCATTCGAAGCCTCGGCCAATACCGCGGGCGCCTCCAGATTGCGTGATGTTCTTGGATGCAAGTTGTTCAATGAAAACGATCTACATCGAACCAACGAACGTCGATTCGCGATGTGGAAGTGCTCGTGAATCTCGTTGTTTCGACGAAGCCCGCCTCGCAGCCCGCGAAGGCGGGCTTCGTGCCCTCGTAGCGGGGGGATTCATCCCCCCGACCCACCACATCCCGCTGCCTGCATCTGGCCAACTCGATGCTGTGGCTACGACGATCCGCTGCGGTCCCGACGCCGCGCGCACGAGGGAACCATCGCGAGCCCCTCGCCTACAACGGCGCCCGGCACGAGATTTCCCCCTGTGATGGTGGATGCGCATCCCTCGTCCGGGGGGTGCGCGCGCCCGAGCATGACCGGACCCGCTGATCGGAACCGATGACCGCACCCTCGCCATACGCCCCCGCGGACCTTCCGCGCGCCGACTTCCTGGACCGCATCGCCACCGAGGTGCACCGGCGCGTGGTGGGGCAGGAGTACATGATCGAGCGGCTGCTGATCGGCATGCTCACCGGCGGGCACGTGCTGATGGAGGGGCTTCCGGGGCTCGCCAAGACGCTCGCCGTGCGCACCCTGGCCGAGACCATCGACGCCACCTTCAACCGCGTGCAGTTCACGCCGGACCTCCTTCCGGCGGACGTGGTGGGGACCACCATCTACAACAACCGCACGGGCGAGTTCGTCCCGCACCGCGGGCCCATCTTCGCGCACATCGTGCTGGCCGACGAGGTCAACCGCGCCCCCGCCAAGGTGCAGGCGGCGCTGCTGGAGGCCATGCAGGAGCGCCAGGTGACCATCGGCGGCGAGACGTACCCGCTCCCGCGGCCCTTCCTGGTGCTGGCCACGCAGAACCCCATCGAGCAGGTGGGCACCTACCCGCTCCCCGAGGCGCAGGTAGACCGCTTCATGCTCAAGGTTCGGGTGGGCTATCCCACGCGCGAGGAGGAGAAGGAGATCCTGCGGCGGATGACCGGCGGCCCGGACATCCCCGTCTCCGTGGTCGCCACGCCGGCCGAGATCCTGGGCGCGCGCGAGCAGATCTCGCGGCTGTACCTGGACGACAAGGTGGCCGACTACATCCTGGACCTGGTGGGCGCCACCCGCGAGCCGCGCCGCTTCCACGCGCCCGACCTGGAGCCGCTGATCGAGTTCGGCGCCTCCCCGCGCGCCACCATCGCGCTGGCGGCGTGCGCGCGCGCCCACGCCTTCCTGCGCGGCCGCGGCTACGTGACGCCCGAGGACGTGAAGGCCATCGGCCCGGACGTGCTGCGCCACCGCGTGATCACCACCTTCGAGGCCGAGGCGGAGGAGGTCACGCCGGACGACATCGTGCGGCGGGTCTTCGAGGTGGTGCGGGTACCGTGAACGGGAACGGCGAGGGGACAGGGGACGGGGGACGGGGGACGGCGGGCGGCGCGAGCCGCGGCTTCGTCGTGCGGGAGAGCCTGGAACTGCTCGAGGTTCGACCGGTCGTCTACAATGCCGCGGCGGCCCCCCTCCCCCCATCCTCCCCCCGCTGCGCGGTGGGAGGGAGCCGTATCTCGCTCGCAGCGGACTTTGGCGCGCTCGACATGGCCCGCAAGCTACCTCCCTCGGAACGGGGGAGGTGCGAGCCTGAGCGAGCGGTGGGGGCGCCGCCGCCGCCGAAGCGCACGTCGGCCCGCCTCCACGCCGCAGCTCTCCCGGGCCCATGCTAGGCCGCCGCCGCGCCACCCGCGCCCCGCGCCCCGCGTCCCCGCGCGCCGAGGCGCGCCCGGGGCTCCTCGCGCGCGTCTTCCGGCGCGCGCCGGCGGAGGAGGCGCCGGCGGTTCCGCACGCGTCCACGGCACCGGCGCTCCCGGACATCCTGCGGCAGGTGCGGCGCATCGAGCTGCGCACGCGGGGGCTGGTCAGCTCGCGCTTCAGCGGCGAGTACCACTCGGTGTTCAAGGGGCAGGGGCTGGAGTTCACCGAGGTGCGGCAGTACCTCCCCGGCGACGACGTGCGCACCATCGACTGGAACGTCTCCGCGCGCACCGGCGAGGTGTTCGTCAAGAAGTACGTGGAGGAGCGCGAGCTCACCGTCCTCCTCATGGTCGACCTCTCCGGCTCGCAGCACTTCGGGACGCGCGGGCGGTTCAAGAGCGAGACGGTGGCGGAGGTGGCGGCCACGCTCGCCATGTCCGCGGTGCGCAACAACGACCGCGTGGGGCTGCTGGTCTTCACCGACCGCGTGGAGCTCTTCGTCCCGCCGCGCAAGGGGCGGCGGCACGTCCTCCGCCTGGTCCGCGACCTCCTCACCTTCCGCCCGGAGAGCGCCGGGACCGACCTGGCCGGCGCGCTGGAGTACTCCGCGCGCCTCAGCCGATCGCGATCCATCCTCTTCCTGGTCTCCGACTTCCAGGGCGGCCTCTCCCGCGAGGCGGAGGGCGCCCTCACCCGCGCGTCGCTGCGCCACGACCTGATCCCCATCGTCGTCACCGACCCGGCGGACCTGGAGCTTCCGGACGCGGGGATGATCCAGGTGGTCGATCCCGAGACCGGCGCCCGGGTCGTGGTCGATTCCGGGAACGCGGAGGTGCGGGAGCGATACGCGGAGACGGTCCGCGACGAGCGCGCCGCCCTGCGGAAGACCTTCCGCCGGCTGGGGATGGACGAGATCGAGCTGCGCACCGACCAGCCCACCTCCACCGCCGTCCTCTCCTTCTTCCGCCGCCGCGAGCGCCGCCTCCGCCGATGACGCGCGCGCACCGCCTCCGTCGGTCGATCCCGATCGCCCCGTCGATCCCGATCCTGATCGCGATTTCCATCGCCCGGTTGATTTCGGTCGCGCGGTCGATCCCGGTCTTGGTCGCGATCCCCATCGCCCGGCCGATCCCGATCGCCCGATCGTTCCCGATCCTGATCGCGATCCCGATCGCCCTCGCCTTCGCCGCGACGACTCCGTTGCGCGCGCAGGACGGCGGGCCGTCGCGGCGCGCGGTGATGGTGCCGATGGAAACGGTGCTCTCGGCGGACACGGTGACGGTGGGGGACCGGTTCGCGGCGGTGGTGACGGCGTGGTTCCCGCCGGGGGCGTGGCTGGAGATGGAGGCGCCGGCCGACAGCGACCGCGTGCAGCTCATCACCCCGCCGAAGACGTCGGTGATCGACAGTGCAGGCGGGCGTCTGCGCGTGGACCTGCGGATGGTTGCGTGGCGCGCGGGGATCCCGGATTCGCTCCCCGTCCGCGCGCGGATGGGGATGCCGGACGGCACCTCGCGGGCGATCGAGACGGTCATCCGCCTTCCCCACGTCCGCTCGGTCCTTCCCGCGGATACGACCAGGCACGTCCCGCGCGGGCCCAAGGACGTGTGGGGCCCCAGCCGCCCGTGGACGGCACTCGCCATCCTGGCGGCGATCCTGGTCCTCCTCCTGCTCCTCGCGGTCCTCGCGTGGGTGCTGATCCGGCGCAGGAGGCGGAGGCGGCTGGCGGGGCCGTACCGCACGCCGCGCGAGGCCGCGCTGGCGATGCTGGAGGAGGCGCGCACCTCCGGCCTGGCCGAGGCGGGGGAGTGGAAGGCGTTCTACTCGCTGGTGAGCGCCGCGCTCCGCCGCTACGCCATGGCCACGCACACGCGCTGGAGCACCGACCTCACCACGCGCGAGCTGCTGGAGGAGATGCGCGCCGACCGCGTGGACGAGGCGCACCTGGCGCCGCTCGCCCACCTCCTCCGCGTCGCCGACCTCGCCAAGTTCGCGCGCGGCGCGCGGACGCTGGACGACGCGCGCCGCGACCTGGACGCGGCGCGGCGCTGGGTGGAGAGCTTCGGCCGCCCGGAACCGGCGGAGGAGGACGGAGAGGGCGATGGGGATCTCGCGACGGCAGGGGCCGGGGCGGGGGAGGGGGCGCGATGAGGTTCGGGTTCTCGCACCCCTGGGCGCTCGGGCTGCTGATCCTCATTCCGCTCTGGTGGATGTGGATCAAACGGCGGGGGCGGCCGGACGGGATCGTCTACGCGCGCGCCTCCACGCTGGCGGCGGTGCGGTCGCGGCGCGCGGCGGTGCTGGGGATCGTCCCCGAGGTGCTGCGCGCGCTGGCGATGGCGGCGCTGATCATCTCCCTGGCGGGGCCGCGCACGGGGGCGTCGGTGCGGGAGGAGGTGTCGGAGGGGATCGACATCATGATCGCGCTGGACGTCTCCTCCTCGATGCTGGCGGAGGATTTTCGGCCCCGGAACCGGCTGGGCGCGGCCAAGCAGACGATCGCGGCGTTCGTGGAGGCGCGCCCGCACGACCGCATCGGCCTGGTGGCGTTCGCGGGCGAGGCGCTGACGCAGGTGCCGTCGACCACCGACCACGGCTACGTGGCGGCCGCGCTGGACGCGCTGCAGGTGGGGCAATTGGGGGACGGGACGGCGATCGGCCTGGGGCTGGCGACGGCGGCGAACCGGCTGCGGCGCGCGCCGGGAGAGTCGCGGGTGGTGATCCTGATGAGCGACGGCGAGAACAACCGCGGCGGGATCGATCCGCGCGACGCGGCGCGGGCGTCGGCGGCGCTGGGGATCCGCGTCTTCACCATCGGCGTGGGCTCCCGGACGCGGGCGCGCATCCCCATCGCCCGCACCCCCGGCGGCGGCCTGCGCTACGGGCTGATGCCCGTCGGCATCGACGAGGTGCTGCTGGGCGACATCGCCCGGACCACGCGCGGCCGCTACTTCCGCGCGACCGACACCCGCGCGCTGACCCGCATCTACGAGGAGATCGACCGGCTGACGCGCACGCCCGTGGAGGTGCGCCGCTACGTGCGCTTCACCGAGCGCTATCTCCCCTTCCTCCTGGTCGGCGCCGCGCTCCTGGCGCTGGAGTGGTGCTTCCGCGCGACCCGCTGGGGGAGGGTGCCATGACGGGGGGGATGCTGCACCCCGAGCTGCTGCACCTGGTGCCGCTGCTGCCGGCCATCGTCGGCGCGGCGATGCTGATCTGGGCGCGCCGCCGCCGGCAGGTGGCGGAGTCGCTGGGGGACGCGGCGCTGGTGCGCCGCCTGGCGCCGGGGGACCTGGGCGCGGCGCCGAACGCGCGGATCGCGCGGGTGACGCTGGCCGCGCTCCTGCTGGGGATCGCGGCGGTGGGGCCGCTCTGGGGGGTGGAGGAGACGCCGGAGACGCGGCGCGGGGCGGACGTGGTGCTGGTGCTGGACGCCTCGGCGTCGATGTACGTGGAGGACGTGCGGCCCAGCCGGCTGGAGTGGGAGCGCTCCGCCGCGCGGGCGCTGCTGGAGGGGCTGGAGGGATCGCGCGTGGGGCTGGTGGTCTTCGCGGGGCGCGGGTACCTGGTGTCGCCGCTCACCTCGGACTTCGAGGCGCTGCGCCTGTACCTGGACGGCCTCTCCCCCGACGTGCTGACGCAGGGCGGCTCCTCGCTCTCGGACGCGGTGCTCAGCTCCGTCTCGCTCCTGGTGGGCGAGGACGTGGCGTCGGACGGGGAGCCGGCCGGCTCCGTGGTCCTGGTGAGCGACTGGGACGCGCTGGAGGAGCGGGACGACGTGATGCGCGCCGCCGACCTGGCCGCGCGCGCCGGGGTCCCGGTGCACGCGGTGGGGATCGGCACGGAGGAGGGGCGCCCCGTGCCGGACATCGACCCCGTCACCGGCGAGCGGCGCGGCTTCAAGCGCGAGCCCACGGGGGAGCAGGCCGTCTCGCGGCTGAACGCGGACCTCCTTCGCGACGTGGGGCGGCGCACGGGCGGATCGTCCCGCGTGCTTCGCGCGCCTGAGGACGTGGCGGAGATCGTGGCGGCGGTGCGCGCGTCGCCGGGGAGCGGGGAATCGCGGACGGGGACGGCGCCGGGGAACCGCTACGAGTGGTTCGTGGGCGCGGCGCTCCTCCTCCTGGCGCTGGACGTCCTCCTGGCAGACCGCGCCGGGCGCCGCCGCCTGCGCGCCGCGGAGGTGGGGCGGTGAGGCGGCTGGCGCTCTTCGGCCTCCTCCTCCCGCTCCTGGGCGGCGACGTGACGGCGGGGAACCGCGCCTACCGCGCCGGCAACCCGCGCGCGGCGGCGTCCGTCTACGCGCGGCTCCTGGCGGAGGGCGATTCGTCCGCCGCGCTCCGCTACAACCTGGGGACGGCGTTGCTGCGGACGGGGAGATGGGACGAGGCGCGGGCGCAGCTGGAGGCCGCCGCCGCGCTCCCCACGCCGCCCGACCTTGCCCTCCGCGCGCACTACAACGCCGGGACGGCGGACCTGCTCCCCGTTCACCGCCGCGAGACGACTGCCGCCGACGAGCGGAAGGAGCGGCTGACGCGGGCCATCTCCCGCTACAAGCAGGCGCTGCGGATCGCCCCCGGCGACCTGGACTCCAAGTGGAACCTGGAGATCGCGCAGAAGCTGCTGGAGCGGGAGGAGTCCGGCGCGTCCGACCAGCCGCAGGGGGGCGGTGGAGGCGGCGGCGGAGGCGAGGACGAGAACAAGAACGACGATCCTCAGCCCGATCCGCGGCCGGGCCCGCCGACGCCGTCCCCGCAGCCCCAGGGCAACGCCGACGCCCCGCAGCTCAGCCCCGCCGAGGCCGAGCGCATCCTCTCCGGCGCCGCCACCCGCGAGCGCGGCACGCAGCGCGAGCTCCTCGACCGCAACCGCGCCACCCCGAGGCCGGCGCGGGACTGGTAGTCCGAGGGTGCGAGGGTGCGAGGGTGCGGAGGTGGCGGACCCGCTGAACCAACGCCCCCCCTCGGCCGATCTCGGGGAGGGGTTTTCCACGCCACTCACACGAGTGTCATTCCGAGCGGGGCCCGCCGCGCCAGAACCTGGTCTACAATCATGCTTAGCGGAGCGGGTCCCCGAGGAATCTACCCGGCCCGCCGACAAGCCCGCTCCCGGCTTCCCAGGCTCGCTCGCCACGATCCCGCGCCGCGAAGCGTGCGCTTCCGCGGTAGAAGCAAGTCGCGGCGGTATGACCGGCGATCGCGCGCGTCCGCCTGCTTCGCGCGGAACAGCGGTGGGCGCATGCTGCGCGGCGCGGGTCGGCGCGGGTGCCGGCTCTGGCGCGTGGGGCGGGCCCCGCTCGGGCCTCTGGTAGATTCCTCGGGGAGCCCGGCGGGACCTGGTGCGAACGCGATTGCAGCGCGTCGGGCTCCGCTCGGAATGACATTTTCCGCACCCCGCACCCCGCACCTCCACAGTCGCGGCGTCGGGCGCGGAAAGAAAGAAGCCAGCAGAGAGGCGGATCGCTCTCTGCTGGCTTCGTCGATTCCGACGGGCTGGTCAGGCCGCGACCCTGCGGCTCACCCGCTCCGCGGCGCGGCGGAGGATGTCGAGCTCGGCGTCCGAGCGCTCCTCCCACCCGGCCGGGATCGGGAACAGGCGCCACTTCTCGCCCGCGGCGGACTGGAAGCAGAGCCAGCCCCTGCAAAGGTCTTCGGAGAGGTGAGCGTCGCCGCCGCCACTGGGCATCACGCTCCAGGCGGTCCAGCCCACTCCCTCCCTGTCGATGTATTCGCGCATGGTCCCGCTCCTATCTTCTTGGAAGTGAGACACTTCGTTGATCGGCCCCGAGCAATATGCATTCCCTTACGGCCGATCCCCATTCGCTTCGAAGTACCGAACGTACAAGCGTTTACGGATTCCGGGGGCGATTGGATTCGGATCCGATCGCGTGCCGGTTCTCGCGCACGGGAGGGTGCCGAACGAGCGCCGGGTGGCTATACTGATTTCGTCCGCATCCGTGGGCGGCTCCGCGCGCCACCCCTGAAGAGCCGCTCCCATGCTACGTTCCTTCGAAAGTGGAGGCCGCGAATGAAGAAGATCCGCCTGGACGTCGACGAGCTGGAAGTGCGCTCCTTCGAGACCGACGCCGTGCTGGAGCCGCATGGCACGGTACACGGGCGGGCGTACACGCGGGACGGCGAGTACAGCTGCCAGCATCGCTGCCGCCAGCAGACGGACGAGTTCGAGACCTGCTTCGAGACGGGCGATACCTGCGGCGCCACCTGGGACTGGGCCTGCGACTCGCAGGTCGTCTGCCCCTCGGGCCGGATCGACTGCGTCTGATCCGGGCGCGGGACGGGAGATCCGGAGCAGCACGAAGGGGCGCCCCACCCGGGAGCGCCCCTTCGTCCATCCCGCCGACCGGGATCATCGACCGATCTCGATCCGTCGATCGATCTCCATCTACCGGCCGATTCCCATCCACCAACCGATTCCCATCCACCAACCCATCCCCATCGACCGATCGATCCGGATCAGGCGGCCTTGAGCCAGCGGCCGAGGTCCTTGAGGGTGGGCTTCTGGCCGGTGCTCAGGATGCCGATGCGGTAGATCTTCCCCGCCAGCCACGCCACGAACACCGTGGTGGCCGCCAGCAGCACCAGCGAGGCCGCCACCTGGACGGCCGGCACCTCGGCCGTGCCCAGGCGCATGGCGTTGGCCACGGGGGCGGTGAAGGGGATGAGCCCCAGGACCGTGGCCGTGGGCCCCAGCGGGTCGCCGGTGACGCGGATGAAGAAGAGCACCGGGATGATCAGCGGGAGCATCACCCACGTCTGGAACTGCTGCGCCTCCTGCTCGGTGTTCACCGCCGCGCCCACGGCCGCGAAGAGCGCCGCGTACAGCAGGAAGCCCAGGACGAAGAACGCCAGCAGCGTCAGCAGCGTCCCCGTGGGGAGCTTGAGCGCCGCCATGGTGGAGCCCGCCTCCGCCCCGAAGCGCTGGTTGAGCGCCGTCATCCCGAAGTACAGGATCACCCCCCAGATCCCCACCTGCAGGAGCGCCACCGAGGCCACGCCCACGATCTTCCCCATCATCAGGTGGCTGGCCTTCATGGAGCTGACGATGACCTCGGAGATGCGGCTCGTCTTCTCCTCCAGCACGCTGCGCATCACGTTGATGGCGTACAGGAAGATCATCATGTACATCAGCATGGCCACGCCGTACGCCATGAAGAAGGTGGTGATGGCGCTCCCGCCCTTCTCCCCCGTGGCCGTGATGCGCGCGGTGGAGAACTCCACGCGCCGGAGCAGCGCGGCCACCTGGCGCCCGTCCAGCCCGGCCGTCTGCAGCCGCTGCGCCTGCACGGCCTGGCTGGTGGCGCGCTGGACGTCGCTCAGCACGTTCAGGTTGGCCACGTTGCGCGCCCGGTACGCCCCCTCGCTCTTGGTGACGATGTCGGCGGGGAGGTGCATGTAGCCGTCGATCTCCTTGGCGTTCACGCGGGCCACCAGCCCCTCGCGCACCTGCGCCAGCGGCTGGCGCACCACCTCCACCTGGTACGCCCGCCCCTCGCGCCCGGCGGTGTCGTTCTGCAGCGACGCGGCGGTCATGGCGGCGATGCCGGCCGGCGCCTCGTCCACGATCACCAGCTTGCGCACGCTCTTCTCGCCGCCCATCAGGAGCGGGAGGGCGTAGATGCCGAAGATCAGCACGGGGAAAAGGAAGGTGCCGATCACGAAGGCCTTGCTGCGGACGCGCTCCAGGAACTCGCGCCGGAGCACGGTGAGGACCTCAGACATGGGCGGCCTCCTGGCGGCGCGCGGGGTGGGCGGCGTTGCCCACGTGGGAGACGAAGATGTCGTGCAGCGACGGCTGCTCGCGCTGGAAGCGGGCGAGCGGGACGTCCAGCGTGGCCACCGAGGCCAGGAGCGGCGACGGATCGGCGCCGATCGGCATCTCCACCGTCCAGTGCTCGCCCTTCCCCTCGGCGTGGCCGAAGCGGCTCCCGGCCATGAAGCGGTCCACCGACTCCGACGCCTGCTCGAACTCCAGCACGTAGCGGCTCCCGCGGTTGGCGCGCTGGATGTCGCGCAGCCGCCCGTCCAGCACCTTGCGCCCCGCCGCGATGATGCAGACGTGCTCGCACAGCTGCTCGGCCTGGTCCATGTTGTGGGTGCTGAAGATCACCGTGCGCCCCTCATCGCGGGCGGAGAGGATGGTGTCGCGCAGCACCTCCTGGTTCACGGGGTCCAGCCCCGACTGCGGCTCGTCCAGGATGAGGACGTCGGGCTTGTGGATGACGGTGGCGATGAACTGCACCTTCTGCTGCATCCCCTTGGAGAGCGTCTCCACCTTGGCGTTCTTCCACTCGCCCAGCCCCATCCGCTCCAGCCACGTCACCGCCTCGGAGCGCGCCGTCTTCCGCTCCACGCCCTTGAGCTCGGCGAAGAAGACGATGACGTCGGTGACGTTCATCTTGCGGTACAGGCCGCGCTCCTCGGGAAGGAAGCCCACGCGGCGCAGGATGGTGCGGTCCTTTTCCGGGTCGGCGCCCAGCAGGGAGATGCGCCCCGCGTCGCGGATGATGATGTTCATCACCATGCGCAGGGTGGTGCTCTTGCCGGCGCCGTTGGGCCCCAGGACTCCGAAGATGGTGCCGCGCGGGACGGCCAGGCTCAGGTCGTCCACGGCGGTGTGGCCGGAGTATCGCTTCGATACCCCCTCCAGGATCAGTGCGTGGTCCATGCGGTTTCGGTGGTGGGAGAACCGCGCTCGGGGCGGGTGGGCCGCCGGCGCGGGGCGCTGTACGCGGCCTGCCGGCCGCGAGTTGCAAGTCTCTGCCGTTCGTTACGATCCGTCGACATCATCAGGGCGCGAATCCAACCGCCCCCTCGTCCGCTCCCCGTCCCCGACACCGCGAATCGCGCGATCCGTGGGGCGAGCGGCATCCCGGGAGGCGCGAGGCAATCCTCGGCGCGCCACGCCGCCCAGGTCATCCGCCCCGTCCTGCCATCAGTCATCCATCCCCGGGCTTTGCCATCCCGAGGCCGGCCCCGCCGAACCCGTCGCCGGCACGGCCCTCCGCAGGCCGAAGGATCCATCGCCGACGTAGCGACAACGCTGGCCCAAGCCAAAGATCTTCGAGTCTCTCGGGCGCCTTCGGATGACCACTGTCGGGGACGGGTTCGGCGACTCCGATCGGCATCCGCCGACCGCGGTCAATCCGTATCGGCCGAAGCGCCGTCGGGCTGGAAGATCTCCTCGATGGCGAGGCCGAAGGTGCGGGCGATGCGAAAGGCCAGCGGGAGCGAGGGATCGTACTTCTCCGTCTCGATGGCGTTGACGGTCTGGCGCGAGACGCCCAGCCGCTCCGCCAGCTCCGCCTGCGACCAGCTCCGCTCCGCCCGCAGCACGCGCAGCCGGTTGATCACTGGTAGCGCGCCGTCGTGTACAGGGTGGACAGGGCGTACAGCGCCGCCAGCGCGGGAAGCGCGTCCTCCCACCCCAGCGGCAGGTGGAACCCGGCCTTGTGCAGGTAGCTGAGCGCGATGACGACCAGGATGGCGCCCGAGTACGCCAGCGCCAGCGACTCCGCCTGGATCTTCCGCTGCAGCTCGTCCATCGTGCGCACCCAGCGCACCATGGTCCAGAGCAGGTACGCCGCGGCGGCCACCGGAAGCACCCCCAGCCCCAGCCGCGCGCCCCGCGACGGCTCCAGCGCCCGCACCACGGCCACCGCGCCCGCCATCGCCGCGATCATCAGCACCATCGCGAAGTACGGGTGGCGCCACAGCGCGGGGCGCTCGCCCGCGCACATCTCACCGAGCCGCATCTCACCCTCCCGCAGCGGGATCCCCCGACGACGACGCCACGACGGAATGGTAAAGCTCCCTTTACATGGTGTCAAGGACGTTTGACGTCAGGCGTCGCCACGGTGCGCTGGGGGTGCACGTCGCCGTCAGCCACGGAAGCCGCTCCGGGGCCGGGAGATGGAGGTCGACGAGGAGACGGCGGAGCGCGGGAGGGCGTCGCGAAGAGGGACGCGGAATGCGGTGATGATCGATGCGGATCAACGGTAGGGGCGCGGCGCGGCCGGCGCAAGCGCTCACGGCTTCAGGCGATGGTGACCTGGTACCCCTCCTCGCCGACGGCGTCCGCGAGCTGCTGGGGGGAGACGGCGGACTCGTCGTAGTCCACGTCGGCGGAGCCGATCTCCACGCTGGCGGCCTTGACGCCGGGCGTGTTGCGGAGCGCGGTCTGCACCGCGTTGACGCAGTGGGAGCAGCTCATCCCCTCGATGGCCAGGTGCGTCGTCGTCATGGTCGGATCCTCCGTGAGCGGTCGTGGTGGGCCCACCGGAGGGGCAGGAAGCATGCCCCGCTTGCCGCCGGCACGCCGTCCACAGTAGCTTCACGCCGCCTGAAATCCCCCCGTCCGGAGGCGACCTTGACCGACCCGCGGTTCCCCAACCTGACCGTCCTCTCGCACCCGCTGATCCAGCACAAGGTCTCGGTGCTGCGGAAGAAGGACACCTCGAAGAAGAAGTTCAAGGAGCTGGTGGACGAGCTCGCCATGCTGATGGCGTACGAGGTCACCAAGGACCTCCCGCTGGCGCCGGCCGAGATCGAGACGCCGCTGGAGACCACCACGCAGAACGTGCTGTCGGGGAAGAAGCTGACCGTGGTGCCCATCCTGCGCGCCGGGCTGGGGATGGTGGAGGGCGTGGTGCGGCTGATGCCCGGGATCCGCGTGGGCCACATCGGCCTGTACCGCGACCACGACACGCTGCAGCCGGTGGACTACTACTTCAAGATCCCCGCGGAGGCCGAGGAGCGCGACTTCGTCCTCCTGGATCCCATGCTGGCCACCGGCGGCTCGGCGTCGGCCGCCGTGGCGTCGCTGAAGCGGCACGGGGCCAAGCGCGTGCGGATGCTGTGCCTGGTGGCCGCCCCGGAGGGCGTGCAGCGGATGCTGGAGGACCACCCGGACGTGCACGTCTTCACCGCCGCGCTGGACCGCGAGCTGAACGACCAGGGGTACATCCTCCCCGGCCTGGGCGACGCGGGGGACCGGCTCTTCGGGACGAAGTAGGGCAAGAAAGTCCTTAGTCCTTAGTCCTGAACTGCAAAAGAACTTCGGTCCAGGTCTCTCAGGACTCAGGACTCAGGACTCAGGACTCAGGACGTCTGTTTCGTCCGCGTCCAGCGCCGCCTCCACGCGCGCCAGCGTGGCGGCGTCGGGCGCCTCGCTCAGCCGGCGGATGACGCGCGCCACGCCGTCGCGCAGCGAGCGCGGCGTGATCGACCGCGTGAGCAGCTCCACCCCCGCGTCGCGCGCCTGCGGGTCCGGCGCGGCGTGGGCGGCGTGCTCGGCGTACCACTTCAGCAGCTTCTGCACGGTCTTCCCGTACGGCGCCCGCCCCATCTCGATCAGCTCGCTGAGCCCCGTGTAGCTCATCCCCACCTCGCGCGCCGTGGCCCGCAGCGAGGTCTGGTAGACGCGCGCCTGCAGCAGGCCGCGGATCACGGGAAGGAGCTCGGCGAAGGCGGCGGCGTCCGTCGTGGTGGTCTTGAGTGCCATGCGCGCCACGATAACGCGCCGCCGCGGGCCCTGGAAGAGCATGGACGCGGGCACGCTGCAAAGCCGCCACCGCCCGTTCACTTCGTACACTCCGGACGCACAAAAATGAGCACTCCCGCGCCTTCCGCCGCCCACGCGCCGCCCATCGCGAACGCCTCCTGGGACGCCGCGGCGCGCATCCTGGTCTCCCGCCTGGGCGGCACCGTCTCCGTGGCCGACGTGCGCCGCTGGCAGGCCGCCCTCGCCGCCGCGCTCGGGGAGATCGAGGACGGCGGCGTCTTCCGGCTCATCAGCGACCTGCGCGGCTACGAGGCGGCGGAGATGGACGCGCACAAGGCCATGCGCACCGTGGTCCCGCTGCTGCTGGCCGCGCACGGCTTCCGCACCGCGCTCCTGGACCTCTTCGAGGGCGCCGACCTCCCGCTGACGACCACGCGCGGCATCCGCTGCGTCGCCGTGGCCTGCGTGCACCACGACGCCGGGAAGATGGGCGAGTACGAGCGCCGCCTGGGCCGCTCCACCGAGCGCTTCTTCACCGATCGCGAGGAAGCGGAGGCATGGCTGGCGTCGCTGCCGATCGAAGGCTGACCGCGGGTTCCGGCGGGGCCGTCCCGGCGCGGAGCCGGCAGCCGAATCCGCGGGGGTGCGCCGGGTGGCGCCCCGGGGCCGGACTCGACCATCCAGGGAGCCGATCGTGAACCTGGAAGACTGCCTGCCGCCGGACCTCCGGGGGGCCTCCACCACCATCACCCCGCTCGCCGGCGGGCTGTCCGGCGCCGGCGTCTACCGCGTCGAGGCGGACGGACGGGTGTTCGCGCTGAAGATCTGGGATCCGGGCGCGCCGCTCGCCGGCTGGCGGCGCGCGCTCCACGTCCAGCGGCTCGCGGCGGACGCGGCCCTGGCGCCGCGCATCGTCCACGTGGACGAGGACCGTCGCGCGGTCCTCAGCGACTTCGTGGGCGGACCGCCGTTCCCGGCGCTCTACGGCGATCCGCGCACGCGCGGCGAGGCGCTCGCGCGGCTGGGCCGGACGCTGCGGCGCGTGCACGCCCTTCCGGTGCCGCCGGACGCCGTCGAGGCGAACCCGCGGGAGCTCCTCGCCTCCCTGTGGTCGGGGCTCCCGGAGAGCTTCGCGGTGCCGCCCTTCGTGGGCGACGTCGTCCGGCGCGTGCTCGCGGAGGAGGCGCCCCCGCGCGAGGAGCCCCCGGTGCTGAGCCACAACGACGTCAATCCGGGAAACCTGTTGGTCGACGGAGAGAGCCTCCTCCTGGTCGACTGGGAGCACGCCGGGCTCAACGACCGGTTCTATGATCTCGCCGCGATCTCCGTCTTCCTCAACATGGACGGGGAAAGCTGCCGCACCCTGCTCTCGGCCTACCACGGAGAGCCGGTCTCGACGATTCCCGCGCGCTTCGTCCACAACCGCCGGGTGATGGCGGCGCTGGCCGGCGTGGCGTTCCTGCGCCTGGCACGCGACAGCGGCCACCCCGGCGCCGCCGGGCGGGAGACGCTCGACGCCACGCTCTCGCTCGGAGAATTCTTCCATCAGCGGATGCGGACGGGCGGGCTGGGCCTGGCCACGGCGGAAGGGCAGTGGGGGTACGGCCTCGCGCTGGTGAAGGAGAGCGCCGCCTATTGAGGACGGGAGAACGTCATCTGCCGCCCTCGCTTCCTGACCTGCGCGCGCCCCCGCCGCCGAACCTCAGGATTGCGCAAATCACAATTCCGAGCATTCTTGTATCACGCCGGACTTTACCACGCTCGGCCCCGTGACGCTCCGCGTTCTTCCGCCGCCGGCGGAAGCGGTGGCGGCCGGTGCGTTCCCACCCACCCACCCACGGCAAGAGAAGAGACGATGAAGAAGGTAAAGCTCGACCTCGACCAGCTGAACGTCGAGTCGTTCTCGACCACGCCCAGGAACGCGCCGAAGTGGGGGACGGTGCGGGGGCACGGGTGTTCGGGGAACGAACCGAGCCTGGCCGAGCCTGACACGGCGAGCGCCATGGAGCACTGCCCGTGCATCGTGCCCGTCACCGGTGACGTAGTTGCCTGCGCGACGCAGTGCGCGGACCTGTGCTTCGTGGAATTCACCGAGTCGTGCGGCATGGAGTCGTGCGGCCCGGCCATGTGCGCCTGATCCGAGCCCGCGCGGCCGGCACGCCCATGGTGGATGGCGGACGGGGACGGAGCATGCCGATTGCTCCGTCCCCGTCCGTTTCTGATGATCCGCCATCCGCCGCCGCGCGGCGATCCCGTCATCGGCCGGCCGCAGCCGATGCACGCGGGGGCCGAATCGGAGATGCTCTTCGCGCAGTCCGGGCAGCGTACGAGCCCCATCCTCGCGTCTTTGAACGGGTTGAAGCCGGGGCTACTTCCTGATCGTGCGGGCCAGGTAGTCGCGGATGCGCTGGTGCGTCTCGGGGGCGCGCCAGACGCGGAGCGCCTCGGCGTCGTAGTCCGCGGCGCGGTCCATCCGGGCGAGGGCGTCGGCGCGGAGATGCCGCTTGGTCATGCGGAAGACCTCGGGCGCGAGGCCGGCGAGCTGCGCCGCGACCTCGTGGGCGCGGCCCAGGAGCGCGTCCGCGTCCACCACCTCGTCCACGAGCCCGGCGGCCAGCGCCTCGGAGGGCGAGAAGGTGCGCCCCGTGTACAGCACCGACTGCACGCGGTCCGGCGCCACGGCGAAGCGCACCACCTCCAGCACCGGCGCCGGCATGGGCACGCCCACCAGCAGCTCCGGCACGCCGATGCGCCCCTTCCCCTGGGCCATCAGCCGGTAGTCGCACGCCAGCACCGTCACCCCGCCGCCGGCGATGGCGTGGCCGTTGGCCGCCGCCACGACGGGCCTGGGGAAGGCGAACAGCTTGCGCACGAAGTCGTTCAGCATCGGCACGAAGCGGCTGACGTACTCGTCGCCGCCCTCGGTGAGGCGGAACAGGTCCACGCCCGCCGAGAAGATGGAGCCGGTGCCGGTGATCACCAGCGCCCGCGCCTCCATCGCCTCGTCCAGCGCGCCGCCGAGCGCCTCGAACAGCTCCACGTCCAGCGCGCTCGCCTTGCCGTGCGCCAGCCGCAGCGTGAAGATGCCGTCCTGAATCTCCCGTTCGATCATCGCCCCAGCCCCCTCCGCCGTTTGACCCGCGGCCCGCGCCCCCAGCGCGAGCCGATCCGGCGCGCAAAGTAGGATGCCGCACCCGGCCCCGTCGAGAGGCGCGCGGTCAGCCCGCCGGCCCGGGCGCCGATCCGCGGACGGCGGTTGAGGGACGGCGATCACACCGCGGCGGCGGCGAGGCGCCTCCTCCGGGCTCTCCCCACCATCCTGCCGCGCGGCCTGATCTCCAGCATCCCGATGAAGATGCGCTTTCCGACCCTGATCTCGCTCCGGTCGAGCCGGTGCGGGTCGGCCCCGGCGAGGCGGGCCTTCTCATGCGCGAACACCGGCCGCACGAGCTCCACCGTCTCCGCCGAGTAGACGACGATCTTCAGCACGTCCAGCGGGATGCCGCGCGCCATCCAGGGAACTGCGGCGTCCAGCAGCGCCTCGAGCATGGTGTCGGGGTCGTAGCCCTGGTCACCCGATGCCGGGATGGGCGTCGCGACGCTGCGGATGGGCGGGTCGAACGGACCGGCCGCCGCGATGGTGCGGAAGATGAGGCCCATGACCGCCGAGGCCCGCCCGCGTATCTCCGCCTCGAAGCAGAGCACCCGCCGGAAGCCCGCGCGCGGGTGCTCGCGGCTGACGTCCTTCGAGATCCAGCAGGAAAACGCCTCGCGCAGGTCATCCTCCTTCTCCCGCGCCAGCTCGAACAGCGAGATGCCCTCCCGGTCCAGTGCTCCGATCAGGGTGCCGGGGGAGGGGTGGTAAGCGCCGGGATACGCGGAGACGATCAGCAGGTCGACGGCCTCGAATTCGGGAATGGCCGACAGGTCGCCCTGGTACAGCCGGATGGACCGGGACCCGGACGCGTGCGGGATAGTGATGCTGTCGAGGAGCTTCATGAAACCACCGCCTGTGATCGGGGGACGGCGCGCATCGGCTCCGCCTCGTGGCCCCGGTGTCGGGCCGATCAGGCCGGGCAGATGCACACGTATTCAGCCATAATCACAGCGGAGGATAACGCGGGGCGGCGGTGGGATCAATCGTTTCGTCTCCCGTGCGTCACCGGCGCGAGAAGGTGTACTCGTGTCCGTCCTCGTCGCGGAGGCGGAGGACCGCGCCGGCGAGGGTGAAGCGGAAGCCCACGGGCGTGGCGACGTCGGCGGGGGCGGCGGGGGTAAGGACGAGCGAGTCGCCGGAGACCCGGTAGGCGCCCTCGACGGGCGCGGCGGCCGACGGCTGGTCGCCGACGGTGGCGCGCAGCTCCATCCGGTACCGCGCGCCGGCCTCCAGGGCCAGCGAGCCGCTCCAGATGGTGACGTTCCGCTCCGTCGGCGACGGCGCGGGGAGGGCGTTCGCGTCGACGGCGGTCAGCTGGTAGACGCCGGTGGGGATCGAGGCGGCCGTGGTCGCGCGGGCCGGAGCCGGATCGGCGGCGCGCGGGGCGGCGGCGCAGGCGGCGGCCAGGAGGAGGAGGAGCGGGAGAGCGCGCATCGGGTTCCCGGGGAGCGAAGAGGAAGGGCGGGGAAGAGGCCGGGCGCGAGACCGGCCGGCGCCCCACAAATCTGCGCGGGGCGCCGGCCGGCGCAAGGGAATCGGGGCGGGCGGCGGGATTCAGCCGGCGAGAAAGGCGCGGACGGGGGCGAGGACCAGGTCGGGGAGCTCCTCGTGCGGCCAGTGGCCGGCGGGAAGCTCCACCACGTGCGCGTCGGGGAGCGCGGCGCGCCAGCGCTCCAGCAGCCGCGGCCCGAACGCCGGGTCCTCCATCCCCCAGACGATCAGCGTCGGCACGCTCCGCAGCGCGTCGCGCCGGCGCCAGAGGGAGTCGTAGAAGGCGCCCGAGCCCAGGAGCGACCTGGCCAGCGTCCACAGCACGGCGCCGCGCGACCACGCATCCGGGAATGGCGCCAGGTACTGGCGGTGGATCTCCCGCGTCAGCTTCTTCCTGTCGGCGTAGGCGGAGGGGAGGATGACGCGCGGCGAGAAGTTGAGGCGGCGATAGAGGAACCCGCCGATGCGGCTCGATGCGATGCGTGCTTTCCGCGCCATGTCCGCGTCGTCGTCGAAGCTCCACATCCAGGAGTTGAGCACGACGAGGCGCCGCGCGCGCCCCGCCAGCGCCAGCGGGATCCCGATCGGCCCGCCGAAGTCGTGCGCCACCAGCGTGAAATCCGCGAGCCCGAGCGCGTCCACGAAGCTCTCGATCGCCTCCGCGTGAGCCTCGGGCGTGTAGGCGAAGTCGCGCGGGCGGTCGGAGAGGCCGAAGCCCAGCAGGTCCGGCGCCACGCAGCGGTGCGTGCCCGAGAGCCCGCGCACCAGGTGCCGCCACTCGAACGACCACGTCGGCGTGCCGTGGACGAAGAGGATCGTCTCGCCCGCGCCCTCGTCCAGGTAGTGCATCCGCCGTCCGCCCGGAAGCTCGGCCCAGTGGTGCGCGAAGGGGTACGCCTCCGTGTCGACCCACGACGGCACTTCCGGCCGGCTCCGCGTCGTCATCGTGCCCACGGTCCCCATCTCCCGCGTTCGTCGTCTTGACGTGCATCTGTCGATGAATGTACGTTCAGTCAAAACTCCACGCAAGGAGATGGATCGATGAGCCCGCGCACCCCCGACCAGAACGAGCGGATCCGCGCCGCCAGCCGCGAGAGGATCCTGGAAGCGGCGCTCCGCCTGTTCGCGGAGCACGGCTACGAGCGGACGTCGGTGAAGATGATCGCGGCGGCGGCGGGGATCTCGCAGGGGCTGCTCTACAACTACTTCGCGGGGAAGGACGCGCTCCTGGCGGCCATCTTCGAGGCCAGCATGGACGACGTGCGGGCCTCCTTCGCCGCGGCGGAGGAGGAGGCCGATCCGCGGCGGCGGATCGCGGGGCTGGTGCGGGGGAGCGTGGCGGTGGTGCGCGGGAACCTGGCGTTCTGGCGGCTGTCGTACGCGCTGCGGATGCAGGCGGGGGTGATGGAGGGGCTCGGCGCGCGCACCCCCGAGTGGACGGCGGCGATCCTGGCGACGCTGGAGCGCTACCTCCGCGAGGCCGGCGTGGACGACCCGGGGCTGGAGGCGGCGGTCCTCTTCGCCACCATCGACGGCGTCTCGCAGCACTACGCGCTGGACCCCGGGCGCTACCCGCTGGACGCCGTCGCCGAGCGGATCATCGGCCGCTACGACCGCATCATCGCGGACGCCGCGGCCCCATCGGAATGATGCCGGCGGGGCGCGCTCCGGGCGCGGCGCTCCGGATGGGATGTAGTTCCGGAGTGGGGCAGAGGTTTCCCACCGAAGGGCCGCGAAGGCAAAGTCAAGGGTTTCCCTAAGTCGAAATCGTGGAAAGCGTTAGATCATCCGCGAAAATCGTGGCACGAAAACGGCGAAAATGGCGGCGACAACCCGTTCTCTCACTCAGGAAGCGGAGGCACCGCATGGATGTGCTGCTGCGCAGGTGGGTGGAGTGGAAGGGGCGCCGCGGGGCGGCTCAGGTGATCATCTACGACGGGGCAGCCGAGTACGAGAAGACTCGTTCGTTCATCGCGGGAATCGTTGCCGGGGGGCTCGGGATGACCCTCCTTTTCGCCCTGACCGCGCCCAGCACGGTCGACCCGGGGCTGCTGGAGGCCGTGTCGGCGCGCGAGGCGCTGGTGCACCAGGCCAACCAGCGCGCCGACCAGGCCGTCGAGCTGGCGCAGCTCTGCCTGCAGACCGCGTCCAGCATGGACCGCACGCTCGCCGACTACCAGAAGATGCTCGGCGTGCGACCAGGAACCCGAACCGCCGCGCACTGAGCACCGCGCGCGGCGACTGATCGAAGGCGATGGAAGACCCGGCCGCGAGGAGATCTCCTCGCGGCCGGGTCCGTTCGCTCATCCAGGGGGCCGGCGGCGCTTTCCGTGTTTCGAGCGTTCAAGGAAAGGCACGTACGGCGTCGGGGGAATCCACTCTACCGAAGTGCTGGGCCGCACGTCGGCTTCATCCGCTGGCTCGGCGGCGGAGCGGCTAAAACGCGAAGCTCACCCCGGCGCGAAGTCCGCCGTAGTAGACGTCCTCGCGCTCGTCACCGAGAACTCGGGCACTGTATCGGCGGTACTCCAGCCCCAGAGTGGGCTGGACCCCCCTCCAGCGCCGCACGTCGATGCCGGCACCCGCATCGAATCCCACGCTGCCGTCCGCCGGGCCGCTCTCCTCACCCGCGTCGCCGCGCCGGACCACGGACAGCCGGTGCGCCAGCACCCCCACGCGCACCCACGGCACCACCCCCCCTCCGCCCGCTCCGGGGAACGAGCGCACCACGCCCGCGGCAAGCCCTCGGTCGACGGCGTGCACGTCGTCGGTGACGTCCAGGTCGAATTGCGTGCCGCTGTAGCCGGCGTAGAGCGCGTACCGCGGGTCCAGGCGCACCAGGGCCTGCACGCCGATCCCGGCTCCCACGCCCCAGCGCTCGGCCACGGCACCCCCGGGGACCGCGAGGCTGACGTAAGGCCCGATGGCGAAGCGCGTGGGCGCTGCCGGGGTCTGGGCCGCGGCGGGTGCCTGCAGGAGCAGGCTGAGCGCGGCGCCCACGGCAAGGGGGTGGAGACGGAAACGCATCATGAGCGCCATGAATTACCCTCGAGAGACGAAAGGAGCCGCCGAACGCCTGCGTTCACGGGCGTGACGATCCTTATGTCTCGGAACCTACGTCTGGCCGCACATCGCCTGCAACGATTTGTTGGGCCATGCGGGGTACGAGTGCGCCGCCCCTCGCGTTCCAGCGCGGCGATGAAGGAATGTGACTCGCTGCCCCTTCTCTGGCCAGGCTCACGAAAGCCCTCTGCCCACCCCTCAGGATGCTTCCGGTACCCAGGCGGCTCCCCGATGCCGGCAGGAACTCGAAGGCCGGTCCCGTTACCGCCGCGGCTCGGATGTCGGAGCGGCCTCGTCGCGGATCACCAGGACGCCGTCGAACGCGGCGGACCAATCGGTCGTCGTGACTTCGCCGAAGAGCCGCGACGGCACGGGGCCGAGGGAGCGGAGCGCCGCCTGGTCGAGGAAGGCCCATCCCGCCGCGTCGCCAGCCGCCCGGGCGGCGAGCGCCCGGGCCTCCAGCGCGTGCGGCGGCAGCGGGGCGAGCGGCTGGATGGGCCTCCCCGCCCGGGACCACTCCCCCTGGAGCGCCGTGAAGCCGATGACGGCCAGCTGGTCGCCCCATCGTTCGGCCAGCCGCGCGCCCAGGGGCGGCACCCCCAGGGGGAGCACGGGGCTCGCGCCGGGCGCGCGCGTCGCATGCGTCGTCGCCGTCCAGACGACGATCCTGGCGTCCGCGGGGAGCCGCGCGGACCACCACGCGAGGTGCTGGGCCATGGCCAGGTCGCGGTCGGGTGCCCCGCCAGCCCCGCCGTCGGCGTTCGTGCGCTCACGCGCGAAGTAGCTGGCGATGTCGCCGAGCATGACCTCGTCCGGCGACCGCCGCCCGCCCGTCCGCGCCGTGGAGGTCCGCGCGGCCAGCGCGCGATCAGCCGCCAGCCGGGTGCAGTCGGCCAGCCGCGCCCGCTCGGTCCCGTCGTACGGCAGCGCCGCGGTGTAGCCCCATCCGAAGTAGCGCGCGACGGCGTCCCGGCACTCGGCCGCGCGCGGGGGCGGCAGCGCGGCGCCCACCAGGCCGGGCATGGTCGCGCGCGCGTAGGCCGCCGTCGCGCTCGGCTGGTCGTCGAGCCCGCCGACGGCCACGCGGCCGGCCACCGCCTCGCGCAACAGCCACCGCCGCCAGCCGGCGAGCTCCCGCGTCCACCAGAAGCCGCCGATCGCGCGGGCGAGCGCGAGCTCGAGCGAGTCGGCGCGATCGGCGACGGCCGCCGCCCCGGCCGGGCCGCCGGGCGCCCGCTGCGTGGCGGCGATCGCCCGCTCCAGGCCGAAGAAGTCGAAGCTCCCCGCCTCGAACAGCACCGCGCGGAAGCCGCAGCGCGCCACGAGGCGCTCGACGATCCGCGCCTTGACGCCGAACCCGCGCGCATGGCCGTGCTCCGGCAGCTCGCCGAGGAGGACGACGCGCTTGCCGCACACGGCGGCGGCGACGCGTTCGGCCGCCTGTTCCTCCAGGCTGTCCGTGGCCGAGCGCACCCCCAGGCTGCTGGTGGGGCTGCCCATGGCGGGCGCGACACCCTGCGCGCCGGCCGCGGCGGAGACGAAGGAGAGGCCGCCGATCAGCAGGGCGCCGACCGCGAGCCGCCGGCGCGAGCCACTGGCGCAACGGACGACCGCCGCGGCGAGGGCCGCCCGGCCGTGCGGGCGAGTGGCAGCGGGCGATGCGGACGCCGCGCCGGGCTCCCGTCGGGGGGCTGTGTCAGGTAGCATGTCCCGGAATCGGTGTGCATGGCTGCGGATCGAGTGGCTTGTTGCGGTCTGACGCCAAAAGGCGCACGCAGATCAGTGCTCCTGCCGCGAGTCGCCGGCGTCTCGACGCGTCGTCACCAGGGCGACGATGTCCGACACGACGGCCGCGAGGGTCCGGTTGGGCAGGCTGCGCGTGTACGCCGGCGCGTCCGGACGTTTTCGGGCGTGATACAGCGCGATGATCTGCGCCTTCGTCCAGTCCTTCTTGCGCGTGAGCGGCGTGATGGTCGCGAGGTCAGGGTAGAACGAGAACCCTTCCGCCCGGGCGTCGATCACGGGCCGCGGATCGCCGGTGAGCCCGAGCAGGGGCAGGCGGGCCTCGCATTCGGCCGGGCCACGCAGAGAGATCAGCTCGGTTCCGGTGTCCAGCAGAATCGGGAATCGGGGCATCCGGAAAAAAACAACTGATCCGCGCTTCCATCGTCCCGCCGTCTCCCATGGCTGCCTCGAATGAAAGTTGACGCTTCTGCGCGACGAGGCCCCGAGGGCCGGGGGTGCGGGGCCGGCGCGCAAGGCCGTCGCCCAGCGAAAACATCCGTGGCCCGCATCCCCCGCGGCCGGTTGTCAGGCTCGCCGTCACCGGGGGCGTTTCGCGAGCCAGCTCTCCAGTCGGCTCCCGGCGAGCGAGTCCCGGGCGTTGGAGGCGGCGATCCACTCGCGGTACTGGGGCAGCGTCTTGAGATACGTCACGTACCGCGGGTAGCTGCCGGGATCCTTCCCGTCGAGGACCTCGACCGAGGTGGCGATGGTCGCCTCGGCGAACGCGCGCCAGATGCGCTCGCCGAACTCCGCGGTCGCCAGGTGCGGCGCGCCGAGGTAGCCCTCCCATCCCGGCCGCTGGGCGACGGAGAAGGCCTCCGCGTACGTGGCGCCCGACACCGGCGGCGCCTGCCGATAGTCGGGCGAGACGAGGTCGGGGCGCAGGTAGAGCATCAGGCTGTGCTCGTCCATCCCCCCGTGCAGCGACAGGCCGTCGGCGCGCTTCTCCTCGGCCGTCATGCCGGACATCGCCCCGCCCCATCCACCCAGCACGGGGAGCAGGCCCCACAGGTTGACCATGGTGCCGCCGTACGTGTCGTGGAAGAAGTCGGAGGCATCGTCGAGCGCGCCGATGTGCAGGGGCGAGCCGTGCACGTGGACGAGCAGCACCCAGCGGAACCCCTGCTCGCCGAGCTCGCTGGCCAGATCGGCGAACGCCGCGCGGAGCGTGGAGGGGCGGATCGCGTACGTCCCCGCGAAGGAGTACTGGCGTCCGATCTCGTTGGAGCCGCTCGCGCCGGCCGCGATCGGCGGAAACACCAGGACCGTCCATCCCGGGCGGCGGGCCACGATGCCGGCGGCGAGCTCGCTCGTCAGGCGGGCGCTGAGGATGCCGTCGGTGAAGGCCGGCAGGTAGGGCCCGTGCTCCTCCAGCATCCCGCCCTGGAGGATCACCACCGTCCTGGCGCGATCGAGCGCGCGGATCTGCCGCGTGTTCAGCTCCCCGACCTGGAGGACCTGCGCGGGGAGAGCGCGCGCGCCGAGGAGCGCGAGAACGAGGAGCAGACCGGTTCGAAGTGGCATGTGATGCTCCGGACGCTGAGGGAGGCCGACGGAAGGGATGCTGCCGGACGCCTCAAGGGTCAGGGATGCGGGGCCGGCGCGCAAGGCTTTCCCCGGCTGAACGCATGACTGCCTCGCACCCCTGCCCCCGATCGCCGGACGTGTCGGCGCCCGGGGAAGCCTCCTGACCCGCCGGGCGCATCGCCCCGATCTTGCGTTGGCGGGCCGGCGGACATGGGATGCCGATCAACCTCCACCCGCCATCGAAAGGGAGCTTGTGGCGCTGACTACGTGCAGGGAATGCGGCGGCACGATGTCGGACCAGGCATCTGCCTGTCCGCACTGCGGGGCGCCGGCGTCGGGCTCGTTCGCCGGACCGGGCGCGGCGCGCCGGGCGCACGGGTGGGAGGGGAAGGTGTACGTGGTCCTGGGCTACCTGGCCGCGGTGTCGTTCGCGCTGTCCGGGCTGCTGTTCCTGCTGCTGCCGCTGACCAGCGAGCCCCGCGTCCGCGACACCGCGCAGCCGGGGATGATCCTGGCGACGTTCGGGGGGATGGCGGCGTTCGCGTACGCCTGCGCGCGCGGCGTCCGGGGCTTTCGGGCCTGGGGGTGGTGGCTCGCCACGGGGATCTCGGTGCTCGCGGTGCTCACCTGCGGCTACGCGCTGCTGCGGCCGCCGGCGGACGCGGACGCGTCGAGCGTGCGCACGGGCGCGTTGTTCATCCTCGCCTTTCACGCGGTCTTCCTCCGCTACTTCCTGGCGCGGCGCCGCGACTTCGGCATCGGGACGTAGCCCGGATCCCTCGGGAACGACGGGAGGCACGAAGCGGGAAGCTCCGACGGGGCTTCCCGCTTCGTCATCCACATCCCGAAACCAGCGAGAGGGGATGCGGACGGGACGATCCCGGCCCGTTCGAACGTACCGCCGCACGCGCCGATGACTACGATCCGCCTCCCGCGCACTCCCACCGCACGTTTTCCACGAGAACGTACTTGGGGGTGAGCCAGGAAGTGCGGTTCGAGATCACCAGCTCGTAGCGGCCCGGACCGGGAAGCTCCACGTCGAGCGTGTAGTCCGACGTTCTCCGCTCCTTGAAGATCTCGGAGTACGGACCCTTGACCCGGTAGATCTCGAACTCTTCCGCGGTCAGCACTACGATCTGGATGTCCCGGGCGCCGCCGCGAAGGACCTGCACTCGGCCGTGCAGGCGGCACGTCCCGGATCCGGTGACCGTCATCCCGTAGTGTTTGTACTGCTCACCGCCGATTGCGGCGTTCACGTGGCCCACGACGGAACCGCTCGTGGGCACGGGCTGCGGCCGCGGCTCAGGTTCACGCTCAGGTTCAGGATTCACGCGGCTCACGACGGAACCGGGCGTGGGCACGGACCGCAGCCGCTGCTCAGGTTCACGTTCAGGTGGGGCTGAGCCGCGCGAACCGGGGCGGTCCCGTCCCGGCGGCACCGAGTCGGGCGAAGCCGGAGGTGCTTCCGCGCGTGGCAGGTAGGCAAGAACAATGTCCAGAGGCGATGCATCCAGGGCGATGCGCCTCAGGAACACGGTATCCCCGATCGCGATTTGCAGATCGACGGTATCAGCTCCGGGCTGGTGATCGATCTGTCCGAGATAGAACGTGCCATTCGCATTCGTGCGGTCGCTAAGGCGCAGCAAAGGGATGGACACCTCGGCGCCTTCCGCGGGTCGGTGGTCACTGAAGCGAATCCTGCCCGTGGCCTCGAAACGGCGCGGCTCGGGCGTGGGCAGAGGCGGCCCGGGCTCATCCGGGATCGTGGCGATCTCGACCGCCCCCCACACGATCGTGGCGACAAAGCAGAGGGTCACCAGCGTGGCGAGGGAGTTTCCGACGTACGGGTGCAGATCCGGCAATGCGATGAGTGCAAAGATCAGGAGCGCGAGCGAAAGCGAAGCAAAGAACGCGATCCTCAATACTGCCGGGTCCCGCAGCCAGAACAGCGCGGCAATGAGGAGCGCGATGACGGCCGCGTAAAGCACTGCGCCCACGATGCGAGGCGCAAACCGCTTGCTCCCCGATTGCAACCCCAGCCGCAACGCCGTTTGCAGAAACTGGAAGAACGGCGCGATCTCGGCTCGCTTCCTGGTCCCGGACGTCGGATTCTCGCGGCCGTGAGTGGCTCGAGGACGCGCGGTTTGATCTCGGCGGCGCGAGGCTCGTTCGCGTTCGCCACCTCCAGGCGCCGGCGCATCGTCCTGCGCGGGGCGGCGGTTGAGCACTGGAACCGAGTGGTCCGGCAGCCCGAAGGCACGGATTGCGCTGCAGCCGATGGCGAAGGCTTCATCGATCGTCCTGCCGGCGCCCACCGCGTCATAGAACCCGACCGCGAACTCTATTGCAGCCTCGTCGGTGATCTTGTCCCGCATTCCGATGGCGTAGGGAATGACCCGGCTGATCGCCTCGGCCTGTGGCTGTGAGTTGCATGCGTTGAGCACCACGCAGTGAAGGTGGTCGGCGAAGTGTGAGAAGAGATCCGCCAGGGCCTCGGCGCCGACACGGTGTGTTGCACCCGAATCGTCTTCGAGCACAATGCCCTCCTCGGACCCATGGCCGGAGAAATGGATGAGCTCAGGCTGATGGTCCAGCAGGGCCCGTCGCAATCCGCGGGCGCTGACGGCCCCCTCCGAACGCACGTCGAACTGATCGCGGTATTGTGAGCGACGCAGGCCTTCCTGGATGTCATGGACTTCCTTGGGCAACCGAAGCGGTGAGATGTCTTCCGGGTTGGCGGCCAAGAGGAGGATTCTATGCATTTGTGACGCGATTCAGGGAATTACCCGTTGGCACGGCGGCGATGGGTGATGCCTCACGGTCGCACCGGAAGGTAGGCGAGAGGTGGTGCGGCGGCTCGTCCCCTGAGACGGAGCCAGGATGAAACACACGGCAGCCGCGGGCGAGAACCTGCGGCTGCCGCGATGCTTGTCCGGCGGCCCGGCGCCCCAGGGATCCGGGATGTGGGGCGACGCGCAAGCCGGTCGGCCGGCGAAATCGGCGGCCCCGCATCCCTTGCCGATCGTCGGGCCGTAACCGCGCCGGAGTCGACCGGATTTACCGCTGAAGTCGTCCATGGCTCCGCCGACCCGGGTCTCGCCTGGCGCCAGGCACGCCTCAGCCGAGCTGCTCGGCAAGCGCGACAATGATGCCCTCGGGCCCGCGGACGTAGGCCAGCCGGTACGTGTCCTCGTACCGCATCTCGCCGATGATCTCGGCCCCGTGCGCGCGCAAGCGTGCGACGACGTCCTCCATGTCGTCGACGGCGAACATGATGCGGCGGATTCCCAGCGTGTTCACCGGCGCGTCCACGGGCCCGTGCCTGATCGCGTTGGGCGTGTGGAACTTGTCCAGCTCGATGCCCTGCCCATCGGGAGTCCGCATCATCGCCAGGGTGGCCCGGACATCCTCGAGCCCGATCAGCTCCCCGACCAGAGGCCCTTCGACCGTGGTCTCGCCCTCGAGCGTGAGGCCCAGCTCGATGAAGAACGCCTTGACGGCCTCGAGATCGTCGACGACGATGAGGACGTTGTCCATCCGCTTGAGCGCCATATCCTTCCCTCGTAAGCCTGGAGTGGTGCGACGGCTCGCCGCCTGGGCCAGACCAGCGACAAAGCCCACGGCAGCCGGGGGACGGTTTACCTGCGGCTGCCTCGATGCTTGTCCAGCGGCCTGATGCCCTGAAGATCAGGGGTGCGGGGCCGCTCGACTCTCCGGCGTGCCTGATGAATGGCCCCGCCCCCTGCAGCCGATTGTCGGGGGGCCGGCGGGCTTACCAAAGCGAGCGATTCCAGAGCTTCCACTGCTTTGTGAGCGCAGCTCCGCGACGGGGCGGGCCCTGACCCCGCGGTTCGGTCACGGACGCCGGCGGATGAAGACGTGGGTTGCGCGCTCGCCGGCGACGGTCTCCGCGCACTCGTAGCCCAGCGCGCGCAGGTCGATGCCCCCCAGCAGGTGTTCCCCGGCCCCCAGGAGCACCGGCCGGACGGCGAGGTGCAGCTCGTCG
>Ga0247770_1000716_pt1 | contig 30887 bp, 37 predicted proteins | sample UWRJL136409B6_FD_179943 | JGI IMG/M metagenome (GOLD analysis project Ga0247770, IMG submission 179943) | Plant litter microbial communities from Arlington Agricultural Research Station in Wisconsin, United States - UWRJ-L136-409B-6 | ecosystem: Environmental > Terrestrial > Plant litter >... | reverse complement strand
GCTTCAATGCGGACAGGGCGTCGAGGTGTGTGTATGCTGAAGTTGCGGAAATCTGATTTCGGATCAGAGAGGCCAATCAGCCCAAGGTCCACCAGTCCGGGGCGTTCACAGTTGCGTGGATGGAAGGAGATAATGTCTCTCTTCTAATTCTTGATTCTTCATGGCCACAATGCTATTGTGGCTGACACAAGCACCATTCCAACACAAACAAGACAATGCCCAAGTGTGCAACTCCAAAAATTGCACTTTGCTCCACCTTTTGCGCCAGAAAAGCTTATTGACCTCTAAACAAAGTTGTTTGACAAGTCGTGATTGGCGTTGGGCGCGGCCAATCCTGGGAGTCGAATTAACCGTTGGGCTGCCATGTCGGTGTGGCCTGACCGAGGGGGTTAGTGTCTGGATCGACGAATTTTATGTTATAAATGGTCTCTTATTACCAGTGCCGTTACAATTACCCCTAGTCTCCATAATGTCTCTTGCGGTTACCGACAACTACAGAAGCGGCATGTTTTAATTAAATTCGGCTACATGGGTACGCGAGTTTGAGTGCCAAGGACTGGCGGGTTGTTGCTAACCGTTGCGGTTTGTGGGACTTTTGGGAGATAGTGCTGCACTGCGAATTCTGCTAGCAACAGCAGTGATGGAGTATTGGAGTTGAAGAGATGTAACACGACAAGAACTGTTGATACAACCTCGCACTCGGAAATGTGCCTTGCCTAAACCAGCCTTGGCGAAGTCAGGCATCATGAATCAGCTGAGCGCGATCCCTGCCTGTTTCGTTTCATGACTTCACCCGCGGTAGCCAAGCGGCGCAGGAATCGCTTATCGTAGGCGCGTCACGTTCAGACCTGCCTGCCACCGACTATTTAGCCCCCTGCTGTTCCCCTCAAACCGCAATTTGGAGGCCCCGCAATCGCTGTCAAGGTTCCCATCATCTCAGCAACCACCACAATGAACTCGGTTGAGGATTCGCCAATAACTGGGACCCAGCGTTCCCGCGATGACTCGCAACAAACGTCACAGGAGTCGATTCCCCGAGCCGATGTCGAGGCTCAAACAACCGTCGAAGACAGCGATGACGACCAAAATTCGGACAACGAGGACGGCGAAGATGAAGAAGAGGAGGACGACGACGACGACGACGACGACGACGACCGCTTCCCCTACACCGTCGCCGAACTTGCCACAATCTTCACCGGGTTCTACCAGTTCCTTACCAAACTGCACTTCGACCCGGCCTTCTTGAGGCTCCCACCACCCGATGGCTGGCCCGAACTATCGCGCGAAATCACCGGCAACTGGAAAGACGACTTTGCGCTCGAAGTTCTTAGGCATCTGCCATACTTTGACAGGGGCGGTTACGTCCCCGTGGACTACCACTCCCGTCTGGTGGACTATTCCTCCTTCGATCCGGGCTTCTTTCAGGAGACGGACTGGAACGAGGAGTACATGGACTTCGAACGGTTCGGCTCGCTGTTCCAGCCCCGGATGTCATTCATCATTGCCGAGGGCCGCGAGAGCTATGGTCAGCAATGGATTTTCGATGCCGAGCACGGAACGATATATGCCGAGCAAATACGGGCTGATAGCGATGGTCCGTTTGACGTTGGCGATTTTTTTGCTTCCATCATGCAGAAGTACAGGAACCTGCACCTGATTTCTTCGGGTAGGCGATCAACAATTGACGCGTCGCGAGTGCCAGAGCGGACGGACAGGATTACCGAGCAGGAGGTGCTCGCGCAGAAGGACGAATTTTTTGAGACCGAGCTGGATGTGCAGTTTCTCCGTCAGGTTTGCCGTGATTATGGATGGCCGGATGTGTTCCGGAGAGTTGAGTGCAGGGCGTACATCGATGATTTCATGCTCAGGGTAGAGCAGGCGAGGGGCGAACTTAGTGCTTGGAGTGAGGATGTCTTTATTCCAAAGGAGGGAGACACGAAGGGCACAGGGTACCTCATGGAAGGCGCTGCTGCTAAGGCGGCAAGAAAACGTCAGGCAGAAAGCTCATCGCAAGCTGCCTAAGAATCCAGGCGATAATTTTGATGGATGCTGGTTCTTTTTCCGGTTGTGTCGGATGCTGAACTGTGGCGATGGCAACGGGGAAGACGGACAGTTGGACATTGACGCGTCCGCCGGAATTTGAGCTCGGCAGAAAACTCATGCGAGGTCAGCTCGCTCTTTCCTCCACATCGCAACTTCCGCCTGCACTAATGGCACTGGCAGCGACCGCCAGAAATGTGGACCTTACTACACGTGTGATTTTCGAGTCGCTTGCGGGATCTGTCATTTTTCGTCTCTTCTGCTCACAAATTGCAATGAGACGCTGACACTTGCATTTCCGAGCTGTTCCCGACGCACATCCTCACCACCTTCCAACCTATAATAAGGTATGCAGCCTCATGCAAGCCTATCACATGCAGTCCTGTCTCCAGGTCATTAGGGCAAGTAAATTCCATCCCACCCACTCCTGTTTTCGCATGCTGAGCAATCGTCGACAAAGTGACTTCCGAGGCTTTGTAGGTAGGAGAAGCGGGCTTGGTCAGGCTTGCCTACAAATTTGCCGTCCGAGGAAATGACAGAGGAGAGGAATTAAACACTTAATTTCGGCAGCCGAACCAGATATCGGGACCGAGACAACAAAAACAAGACAAAAAGAACGCTGCCAGATATAGCGTGCGAAACCCCAATGCCACTGACACCCACGTGGACCGACTCAGGCTGAGCTCTGCAGTGTGCAAAAGCAGACTTGGGCAGCGGCACATCGGATGTATGAAAATAGAAGTTGCGACTGTTGTTGGTCCCTACAAATGGGTGCGCGAAGGATGCGAGCTGACGGGCAACAGGCATTGCGTCAGCAGATCAGCAGATTGACGACATCCAGGCTTGCTCTCTTTCCAGCTCTGACGTACCGGGATGTCCAATTACTTGGTTTCTTGATCTTGCCCCCAAAATGTGGAACCACGACTTTATCGTGCGACTTCATGTTGCCTTGCCTCAGGAGATAGGGAATAAGATAGACAGTATGGATTCAGCCAGTCAGATGAGAGAGTGGCTGGGCTTGGCCTTTCTCATCCAATAAACAATAATGTGGCGCTGAGGGACTCCGGCATTCTCCGGCGACATCATCAGATAAACTCACGAGACATATGCCCTGACTTCGACTACTGAGTACTTCAAAGTCGCGCGGGCAACGGCCGGAGTCTTCGTTTCTTTCAAATTGGATTCGAAGGTATCTGGGCAATTTGCACACAACGTCTCGCTGGGTGTTGCTTCAAATGGAGTGGATTTCGACAACTGCTGAGGCGGTGTTCAGGGGCCAAGAGTTTGGTGATATCCCAGTAGCCTACGACTTACTCGATATTATCTCTTCTCCAAATGGTAACCGCCACGAACTTCGACGCACCTCAGCTGATATCCTCCACGCATCTCAGCCCGAAGTTGCGGTGTCAACAGACCGTCAGTCAGGCAAACCGAACCACCCACTGAGCTTAACGAGGGTCGATTTCGAGCCAAGTTTCAAACCAAAGTTTCACACTACGGCAACCGACTTTCTTCGCCTCTTCAAATCTCTCAACCTTCCGCCCTTTGCACTCTACTTGATATCCCGGGACATCATGGCATTTCAGCAGCTTCGCGAGTTCGATGGTGGTGCAACAACCCAGAAACAGCCGCTTGCTGCATACTACCTGAATTACGAGGCCTTGAAGATTGTGTGGTCATACAATCCTACAACCCTGAGCACAAAGGGAATAATCCTCACCCGTGTCACTCCCGGCGGAAGGAATGCATACCAGCAGTTTTGTGACAACTTGGACTCACTCAGCCGAGGAGACATGGTCTATCACCCGCTGTTTCCGATGTTCGTCGCGCTCGTTGCAACCATTCAGTTCATCGACGATAGGATCCTTGCTCGTGAGCAGTCAATCAGCGCAACGGAGCTCAGAACTCCTTACAGCCCCTGGAGCTTGGACGTCCCGCGAGCAGATGATGTCAACGTGATATCGGAATGCTCCCACAAAATGGCCGCGGCAGTCGTCGAGTTGGAGGATACTTTGCGTCACATGAGGTTGCTAAAGGCAATGAAATTGGCTTTTGAAGGCATTGGGGTTACAGAATATGACATTTCGGAGGACAGCCAGACCCTTGTCGAATCAGGAGGTTCGGCCATGCAAGGGACTTTGGGATTGTTGTGCAATCATCTAGAAGCTGCAGAGACGTACGCGGGATATCTACGTGAGCGAGCGAAAATCCAATTAAGCATGGTTAGTGTGGCCCAGGCAAATTACCATTCGTTGATTGACTTGGAGAATAGCTCGTCCACCTTATCGCCCGAGGCGACGCCATGTCGAACATCGAGCTTGCACGCGCAACAAAGGCAGATGGGTTTTCAATGAAGGTCATCGCCGTGATGACCATGGCATTTTTACCCGGAACCTATATCGCAACCCTATTTTCTCTCCCCCTTATACAATGGGATGCCTCTGAGGTAGTTTCAGGGCCTTTCTGGTTGTATTGGGAAATCTCAATTCCGATCACGGTAGTGATTTTCCTCGTCTGGTGGGGGTTCGATAAATGGGGAGTTGAAGTCGTTCAGAAGCCAAAGGGAAAGGGACCTGTTGGATCCGCATCCGAGGCCATGGAGATGACTTTTCGGTGGGCCGAGGAGAGGGATTATTACGTTCGCCGCGGCGATGCTTCGGGAGTTGAGCATGCGCTTTGCCGCTGATTCCTAAATTCTTATTCGTGACCGGTTATAAGACTCGGAAACAGAGGAGTAGTTATAACCCTACCCCATGGCAATGAAATGTCAGCATGGCCGTCCCCTCACAGTGACCCACGCCGTTGATACGCGTTATGTAATGCAGTTAGGTTCTATTTACGGCCTGAATGACCCCGCCGGATATCACTGAAATATCTAGACATCACCGCAGCTGGTGCACCGCAGGAGGATACGTGAATCCGGCAGAGCGGCAGACGAGAGATCATTCGCCCTTGCCCATTTCATCAGTTGCGTCGTGGCCTGGGCCGGCACCTGTCTTCCATCTACCTACTCGCTGGGCTCCACCGGCAGCCATAATGACCCGCAACACCGCCATGTTGACAGAAATAGAAAAGCCAATGTGTTATGCCACGTTCATCAGAAGGGGCTTGAGACGACCCCAGCAAAGATCAGAAAGAAAAATCAGTATTGGAAATATGAAATAATTGGGCACCTGAACTTGGGTAGGTAGGTAGGCGGAAGTCCTTGCAGGACGCGGGACACAACTCGCAGTTCCGGTTCGTTACATCTTTTCGGCACCGATAGTATGCCCATAGTATTTGCCAAGACTGTTCCCAGATGGTCGGGTCGGTTTTGGAACTTTGAATGGTATTTGAGAGCGACCGTCGCTGCGGAGAATGTGAAATGGTAAGAATAAGCCAAGCCTGCAGTGGATGTGACGTTGTGGCGCTGACGTGTGTCGAGGTTTACGGGCTGGCCAACCAGCATGAGACCTCGGGGCCGGAACCCGACGCACTGCATGGCTTTCCGGAGCCGAGGGGCGGTTGGTGTGGCCACTGTTAATAATCCTTACCCGCCCGACGCTACTAAGCGGGTGTAAGCGATCCGGACGTTTCCGGGGCTGTGAGCAATCGTTTATTTGCATTTGAGGGCAGGTTGTTAGAATTAGTGATTGCTGACAGCGGTTTTGCTAACAGCCAAACTCAGTAATCATTTCGAGACAAGCGCGAGAGCGGATCTGATGGAAAATGGCCGTTTGTCGATTTTTTCATCAGTAGAAGAGCAATGTTTGCACACCAAGTGAAACAACGACCCAAGGTGGTGGGTGGCCAGCGGCTGAGGACCACCAACACCACCAACACACCCACCTACTCGGCGCTTGTGATAGCCCCAAGTAAACCCCCGGCCACGTCTTTTACCTTGGACGCACTTCAACGTGGTTACTGTGGCGGATCCCGCCTCGGCTGTCAGAACGTAAAATGGGGCGCAGACTTTGTGGTGCCCAGAAATCACTCACAAGCCCGCCCGTCTTGGGCACAACAAGCTGCTGACTGCAGTGATAGTGGAGATGTGGCTTGGTCGAACAGGGAAACGGGTCAGCTCAAAATAGGCACCGAACCCGGTCTCAACGTGGCAAGCCTTTCTGGTCCTCAAGCCGAGCCCGCCAGTGAACAGCCACTGCACCGCAGCCGAAAAGATGCTCCGTCAAAACACGGCCGCATTTGTGTTTGTCATTGACCATGAGTGTTATAAGTTGCTGTCGTTTCTGCCACAATTCTCACTTGAAATCTTCATTCACACAGCTTTCAGTCTCCCAGTCTCGGTTTCTGATCATCTTTCCTCTTTTTTCTCTTTCTTCTTTTCTTTTGACAGTCTCTAGGTGTCGGCACTAATAGGATTAACACTCACTCACTTTCAATTTCTTCTCTCGACTTAATACACACCAGACTCCACCATGGGGTTCTTGGCACGGACGGTCGCTCCTCTCTCGTTCCTGGCCTCGATTGCCTCGGCGACTCACTATGATGTCACCGTCGGCAAGAATGGCCAGCTCCGATTCGACCCGGAGACGCTAAACGCGTACCCAGGCGACACCATCACTTACAACTACTTTGCGAAGGCACGACTCCCCCTCCTTCCCCTCCCCTCTTCCCCACACTAACACCCCCCAGAACCACTCCGTCACCCAATCCAGCTTCGACAAGCCCTGCCAGCCCCTCGCCGGCGGCGGTTTCTTCTCCGGCTTCGTGCCCACCGCCTCGCCCGACGTCGCCTCGCGCACCACCTTCACCATCACCGTCAACGACACCAAGCCCATCTGGGTATACTGTTCCCAAACTGTCGGCAACCACTGCCAATCGGGCATGGTGCACGCCATCAACGCCCCTTCCTCGGGCAACAACACATTCGCAGCATTCAAAGCCCTCGCCGCCAAAGCCCCCACCTCGACCTCGCCCCCCGACGGCCTCCCCGCCGGCGGCCTCCGCAAACTCTCCGTCGACGTCGGCCTCAACGGCACCCTCACCTACTCCCCCAACAACATCACTGAGCTGCCCCGCACGGTCGTCGAGTTCTCCTTCAACCCGCGCAACCACACCGTGACGCAATCCTCCTTCGACAAACCATGCTTCCCCCTCCCCAACAACTCCGGATTCTCCTCCGGCTTCATCGCCACCACCCAGTCCCCATCCGGCGCGACCTTCCAGATTGTCGTCAACGACACCAAGCCCATCTGGTTCTACTGCGGCCAGGTCAACGGCAACCACTGCCAGGCCGGCATGGTCGGCTCGATCAACGCCCCCGCCGTGGGGAATACCCTCGAGGCATTCATTGCCAAGGCCAAGGTGGCGCCGCCGCCGAGTGTGATTCCCCCGGTGGCGCCGCTGGGAGGGCGGGTGTTTGTCAAGGGGGTCGAGATCAAGAGGTTTAACTTGAATGGCGGGAATGCGATTGATGTGGATGCGATTTTGGGGATTGGGGCGCCGAGTACCACGACGAGTGTGGTGCTGCCGCCGGTGGGGACGGGCAAGCCGGAATGGACTACTATGATGACTGTTACGAAGCCGTATGGAGGGGGTAAGGAGGGATATAAAGGGTGTGACTCTTCGGAGGAGGGGAAGGGGTATTAGGTGGTGGTTGAGTGGAGTTGGGCGTGATGGGGATGGGGATGGTTGACAAAGACTGCAGAGCAACCTGATGCACTAGCGAGGGGCCGATGGGAGGCATTTTGGATTTAATACTTTCCTTTAGTTTGGGTTTTTGGAATTTGGTAAGGGCTGCATGGCATGGCGATCTAGACACTCCTTATTCGTAATGAATATCACACAAAATTGCATTTCACTTGACGCTCTTCCTAGGGATGCGCGAGTAGGCGCGTCTGCATTGATGATGCTGGGTCATCTGGTTGCAGGGGATAGATGACTTGCGCGTCCTGGAGGTACAGCTTGGTGAGGAACTTGTATTAATCCGTCACAGCGGCGATGGTTCGGCGGCGCGAATAGGTGATGTTGGCGAGTTCGGACATCTCGATATGGGTTGCTGGTTGTTGGTTTCTGGTAGGCGAAGAAGTCTTGAGATGGTGTTATGGAATTGTTGAAAGCCTTGGCACATTCATACGAAGGCCGCATATTGCCAACGGAGCGCAGATGCTGGGGCATGGCAAGACAGTGAAATGACGTTTGGAGTACTAGTAACTCCGAGTCACGTCTGGGAGGCCCTCGCGGTGGAAGAAGAGGGCGACGGGGCTGCGGGTATGTTTTGCGAGCGAGTGGGCGACGAATTTGCCAATGTTTCCCCCCCGAGGATGTAAATGGGCTCATCGGACATTTGGCGACGCGAGAAGCTCTTTTATGTGTAATGGGAGATTTGGGCATATGTCGACCCAAACGGCCGGCGAATTGTGCGAATCATCAGGGGTGTTTGAGGTTGTCAAGTGACAAAGTGGCCCACGTTTCGTCGGCCAGTTAAGCTCGCCCCCGCACGCGACGTGGGTGCGTTGTGAATCCTAACCCTTTTTGGTTCTCCTCACATCTCTCAACTTTTACCCTTCTTATTCAGCGATCTCATTAGGTATCTCGTTTACTGGCGTGCGCTTTCCAATCCTTCAAGTCCCAAACTTAAGCCTGACCGCCTTCCGGTGCCCAAATAATCCCAGTCTCTAAGCCATGTCGTGTCTTCATCATTCGTCCAAGGGCCTGAACCTCCTTCTTCGGACTGCGGAAAAAAAGCAAGAAAACAGGTCTAATAGTACCGAGCAAAAACAGACTGGTTGTCTGAGACGAATCTCAGCTCACAAAATTTCCTCTTTCGTTCGTAGTCCTGAGCTGGGATGAGCTGTGGCCGATTTGTCCTGAGTTTCCCAGATGCCCCCCTGAGCCCGTTTCCAGTCCTTCCGGCTAAAGTTGCCTTTCGGTTGAACAAGGATAGCTGTCACAAATCCCAGGTATTTAAAGGCTAGCTCTAAGTGTTCTAGAAAAATAGTGTTATTTCAGTACAAAGAAGAAGAAAAGAAGGAGAGGAGAGGAGTGAAGCTACCGCAGACTTCGCCGAGGAAACAATGCCTCGTGGTGCGCAGGGTCCACCCCTTAGCTGAATTTTTCGTATTGCGGCTGATCTAACGCAACATCTTTCTCATTTTTACTATCCGGAAGACCAGCCCGTAACTAAACGCAGTAATGAGTCGCTTCCCACCCCCCATGAGAGCTCCGGATGTGTTCAGGGACTTCAAGGCTATCGGCTGATCTTCGGCTCGAGACAACTACCGGAAGACTACGACTGAGTCCGAGCTTCCTGCTGGATTTATAACCATCGAGGTAGCTGGAAACATCTCGATCATCGGCTCCGAGAATTTAGCTAGCTACTTCTGGGGAGATTGCCCTTGTCCCGTCTGTCAGGTCTGTGGTGGCGACTTCGACAACGACAAGGGGCCCCCCACCCTAACCATTGATGTCCGCGGGACCCTGTCGTGCCATTCTGCACGCGGGCGCTGCCTTTGCTGATGCGCTGGGCTTTCCCGATTTCTATCTCGTTATCCATAACCGCCACCTCAGTTGCGTCGAGGAAACCCAGACCCCCATCATTCCTGTCTCGCACGACTGACATGAAGTTATCGCTAAGGCTAACGGCACCAAACAACTTAATGATAGGCTGGGGTACGAGGGCACGTTACCTAACGGTGTTGAGCTCTTCGTCTCCTAGGGGGCGAAAGATGGTTTACGGCACACCTACTTGCGAATGTGAGGTCAGGGGAGTTGTTAAGGTTTCTTAGTCCAAGTAACGTAACCTACTTTCACGCTATGTCTGAGGCCTCAGTTCGGCACCAACAACACAATGACAGAACAAACATCTATGTTCACTTGCATCGGCACCGGGGGGTACCACCAGGTGGAGTCTCATTAGTTCCTTTACCGTGGACCCGGCGTTCAGACAGACTACTGTAGTGTTGAAGAACTGTATCCTCGGCCACTCTGGATTCGGTATCCATAGCGTCTGTTATATGAGACAAATCTAGGCACACGCAATTTCCATTTTCGGACCTCGCCCACCTGACACTGCTCCCCTCGGCTCAGGCTCGGCTCAGTCCTTGTTCAGGATTTGCTCAGGCTGGCTCACCTTTGCTCACCTTAATTACCATTTGCAGCATGCCGAATTGCATCAACATTAGCGGAGTAGGCCCAGAACTGGTCCCAGTATATAGAAATGTTCAAATGGGCGCCCTTTTTGAACATTAGTAGTCTTGACTTCACCTCTCATACAAACACTTGTCACGACCTAGCGCCACGGTCGGACTACCTGGGCGAAAGAGGCGCCATTAGCCATGAATCAATCAGCGCATGATAACGTCATGGGGCGCAATAATTGCTAGGCCACATTGGGTGCGTTAGGATGGAAGGCAGAACTGGAGTTGGTGGTATTGCTACTGTTTCTTGCTCACGTTGACTATCAGTCTAGTCAGAGCAGAAAAACAGGGGCACTCATGGATCGAACTAGTCCGAGTTAGCATGATAGCCACCATCTCAACCCTCTCGGATCGTGACATGTCCGGCCAGATGGCTCAGTTCCTCGCAGTCATTGAGCATAACGAGAAGCCGCATACCCTGATCCTGTATGGCACCCGGGCCTGGGCGACCATAGCATAGCTGAGAAGTCCATTACCTCAATCTTGCACCACATCATGCGCACCTACGACACCATCAAGACCATCGCCCGCCTGGAGTTTGGCGGCCTGGACGGCAAAGATCACAAGAGCAACCGCGACGTCGAGGACCGCGTCGACCGCGTCGCCGAAAAGTCGCAAGCTGTAGTTTGGGATCGCCATGGCTGCAAGTTCGCCCAGTCCTCATCAGAGCAGTTACTCAAAAGCGGAGAGCTTCGTCTTCGCCTGCCTGGCAAAAATACGGAGCAATACGGCCCCGAGGTCGTTGTCAAGTTCTCCGAGATCCTCCATGAGGTTCGCGAAGTTGCTAGCAGTGGCCGTTCCCTCACCGGCAACCCCACTCCGAACGATATCGACCCTCTTCGGGCTTCCGTGGTCCCACTGCCCGATTTCGTGTTTGGCTTTGCAGCCTGCGCTGCTCAGCTGTGCGGCCTCCGCGGTGGCACATCGATCCACCAGCTCCCATCCACGCCCAGCGCCCCCCCAACGCGCTATGCAGTCACCCATGGATCGCGGCTCTACCGCGTCATCAACCCGCTTTCCGCCGCGAGCTACGCTTCGGCTCGTCGTCTCCTCGGCCGGATTTCACGTCGCTAATTTTCCTCTCAATTGAAACAGAGCAGCCCAGGGCATGGATCACACGATGGTTTTGGACGGGATGGCCTTGGGATTTCGCCGGTGTGAAACGGCACTGAGCAGAGCGTAAAATAGCGTAGCGTAGCATAGCACAGCGAGGGACTACGGGGATAGTTAGTTGGCTTTATGAAACACTCTTTTCTATCATTCTGACTTCCAAAACTTCTGGAGTGGTCGACATTGACAGCTGGCGGGGTTCTCTCGTCCTTCCTTGGTTCTTCTTGGAACCCCGGGTTGACTTGAAGCTCTGTTACTGCGTTGCAACCGTATACATGGCCTCGTAGGTGTTGGCCGCGGTTGGGGGATGCTGAGAGGAGCCAGAACGCTACTGGTACATGTATAACCTCCATCTTCTCAATCCATCACTTGTGGTCTCGGTTACGCGCGTCCGGAACGGGCAGCTTCATCGTCGCCTCCTCGACCTTCGCATCGACAACGGCACCAGAATTGTTCAAGCCAGGCCTCTGCCAATCCTATAAGAGCTCAAAAACCTGCTGCTTGTATACGCAGATCTCCCATCACTTGATCTCTTCACGGTTAACGTGACAGCGTTCGACGGCACGTCTTCCCTACCCGTGGATCGGGTACGGGTGGTGGCACCTCCGCACGGTTCGACAATTAGCAAGCTGATTGCCAAAGTCGACATATTGGTCGACACGCTCGCCCAAAGCAGACGGGCCGTCGGGTGGGTGGTGGGAAACGCTTCGAGCTCGGGATGCTGGGAGGAAGCCGACCAATCACGAACGCTTTGACGGTCAAGACTAGGATGCGAATCACGACGGGTTTTTCTGAGGCGGCCTTCCTGCCCCACTCATTCTTCACCGCGTGCCTCCTTAACCGTTGCCCTGCAGTCGCGTGCAGTGGTCCAATTGGCCCCCGAAGCTGACGCCAAGAGACGCAGCATTCATCAACTACGCTCAAAAATCCGATTTGTGCCCAAGACCTCACTCCACTGCGCCCTCTCGTCTTACTGCTATCAACACGAATTTCTGCACATCTCGGCGCCATGGCCACGCATACAAGTAGTCTTGGCGAAGTTGAGCCGCCGATGCGCGCGGTGGATTTCTCCCGGAAACCGGCGGTGATGCAGGTCAGCACGTTGCTTCGGCGCATGTGGCTGGTTGACCCTGACGCCATTCCCAACCCTGCCGATGGCGCGTCGCCTCGCCCCCTCAAGCAGTTGTTTCGAGAGATCATGGATAACATCGGCGGTTGGATGCAGGATGCGTCCCCGGAAGATCGGTGGAATGACGAACTCTGGAAGTCCCACACCGGTTACACCCTGCTGGACCCTCCCGAGGGGCCCGAGTCGAGCACTGGCGCCCAAGATGCAGAGGGTCCACTCTTCACGCCGTTTCGACACTCCATCTATGCCGTTTACGACCACGTCTTTTGGGACACGTACCAGATGTTGAGGAAAGAAACCGAAGACGGGATCGGCGAATTCAACCCTCCAAACACCTCCGTTATGGTGTTGAGAATATCCGACGACGAACCCGCCGACATTTACCACCTGTTTCCTACTGACTGCTTCGTGTACCCTATTTGGATTGCATCAGGCACTTCATTGACGTTTTCCGTCGATGGCATGGAGAAATCAATCAGTGCCGACGGCGAAGCCTGCACCTTCTCTTTATGGTTCCGTGCCGGAAAAAGAGCAAAGATTTCACCTACCAGTGATGACCATCGCAGTCGCGTAGTCGCCTTGCTTGCCATTGGCCAATGCGAACCCAGACTCTTGCCTCCTATTCCACTTGAGGAACACACCATCGGCCCTCTCGGCATTGGGCCATCGGGGTCAAAATTCGGGGAGGAGGACGACGGAACCACCCCAGAGTGTTGGCCGGAAGCTGACCATCTCGCTCGCGCTGTCTTCCTCAAAGCCGGCGACGATGCTGAACGATGTGCCTTTGACGAGTTCTTTGGTAGCGTTGAGGATTGGCCTGAAGACGTACAGCCAAACACGGACAAGGTTGGGAGTTCTCCTTTATACTCGTCCTTGTCAGAGAATCGGAGTGTCCGGCTGCTTGTCATCGAGCCTGCTTCAGAGCAGGAGGAACTGCAGACCCGGCTGATGGTCGTCTCACTCGACGACAAGCCCGGCTTTGAGGCTCTGTCCTACACCTGGGGACATCCAAGCGATAAGACACTCCTACGATGCGGCAGCGCCATGGTCCCCATCCCACGCAACCTCGAGGATGCCCTCAAGAAACTGCGGCGACAGTCTACCCCACGCCGGGTGTGGGCTGACTCGGTATGTATCAACCAGGAAGACATTCCGGAAAGAGGTCAGCAGGTCTCCATGATGCGCGATATCTATCGAGCCGCCGACAAGGTTCTTGTGTGGCTGGGCAAAGACGAGGACGCCAACGCCGAGAAAGCATTCAGTGCCGCCTGCAGTATTGTTCGTCGCTGGCGTCCAACGGGTGATCGACTGGCATTCTCAAGCTACGCCAACCTATTAGAGCCACTGATAGAAGAGGATCTCGCTTCCTTCCGCGAAGAGATCGACGGAGATGCATGGCAGTCACTCCGTGTCTTGTTTGAGAACAAATACTTTGGACGATTCTGGATCATACAAGAGATTGCCCTCGGGGGCTCAACTATAGTGTATTGGGGAGAACACCATATATCCTGGGGCATGTTGGGAATCTGCGCCTCCTGGATGATGACCAGCGGTTGGAACCTCCAGCCTGACCGACCAATCAACGCCGCCTACAACGCCTTCCTGATCTACCTTCTCCCGCTCGCCAGTAGGAGCGGAATATCCCCCTTCTCCAAACTTGACCTCTCTGTCGTCCTAGGCGCCACCATGGGGCGTTTCGAGTCCACGGATCCTCGAGACCGCATTTTCGCCCTCCTTGGCATGCCATTCGCCGGAAATGACCCGGAGGCTCGTACACTCTTGGCCCCCGACTATAGTCGAGACGTCCGCTCTGTCTACACCGAAGCAGCGCGACGCATTCTCGAGCAAGACCAACACCTCCGCCTCCTCAGCACGGTCCAGCACGGCCCGGAACTCGACCCATCTTACCCCTCTTGGGTTCCACGATGGGACCAAACACCTTACGCCGAGCCCCTCGCCCTGCGAGACGAACAAGGGTACTACGCCAATGGCGGCGAGCTCTTCTGCCTCTCCCCTTCCACCTTCCACAACGACACCCTGACCCTCACCGGCCTGCCCTGCGGCACTGCCACCGAAGTCAGTGAGGAGCTCGCCAAAGGTAACCTCCGCTTCGACGCCCTCAGCAAGGAATCCCACCGCCAGGCCGCCATGACCCTCTTCACCCATCTCAACGACGAAGGGAGCCAGTTCCGCGCCTCCTGGAGCGCCACCCTGGAAAAGTTCACCCTCTTCGGCTGCGCGGATCCCGAGTATCAGGCCGCGGTGGTCAAGAACGGACAGACCATGAGTGTGGCCGTCACCGCGCAGCCGGGCAAATACGGGATGCGCGCGTCGACTGAGATGTTGGATGGCGAGCGGGCGAGGACTGATCACCTGGGGGAGTTTCTGCTCTACTGGCGCGAGCGGGTATCGTGGAGTAAGGAAGAGCTGCGACATAGGGGGATGGGGTTGTTCTGGAGGGCTGTGGAAGACCACGGGACACCGTACATGCAGGAGCGGGCGTTGTGTGCTATGAACGCCATGGCCGATCGTAAGGTCTTTGTCTTTGGCGAAGAAGATGATACCAAGATCGGTCTAGGGCCCGCGGCGATGAGGGAGGGAGATGTGGTCGTTGTGTTGTTTGGGGGAGTGGTACCGTTCGTCCTGCGCCCATGTGAGGATGAAGACGGGAGCAAGTTTTGGAAGTTGGTTGGGGAGTGCTTTGTGCCAGAGCTGATGCAGGGGGAGGCGGTGGAGAGAGCCGGGCTACTGGTTGATGGCACGTTCAATAGGGGTGAGCGTGGGGCGTTGTCTTTGACGCCGTCTGGGCAGGGCAAAGAAGATCCGAGGACGCAGAGGAGGGTCGGAGAGTGTGGCGTTTGCGCGTTTGAGATTCGATGAAGATCAGGATCTAGAAGGAAGAGTTGAATACGGCGATATTCCAAGTGGTTGATAAAGTAGATTTTTAATCCGGTATGCACGGCACCGCTCAGCCGAAATCAGCCACTCGCTGATCGGTCACACATACATACCCCAAATCCTTAAACATACCGCTGGCGAAATTCACAAATATTTACAGCTGCAGCAGGAGTAGCTGCCGTACTTATTTCCAAATATTTACTCGCTAGTTAATTTAGCCGCTGATGTAACCCGCAGCCCCGGAGCCCCCCGCTATCTTAGGGTGCACAAATAAGCTGTAGCTACACCATTACAGCAGCACTAGCACCGCCTTTAACCACTAATACACCGTAGGGAGAGTTTTGAGCACCCTGTTCCGCTCTAACCCTCTGTCTTTCCTGTCACCCTTGAGATCTTTTCACAGACGAACCGGCAGCCGAGGAGATCGAGATGCTGGACCGATGCTGCGTGGTTTGGACCGCAGCGGGGAGGTGACGCTAAGGGGTCAGGTTGTATTGCGTTAGGGGCGCAGTGAATGAAGCAGTTAAGATACTGCGTGGCTAGCTGCAGCCAAGCATGCAGCCAGTCGATCCGCCAGATGTCGATCTCGGACAGGGACAAGTCATATAGCCCATTATAGAGTCGAGAGGAGTATGCAAGGGAAAAAACAACAGACGATTCGGAATTTCAGAAAAAGCGTATATTTTGTACTTGCGTCCATGAGCCATTTCGTAGGTGTCGCTGATGATAATGGCGTGTTTAAACTTGAGTAGCATTACTTTTTTATAGCTCTTTACCATCTCCCGAGTCATTACTGCCAACTTTATAGCTAACACTTTATTATCACGTACATGTGCAGCTCTGCACGGCGGCTGCGTTCAGCTGTGTGTCGCCTCTTTCAGTTTTTTCACTGCAGGTTACCTGACGGCTACAATTTCCCCCACGTACTCGAACCAAGTGCCGAAATCTCTCTCTCGCTGATCAAGGATGGGGTCTTCGGACTCGCATCCCACGAGCGAAATCGAAGGATTCCGATCGAGTCTTCGACCCCCTGCTTCTGGGCAGAGGTCAGTCCTAGGCTCTGAAGGGCGAGCTCGTAGCATAGGAGGGAAATGAAGCGACGATTCCCCGAGCCGGCTTTGATCGCGGATGAGCGTAGCTCATGGGCCGCGTGGGGCGGATGTAGTTGATCAGATCGAGGATTTCTTGTCGCCAGATGTGCGCTTTGGCGCCGTCGACGACAATTGGAATTTTGATCTTCATGGTGTGATATTTGAAGATGAAGATGAAGAGGTTTGAGACCTGAGCAGGAGGAAGACGTGATTTATGTTCGGCCTCAAGGTTTGCTTCGGGAGAAGCGATGGCTTCACATGCCGAACATCTTAAAGGTGGCCTTAGAGGCTGAACCTACAAAGCCACCGTCGTAATTCTGTGTTTTTGCTTTGCAATTGAAGCCTTTGTGTGAAATATGCTTTGGGGCATGGCATTTTGTGTATCAATCGAACTGTCATCAGTTATTTTGTGTAGTTTTCGACAGAGCTGCGCTCTGTCAAGGCCCAAAAAAAATTGCCCCAACAGCACAACCCTGGCAAACACAACTCCAGCAAACCAAAGGCTAAGCGGCAAACTCCGAAGATTTTAAGCAAGACAAACTTTTCCCACCCTGCCTGCGAGCCGCCCACAAACGGCTCTACTGTAAGTTCTTCCCATCCTATTCCATTCAGACACTAATTAGCCCACCATCCAGCAACCTCCGCCTCCCTAGAGAAGATGGCTAATCGTGTCGACTTCGACCTCGACCTCGAGGCTGGTCACATCATCAACCAATAGCCTACGGCATGGCCCGTCATGGCCTACGGCGGCATAGAGGCGCAGCGCTTGGCCCTCACCGAAACCCACATCGAGTACAACACATGCGGCTGTGGCTGCAAGACTAATTGGGGTACTATCCTGGTCCTGGTCCCGGTGATGGTTGTGTTCTTGCTAGCCCTCTGGCTTCTACACAAGGCGTAATCCTCGGCCAGAATAAGTTCGTCCCTCGAGCTTTTTGTGTCAGACATATCTAATATCCTTACAGCTCTGATAATCTTTTCAGCTCTGACGAACCTTTTTCGACGGCGTTGGAGTGGGCGGCATTATGGGCTTGGCGTTTAGCAGGAGGCATCATAGGCATAGCTTTAGAGTTAGGGCAGGCATCATGGGCTTGGCGTTTAGGGATGTCATAACCCTGCAGGAGGGCATCATAGGCTAGCGTTCTACAGTCATGTAATTGCTTTGACTGCTTTTCAGGTTTTGTCACAGTCAAGTTCATTTGCGTAAAAGCTGAATCACCTGCGGCGACGCTACACCAAGCATGCAGCTAAACATACCGCTACAGCGCGTCAATCAGATGTCAACCCCGCCAATAATCTGTCTGACATCACAAAAGTTTATGGCAGAATTGCGAAGGCGGTGTGGCCGGCAAGGCCCCTTCTAAGAATTTAACACCAGCACATGCGATTTAAAGTCACCAGCTCTGTCAAGGTAGAGTAGCTTTAACATGTTTCATCACTAATCTAGCTAACCGCTAATTACGTTTTGCAAGTCTTTTTTCAAGTCAACTTCGCCCATCACTTCCGGCCGCCCCGAATCGCACTGTGCATAGGATCGCTCTCCGGGGTTCAACAGACAACCGCTGGCAGGGGCTTAGGGGCGAGTCACCATTTAACATGGCCACGTCCTTCCGCGGGGCAGAGTGACCAGGGCATCACAGTGTCACCATAAAAGAAGAGATTATCATCAAAAATGGTGCGGGAAGTGGGGTGCGTCCTTAGTCACCTGACCGTAGGGAAATGCGCATTCCCACCTAGCTATGCCCGAATGCTCTATTCAAGGCTTTGGTCCTAACTTTGCGTCTTTGCGTATGCACTTTTGTGTAAAATTTGTCTTGTGTGACCCCGCTATTGTAGCTCGCTCGCTACCTCTGCTTTCGCACCAATTTTAGTGCGCTGCAGCCCATTCTTCTCCGCAATTCTTTTGCAAAACGTGTCGCTTTTTACCAACATCGTCGACGACATCATTGACGACATCGTCGCCCTAACGACGACTCAGCAGACCCGCATATTTGACCCGTATATTTGACCTGCAAAATGGCATCTTCCCACACTTGCCCCCATAACTGCGCCCTCAATTGTCACAAGCAGGACAAGATGATTGCCGAGACCATTCAAGCTTTCTGGAAGAGTACGCGCTTGTCCTGCTTCCCATCGCGTCCTGGTGTTTCCCTCCGTCGCTAACGCTACCGCATCGCAGAATCGCCCCCCGCCCTCGAGGCTGGCGATGAGCACTTCAATGTCGTCTCCCGTGCCTGCGGCTTTGGTTGGGGCACCAGCGTCAAGGTCAAGGGCGATTTCGACGAGGCCACCACGGAGCGCCTTCTGAAGACCGCAACAGCTGCGCACACATGCCTTAACAACAGCGCGGCGGTCGCTAACAACGAAGCCTTCAGCACCGCGGCCGTGTCGACCAGCGTCGCTGCCGCCATCATAGCGAGCAGCCTAGCCATCTAGATGACAGGTCGCCGCGCTCCCACAGTGCCATCGGCGGTATGTTGTCTGTTTCTCATCATGAACCAGGCTAACACGAATAGATGGTGCGCATCAAGCAGCCGAGGATTCCGTTTGCAATGCGAATGAAGACGACTAAGCGTGTGTAGGCAGGATGGGGATGGGCACTGCGCATGGAGACCGTGGGAAGCAGATCTCGCTGCGACACAGATGATGGGGATGGCACTGGATGGTAATGACACCATGGGCACTGCAATCGGGCGAAACTCGTGGGGAGGGCCATGTCATAGCGCAGATGGCTGGGATAGCGATGATGCAGGCCATGCATTTCTTATGAATGCGATCACTCCAATGCTGTCAATTGGTCGCGATGAATGCGATCCACTGCAATGTTGTCAATTGGGTCGCGATACGTCAAACTGGAAACTTGCGATCGATCTGCGTTCTAAACAGTAAACAGATGTTCCTGTGCCGTTTGTTGCGCGCAGCCGAGGCCTTTCGTCCCGGCTCTCCAGGTCTATGGGCCACTGAGTGGTGCCTCTTGGAAATCGTACATGGGATTTCGTGCCGTGCTGCAACTCCACTTAAGGAAGGATGAAATCAAAGGCGTCAAAAGGGTTGCGGTGAATTTTCCTCATCTGGAGAGAAGAACACTCGATTATTTGATGGGCTTTCTTTTCCCAGACACAATGCCCTTCTCTCCCTCGGAGATGGCGGCAGTCAGCGCCTCTGGCTACATAGGTGTAGTACTTTAAGGTGCAAGTGAACAAAACAATTGAGAAGGGTGGAGACCACCTGCTACTTGTTAGCATACCAAGGAACTTGAATCGCACATTGTCGAGCGCTGGGCGTGGCTGCTGCTTTAGTTCCGAGGCGTATCCTGAGGACAAGGCTCAGTCTTGGTATGGCCGTCTGTAACAACGATGTGGGGGGCTTGAAAAAAGGTGGCTAAAAGGTTATATATTGATGCCGTGAGCAACGCCAGCAGAAGAGAGGGGGCACCGCAAAAATATGAACCACGGTGAAGAGAATATATCTGGCTCTACACTGACCAAATCCAAAATAGCGGCCAAACAGCCTGGGTACCGGAAGGTATTTCAAGACAAATACCAAAATCGGAACAACAAACTCTAGATAGGTTAACAAACCTCCTCCCCTCTCAACCTACACAAAAACAGGGCTGTCGATAAATGGCACATACTGCTGCCGGCATGTAGTATTGTCCGGAGGGACCACGCCCAGAAAGTATGCCTGAACATGTCCAAAGTAGCAGATAGATGCCCCCTGGTTGACGACCGTATGCTATATTCACGCCGCAACCCATCAGTTAGTAGCTTGAACTTTTGGTTAAGACCGGCTTGTGTTTGGCTCCAAAGAAGGGGAGGGGACAACTCACACCCACGGCTTCCTGCACCAGAACCGCAGATCCGGGAAAGCGAGAAGACATTGTACGTGCTCTAGGGGAGGATCAAATTAGTCAGGGGCAAGAGAAAGAGGAATTGCGAAGCAGGTGGGTGGAAACGCACGATAGCAACGGCGTTACGGGGTCAACGGTGTTGCTTGTGAACAGGATGGAGAAGGACGTAGGTTGTTGGAGTTTGCTGATTGGATCTGCGCAGGAAACGAAGTGGTTAGTTTGTTATGCTTTCCTAGAACGAGTGGGAGTGGAGAAACAGCTAGGAAAGGAGAGATGGAGGGATAGGAAGAGAAAGCCTACCTTGCACTACCATACTGTTAGGCAACTGCGGCCGAAACGACCTGCACAGGATCTGCTCCACATAGATGGGATAGATATCACCAACGTACTTGCTCTTTGACACCGTATACTCGACGTATCCCCTGAAGTCTTCAATGGAGGCAGGCCTGTTCCTGCCATACGAATCCGCGCACTGGATGATGAGACGGGCGTCCGAGGTGATATCCAACTTGTCGAACATACCCACAAGAGCAGACACGTCACCAAGCTCGATCTGATGCAGGATGCCGGCCATGACTGGAAAGAGAGCGGTGGGGCTATAAATAGCATTGAGGAAAAGTGCCTTCAGGTCTGAAACTGTGATCAATGATGGCAAAGCTCGGGTCTGAACTCCGCTTACCGGGACAGGATGTCCCCGCAACTGTTCGATGATGTTGTCCAATCTCGCAGTAATGTTCGCCGGTGTAGGTCCCCAGAAAAAACACCTTTCAGGACCTGCGGCATGACAAGATGTCGAGAATGTCTCCATCGCCTCTTCCATCTGCTCGACGTTATCCCTCCAGTCATTATTGTAGTATTGCTCAGCGTTTACGACTCCATCGAGCACCATCCTTCCCACTCGATCCGGGAACATGGACGCGAAGGTGGTACCGACGACGGTGCCATAGCTGATGCCATAGCACCACAGCTTCGCCTCTGATGGTAACCGACTGGCCCGCTCGGCCTCAGCTTCGACGAAGGTGAGCAAATCCCTCGCAACCGCCGGTGTAGTGACGAAGTATCCATGAGGGGCGCCCTTCTCGATGGCAGTATTACACCACTCTCCATAGATGGCGCTGGAATAGTACTGTTCCTCGAGCGACGAAGTCGAGACGTTGGTAGTGCCTGTTCTATGCAGTCGGTTGAAGGCCAATCTTGCTTCTTCGTTACCCGAGAAGCAGTCGAACCCCAGACGGCTGTTATTTACGCCGCGAGGGTCGAAGGAGACGAAGTTGTACTGCTCGCCGAGAAATTGGCCGACCATGGATTGGTATGTGAGGAGGAGCTCGACGCCAGAACTACCGGGGCCACCTGCCAAGCGTCAGTCCAGACGCGTGGGTTAATTGGGGTGGATCGGGCTTGGATCTCACCAGGGATGAGCACGATGCTAGGAGACTCGGCAGTGGCATTTTTCCCAGCAAGTTTGATGAAAGCAATGGATGTGGTTCCCAGGCTTGTGTTGGAATAGTCCAAAGGAACTTCTAGTGTCGAGCACGTAAAGTTGTCGAAGCATGGTGTCCAGGTAAGGTTGGCGGATGGTTTGATCTGGTCAAATCCATGGACCATGTCGGCCCGGGGAGTGTGGGAGCATCTTAAATTGGCTTTGCAAGTTGAGCTCCAGGCGGTGAAAAAGATAATGACGTTCAAAAGCCCTTTCATTGTCGCTGCGGGAAGCTGGAGGTTCGACTTTGAGCTTTGTCCTGAGGGGATTCTGCACAGATTTCTGCCCGCAGGAAAGACCGGCACAAGGACATACTTATAGCAAAGACCACAGAATTTCCCAGCACTTCCACCAAGTTTTCCAGTTTAGACCTCAGCGTTCGGTCCCTCTGGTTGCCGCCTTCCTGCAATTCAGCTCATGATGCCCGCAGCGTAGCTGCCGGTGTGGTAAGCTGGCCCCACCTGTACGGGCGAGCCAATCAGCTTTGCTCCGCTCCAAGACCGCCGAGGAAGACCTAACGGGCAAGACAACGGATTGACAGGAAATATCCCGTAGATGAGCCTCAGCGGTCCATGCGCGATGTCGATCTGGCCTTGCAGCTCCTGCGGCACAACACTCTTCCTTCTTGACGTTGTTCGTGGCTGAGCATCGGGGCCCTCTCCTTCCTTGGCACCCCACTTGTACGAACCAGCCAATCACTGCGCCTATTCTCCTGCCCCCTGGGATTCTCGGTCGGCCCGCCCCCTGGGTTGCGATTTCCGATCTGCGGCTCGTGTTTCATCGTCAAATTATCAACCTACATCACCCGTCAAGAATCCAAGAGATGCCATCCTCGCTGGATACAAATAGGCGAACAGACAATCTCCCTCCCGCTAGGACCTGTTGACCTTTCTTTAGTTGCTCTTGGGTGGGACTGGGTGATCCCGGGGAGCCATGCGCTTGGGAACGCAGAGGACGACATGCAAAACGAGCACTCCAAAGCGGCCAACCAAGCTTGGAGAAAGAGGCCTCGCAGATTCGCGCCAAAGTCAAGGCTGGGCTGCAAGACCTGCAAGTGAGTGTCGGGTTCAAGATGTCGCTCTATATCAAGATTGGACTGTGTCTAGAAGCTGAACGCCTAGCTGACATTATGCGCCGCTTAGGATCAGACGAGTCAAATGTGATCTTTCTCAGCCATCGTGCGAGAAATGTCAGTCTACCGGTCGCACTTGCGACGGCTATGGTCAAACAAACCCGCTCATTTCCGCACAAAGCAATTGTGCCGACAAGGAGGCCGACAAAGCGGAGAGTTTCGACAGCTATCGCCCTTGCACCACGCTGATTTCGGGCCATTCAACACGATGGCATGCTCACGCCCAACTCGCCAGCCATATCTCGCAAGATCTTGGGCCCCTTCTTGTCCTACCAGCGACAGGGTCAGCTGAGAGAGAGTCAATGTCTTTCTTCGAATACATCTCCATCAAGCACCTGGACGAATACCGCCCCTGCGAATCATGGCACAATACCCTCATGCTCTTCTCCCAGACTGTGCCATCCATGAGGCACGCCGCCATGGCACTGGCCCTAATGCACCGTAACTACAGGGCCCTGGACCGCAGTCCCAACAACAACCGTCTACATTTACCCCCGTACGCGATACCCGACAGGGACCCCTTGTTTCACTACAATCAAGCCATTCAGCTCCTCCTAGACCAAGACACCGGCGACAGCATCGAAACCACGGCCATAACCCTCTTGGTCTGCTACGTCTTCATCTGCTTCGACCATCTGGCGCGCAACTACGTACAAGCGATGAAGCACTTGCGCGGAGGCGTGGAACTTTTGCGAAGTATTGACCGGGCCTCCCTGGAGAGGAACAACACGCCCTCGGGACTTCGTGCACTCATCTCACAGATCACCAGGCAGATTGGCCGGCTCGACATGCAGGCCGTGACGTTCCTGGTGGACTGGACTCCGGTCGATCTTCAGGAGATGCCCCTTCCTCGTGACATATCCCCAATCTCTGTGAACGCTTTCCACTCTCTCGATCAAGCCGCCGACCACCTCCAGATTATCGTCGCGCGGGTGATGTGGCTGCGCAATATGGAGCAGCAGCAGCCACAAGGTTCCACAGCCACGACAGAGAGCGAGGTCACACCTCCATCGTCTCCGTCATCGTCACAGATCGTAGGAAGTCTTCTTAACCAGCTAGAAACATGGTCAACCCTCTTCTCGAACATGCTCCTACAACAACCCCCAACACCATCCCCGTCTCCGCTAACCCCCCTACTCCACCTCCACCACACCATCTCATACATTCTGCTCCGCACGCACGCAGCACCCGACGGCGAAATGGCCTTTGACAACTTCTTCTCCCAGTTCCAGCAATGTCTTACCTGGGCGGATGAGATCACGATGGCGCATGAACAGACCTTAACCCCTGAGGTCGGAATCATCCCCGTGCTATACATCATCGGCGTGAAATGTCGCCATCCGGTGCTTCGTCGCGAGGCGTTACGCATCTTAAGACTTCGACCGATGCGGGAGGCAGTTTGGGATAGTATTATTACGGCGAGGGTGGTGGAGAGGGTGATTGATATTGAGGAGGGGGGTGGGGTGGAGTTGGGCGATAATGCTAAGGGGATAATAGCGCGAGAGGGCAGGGATCCTGGACCTGAAGGGGTTCCTGTTTGGCAAAGAGTGGAGATGGTATCTTGGGTGCATGTTGTTGATGGTGAGGATACGACTGGGGAGAGGCTGGATATTACGTATACGGTGTGTGGGAGGGATGGTGCCTGTGTTGAGTCTGTTCTATTGTGGTGTAGCGTTGGCCGGGTTGGGTGCCCAACTTCGAGTGGCATCTAGGTTCCTAAAGATTCTAGTCTACAGTACCTCGGCGTCTTATGCCTTGGCGCTGTCCCTGGTATGCTGCTCATACTGGTCGCTGATGTCGCGGCGCCTGAGTAAACGCAGAAGATTCGTGATCGTCTCAATGTGTATGAAAAGGAGATGCTTGAGCGCTTTGCCAAGAGAGATGCCGAGCTTGCGCACGCCGTGCTGCCTTCAAGGCAAAAGAAAATACCTCGGATGAGGACATGATGGCGGACTAGGCCAGATATGATATGCAACTGTCAAAGACGTGTAGCCCTTCAAAATCTCCGCATACGCCTCGTATAGCCACCAGCACTAATACACATTTAGGGCTGGCCGGAAGCTAAAGCAAGCTCTGCTGGTTCATTTCATGCACGAGTGGACGGATGTATGGGGCCCATCTGGAGCGGCACCTATGGTGTGGAGAAATCCTGCTGTCTCTGCACAACGCCGTATACGCCCTTTAGCCGGAACTCCCCCCGCTTGCCGTGACGGATCTGCTGCTAGTGACCACCAATGCATCTGCCTGCGCTCCTTGAAGAGTCGAAGAGATCGAAGACGGGACTTGCCACTGCAATTACCACTATGACACGGTATATTTCGTCATCAAATATATCTCTATTCCTTCAGACTTGTTAGACCTCGTGCTTGATCAATACCATATCAAATATCCATTTGGTTCCTATCCCGTGGGATCTTGCTCATGAACTTGAGGGAACTGAGTCCAAGCTCGAAGCTGAGGATATCCCCTTTCTTTCGTAAGCAAGCGGATATTCTCGAACCGTTCCCGCACTCCCAGAGTCGTTGTCGTGTAGCTTTGGGCCGTTGATAGCCCCAGAATGTTTGATACCATCAAGAGACAGTCGACTGTATAGGTAGCCTGAGCTTGTTGAGTTTACAGCAAATCGCCGCCATCCGTCGGGTCCGCAGGAATAGCGCCGTATGAAGACCTTGGTGACTCGGAGCGTGGCCATTGAAACCCAGCTAAGCATGTCCTCAGCCTTTGCTTAGCTTTTGTCGTCGACAGCACTGGTTTTCTTCAGCTGTTCGAACAGCGACTTGTCACGCGACGAATCGTTGCTGTGGCCTGCGACGTTCACCGCCCGTAAATGGATAACTGCTGTTTCGGCCGCTGCCGAGGCCGAGAAGAGCGTTGTGTCCGTGTCGTCCGGTAGCGCGCGGCCAGATCTCTTATTACGGTACGCATCTTATGCTTCTTAGATCTGCGAGAAATTAGCCAGCAGCGAGAGAGAAACTTAACGTCTGGGTACCAACGCGGAGGAAAGCGACGTGAGACTCTAGTGTGCAGCGGCGCTTGTCGGGATGCAGCCCCAGCACGAGAAGGGAATAGGCTGCATTAATCGTAGCGTAGTCGGCGTTGAGAGGGACTCCAAAAAGAGTGGAGAGCTCGCGACGAGAAATCATCTCCTTCCTCCTTTGCCCTGCCCGGCGAGTGGAGCCCACTGGGAGATGCCCTCAGCTCGCGACTTCCTAGTCTCATACCACGTGAAATCTCGTACATCATCACGTAGGTTTCTCGCACCCTTAACCTCACGCTGAGTCGGAAGTCTCCGGCATCGGGAGCATCTATATCAGCATTGTATGGATAGGTATAAATAGATAAAGCCAATTCAGGGCGGAGAAGATCCCACATTGTGCCCTGGTCCGGGCCCCGAGGTGCCACTGGCATGGGCAGAGAATCGGTCCAATCTCTATTCGTTAACAATTGGACGTTCATTATACCGTATACGTAGCTGAACCCTGGCTTACATAATGTGACTAGCGCTTGTGATGGAGCCAAGATCTCGAATTCACTTGGTCGCGTCACCAGGGCGCTGCTGGTTCTGTCAACTGAGAAGGCGCCCCGTTAACCTGCCAGAACCTTCCATCATAAGTCTACATCAGGTTTCTGACTCCCTGCACGTCATTTACCCACGTGTTGAGCGATCCCTCCTGGAATTTGCGATTTTTGTGGGTGCTGTTCCTCTTCTATCTAATCCGCTCTCCGTTTTCTTTTCCATCAACACCACACTGCAGTCGCTTCTTTCTCCCAGCGTCAAAATAGGACTTCACCATGTCCTTAACTCCGGCCGCCACCACGCCCTCTTCGGCGTGCCTGCTGGTGCCGATGGCGGCCCAATCAAGGCTCCCGTGACCCAAGCCGACGCGACCAAGTACCGCACAGGCTTCTCAGGAAGTTAACAAGCTAGAGCACTGAGAATACTACGCCAACTTGGCCACAAAGTTCCGCACCTGGTCCGCCGACGATCTTTCCACGCTGTTTCTTATGATCCCAAAACCATATCAACACATTATCACGAAGGTGAAGGAGCTTGCTCTTCTTTCTCGAAACCATGCGCACGTGAGAGCTATCGGAGACATAGCGGACGAGATCTGGACGGAGAAATCCGAGCGCCACATGATGATTGACGAGCGCGTCAAGTTGTGGAAGGCAACAGGAGGAGCCGGAGAAGCTCAAGACGCGGTGCGAGGAGCATATGCGCGAGTTGCGCGAGAAGCACCAGGATAGCAAGAGTCTGTTGGATGATCCCGAGTACTACGCTGCCATGGAGACGTACCGCCAGGCGTTGATCGCGTGCAAGGAGGCTGAGGCCAAGTGGACGGAGATGCAAAGCCAGCACAAGGCAGAGGCAGCGAAGGACGAGTCCAAGGACTGCTGGTACGAGTATGGCGCTGAGGACGACCTCTTCGCCCAGAAGCAGACTCTTCGTTGACAGCGCGCAAAAAATAACAAGAAACGGGCTTCCACCCTCCAGCAGCGTCGGAAGAAGGAGAGAGAAGACTGCGAGAAGGGCCCTTCCGGTAGAGGATTGCGCGCACAAGGTGAAGTACCAATATGTAAGATGTGTATATACTTGCTAAAGAAGAGCTGTGGTACTGGAAAGCCGGAGGAGAAATGGTTGGAGCGACGGGACGATGACATATCGGTGACTGGAGGAGGAATGTATTTGTACAATACCAGCTTAGATATCTCAAGCAGAACCGGCTATTATTACCATGTCGGCCGTCAGAAAGGCCCCACAGAATTTAAGACATCGCCAAGAATCTCACTCTGGCCGACAAAACCGGGTTCACATTGAACCCACCCGATACCAAGACCAGGTTTCCAGAATTGGGAGAATACTCCCCCGGATATTCATACTCCTTCCGGTGACGCGAGCTTGGCATCACGTCCATCCTGCCTGCCTGTCATTACCCCGCTGGTGATGACCATCAAGCATCTCGCTTGTTGGCAGCCAAGACATCCTACCCTTTCTATGAACTGCGGGAGCGGACAGAAATAGCAATTTACATAGCTGGGCAATTTGTATAAATATTTGATGGGGGTCGTCACTTTGCATGTGTTGTTCGTCACTCCTTTCACTTACAACCCTACGTCAAACAGAATTCCAGTCAAAATGCACTTCTCCCAGCTCCTCTCCCTCACGGCTACGGCCATCACCTTCCTCAGCACCGCCGTCGCCAGCCCCATCGAGACTACTACTCTAGCTGCCCGCGGCGGAAGACCATGCAATTTCTCGAACCCATCCACTGGTCCTTCTTGCTACAACACCGGTTGCCGATTACCTCACTACCTACTTCCCAGTATCTATATACATTGGAAAGAACTCCAATTCGGCAATCTCATCTGGCGGATTATACACAGCCACATAATCGACGCAACCAAGTATCGATAGAGGTAGTGAGCCCAGGAGAACTACTCGATTTAGAAATTCCGCTGCTTCAGAACCGATCTGCAGAGCGTCACTTGGGATCAGGCCTTTACGCTGTTCTAGCATGCCATCATCACCCGAAGCATCAAGACCTTTAGCGACGCGTGACCTATCTGTTCTCTGCCCTTCTACCTGCTTTTGTATTACCGCGGCGACTTGAGTTCCCTGCACAGCGCGCTGCAGAAACGTGGCAAGGCATGGAAGAAGTAGGTCTCAGAACCAGCTTCATGTAAGTACTGCGAAGGTCCCGCGCGGCCACATGGCATCGTCATACCCAATGATGGCGAATATGTAAGTTGCCTCCCTGCCTGTGAAGTCGACCAGGGCTTTGGCTGACACACCACCGAAGCTGAGCGAGCGGGTGATAGTCGACGGGTGGGCATCGGTTAGCATAATAGCCTAGCGCCGTTCCCAGTTTGAAAACCACGTATGGTCTGGCTTAATAGGCGGTACTAGCTACTAAAAAATAAAATACAAGGCCCTGTTTATAGCACAGGACTTAGCTCGACATGCGACGATTTCGACGACTTTACTCCAGATCGCAAGTTTAGTGATCTCTAAGCTAAGTTATATCTAACTACAGCTACTTACCATGCCTTGCAGAAACGAGACTGGTTTAAATACAATGTATAAAGATCTCTGAAGTGAAGTGGGGACTGGTGCGGTATAGAATCTGGTCATTAACTAAGACACTAAGCGGACACTTCTCTGTCTAGTTAACCGACATAAGAGGAATCGCGATAAAGGATTATCAGATGTCATCAAGCTCAAGGGCAATGGGCTGATTACTGCGATGCAGGAAGTGCGAATTGGAGTGATTTCTTCCCGATTTTGTCTTTTTTCTGTTGTCTCGAGAGCACGACACAACAACAAATGTTCTAACATAAAAAGGAGATGATTAGCTGATATTTATCACAGTAGAGACCCCAAAGTGGGCAAGACGCTCACGGCTAAAGCGATGGCCAAGCACACTAAGAAGCCGCTATACCTTATTAACATTAGTGAGCTGACTTTAAATAACGACATCGTGGAACAGCTAGGGGCGCATTTTCGGCAAGCATCCTAATGGGATGCAGTCCTGTTAATGGACGAGGTAGACGTCTTATTGGAAAAAAGAAGTTATAAAAACTTAAACAGGAACGCTATTGTCTCAGTCTTCCTCAAAATGCTTAAATACTATAAAGGCATCCTATTTCTTACCATAAATCGACTGCTAACTATAGACATGTCGTTTGAATCACAAATCCAAATCGCCATCCACCAACCCGATCTAGGTCTAAAGTCAAGCAGGCTGATCTGGTCCCACCTTATCCACAGGCTTGACGCTGATAAGAAGAAGGAGAAAGCTGAGCTAATGCAACGACTTAGTGACATAGCGGAATAGGAGCTTAACAGGAGGCAATTAAAAACATTCTTGCCGTAGCTAACTCGTTAGCGCTGGGCTCGCAGCGACGCTGGGGTGCTTTGCGTTACAAGATGGTGGAAGACATGGCCAACAAGCTTATGAGGTTTCGGGACGTCTTCGAGGATGGGGCACAAGAGAGAAAGGCCCAGCTGAGTATCGTCAACCCTCGGCTGTTTCAAGAGCGCCCCTCGAGGTGGTAGGGTTCGTTTAAGTTGCCATTTCTTCGTTAATCCGAGATTCACCTACTACTACTGCCAATTCCCAACAATAGATTTGCACACCCTAAGATGCGAACCAACAGGAGCTCAACGACAAGACCCACCCTGTTTCCTGGCATCGCCTCAATTCGAGACATTCACTCTGCCTCGTCCGCAAAATTGCTCACCGACTGATCAAAGGAATTTCTCCCTCTCCTGCCTGATCTGTGGTGTCGTAAAACTTCCCGCGTCTACCACAATTAGGACACCACCTACCCCGCGTTACTCGTAGCAGAAGTGAGACTGGAGTTTCTTTAAACGATAAGCAGGCGAGACGGCTCGACGGCTCGTCTCAACATCGTCAGCTTATCAAGGAAATGGGACGCTGACAAAAAGCCTTTCCCGGTAAGGCTTACAACCGGTGACTTGTCGCCAAGAGCCACAACTTCCCGGGCGGGCAGAGTTTCCCGCTAATGCTTAACGTTGTGGCAACAGCACGCACGGAATCCACGTCAGCGCAATATACTCCCGCTCCTAACCATGGAACCAAAAGTTTACGAGACGACCTTCAGCTCGCGGATTATCTCATCTTGGCCACTCCGCTTGCAACGAGGGTTGAATACTGCGTCGGCGTCGCCCCTTCTGTAGTACAATGTTAGAGATGATGACAAGGAGACATCAACCCTTGGCAACTGTAGCGCTCAAAGGTAGAAAGGGGGAAGAGAGCCCTTTTCGGCGCCGAGCAGAAAAGTACAAATAGATCCTTTCCGCCACGCATTCGCAACAAAACAAGTCACCATCTTCAACAAAACTCAAGTCCCATCCCATCCCCTTCAGCACTCAGCTCCAACGCCCACAACCCAACTCAACAACCCCGCCATCACCATGAAGCTCTCCTCCTCCCTCCAAACCATCGCTACCGCCATCTCCCTCCTCACCCCCCTCACCTCAGCCGTAAGAACCCC
>Ga0247770_1000713_pt1 | contig 30925 bp, 27 predicted proteins | sample UWRJL136409B6_FD_179943 | JGI IMG/M metagenome (GOLD analysis project Ga0247770, IMG submission 179943) | Plant litter microbial communities from Arlington Agricultural Research Station in Wisconsin, United States - UWRJ-L136-409B-6 | ecosystem: Environmental > Terrestrial > Plant litter >... | reverse complement strand
GCCCTCACCCCCACTCCCACGCGCGTGCCCCTCCTCGTCTACCTCTCGGGCCTCACCTGCTCCCCCGAAAACTGCTCCGAAAAGGGCTTCTTCCAGCACGGCGCCTCCCTCCGCGGCCTCGCCATCCTGTACCCCGACACCTCCCCGCGCGGTCTCAACATCCCGGGCTCCACCGACTCCTGGGACTTTGGCGAGGCGGCCTCCTTCTACATCGACGCGACGCGCGAGCCGTTCGCAGCCAACTACAAGATGGAGACGTACCTGACGCAGGAGCTGCCGGAGGTGCTGTTTGGGGACGAAGAGTTTGGGAAATACCTCGACAAGGAGCGGGTGTCTATCACGGGACATAGTATGGGTGGGCATGGGGCGCTGACGCTGTACCTGAAGCATCGGGAGCTGTATAAGAGCGTTTCGGCGTTTGCGCCGATTGCGAACCCGACCCAGTGTCCGTGGGGCGAGAAGGCGTTTAAGGGGTATTTGGGAGAGGATAGGGAGGCGTGGAAGGCGCATGATGCGACAGAGTTGCTGGGGAGGGTGAAGGCTGGGGAGGATGTAAAGGTGCTTGTGGATGTGGGCACGGGGGATAATTTCTACAAGCAGGAGCAGCTGTTGCCGGAGAATTTGGAGAAGGCGGCAAAGGAGAAGGGGGTGAAGGGGTTTGAGCTGCGGTATCAGGATGGGTATGATCATTCGTATTATTTTATGGCGAGTTTCGCGGATGATCATGTTGACCATGCGGCGAAGCATCTGGGTCTTCTTTGAGGCTGATGTGATGTGAGGGGGTGTGTTAGAGGTATATCCAAGAACGGTTGTTGAATACACACACACACACACACACACACACATATATATATATATATATATATATATATACACTGTGACCGAGTATAAACACGTTAGGTATTCTTCCAGCTGACCTCTCTCGTAACCTTCGTAGCCTCATTCCCATCGATCGGTACATCGACACCATCTAGATCGACATGACCGACAAAAAAGGTGTAAACTAAACCAATCCAAAAAAGAAGAAACAAAAACGCCAGTCCCGATGAGTTTCGTCCGTTCCATTCGTCCCAGGATTTCCATTTGCAGAGCCAAAGCAGAAGTCCCTCCCTCCTTTTATGGTCTTTCGTCCCGTTTGATTCTCCTATTCTCCAACCCAAGCCCATCCTCGTCTCTGACCGAGCCTCCTATTGGTATTTCTTTGACCTCAACTGGCTCTCTTGTCAATATTCGGCCCAAAGGCTACCATCCCTATCCCCGGCACTGCCTTGCCCTTACTCAAGTCTGAGCTTTCAAGCTCCGCATCCCTCTTGATCCGGATGTATGCTAGCTTCTCGAACCGACTTAGCGCCCTCCACCAGTGTTGACCGGCCTCGTGGTCGCCAATGCGCTCAAGAAGATCTGCTGTTTTGATGCGCACATCGCGGTCGCGGTGGAACAGCCCAAGTGCGATATAAAACAAGCCGGCGTGAGACTCTGGCGCGACGCTCAGAAGGAGGCAAATCTCATCGTAAGAGTGTACATATTTGGAGAAGGCAGAGTAAATCTCCCTGCTCTGCATCGGACTCAGCCGTTGCGTCCGGAGCCGGTCGTGCATATGGTGCAGGTCGAGGCCCTTGAGCGGGCGGACCGTGTAAAGCTGTGCTACGTCCTTTGGGTATTGTCAGTCTTGCGCGTATAAAGGCGGTCATTCATCAGCGGTGCATACTTGGATAAAGCTGTAATAACTTCGGGTATTCCTCCACCCTTCAATCCTCGTTACGTTGCCCGCCAACTCCTTCGCTTTGGACGGCTCGTCGCACCACACATACCCGTGGCCACCGCCGACGCCTGCTGCCGTGGTCTCCTGCTCATCGCTCCCAATGTACAAAGCACTCGCCCCATAGACGCTTTCCTCGAATGCCGCGGCGATGCGCGTGAACTTGACCACCCAGTCGCGCCACTTGGCACGGATGACGCGCTCACCAGCGCGTGTGGCAATGCTGCGTGTGATGTCGGCCATGAACGCAACATCGCCGGTGAGGTCGTTTGCTGCGGCATTGTTTGACGATGCCGCACCCGTCACAAGGCCAGCATGCGCTGGATTTTGCTGCTGAAAGTAGACGAGGCCCTCTGTGACAGGGGCTTGATCGATTTTGGAGCTGATCTTCACCTTGCCACTTGGTAGATCGCACAACAAGTCCCACCACTCAGGGTGGTTCTCAAAGGTCGGGTTGGTCACGCCAGCGATAAAGCCCGGTACATTGAGCAGGTCATCAACCTTGGTCAAATCTGTGTAGGGGAAGGCATGGCGTGTAAAGCCGCGGAGAACGCCACCAGAGGCGAGCGCACAAGCGGCGAGAACCGCCTCAGCGACGTCACCGGACGGCAAGTTATAACCGAGAAAAATGATGCGCTTCTGGGTGAGAAGTGCGTTGACAAGCACGATGATGGGGTGTGTGTTGGGCCCATTGGTAGTGAGGTGTGGATGGAGCGGGAATGTCTGTGGAGACTTGGAGTGGGAGTCGGAGAAGTTTTGAATGAGCTTGATTAGAGAGAAATCGCCCACAGTCTCCGGCATGATGGCCGTGGGCACCTTGATCGGAATCGGAATTCCCTTGTACATGACCCTGCTCTCGAACTCGTGGGTGTCGCGCGGCACGGCGTACGTCGCTTGCCCCTCGATGTGTGCTTTCGTCCCGGAACGGTAGATCCCTGGTGGTTTAGGGGGGCTCCTACTGGCGTCGAATGGCTGATCGGTGACATCCTCTCCCCGGTCCTCGGTGATTCGAATCTGAATCATCTGCTCGAACTTTTCTACAAAGAGGTCCTTGTTATCACTTGCTTGGAGGAGATGCCTCTCCAACAGGCTCAGCCTGGGCATTAGTGATAGGTCCATCGCATTCACTGCGTCGAACAGCATAGACAGTGTTTCGGGCACCGGAGACTTGAAGTACTCCTCCAAGGCTAACAATAATAGGGGCTATCTCTCTGTTAGCAGGCTGGCTTCCAAACAGACGAGTAACAGCGCATGCTTGCCTTATAAATGTGCAAAAATGGATGGCGGGTACATATGGCCATCGCCTTCACAACGGCACCTCTTTTTACTGTCTTGTCTTGTTTTGTGTTGACGAGGTTGAGGACGTAGATCAAAGGGGGTCCCTCGCCCCCTTCCGGCTCGCTGTCGGTTGACTCGTCGTCGTCCCAGTCCTCTTCATCCAGGTCGCCGTCCTCTTCATCCTCGTCGTCCGATTCGTGTATCACACCTTTTGCGCGGTCTCGCTTCCGCCTCCGCCGGTTACGCCTCTCATCCTTCGCTTGGCGTTCAGCGTCATCTTCCTCTTGGCTGGTGTCCTTGTGGAGGAAGAATATGGTCCAGTCTTGGTTGCGCACGTGTGCCTGGTCGGGCAGCATGAGCTCCGCCAGCATGTGCTCATCGCCGGTTATAGCCACGGGGTACTGGTGCTCCATCACGGGACCCCGGTCGATGTCGAAAGATGCGACCAAAATGTACTCGACATGCTTCTCCGTGCTGCCCCGCGGATACTGTGAGCGCAGTCTGCGCTGTTGGCGGGAGTTGGGCGCATAGCGGCGAGCGCCGCTGGCGGACAGGGAACTATGCTGCGATGAGACGGCGGTGCCGGTGGAAGCCGTCTTGCTCTTGGAGCTGGGGTTGGATGTGCGGTCCGTCTCGGATGCGATTCCGGGAAGCGGCTGCGGGGAGCGGGAAGGGCGGGACGCTTGCGACATTTCAGAGGCGGAGCGCGATGACGAGGGAAACGAAGAGAGCGACGATCGGGGAAGCGGCGCACCGGGACTCGTCGGGTTCGCGTAGAAGGCGTTGCCGGAGCCGTTGGTTCGAGGGAGAGTGTGCGGCGCCGTCTGGGCCGATGCCATCGTACTCGCCCAATCGTCTAGGACACGGCGGCTCGCTCCGTCCGGCAAGATCTGGGTCGTACTCGAAGCGACAGTCCCGATCCCAATCCCAATCCCAATGCTAGTTCGAATCACAGTCGCAATCAATGTCGGGTCTTGTACATGCGACGCCGAGGGTGCGCTACACTGATCGTCGAGTGCTGGCGGCTGTATTGCGGACTGCGGGCTAGGGTCCTTCCATACAGCTCGGGCGTCTTTCGAACGGCTGCCGCACCGCACGAGATTCGCACGGGGGTTTGGCGCCCAGATACTTTACCCCTCCAGGTTGATATCAAGCAGCGTCAAGCTAATTGCAATGCAATCTTAATTCGGGGCGGTTGATCGAAGACACGCCCACGAAGAGCTGCTGTAAAGGAGACCCGAAAAAGGGGGGGTGAGGAGGGGAAAGCGCAATCTGGACCGTGGTATATGTACTTTGGATGTACACCGTACCTCGAAACAGAGCAGCGGTCAATCGGGGAGGTTCAAGGGCAAAAACGCAAAACACCAGCGCCAGATAGCAAGCCCATTGTAGAGGAGTCAATGCAGTCGTGAGCGAACGGATGATCATGCTGCTATGGGCGGTCAAAGTGCACGAAGCGCGGATGTACATTACCCCTGGGGTTTGCCTGTGGCATTGTAAGTTGCAAGGGGGCTGAAACATGCCGGCCAATCAACGCTTGCGGAGCCCCGCACCATTTGCGCCACGCGAACCCAGCCTTCTCTTCGAAAATGGCTTAGGTAACCTTGGGTCGCAGTTGCCGGGTCAGTTTGTTTTCATACGCCCCGCAGCCAGCAGCTCGCTGGATCTCGCTGATCGCGAAAACGCCCATTCCACGCTGCCCAGGGTACCCTTTTTACTACCCGACGGCAAGCGCCATATTACAGACAAAGAGAAGCGTACCGTGATAGAGAGGGTTCTCCACTACAAACACATCGGCAATACACTCGCAAGACATTGCTTGGCGCGCATCGCGGCGCGCAAGAACCGCAAGTACCACGACAATAGCAACATGGTGAGGGACCCGTATTGCGAAATGCAGTCGTGCTGCTTGAGCTAACCGTGGCCAAGTCTGCGCAAACGCCATACAAGCCGTCGCCTCTGGGGTTAGGCTCCCCTCGAAGCTCCCCATTCCGTCGCCCAGAGTCCCCAGGGTCCCCGACTTCCATACGGCAGACGACTCCACACACTTCACCATCAAAGTCAGGGGCCTTGAACGGCACCCCGAGGTTTAACATTGGTCCGGCGACCACACCCACAACAAACAGCTGGACACCTCGGGCGGGCTCGACTATGGACGAAGGCCACACGCCCCAGCCAAGGAGCGCTGTGCGTTCGCCGGCTCCGAAGCCAGTGGCACACGGGAATGCGATGTCCCAACTTCAACCACCACAAGTGCGGACGCTGAGAGAAGGCTTCCAGCTTCTGGATCGCGACGACGACGGCGTTGTGAATAGAGAGGACGTCGCCGAAATGCTCACCCAGTTAGGTAAGGAATTTTGGAAGCCAAACGCTGGTTTGACGGTCAACTAATATTAAATTTCCAGGCCTTCAGTCCAGAGCCTCTGATGTCTCGTCTTTCTTCCCGCCTTCTGCGCCGCAGACCATGACAATGGCGCTGTTCCTCAGCTCGCTCGCGACATCCCTGACGGCCCTGTCGCCTAGTTCGGAATTACTCTCAGCGTTTTCTGCATTTGACGATGACGACAGTGGGCAAATCGACTTGGCTGAGCTCCGGGATGCGCTACTCCACACAGCACCAGAACCAGGGGAGAGGGCCTTGACGGCGCTGGAAGTCGACAAGGTCATGAACGGCTTTACTGGACGCAGGGCCTTCAGCAAGAGTAAAGCAGGCGGTCTCGGCAAGCGCGGCGAAGTCTTCAAATACCAGGACTTTGTGACTTCGGTTGCAGGGGGCAATGCGGCAACAGACCAGGCTGACGATTCGGATGAGCCTTGAGCAGGGGGTGTAAATCACCAATGAAACATCAACAGCGGGCAGCGATGACAGAGCAGGGCATATAGAGATAAGAGGGCAAATGGAGTGGGATGGGAACATGGCTTCGGATACTGCAACGGTTTAGGAAATGGGTATATTTTAATCAATGTCGCATTATTTGCATCAATCACCACTTGTCAATGGTGTCACTCTTTGTTAAGGCATATTCTGTTGTCTGTGCTTGTTTGTTTGTAAGAGAGACCCGGCCAAACTGAGCCCATTGGAGCAATGGAGATGTCCCAATAGGCTACAACTCAGGCATCATTCGTGGTTCACGCGTCCACGGTGACGATGGCATGATTCTACTGTAGGCTTTTGGCTCAGCGAGCCTTGCGATGCCCCGAGTCCCGTCAGCAGCTGCTGCAGCTAGTGCGTCTTGGTTCTGGAAGGTTCGACCCGGGTAAGTACTGCCTAAATCAATAAGCTACGATACGGTACTATTCTTCGGCCCCCCTTAAACGGTGCGTGCGGGTCCACCCGTCCCGCCTTCGGTGCGAAGCTCAACAACGCTGGCTGCCCTTCAAATCTGACGGTAGCCCTCCGGTTCTTTGCGTGTGATGGGCTAGATGCGTCTTGAGGCCCCAGACTTGTAGGGTAGTACAGAAATAAAGCCGGAGGCGAACAAACAGAGCAACAAGTCCGATTGACTGGTTGACAATGCAGCGCAGTTGTAAACAAGAGACCGCTAGGGGCCGCGTATTGGTTGGGCGACACGCTGGAGCTGCTCTCGCGGCCTCCAGTGGACGATGATGCGGGGGCCGATCTGAGTCCCAACAACCTGCAGCTTGGGGCAAAAACGCCTGGCCGCAGCGGTACCTTGTACTGCATGACGGGCGCTGGGCGAATGACTTTCTTTTGGCGTGCCAAATTTCCAGAGAAACCCCAGCCAGCTCATATTTTCTTCGAATCGCAAATCAAAAGACCGAAAGGGCTCCGTGACTGGTCTGGGAGCTGAGAAAATCCCCTAAACCCTTTCAATCGGACAAACCGTTATGGGTTGGCTGACCTGCTGCCGCGTTCTTTTCTTCTGATCTGAACTCCCGCCGAACCTCCATCTTATCCCGCCGCCGTACTCCAGCGCCGCACGAACCCCAGACCTGACCTAACGAGCGCCGAATCTCGCGAGCTCCAACAAACCGCCCTGCTGAATGAGCATTTGTGGACAAGGCGAGTTGTTGCAGTTAGCAGAGTTGCGTGTGCGCGAACGAGTTCCACCCACCTAGGAGTCCTCGGCGCCCGCTACCTCACCGTTTGGTACTGCTTGCCGCATTCTTCAGCAAAAATTTGGCTGTATGCAGCGCGGGCTTTAACAAGGCCTGACCTTGTGAGAAAGTTGCCTGCGGCGTGACCCCCGTTCCAGGTTCACTCGCTTTGACGGTCGCCGCCGAACCCGCATAGAACAATCCGGACCCAAACCAAGTCAGACGCCTTTTTAGGCCCGCTCTTCCACCTCAATGAAGCAATTTTTCGGCAAAAAAAGTTCCAAAAAACCCAACTCGGTTGACGGGGACGACGACGACACCTCAGAACCGCTCACTCCCATCGAACAGCAGCTGCCGCAGCCTGGCTCCGCCGCAGCCGCAGCCCCGGTCTCACCCACAAAGGCTCCCGCCAAAACTTCAGCTTCTCGGTCCCCCTCCAAAAAGGCAGCAGCAGCGCAGCGCCCAGAGTCGCCTTCATCACGCGAGGCCAAGTCATCGCAGCCGCGCCCTTCGCGGAGCTTTGCGCGCCACTCCACCGACACCAGCTCCTCTCGCAAGCAAAAGAAAATCGACCCCGACACACACCCACTCAACCTGCCTCCTGAGCAGCGAAAGCGCTTATCTGCCTTGTCTGCCATGGGCGATCGCAATTCAATGGACGTGGACAAGGAGCCTGTCAATGGAGGCACCCCCTCCTCCCCTCCCCCACAGGCACAGTCATCGCCGCAAAAGCAGCATCAGAAGCCGACCGCCCCGACTCACAACAATTCCTTCACGGTGCCCGTGACGAATGGACAGGATGCATCGGCCAACGGAACTGCCACCGAGCAGGTGCCGACCCCGCCACCACACCGATCGCAGCCTTCCAGCCCGGTGCAGAATGCCGCCGAGGAAGCGGAGAATCTCAAGAATGAGGGCAACAGGTTCTTCAAGCTCAAGGACTACACCCGTGCAATCGAATTTTACAGCAAAGGTGAGTCCTAGCAGTTGGATCCCGTGTGAAGAGCCCATTGACTGACACAATCACCAGCCGTCAATCTGCAACCCAGTTCAGCAGTCTACCTGGGCAACCGAGCTGCAGCGTACATGAGCGCCGGCCGGTTCGCCGATGCTTTAGAGGATTGCAAGCGGGCTGTTGATATTGACCCCCAGGCAAAGACCCTCCTTCGCCTGGCTCGCATCTACACGAGCCTCGGGCGCCCAGAGGAGGCCATTGATACTTTCAACCGCATCAGACCTCCCCCCTCGGCAAAGGATATGCAGCCTGCTAAGGAGATGCTCCACCACGTCCGGGCTGCGCAGTCTGCCCTGAATAACGGGACGGCCGGCATGATGATTTCGCATCCGCTTGATCTGGCCGAGAGGCTCCTCGGGCCCGGCGTCTCCAAGCCGAGAAAATGGCAGCTGATGCGTGGCGAGGCATTCCTCAGAATGGGCGATGCCAATTCACTCGGAGAGGCACAGGCTATTGGCGGTTTGCTCATGCGCAATAATAGCCAGGACCCTGAGGCCCTGGTGCTCCGTGGCCGCGCATTCTACGCACAGGGTGAGAACGACAAGGCTCTTCAGCACTTCCGGAAGGCCATCAGCTGCGACCCCGACTACAAGGACGCTGTTAAGTGGCTCAAGACCACGCGAGAGCTTGAGCGTCTCAAGGAAGAGGGTAACGCCGAGTATAAAGCCGGCCGATACCAGGCTGCAGTTGACAAATACTCCGCCGCCGTGCTGGTTGACCCGACAAACCGACAGATGAACGCGAAAATCTACACAAACAGGGCGCTCTGCCGCATTCGGCTGAAGGAGTATGACGGTGCGGTCGCTGACTGTGACAAGGCATACAGCCTGGACCCCAGCTATCTCAAAGCTCTCAGAACCAAAGCCAGTGCGCTCAGTGGAGCAGAGAAGTGGGAAGATGTTATCCGGGTATGGACCCAAGTCAAGGAGAGAGATCCGGAAGATCGTAACATCGACAGGGAGATCCGAAAGGCAGAGCTTGAACTCAAGAAGGCCCAACGAAAAGATTATTACAAGATTCTGGAAATCGACAAATCTGCCAACGAAAACCAAATCAAGAAGGCGTACAGGAAACTCGCTATCGTGCACCACCCAGACAAGAACCCGGGCGACGAGAACGCCGAAGCCCGGTTCAAGGACATTGGTGAGGCTTACGAGACACTAAGCGATCCTCAGTAAGTCAACCGGAAGTTTGATACCTATAATTCGTGACTAACAGCAACACAGGAAGCGCGCTCGGTATGACAACGGTGATGATCTCGTCGACCCGTCGGATATGTTCGGCGGTGGTGGCATGGGTGGCGGCATCGACCCCGATATCATTTTCTCAATGATGGGCCAAGGAGGGCCTTTCGGTGGCGGAGGCGGCTTCCCCGGAGGTGGTGGCGGCTTTCATTTCGCGAACGGCGGCGGCGGCCAGCGCCCCGGAGCCGGAGGTGGATTCAACCGTGGATTCCATTACCCGTGACAACCCAGAGAGGGGGAAGCACCCGATCACAACGAGGAAGGCAGCGATGCTGAGAGCTCCCACCCCTCTCGGCATCGTAGCCATCCTAAACCGGATGGCAGCAACATCAAAACAGCTTGGAGGGCCGAGGCCGCGGAGGAAAGAGACAAATGGGTGGATCAGTTGCGTCGTATGGGACTGTTATTTGCCGCCGCAGTGGTCCTTCTCCCTCCCCGTCTCTGGGCGTCACTTGTCGCAGGAGCTGTTACGGTGTACATTTGCATGAGGATTGTCAGGACTATTAGATCGGCTGGTCACAGAACCTGAAGAGGGGGGACTGGAACCCGCGCATCAAAAGAGATTGGCTTCCTTGGGCATAGAGGATACCAGGCTTTTCGGATTGTCCTGTTTCTTTTGTTCCTTTGTCACACAACCTACCATTGACATCACATCCAGGGGCGTTAAGGTTGGATCATGGACCATAATATCATGAGACCTGGTGAAGCTGCTGTTAGTACATGTTGCTAGTGGGTTGCCTACAATGAGTTAGGAGATAAACATATGAACCCCTGTGTGCTAGCGATAGGATTGTGAAAGGGTCGGAGTACTTCCTACCGAGGTGACATCCCACCTGAGAATTGTATGACTAAGGTTGGAGTCTGTAACCGTGGCCTTGTTGAACCAATGGTACTGATGCATCGATGCTTAGATGCCAATTGTGATCGAACTATGTGGGAAGACTGTCACAAAGGATACCCCGGGTTATGAGAAGTCGCCATGAGGATATTATCCCATCCAACCAAGAAATAAAGGCTGAACACATCTTCATTTCCCCAACTCGCAGTGCACTTCAACTTTAAAAGACCAGGTTTCCCAGAAGAGTGGGTCCGGTACATAGCCCTTTGTATCCGTGCACAGACCACACCCAGGTCCCGGGTGGTAGACAGGGGTCAAAGCTTCAAAATTTGGAGGCCACCTCTCAACTTGCAACGGTCGCAGCAGCGCAAGGCCGCCCTGTGAAAGCCGCCACATTGCATTCTCGGCCAGCGTCGACCTCGCTCTTTGACAGTACGCACCCTCTCCCTCCACACCACCTCTCCATTCACTTCAGCTTCCTCGAGCACCTTTTTTTTCTCTGTGCTAATGCTCATAAGGACGGCTACGGCATATCTCGCATAGCCATTCGTTTCACCAGCTACGTGCGCTGTGGATTCGTGGAGTTCAAGGGAAGCTCCCCGGGCACCCGACTTGTTATCCTCGACACCCCGTCATTGTTTGCTGTCCGCCTGCGTCCCTGCATAACTAGTCTTTGTGCCATCGGCTGCCCGCCATGAGCGCTGAGTACGCCTACGACGAGGATGGCCACCTCTGGCCATTCTTTGTTTTCACGTTGTCCCTCATCATCACGATTCCTCTCACCTTTGCGCTTGTGAATCGGTCGCGCGACCCTGCCGCCGCGTTCAAGCGCATTCAGACTAGCTATAAGCATGACCAGGCCGACCTGGTAGATACTCTACGGAAGAAAGAGAAGCGCAAGGATCGCAAGATATGGCTGCTGGTACTGGTGCTGGCTGGGTGGGCAACTATGGGCTACATGCTCTTCCTCATCAAAACCACCGATGCGCCCGAAAGCAAGCTCTGGAACCCCTACGACATCCTCAACATCCCCGAGACATCAACCGAGAAGCAGATCAAGAGCACATACAAGAAACTCTCTCTCAAATTCCATCCCGACAAGGCCAAGCCTGATCTGGCCAAGAACGAGACCGTGGAAGACATCAGCGCACACTACGTTGAGATCTCCAAGGCATACCAGGCCCTCACTGATGCCGATATCCGCGACAATTACATTCGGTATGGACATCCCGACGGAAAGCAGGGGTACAGCATCAACATCGGCTTGCCCAAGATCATCGTGTCGGACGGCAATGGAAAATACGTTGTCCTTCTCTACTCTGTGCTCTTTGGCGTTCTCCTACCTTATCTCGTTGGGTCCTGGTGGTATGGGACACTTAGGAGATCAAAGGAGGGAGTGCTTATGGAGAGTGCCAACCGCCTCTTCCGGGAATACAAGGACAACATCGACGAGGGTGGTGTCGTGACTGCGCTCAGCACCGGCAAGGAGTTCGAGGACCTCTTGAAGGGCGAGAAAGCCGATGCTGGTCTAGCCAAGCTTGAGTCGAAGATTTTGGCGGAGGGCGAGCTCTCGCCTTTCGCCGGCGGTCTGTCTGTCAAGGACAAGGAAAAGCTACAGGATCTTGAGAGCGGGCCGCAAAGGAAAGCACTGGCACTTCTCTGGGCTTATCTGGGACGCGTCGAACTCGACGACCCAGTGCTGACCAGGGCTAAGTTTGAGGTCGCTCCCATCGCCGAGGCCCTCAACAAGTCGTTTACCGCCATCTCTCTCGCTTACATGAACACGGCCCCTCTTCTGGCTTCATACTACACAAGCCAACTTCTAATTCAGGCTCTTCCCCCTAAGGCATCACCACTCCTCCAGCTCCCTTTCTTTACCTCCAAGGTCGTCAAGGCTGTCGAGGGCGACTCGCGAGTGCACACCACCGTGCAGAGCTTTATGGATAGACCAGACTCCAAGAGACGCAGCTTAGCAGTTGGAAAGGGGCTTCTCACAGACAACCAATACCGGGAAGCAGTCAGCGTCGCCAAGCAACTACCATACCTCCGCGTCGCCAAGGCCTATTTCAAGGTTACCGGCGAGAAGTACATCATCCCCTCGTCTCTCGTCACTCTTGTTGTCAAGGGTCGCTTTGTGCCACCTGGTAGCGAGAAGGTTCCCGCAGTAAACGAAATCGACCTAGAAGATATCGATCCTGCCGAGGATGACCTCGACGCACTCTTGGGCCGCAACGCCAAGAAGCAGGTTGGCAAGAATGAGAAGGGAGAGCCGATTATGGAGGCGGCGGAGAGCGAGCCTATCTTCCCGCCTCTTGCGGCGGCCCCGTACCTGGCGCGCGATCATAGCCCCAGGTGGCATGTATTCTTGACAGACTCAAAGCAGGGCCGCGTAGCTGTCCCACCGTTTACGTTTGCGCAGTTCGACCGTCCAGTATTTGAGGAGGACGGGAAGACACCAACGTTCGCGATGCAGACTCTTAAGGCGCAGTTCCAGGCACCGCCGCAAGCCGGCCATTACACGTTCGTTATGCATGTCGTGTGCGACAGCTATGTTGGGTTTGACACAAAGATGGAGGTGACCCTCATCGTAGAGGAGGCGAGCAAGGCGGAGGAGATGTCGTCCGAGGAGGAAATTAGCGAGCCGGAAGAGGGTAAGTTTTCACCAAGCTACAAAACATATCCCAATGATGCTAACCCCGATGCTGTAGATTCTATCGCTGGCATCATGAATTCCGCCAAGGGCGGTGCGCCGCCAAAGGCTAAGAAGAGGAAAGAGGAGAAGGTGCCAGATGAGGAATCAGACGAGGAGAGCGGGACAGAGGAGGAGGTAGACGATACCAGCGACACGAATACTGATACGGATGGGGAAGACTAGGATGGTCTTGTTCGTTCATGGTTGCAGTCGTTGGTTGCGCCCTGTAATCATTAGCTACGTCGGCGTTTAAGAACTCTTTGTGTATTTGCCTGCAAAAGTGGCCATGGGATGGGCGTTGAAGGTTTAGGCGCTTGATGCCGGAGGGAAGACATAAGAAGTCATAAGACCGCCTTTTGTTTACCTGACCTCTGCATATGCCCCAGTAGACAGCGGAGAGGGGTCGAAGACTATAGGTGGTGCTTCTCATGATTTTGAGAGCGTTGTATACAACGAGTAATCGACTGTTCAGCTAGGTTCACTTGGGGCTCAGCGGTTGTTGTTTCATCAGAATATAAACTTGAACAGAAATGGGTTCAACCTAGGAGGTTCAGTGAGGTGGCCCATTGCGCACTAATAAGATTCTACCTCGCCATCATGCCTTCTCTGTCTAGAGTTGAGGTGGCCAGTAGCGTGGGCTTGGGGAAATCGTCACAACACCTAGAGTGGTGTCCCTCCCTCCCTGCGCCATATTTTCTTCAGAGGGATATGGGCCACATTAGGGAGATGCTTGAGATCTTGACAACTATGTGAAGCCAACAACGACCTTCGAGTTATGGCGTGGGGTATTTGATATATGGATGATGGGGCTAAAAAGGTCAGGTGCACTGTCCAAAGTGAAACTTCTACGACGTGGTGCGAAGTTTCAAGCGGTGAAATGCCACTGCGACTTAACCGTAGGAGCCATTCCCGCTTCTCCGGATGCCATTACTTGTCGAGGGAAACATAGGGGAATATCAGATTCCTACCTTTTGGGGTCGTTAGAGTGAACGAGACATGTTTGGGCCTTGGGTGGTGTCTTATGCCTGCGTACCCTGTACCCAATCTTAGCGTACCCTGCAACGCGTGCCTTTCGGTCCACCTTGCTCTCGCCATTGCCCCTTGCCCTTACTTTGCCAGGAGAAGTGTGTTTACTTCGCACCATCCGTCTGCTCTATCACAGCTTGCCGGAGCGTGGAGATGCATTAAAGCTGCTCCGCGTGGCTCTGCTTCGCGGTGCTCGCTGCCTTCTATGTGCGGTCCGTTGTGGGATGTCTTTTGGTGGACAGCACTGCTACCAAGGCAACACAACAACTCAACCATATGTGCTTCTTGCCCTTCCTGATGGACCGATCCCCGTTGCGAGCTCGTAGGGAATGTCCCGCGCGGGGTGGATTTGAGTTACGCCAATCCAATACCGTTACCCGTCCTTCTCAAAAGCGTCGTTCAGGTATCCGACGAAGCTCTCGCGTAGCCTGGCTGCCGCAAGCTTCCCCACTGCCTCTAGCCCTATCCCTCCCCTATTGAGAGCCACAAATGCTCTCCGATACCTCTGCAACTGTGGCAGCCCTAGCTTCTTCCCTGGCAACTCTACCACAAGATCCTCCCCGCTCCCATCCCCCCTAGGTATCCTCACCTCGCCACCCCCTTCATCGCTCTGCTTCTCCAAAATCTTCTTGACAATGTCCTGAGTCTCGCGCTCAAGCACATACAGATAATCTCCACCGGGATCCTTATCCCGCTGCATTGTCGACTGATTCGGCCTGACAACCTTTTTGGCCTCGCCCGCCACGACATCCCAAATCCCCCCAAACACCTCGCGCACCCGTGCTTCGTCGTCCTCCCATATCAGCGTAAAGAGCGGACTGTCCCACCTCGTCATGGGATTCGGCTCCTCGTATCGGAAGACCAAGTTCTCCCAGTTGCCTGGCTCGTATGGCTCTTCCTCCCGCTCTGTGTCCGCCTCGGCAACTTCCCCTGCGGTGACGGCATCCCGCCTCCTTAACCGCGCCTCGTTCACCCCTTTTGCCTTCTCTGTCGAACACCCCACTTGCAGCACCGCGTTTGGTGTAGCTGCGTTCTTGGCTTCACAGAATAGCTGGTACCGCCACCCCTTGATGTAATTCAGCCCGTCGAGCACGACGATGTCGCGCGGCGAAAGCACGCGCTTGACCGCGCCATAGATAGAGGCCCGCGCATCCTTCTCGGAGGCGTTGGCGGAGCGTACATGGGCCGGGAGTGTTGAGAGGTCGTACACTGCGCGCGATAAGCCTTGCGTGGCGTCGGAAATTAGGTGTAGGCGGTACGGCTGCTGGGTCGGGGGGAGGGCAGCGATGCGCTCCGCGAGGTACGCGTGAAGTTGGGCGGCGCGAGTGGATTTGCCTGAGGTAGGCAGACCCGTTATGATTATTAGCTGTGAGAGGGTTAGTGGTCTGGCTGGAGAGGGAAAAAAGGGGTAGTGGCTTACTGGCATGGCTGTGTTTAGATGTGGTTGTGATGGTTGGATGAGGATCTTCCACTGGGCAGCAGCCAAAAAGTTGGCGGGGCATTTGGAGGGGCTTCCTTCACCTTGGCAGCCATCCACCTTGGCGCCCCACCTGCCCTTTCCAGACTTTCAGGGTCTCAATCACATGCGAGATGAGGCGACGGAGGGCGATGAAGAAAGACACAGTGCTAACTGTTCAGGACCTATGAACCCAGTGATTGCTATCACTTTGCATTCCATGATGGCAATCAACGCTCTGGAATTTGAGAAATGTAATATGAGGCTCACTCGTTGATCTGCATACAGGGTTAGGGTCAGCTCTTGGCCTTTTCACTTGAACTTTGCACCTCTTGTTGCGTCTCGCATTGGCTTCTGTTGTCACACTAAGTTTAGGCTGACGTTTCTACTGTCAACAACGATCACAACACATGTGTCAACAATAGTAGTCCATACACGCCCTGCAATTGACATCTACTGCGGACTCATCAATGACACATCCAAGACAAATTACACTCGGCGGAACAATCCGGCCACGGCCGCTGTTGGCCGAGTCGGCGGTGAGAACTTTCGGCACTACCGCAGGCCTGGTTCCCGAACCCACACAACCATTGACCAGACGGCACTTAAAAAAACAAAAATAGATGACCCAAGGCGGCCGGTGACCCAAGCCCTGGATGGTGGCGAAGACAAGTATATCTCCTTGTGATAGCAAGTAATATTACCGACTGCGTAGAATACTACGTTGCACGGGGTGTGCCACTGTCAAAGTGTCCATTAGGGAGTCCGGGGTACGGAGTAGGGGGAGGGGAGTCTCCAATATGCAGTCAATTCGGCCCTCAAGGTTGACCGTCGGATCGGAGCGGCCGACAGTTGCCCGCCTTTTGAGTGTGCTGAAACCATCAAGCACGCGGGATGAAGGGCACGGGGTGAAGGAGAGAGAACCTCGAAGCTAGCTGGCTTGTTCTCCCTTCATTCGGACCCTTCGTCGCAATGCAAGCAGGCTCGTGCTTCAACACTCGATTTTTTCGGCATGTCAAAGCACCATGTATTGTTGCAAACATCTCCGAATTGGGTCAACAATTCCCCTCGATGACTAACTCTCTGGAATTTGGGGTTTTCCCCTTATAGAGGGTGGTTAAGATCGAGGGGGGCTTGTTGCCGCGCCGCACCCATGCCTCTCGGAATGTTGTAATTTGGGGAAGTCAATGTGGGAAGGCCCCCGAGTGGCAGAATGACGGCGCGGGGGACTTTGGAGGCTGAAGACGACATGACTGGATGTGACGCGCCGAAGTGCGGCCTGGTTCCGGCATCGCGGCCGTTGGAGCGGTATGGCTGAAAGTTCCTGGCTGAGAGGTCGGATGCTACTCTGCGCCGGCCTATCACGGTGCCATTGTTGCCCAAGATCCAGCTCATCGACGGCATCAAGAGATCCCGTCATCAAGTCCAACCTGTTGTATAACGTGGTTCTCACCCCTCGACCGGGAGCGCCCCACCTGAGTAAATCTGACCACCGCAAGTGCATCTGGACAGCTGGGTGAGCGAGCGGCAGAAGAAGGGGTCAGAGGGGGGGGTGGGGTGCGCGGATCCGACTTGAAAGACTCGGCACGGAATCATGATGGCTGTGGCTGCTGTGCTCCGTGGGAGGTGCCAGCAACACGATGTGGGTGACGGGCATTCGGGTCAGCATGATTCCATCTCTCCACCCCTTATCCAAAATAATCATGTCATGATGGAAGACAGCAGAAAATACGGCACATTCGTTGCAACAAGCGGTCTGCTGTGGCAGTCGAGAAATCTGCATCTCTTCTGTGCACAGCCTCGATCGCGGCACTGCGTGGTCACGGGCATCTCATCAAACAAGGGCTAACGTCAAAATTGCCGGCTCACGAGAAACAAGTTTGCCAGCCACATCTAGCTCCAATATGTGTCTAGGCGGTGAAAGAACTAGTTTCCAAAGTTTCCCGGCATTCGTCAAGCGCCACGCATCAGAGAGATCGATTTTCAGAGAATTGGAGTCGTTTCATCTCGCATGCAGCAATTGGGAGAGATGCGAGGCTGTGCCTGGGAACCCTCTCGCTAACTCGCGACGTCTGGTTGGACGACCGTTGATGCCCTTGAGAAAGGATCTATTCCCGCTTGGTCTTAGTGTTAGGGCGTAAGGCTGCGTGGTGGGGTGTTGGCGGCCAGGGGCCCCAGAGGATCTGCGGGACTCTGTAACCCAATGTGGACAGACAGGGAGCACGGGGCACCTCGCCGACGACAACATGGCACACAACATCACCAAAGTTGGACGTGGTAGTATCTCGGTGAATACTTCAGGCATCACCTACGGACTCGCCTACGCATTGCATAGGCCCATATCCCCCCCACAGGACGACACAAACGGGCGGGCCGGGACACGAGGCCAGATGACGAGACACGGAAGGCAGCCGCTGGGCTACAGAAGCTTCCAACGGGCATGTTACCATGAGCTTCGTCCACTATGGAGAGTACGCATTGTACGTCACCTGTCCACGACATCGGCCAGGCACCCGTGTCTTCGGCAATAGTCAGAAACTTAACGAGCGAGGTAGGGACTTGCGGTCTGGGATTTCGAGGCTTCTGAAAGCTTCCATGTCCCCGGAGACGACTCATCGCCGGCCGTGAACGGCGATATTGCGGCTCGTCGTCTGGCGGTGACACTGTGACACATGCCACGACCGGAGCGGGATCTGCGGATTCGACGAGGAACGTGGCTTTCTGTAGCCAAGCAGAGCATCTGGAAGAGCATACCCAAGATGAATTGGACTATCGTCAAATCGGACGGATCTGGAGATGCTCTTCTCGTGGCGCGCACAGCCACCGGCCAATTCTGCATGTCGGGCACGAACTAGAATTCTTCTAGAAGGTATTGAATGCGTGTTGAATGCAAGCCATGGGCGTCTGAGATGGTTGAAGCGTTAAGGCGTCGCTTCGATTTTAAGTTTCCCCACCTGCGAATCCCCAAGCAATTCTGGCCAATAAGAGGCCGTCGCAATGGTGGCCCAAAATGGACATGCCGCTAACCTTCGCCTGTTGGCCCCCGCTCCCCACACGCGGCCGCTGGTTGGCTGCTACTTCGACAGCTTGGCGAGGAATCTCCTTGCCAGACAGCGCTTGAACACCAGCGCAGCATCGCCTGCCGAGATCTGATGAACGAGAGGTCCAGTACTCACCTCAGGCACGAGCATGGGGCTATGGGCAGCAGAGAATAGGGGCTGTGTCGCTTTATCGAGTCGCTTCCGTTTGTCAGCAGCGCAAGAAACGCGCTACGCTCCGCTGCGGTGCGTCGCGGAGCGGTTCAGGTGCGGGACGCGGGTGTTTCTCAAGAGATACACCCGGAACTGCCTCCACCACCTGAACTCGCACACCCACCAACAAACCCTTGCCTGCTGCAGCTTTGCAATACATCCTTCCTTAGCCTTACTCCTATGAGCGATTGACTCCTCAGGCCATTCATTACCTCGCGGCGGTCGTGCCAACCTGAGATATGTATTGCGGCCTCCGTCCATTTCGCGATTCATCCTTCCAGGTTTCGCTCCCCCCTGGCTCGTAGTTTAATAAGAAGGTCTTGGTCCTCGGTCCCGGACGCCAGGCATCCTGCTGCCACGACTCTGCTGCTTGCTTCCCACGGCGAAACTACAACAACTACCTCCACACATCTCACTGACACAGACTTGTCCATTACAAACACCCAGACCCAAACGTCCCCCATCGCTGCCCAGGCGGTTATGCTGAGACCGACCCGTGCCTGAGCGCTGTTATCCGTCGACACCACTCCGGTCAGGCGAGCCAGCCCGGTTTGGGAAAAGGCGCTGCCCTCCGCCAGCGAATGCGAAGGAAGCAACGAACGCTGCGCCGTTGACTTATTGCTCCTTCCGTCAGATCCAGCCCCCGATCAGGCTCTGCTGCCGATAAGCCCTAGCCCAGTGCTCCACGATGGTCTATTGCGGGAAACCAAGCAAAGGCTGCTCACATTGCAGGGAACGCAAGATTCGCGTAAGTCACCCTTTCGGGCAGGTAGTGTCGGACCTCGTCCATCTCTGCTGCTCGTCGTCGAGCAGCGGGAGAAAGCCCGCCATTAACACAGCTTCCAGTGCGACCAAAGAGAACCGGGATGTGGCCAGTGTGAGAAAAGGCAACAGGAATGCCCCGGCTACAGGAACCTCGTGGACCTCATGTTCCGCGATGAGAGCTCCCACGTCATCAAGAAGGCTAAAGCCAAGGCAAGGAGGAAGGGCCATCTCATCGTCGAACCGGGCCTGTCGCCGGACCTGAGGAATAGGTTATCCGTAACTCCCGAGCCCCGCGGCAAGGCTTTGTCGCTCGTTGTCCCTCGATCCCGGCCCCATACGCCGAGCAGCCCCGGGCAGCTGTCGGTCTGGTCCCAGGACGACAGTAACAGCATCATGTCGCCCTCGTCCGGCAGCTGGCCCGTGACCCCGGCCGGGTTAGGACTGCTCTACAACCTTGCCCCGACCTGCCAGGAGCAAGGCACCGCTTACTTTTTCTCGCGATACGTAACCATGGACGAGACGGCTTGCCACCAGAGGTTTGATTTCCTCTACGATGTCTGGAAGCCTGTGTCGTCAGCGCCGGATCGGGAGGTTGATGGTGTGCTCGCGAGCATGACTGCCGTCGGGTTGATGGGGTTAGCGAGCTTGACCCAGTCGAGAGACATGATGGAGGCCGCACAGAAATCGTACGGGACCGCCCTTCGGTTGATGAATCACGCGCTGGTGGACCCGGTCGAAGCGGTAAAGGATACAACGATGCTGTGCGTCCTCATTCTCGGTGTTTTCGAGATGATGACCGAGAACATGCCACGGGCAAGGACGATCGAGGCATTCCAGGAACACGTCAAGGGTGCGGCCGCGTTGGCGATAATGCGAGGTCCCAACCAGTTCGGTACAAGTGCCGGGAAACGTATGTTCGGGATGCTCTGTCAGCGAGTGGTGATCAGCTGCATACAAAAGGCGATGCCTGTTCCAGAGCCATTACAGGAGCTATTTCGTGAGATGGTGAAATCTCAACCACCCGAAGATCCCTCGGTTTGGATTACGACAATGATGTTTGACGTCCTACAAATACGCTTCGACATCAAGAGGGGGGCACTGGTGGATGCTGAGATCATTGTTGAGAAGCTGATCGTCATTGAGGAGCAGTATGACAAGCTTGTCAAACAAATCCCGGCCTCCTGGCACTACCGCACATTCAAGTTGTCGAGACATCACCCTGCCGTGTTTGGGGGGTTCTTTCACCTCTACCCGTCGCTGTGGCACGCTACCATATGGAACAGCCTACGAACGACACGCATCCTCATTCTCGAGACCATTCTATCACAGATCTATTTGCAATCCCAGGCATATCCGCCCACGCTATACTCGGACCGATATGTCGACGAATTCGCCAAGGCGAAGAGAAAGCTACGGCACATTGTCCAAGACACCATTGCCAGCGTGCCTCAACACCTCGGGCTTGTCAACCCAACTGATGGAAGCATCGAGGGCCTGACCCCCATGGCACCGCCGATAACGAGCGTCGAGGTACGCGAAACTCCGAGCCCGCCGACTTCGCCATCCACTCGCTCCGACTCAGTCAGCAGCTCAGGGTTTAGCGTGCCTGAGCTGAAGGGCCAACCAAATGGACTCACCATCCTTGATGTCACGGGCGCCCGGGACCCCGAGGACAACGCGCACCGATTCATGCTACTTGCCTCCGCGACCAGCACCGTCGTCTGGCCGCTCTTCATGGTCGGCATGTCATCGGCCTGCAACGAGGAGTCAAAGTCCTACATTATCGACCGCCTCCGGACGCTGTACATGGAGACTGGGATCCGCCAAGCCGATTCTATTGCCAACCTACTACTAGAGCATGATACGTCTGCCGAGTGGCTGGACATGCAGCTGCGGCCCAACCACCATCACATGCTGACTTTACCTCCCATGATGAAGTTTGAGGAATACGAGCTGCAACTCGAGGGGTTGCAATTGGAGAGGGAACGAGCCGAAGTCGACTGGCTACTTGTTTGAAACACAATATCGCCGCTATCAGATGAAATTTTGTATTAAAAGGGGGGTTAAAACGGAAGGAGTTATTCGGATGGATTCTATACCAGGAAATTGGCTATAAAGCGGGCGGATCATAGGAAGGGGCGTTGCAAATCCATGTTTAGAGACCGCCAATAGCTAAAGCGATGATGGTGCCTTGGCGTGTAGAGATATATATCAACCATGTTGTATACCAAATTAACTGCTTCTGTAAAAATATCGATGCATGTCCCAATGCCTTCCTTCCCTGGGTGCAATGCCCCAAAACGCCAGACTCCATCCTTGAACTAAACTGGAAACCTACGATACATATTTTCTTTACCAGCCGTCAAAATTCCCAAAGCCGCCAGTCTTGGCTTTTTTCCGTGGCTTCTCCTCCCAGATATCAACACTACTGCCGCCACCCGTCCCCGCACTTCCCGGCGCCGCACCGCTTTTCAGATACTTGCCTACACTCCCCGCTGTGGAAGCCCCATCCCCATCATCGCGCTCATAGCCAGTACGTATCCTCTTCCCCGTCCATGTAGTCTTGTCGTCTTCCGTCCCGCCGCGCCTTTGGACCTCCTCCTTGGCCTTGTCTTCGGTTTCCTTCTTGTTCCTCTCCTTGAGGAACTCCTCGAAGGGGTCGACGAAGACGACAACGTCCTTGATCACGATGTCGCGAACCGGGCGGTTCGCTTCGTCGACGGGACTTGCTTCCATTTGGGACAGGGTCGTGTCTAAGCCTTCGACGACCTTGGCGAAGATGGTGTGCTTGCGGTCGAGGTGCTTGGCGGCGCGGTAGGTGATGAAGAACTGGGAGGAGTTGGTATTCTTGCCTTTGTTGGCCATACTGACGATGCCGCGCGTGTCATGGGTCGCAGGGCCTTCAAGCTCGTCGGTGAAATTGGACCCCCAGACGGAAGTCCCGCCGCGCCCTGTGCCGGTGGGGTCGCCGCCTTGAATCATGAAGTTTTTAATGGACCGGTGGAAGGCCACCGAGCGGTAGTATCCCCGCTGGGCGAGGCGGGTGAAGTTCCAGACGGCTTTGGGGGCGAATTCGGGAAGGAGCTCAAGAGTTATGTCACCAAGGTTGGTTTCGATGCGGGCGTAGCCTTTGATCTTGACGCGCTTGGGCTTGAGCATCCATTCTTCGTCGGAGAGAAGGGCGCGCTCGCCAGACGTGGTTGGGGTGAGGCCTGTGCTGGTGAAGGACGCCGCAGCTCTGCCGGTGGTATAGATCGCGGCGTTGTGGGCAAGCTTCTTCTCCTGAATGGAGGAAGGTCGGAGGGGGTTGGAGCCAGAGGAGGCTTTGGAGAGGGCCTTGTTGGTGTGGTTGACGTCGCCGCCGGACTCGCGCTCCCGTCGCGCACGCTCGACAGCCTCTTTGGCGCGTACTACTTTCTCGCCGATCCGCCCCAAAGCAGCGAAGTTCACTCCGGCCTCCTCACGCTCGGCAGCCTGGTCGGGAGTGAGAAGCGCCTCCTGCCCGTCTTGTATGAACTTGAACTGACTGAGGTCGCGGCTGCCAGCGTTTTGGGGATCTTGTAGGGTGATGATATCCTTTCGGCCGAATTCAACGTCATCCACGAGGTCGTGCCACATTTTGGCCTTGATGTTCATGCGATCGACGGTGTCCCACGCAAAGACATTGGCGTAGGTGCCATGGCGCACGGCAACGATATGTGTGTTGTCGGTGAAGACCTTGAAGCTAACGGGGTCAATATAGTCGCCCTTTCCGTCACTCGGGATGCCACTCCTGTCCAAGGTAGTAGTTGTGTCTGCGTTGCGCGCGAAGTTGAGCTTGATCAGGTCCTTGGCAGCGAGCGGCTGGCCATTGACGGGGTTGGTCGCATGCTTGTCAAGCCATGCTGAGATGACCTCGACGTCGAAGATGGTACCATCTTGCGTGCAAACGGGGTTCTTGAAGGGCTGGAGGCTTGCGGCGCAAAAGTTGAACGGGAGCCGCTTGAAGCCAGCGCCCGCAACGCCGTTTCCCTTCGCCGCGCGCGACCCAGCATTTACGCCTACGCTGGCACCGTATGCATCCGCCGATGACCACTCGGAGTGCGTAATGTAGAGCTTGTCGGTTCCCTTCCCCATTTTCGTGTGAAGGGAATACCTCGCGCAGGAGCTAGAGGGTGTGAATTCGGTTCGGTGCCAATACCGATAATTCCGCGCGACGTAGGTTGCTATCTTATCGTGATTTTGTAGTGGCGGTTTGCCATGTTTCGCTGCGTTCGCTGCAGGGGGTTGCCTGCCTGGTCCGTGCCGCCTGCGGCGCTCTTCAAGACGACGCAATTGCGGGTCTGGTCTTGGCCGTCAATTCGACGAGGCGCATTATTAGTTAGTCGTTAAGCTTCACCAGGCCATGATCAGGCTGTCGTGTTCCCTTCAACACTCCCAAGCTTAAATCCCAATCAGTCTCGACGACATTTGGGCTTCCATCCCCGACGGCAAAGCGCTCCATTGAGCGCAGACGCACGCAGCGTTTCTGAGCTGCTTCACTATTCCGAACGAACACGTCGCTCCCGGGTCTCGGCCTCTTCGCGCCAAGCTCGATTCATCGCCACGCCGGCGAGATAATCATACAGGAACACAACCATGAGGAGTTGGACGCACACGTTTTTTCTACTGGTGCTAGCAGCATGGACGGCGCGGGCGCTGGAAGTCCAGCTGGTGAGTTTGCGCTGCCAACCTACCGGAAGCTCCGGGCATAGCTGATGGGCATACTTCAATACAGGACAATACAGAGGATAATAACGAGAGATGTGCTGGTACGATTTACCGATTCCTTGATCCGTCGAAATATCGTCTGACGCAGAAATGATTAGGCATGTACAGCAGGAGCACATGGGGTGGCCCTGTCGACCCCTTCATCCTGGTGAAGTTTACCGACACAGGAAAGGACTTGGGTGACGACCCGGTGGCCAGTTTGTTGATAATTGAGTGGAAGGATCTGGACTACGTCGGCGTTGTGCCTGAGGGCGGGGGTCGCAAACAGGAGATCTGCCAGAAAGAATCGGTCGCGAAGGGCTACTGCAACGAGACCGACATTGGCGAGTTCATCCTGGCACCCAACGCAACAGAGCTCTCGTCCAACGTCATTCTCACCAAGGCCATTCACCTTAAGGACTCGAAGCCGATCAACTACCCTATCACCAAGACCGGCTACTACTGCGTTATAACTACAGGGGGAGGCTCGGCTGAGAAATATGAGGCTGTGGTTGAGTTCCGCAACGCCTATGGCGAGCTCCCTGCCACCCAGATCCCGAAGCTGCCATTTTACGGAGGAATCACAATCCTTTACGCTCTCGTCTCAGTGTTTTGGGGGTTCCTCTACTTCCAGCATCGGGCTGATATCTGTAGGTCGTCGCACGTACTGTTTTGAGTGAGGTTGACAGCTGACAACCTCTCAGTGGCCGTCCAGAACTACATCACCGCGATTCTCATCTTCCTCGTCATCGAGATGCTCATGACTTGGGGGTTCTATGGTACGTTGACATGGCCTCCCTCTTGTGCGGGACAGCCAACTTACTGACAACATGTAGACTACCTCAACAGGAACGGGTCAAACATTGGCTCAAAGGTGCTGCTAGTCGTAGTTGCCATCCTCAACGCGGGGCGCAACTCCTTTTCTTTCTTCCTGCTCCTCATCGTATGTATGGGATACGGTGTAGTCAAGCCGACTCTGGGCAAGACCATGGTCTATGTTCGATGGTTGGCTATTGTCCACTTTGTGTTCGGTATCGTTTACGCTGTGACCGGTCTCGTCGTCACGCCTGACAACGCCGGTCCATTTGTCCTGCTCATCGTTCTGCCTCTCGCCGCCACCCTGACGGCCTTCTATGTATGGACGCTCAACTCACTCAACTTCACGCTCAAGGACCTCAGGGAGCGCAAGCAGCACGTCAAGGAGTCCATGTACCGAAAGCTGTGGTGGTGCATTCTGTTGTCTATCATCGTTATCTTTGCCTTCTTCTTCTTCAACTCGTTCTCAGTCGTCACTGCCAAGGGTGACCCGGGCTATGTGCCTTTCCACTGGAAGACTCGCTGGTTCGTCCTGGACGGCTGGCCGAACCTGGTCTACTTGGCCGACGTCGCATGGGTTGCCTACGTCTGGCGGCCTACCGCCAACAACCGCCGCTTCGCCATGAGCGACGAGATCGCACAGGAGGACGACGGCACGTTTGAGATTGCCAACCTCGACATTGGTAACCCTGACGACTCGGATGACGAGGAGGCCCGTGTCGGGTCCAAGACCCACAACGGAGCCACAGCGACCGCGACAAACGGCGGTGCACAGCAACAGCAGTCATCGCACGACCGTTTCGGCGCCTCTGTCGGCGGGTCGCAATCTCAACAAAGAAGAGCGGTGAGCCCACCGAGGGATTCGTTCGACGGCGAGACCATCTTTGCTGTTGGTGAGGACGACAAGTTTTCCGATGATGAAGGAAGTGGCGAGGAGTCGGGGCTAGTAAAAGGCGGGAAGAAATAGACGAACGGCTGGGTGGGAGGCGGTGGGAGGCGGGATGGGGGTATAGCGCAGACGTTTAGAGGCATCCTGGATGGACGGGTCGAGTGAAAACGGTATCAAAAAATTACCGTTTGTATGTGTAGGAATATGGGTTTCTACTGTTTTAATTTGAGGGGCGTCGTTGGATTGACTTGTATTGGGTCGCATCATTAGCATTTTCACACAAACATCGACGCAGTTGGTCTTGATATTCTGATAACTCTGCTTGCGTCGCGTGAAGCTACAAATCAAGACAAGAATTTTATAAGTGTGTATGGTACAGGCCAAGTGAGTAATGCGAGGCACAACTCGTTCATTATTGATACATGTGACGTTCTCGCCGTTCAAGCCACGACATCGCCGCCGAAACCAACTGGTTTCCTCCTCCCTTCGTTCTCCGGCAGGATTGCAATCGCCTTATACACCTTACCCATGCCGGCCGGCCCACGGTCCACAAGTCGCTTCCAAGCCTTCTCGACATTGACGGCGTGCTCCTTCGCCTCATCCGTAGCTGCGTTGGCCGCGGCTGCCTTGATCAACATCTCGGCACGCTGCTGGATGCCCATGAGGTTCAGGAAGGTCCCTTGATCGATGGGACCGTGAACCTCAATGCCTTCGCTCGCGCGAAGTGCGGCCTCGGCGATGCCGGCGAAGTCGACGTCGGCGCTGAGGTCAGTAAGGCCTGGTTCAGCAAAGGGCGACACGCGGCGGTGACGGCGGATGCCACGCAGTGAGTTGGTTGGTACGGTGCCGTCACCTGGACCGTAGTCGAGGATGAGAGCGGCGCCTTTCGGCTTGGGCTTGGGGTACTGTGCAGAGCCGCCGATGCGAGCGGCAAAGTCACTGGCGTAAAGGGCCGCGTCCGGGCACACCTCGATTAGGGCGCTAGGGCCAACTTGAGACTTGATCGCCCGGAAGCGGGGAGAGGATTCTGGAAGGTAGAGGGAGTGGCGGGTGTTGGCCTGTGCAAGGGTAAGTTGGAAGTCGGGCGGTGGTGTGTCACGAGCCTGAGAAGCGGGCGTGTGAAGGGTGTCGTGAGTCGATCCAGGAGGGGTGGGCGAGACAAGCATCTCCCGCCACTGAACTGTGGGCCTGCTGGTCCTTGTCGAAGGTGATGATATGTCTGATGCATCACGTTTGATATCCTGTGTGGCGGGCACCTCAACGCACTGAAAGGCGTGAATAGGAAGCGCGTCGAAAAATTCATGGGCCACGATGAAAGGCATTTTCTCGGGCGCTGTATGGTGTGAGACACAAGGCAGTGGATAGGGGTAGGAGCGTCTTACTGTTGGGGATGGACTTGACAGTGTCCGTCCACACGATGGGAACAGACATGTACTTGCATACACTATGGTAGCCAACTTTTGATTCAGTCATGTGCGCATCCGCTCCGCAAAGGAGTGCCTTTTGCGCCTCTCTGAGCTTGGGACTCGCCTCGACCATGTAAACGGCGTCGATGCTGTTAGCCATCGCCGGGAACTTTTGAATGGTCTGTGGTGTTGTCAGCGGCGAGTTATAGCTGGATTAATACAAGGACATACTCGGAGCATATCATCCATGAGGGTTCCGCGGCCGGGGCCGACTTCGATGAGCTCGACACTCTGACTCTGGCGGCCCTGGGCGATCCACTCGGTAACCAACCAAATACCGATGAGCTCGCCAAAGACCTGAGAGATCTCGGGCGATGTTACAAAGTCACCCTTCAGCCCAAACTGATCACGGCCTTCCTCAATGGCACCCGTGTAGTATCCGCCAACATCAGCCGTCAGACACATACGCATGAAACTGGCCAGCGGTACGGGCCCCGTCGCCTTGATAAGCTGTAAGTAACAGTTTTCATTTTCCGAAATCAGCGGAAACTTACTGAGATGGCTTCGGCCAGCTGCTTGGCCAGTGGTGTCGACCATTGTCTCTCTGGCTCATCGTCGTGGTTGCGTAGGTGTGGCGTTGAAGATAAGCGTCTCAACGTTGTGGGCAAGCTTAAGCTCTGCGATATTCTTGGCGCAAACGCCCTGGATTTCAAGAATCCGCGGCCGGCAGCGCTACACAGCGCCCGAGGCAGAGCCGACCTCATCTTGAGTGATCACGCACGGCGTCTTTTACTGGGGCATTGCCACAACTGGAATTACCGGAGGAACGTGGGGGGGGCGGGTGAGGAGCTCGAGCTTGGAGGGTCGGGAAGGTGCTTGAGAGCTTCCTTCTTGCAGAGCTGAGTAACATCCCAACCCTAACCCCAATAAAACACCACCCGAAATGAGGTGTTTGAAATGAACAATAAGAAATAACTTAAAGTATTAATAACATATAGCTTTTGATTTCTTTCTTATTGAAGACATTGATTCTTACCAACAGCGCGAGTACGAAGTATATACCTTGTAATAGGTAGGTAGGGTAACAAGTATGTGAAAGGGTTAGGGTTCTTGCTGATCTTGAAGTGATGTCAGAACCCGCCAAGAACCGGATGCTCCCGACACATATCCATTCCCAGCATCAGCCCGCCTTCATCCAAAGCCCCTTGAAGCCACAACCCTGCCAACACAGAACAACGCATCGACGCATAATCACAACATGGCACGATTAGTCCATGGCACGGCCTTGGCTACGCCCATTGCCCGACATGCAGACACTCTAACGGACCTCAACCGCCTGCTGAACCGACTGCAACAGACCATCCTGCGTGCCGATGCTGAGCGTGAAGCCAGACTGCGCGCAAGCGAGTACGAAAGGGAGAGGGTACAGCAGAACATCCGCCACGCCCAATCGCTCCTCACGAAGCTCGAACAAGAGGCCCTCTCCGTCAAGATCCATGCCCGCCGCCAGGAGCTACAGACGGACCTGGTCCGAAAGCGGGAAGCCCTCGAGCAGATATCCGACCGGATCAGCGACCTGGCCGAGATTGCCGCAGCCGACGCCGATCATGATGAGGTAGACGGGGGCGACACTTCCGACGGTGAAGATATTCTTGCCGAAATCATAGCAACGCCGAGCGAGAGCCTTGACTCGTCCAGGTCGCCAGACGTTTCCCCAAAGCAGCTTGAGGAGCACGAAGGAGCTGGCGTGGATCCAATATCCGACCTGCTCGAAGCCGTTCCTCCCGCGCAGCAACCCCTAAAAGAGACAAGGTCGGCCCAACAGAGACCGCCCTCGCCCCCTCTGATCTCAGAGAAGTCAGAAACACCCGCCGCCACCACAACATCCCAGGTTCTCCGCCCTCGCCGCCCGGATGCCCCAGAGAAGCAAACTACGAGCGGTGTCACTACCAGCAGCAGCACCTCAGCCCTCTTCGGCGACCGTGCTGCCACAGCGCATTCACCAACGGCAACCACAGAGGCCATTCTGGACAACCAGCGCGCAGAGCAGGATCTGCTATCCGAGTCCATCCTCAAGTTGGCAAGCGACCTCAAGGCATCATCGCATGCCTTCACAGCTACGTTGGAGGAGGACAAGGAGGTGGTTGAACGAGCGGGGCAAGGTATGAATAAGACGGGCGAGAGGATGGATGCCGTCACCCAGCGGATGGGCATGCTGCAACGCATGACTGAGGGTGAGGGCTGGTGGGGACGGATGCGGTTGTACGCACAGGTTTACGGGCTGATGTTGATATTAGTGCTGCTGGTGTTTTTGCTCCCGAAGCTGAGATTTTAGCGGCACTTCCCGGGCAAGCAACTTGATGATAATGTGGATTGACTATTTGTTATGCTGGGTAAAACCCCTTGAAATGAAGGCTATACCAGGAGCATAGGTTCTACGACGATGAGGTGTGATGTACTACAACCCGGCATTCCCTGTGCTACCCTTCAAAACTCACAAAATGAGAAAATGTCTCTTGACATGTCCACTCCGATATGTCGCCGGCACAACTTTAACGCCCAAGACCACAACACTGTGATGCCGCTCTCCGTCTCGCTCCAATGTCTTCCACAGGAACGACCAAACCCATACCGGTGACGTCCTCTTCTATTACCCGGACCTCACTCGGGGAAAATCCTCCACCGGAACTGCTTTTCCTCATGCGCTGAAAAGGGGTTATCTCTCTTCGTCGCCCGCGCATCTTGCTCGCCGATGCCACCATATCGGTTGGGGTCGCACTCATCCACCGTGATATCGTCGCACTCCGGTACCATCGGGACGTCGGTGTCGGCGCCGGAGGCTCCCGAGGCCTCTATGCTGTCATACTCAGCGACATGCTCAAGATGTTTTATCCCAAAGGTGCCGGGGAAGAGAGGCTGAGTGAAGTGCGTCTCCTCTGGACCGTCGAGAACAGCGGCGCTGGCATCACTGTCATCCATCCCAAGAGCATTCCCGTCCTCCTCCCCCTCGCCTTCTCCTCTCTCGCCCTCCACAGGCATAAACTCCTCCGGGACATAGCCCACTGGCTTCCCGCCCGTCTGCCCCTCAACCGTCAGCAACTCATCCATCCTACCCCCTTGACATAAAACTGGGAATGAAAACTCACCGGCGGTTCGTATCGGAAATAAGCCTTCTCATTCTTTCCTTCGCCGTATTGGGCCACCAACCGCTGCTCCCAAGGGACACCGGTCTTTTTGTGGAAGAAGGTCTCAAAGTGGGCAAACTCGCGCCTGAAGAGACCCGAACACGGGCTTGGGCGGTAGTACTTCGGCGAGCTGTCGCCCTTGCGCTTATAGAACTTTGCGCAGAACCAGTAGAGGTACGGCTGGCTCGCGTTGGATTGGTAGAGCTGTTGGTTGGGTTAGGTGTTAGTGATATGACCGGGGGCAGAGGGAGGGAGGGGAAGGGGGTGCGAGATAATCGTGGGATTCAGGGGATGAAAATGGAAGGCACCCAAAGATGGGATGGGAACTTGTACAGTCTCCGTCCGATTCAGGAGTGGTAATATCCCCAGAACTGAAAACAGACACTGGATCAACAACCCGTCCCGATAACCCAGCAAAAACCTTCCGCCCAACTCACCGTAAGCTCATACCGCGCCCCCTCCTCATTCGTAATCGTTACCGCATACCGAAAGAACGTCGAGTCGCAATAGACATGGAA
>Ga0247770_1000712_pt1 | contig 30939 bp, 30 predicted proteins | sample UWRJL136409B6_FD_179943 | JGI IMG/M metagenome (GOLD analysis project Ga0247770, IMG submission 179943) | Plant litter microbial communities from Arlington Agricultural Research Station in Wisconsin, United States - UWRJ-L136-409B-6 | ecosystem: Environmental > Terrestrial > Plant litter >... | reverse complement strand
TCAAGGCCGGGAAGATGCTGTCAGTTGCCAGGGTTTGAGTGGCACCACGTTGGCTGCTCTTGACTGAAAACAAAGAAAAGTAGGTGGGAGCTTGGGTGGGTGGTGGTGTTGCTGCTTCCGAGCAACATGTTTGAAGCAGCCCCGCGAGAAGACGGGCGGGCATTTAAATCGTCGACACCCAACAATGCCATGCCTAAATTCCCGGTCTGTGGTTGACCGACCAGACAGCTCAGCAGCTTGCTGCGTCACAAGAGGAAGGCGGCACCCATCTGGGCAGCCATCTTGGCATCCGGCAACAAGCCCCACCACCAACCAATAAGTTTAAGGATGTAAGGTGAGGTACAGTTGTTCCCTGGCGTGCCTGGGGGCACCATTTAAAGTTGGTGCCACACCGTAGCCTAATCCGTAGGGTGTACCACATACCCAGGTACTTGACAACGCCCTCTTCTAACACAATCAAGGTATATGAAGCCTATCTCCTCATTATAATCAAGCCCTTTTACAATGCGAACGAGGCATGCAGTGTAATAACTAGGCTCTGCTCCTCTGGCACAGCCAAAGCTGTGTGAGGGTCTCTCTAATACATTTTTCGGACGAAGCAGAGGAGGGGTTATTTTATTTTACAGATAACGGACAGAAACATAGGTATACGCTCACATGAGCTAAAAGAGCGTGAAGCACTGCTCAGGGCATAGCGTGTGCTTGCCGTTTGCATCAGGAGGAACAGGCCGGCTTCGGGTCGTGTCCGCACGCGTCATTCAGCTGTGGGGAATCTCAAGCCCTGGAATGTGATTACATAACTTGAGAGTGGGTCCACACCAGCGACTCAGACCCCTGTTGTCGTCAAAGAGCCTGCATTGGGCGGGTTTTTATCTGGGAGCAGCGTGTTGAATTTCTCGTTTCTTTCGCGACGCGCCTGACATTGTCACTCCTCGCTCAACCGAAGAACGTCAACAACACGGCACCAAATATGGCCACAGATTGGAGCCGCCTTACGGTCGTCGACCTCCGCCAAGAGCTCAAGCGCCGAGGGCTTGCGCAGGCGGGAAAGAAAGTAGAGCTGGTGGAACGCCTGACCCTTGCCGATGACGAACCCGTGAATGACGACGAACCTGACGTCCAAACCGCCGAGGAACCCGACGATGTTGCCAAAGATTCGCCGAAGCACAAATCGCCTACCCTAGAAGCTCAAAGGGATTCTTCCAAGGAACTCGATACCGCACCACATCCGATTGAGACAAAGTCTTCAGAAAAAACCGATGCGATTACCCCATCAAAATCACCAAACAACGCTGCGGATGCAGATGTAACCCCACAACCTGTCTCCGAGCCCGTGGCATCTATCCACCAGAAAGAAGATGTCCAAAAAAAGGAAGATAAGGATGTTTCGACCGAGTCTGCCTCTGCTGTTCCCGAGGTTTCTCAGGATGCAAACAACCGAAAGCGCAGGTCGCGAAGCCCCCCTCCCGAGGACGAAAGCTCTAGGAAACGTGTCCGGCCGAGCGACGAAGTCGAGAAGAGCACAAATGGTTTCAGCGAAAATCCGGATCCCAACGCGATGCCGCTCGACATCATCCCTGGAAAAGATGTTTCCTATGCGATCATTCAGCCGAACATTTCAACAGATCAGATTGAGCATGACTCGCGCACTAGGCATGGCGCCGAAGACGAGGACCAGTACGCAAATCGCGATGTCAGCATGCTTTCGGAGGATCGCAATGAGAAGTACTTGCGACCTGCTTCCCGCGACCAAGACGCACCGCTCTCTCATGATTCTGCGCGTGACGAGGATGATTGCCAGGTCACGCCGTCTGAGCACCCGGCAACATCTGCGCTTTATATCAAGAACTTCATGCGTCCCCTGAGAGAGAACATGCTTCTAGAGCATCTATCAGACCTCGCAGTTCCCCGGAGAAGCGAACCCGACCCTGACGCCGTTGAAGAATTCTTTCTCGATCAGATCCGCACACATGCTTTTGTGCGATTCCGTAACGTCTCAGCCGCATCGCGTGTGCGCGTTGCTTTGCATGGGAAAGTATGGCCGAATGAGCGTGAGAGAAAAGAGCTCTGGGTCGATTTCATTCCTCCGGAGAAGGTCGAGGAATGGTCAAACCATGAGAAGACCGAGGGCAGCCGTGGAACACGGTGGGAGGTACGCTACGATTTTGACAGCGATGGCAATGCGACAGCTCGCCTAACCAATGCCGATGCGGAGCCTCCCCGACGGCCTTCCAGGCCACAACCGCCCCCGTCTGCTGCTCCGGTGGCATCAATTCCCACTGGCCCATCCCGACAGTTCACAGGAGTTGAGGGGGCTCCTCTTGGCCCCCGTGGTCGCGGTACTGCTGCTTACCGCCAGGACTCTTTCCCAACTTCAACGGGCGACTGGAAACAGACCCAGGCAAGACCGCCGCTACCCTACAAGCCTGTCGCATCAGATCTGGCAGAACGCCGGATCGATAATATGCGGTCTTACTACACCAAAGATCGATATCGGGATATGGGTCGCGAGGATGAGATCAATCGCTACACATTTGAGAACCAGGATGGATTCGTCGATCGTGGAAAGGAAAACTTCGTTGGGATTCGACCGCCTCATAGGGAACGTGAGATTCAGCAACGTCGTGCTCAGGAACGGGGCGGTTCTCGTGGCGGTTCATTTCCGTCGTACGGTGGTCCCCCTCGAGGTGGCGACCGATATTTTGGCAGTGGGCGCGATGTACCTAGCCGTGATGCCCCCAACCGGGACATGCCAAGCCGGGATATGTTAAACCGGGATATGCCCAACCGTGGCGACGAGCCACGATCAAGACTGAACGGCGCCCCGATGCCCACTTTCGATGCCTACAGAGGTGGTGGACGTGGCGGTGGTGGTGGCGGGAGACGGGGATGGAGGCGTTGAACGTGAATCGTCTTTAGTGGTGAAATTTGCGCGGTCACTGGCCGTACTCAATATGTCGGATTACGGGGTGCTTAAGACTCGTGGTAGCTATGCCAGGAAGATGGTGGGCCGGTGATGTTCACACTCAGTGAACGGCCGCTACATACTGAAGACCATCGGATCAGTCAAGACATCCAAGATTAAGCCCGGTGTTTGGTATCCATCCAACACACATCAGCCATGCAATCGATCAATCTTTGTCCAAAAAAAACGGCACACATGGTCCCAACAGATAAAATGGGCTTACGAGCAAAGAATAGGATCTGCGAAAGGCGATGGAAAAGATCAGAGATGGCGAGTTTTATGCCTCAAAAGAAGCAAGAATCAATAAGATTATCTTCGCTTCATATAGGCAGGCAGCCAATGTCGTGTAGGATTAGAGAAAGTTTATTGTGGAGGACGAGATACCCGGATTCGATGAGCATCAGTGGCTCACAAATGTATGGCTATTGGGATGTGCACATTGCTGAGTCCCAGAACAAATTTTCCCGGGATAGAGTTAGGTAAAGCCGGTTGGTGTTGGTAAAAAGTTGTAAGAATAATCAGTCATGTTGGTCTAGTTTCGAGTCGCGTATAAGTCTCATTTGTCTCATAGTGTTGTGTGAGATGTCTTGCAGGCCCTGGCAATCTCCTTGCAGTGTGCCAACAAGTAGCCGGATCCGCCAGGGGTTTGCCACAGACAACCAACAACTTGATTGCAAGAACGATCAATGTTGCAGCACCACAGCACACATCCTTTTTGAAAGAACCTTCTAGGTTTCTAGTTTGCATGCTGAATGGTAAATGACTTTGGAACTAGATACGACCGCTGCAAAGCAAGATACACCTACCTAACATGCTATTTCAAGTTTTATCCTCCCATGAATTGATAAGAAAACAGTTTCCCAAACCATAAAAAGAGAACAAAAAGTGAGATTTCTCCCGTTCACCCTGCCTCCAAGTAGTAACCCAAATGCTACCTTAACCCCAGAACCAACCCATGCATAAAAACGTTTAAGGTAAGCCATTTTAGGCAGCGTTAGCCAGAGGGGAAGGCTCAACGCCAACACGCTCCTTGCTGAGGATATCGAGCATCAGCTGCGTAGGCCTGTTGTCCCTGTAGATCTTTGAGGTATCCTTAAACAGCTTGACGCTATCAAGGTACTGATCAAAGAGGTACGAGCTGTCCATCGGACCTCCCTTCGCCTCGGGGTGGAACTGGGTCGAGAAAATGGGCCTGGTCTTGTGCATCATTCCTGGAAATGTGTTAGCAGCTGGAGATAGCTATTTTTTTTTTTTTTTTTGGAGAACGTACCCTCGTTGCTGCCGTCGTTGAGGTTCACGAAGTACTCCTTGAAATCACTGGGCAGAGTGCTGGCATCAACAGCATAGCCATGGTTCTGGCTGGTGATATGGCATTGTCCCGTAGTCAAATCCAGAGCGGGAATGTTGTGGGCGCGATTGCCATATTTGAGCTTAATGGTAGAGGCTCCAACAGCGAGTGCGAGAAGCTGATGTCCCAGGCAAATGCCCATGATCGGAACCGAAGATGTCTCCATCAGGCGGCCGAGGTTGTAGACCGTCTCCTGGCAATGGGTCGGGTCACCGGGGCCATTGGAGATAAAGACTCCGTCAAAGTGGTCGGCAACCTTGTGTATGGGGTAGTCGTATGGGAAGACCGTCACAGAGGCGCCGCGGCTGACAAGGCTGCGCAGGATGTTCTCCTTCACACCGCAGTCGATCAGGGCAACGTGGAAGGTAGCGCCCGGAGCAGAAACAACGAAGGGGGCCTTGGTGCTCACGCGCTTGACCAAGTTGATCTGGCCAGGATCGATGAAGCCCTCGTCCTCATCGGCATCGTACTCGCCACCGATGGAGATACGAGCCAGAGAAGAACCCTGCTCACGGAGGTATGTGACGATTTCTCGCGTGTCCACCCCAGTAATGGCGGGAACTCCTTCACGGGCGCACCATGTAGCAAGGCTCTCCACAGCCGTCCAATGGCTGTATTTCTCAGCAACATCTGCCACGACTACGCCGGCGCACTGGATGTGGGGCGATTCAAAGTACTTCAACAGATTAAACTCGTCGCGCTGGTTCGACGGAACGCCGTAGTTTCCAATGAGGGGTTGGGTAAAGACGAGGATCTGGCCGCGATACGAAGGGTCGGTCATGGACTCGGGGTACCCAACAAGCGATGTGGTGAAGACGGCTTCTCCAGAGATGTTGGAGTTCGCGCCGAAGGCCTTGCCGTGGAAGACAGGACCATCCTACAGACAGGTTAGCGTTTCATTCGTGTGCCGAGGGTGGTAACATCGCCGTACTCTGATGGTCAAGGTAGCCTCCGTGTTAGGGGCGACAGGCGTGGCCCGAGAGACACGGGAAGGCGTGGCAGGCATGGATCGGCCTCTGCTGCCGTCTACAGCCGGCTTGCTCAAGAAGCGAACCTGGCTGGGGAGGCGGGAGGCGAGCCCTGAGGCGGAAGGGCCCGAGGCCGTGGGAAGACGGGTTGCCAGACGGGAGAACATCTTGACTTCGAGGATGAAAGAGTGAGAATGGTTCAGGCTCTAGTGCAATGCAGGATATCTTATGCGGATCTTGCTTTCCACAGATGGTCTAACAAAATCTAGTCAGTAACGAAGCGGTGAGTCAAGCGGGACCCCGGGAGGGTGCGGACCTGAGAGATAATCCTAGCATGGAAACATGTTAGTTGGGTTCAATTGACTGAAATCTGAGACGAGACGTCTAGGAAAAGCGTTGAAAGGAGAGTTTGATGGATTTGAGCGACGTGGTAGGCCCTGGCAGCGATCCCGAGGGCGAAGGGGTCGTGAGAGATTCACCGATCCTGGATGGCGGGGTACGGCACCGCAAGGGGTCAAGCGGCTAGACATACCTGCGAAGTGAAGACTGACGGGCGCCCGTTCATAAGTGAGGTTTGGGGGGGACAATTCGGAGAGGTAATAGGGCGGACTCGAGTCCTGGGGTCGGAGAATGGACGATGTTTTTCACAACGGCTCTTGTTGGGGCTGGATGGTGTTGATTGACGAGATCAAGAGCAAGATTGTGGGAGGCGGCCGAGAAAAATGAACTTTGTCATTGGGCCCCGAAAGAATTTTACACAAAGTGCATTAGCGAGGCGCTCATTGGTTGTTGAGCCGGCACCTCACCGGTCGCAGGCCGATTTCCGGGAGGGGCGGTACCAGGGATCAGGGCGACCTTATCTTTCAGCGACAGAGCCCCTCTTTATTCGTCTCAACAACCTGGCAGCTGCCGAGAGGTTATGCAATGGGAGTAGCCGTCTGTTCATTTAAACATACATGAGATGCCCAAGCCCTGGATGATTCTCAGACGAGGTTTGTCTTCAACACTGACTTCTACTCATAACATGGAAACTGACCAGGTCAATGGCCAGCCCTATCTATCAAGTGAGAAGCTCTTGGTCTGTACCGCCCCAAGCGCGGGGGTCCATCAGCTAGACAGGTGGCCAATCCCACCCCCGCCTGTTGGGCCAAAGCAGATCCACAACCGGAATACCGATGCGGAGGGAAGAAACCGCTTGCCGGTTGCGGGAACATGCGTCAGAGCAAATGTGGCCGCCAATTTCTCTATTCCCAAGCCAATGATGCTACTAAAACCCCACAGCACTATACAGCAGCAATACAAGAAACCAGCTGGAGCTCTAGATGGCTCCGAGTTCCTTTAGCTTAGAGATCAGGCCGTCAACATCCGCGACCTTGCCTCCGCCCTGCCTCGGTGGTGGCTCTGTGATAGAAAATTAGTCGTCAACCCCGTACATAGCGCTGCGAACCAGGACACAGTTCCGCGACGCAAGCAAATGAGAAACGTACCAGTGACCTTGAGGACCTTCAACCGCTTCTCTCCCGTAATGCCGAAGTCGGCCAACGTCTTCTTCTCCAGTGGCTTCTTCTTCGCCTTCATAATGTTGGGCAGGCTGGCATACCGCGGCTCGTTGAGTCGCAGGTCGGTCGTGATAATCATGGGCAGCTTCGCGCGCACCGTCTCAACGCCGCCATCCACCTCCCGCGTGACGCAGACGAGGTCGCCCTCGCCGAACTCAACCTTACTCGCCTGTGTCGCCTGCGGCCACCCCAGGAGACCAGCCAGCATCTGGCCTGTCTGGTTGGCGTCGTCGTCGATGCTCTGCTTGCCAAGGATGACCAGGTTGCTCTTCTGCTGCTCTGCCGTAGCCTTAAGAAGCTTAGCGACAGTCAGGGGCTCGAGATCGTCGTCGGGCTTGGTCTCAACATGAATGGCGCGGTCGGCGCCCATGGCCATGGCGGTACGCAAAATGTCCTGGGCCTTGGCCGGGCCGGCGCTGATGACGCAGATGTCCTCGACGCCGCCGGGGGCAGACTTCTTCTCGCGGATGCGCACGCTCTCCTCGACCGACAACTCGTCGAAGGGGTTCATGCTGTGCTTGACGCCGGCCGTCTCGACACCCGTCTGCGCCTTGTTGACCCGCGGCTTGACCTGCGCGACACATTCGTCAGTATTCTGCTGCTGGCTCCAACGTCGGCCCCTCCCCCCTCAATTGAGGGGCGCCTTCTTTCGCTGCGCACGTACTGCATAGTCAATCACCCGCTTGACGGGGACCAATATCCGAAGGGCTGACATGGCGTTCTGTTGCGACTCAATGGCGGGTCGTCATGGGGGAAAAGGAGGCTTTCGAGACGATGACGAGCCGTCTTCGCTATCCCGGCTAGTGCCGGCACCAACCTCGGCCAAGCGACGATGGCTTGTGCGATCAATCCTGCGAACCCCTAACCCTGAGAATTTCCGTTCCTGGTCCCAAATGCAACGACATCAAGTTGAACCACAATAGTATATGTGTTCGACTGCTGTCCGAACGGAAAAGACATCGTATAACATGCTGAACAGATCTATGTATTTGTGAAAGAGCTGAATCCTGGACCTGAATCCTGGACCTGAGCCCTCGCCCGAGATGCCTGCCCCGTAGCCCACCCCAGAGGAAACCACCAAAAGCACTCATCAACCGCTGTAACTAATTCCCATATATTCTCGTCCCCATCACCAGTCATCCCACTCGTCCTTCTTTCCCGCGGCGGGCTGGTTTGGCCTACTACTGCTACCCTTACCCATAGCCGATGTGCCGATAGAGCTGTCCTTTTGCTCCGCCACGCTAGAGAAGTCGTCCCAGAAGGAACGCTTGCTCTCGTCAAACGGCACCTGGCTGTAACCGCCTGCAGAGGGGCCCTCGACGAAGCGGCTGATACCTTGACTGGCTGACTTCGCGCCAGTCTGCGCTGTCTTCGCAACCTGACCCGCCGCAACGCGTGCCTGTGCTGCCAAATCCGACTCAGCGAGCTGCACGTAGAGCATGTCAGAATCACCATCATTCCCACAAGTCAAAAAGGGGACCGTACCTGCTTAGCCGTCGGTTGGATGTAGTCGTTGTTGACCGTCTTAGCTGTCTTGGCGACTGTAGTCGTAAACCAACCGAACCCCTTGGTCAACGCCGCAATGGGGTCCTTCTGCAAGTCATCAAGTCCTGGAAGCGCGGCTTCATTGCCGCCTTGCGTCTGTGGCGCCGGTGTGCTCCCAAAGCCAGCGTACTTCCCGCCCTGGCTCGGCGGCAGGTCGGCCGATCGGTTCGCGTTGTCGGCACCAAGTCTCGCAAAGTACCTATCATCGACCTTGACCTTGCCCGGCGCAGGGCTTCCCGATCTGCTGCTCGAGTCGCCCACAAGCGGTGTGTTTGCGGCCCGGGGCCCGCTCCTCGTCGGTGCGGCCGCCGCTGCCGACGGTGCTGGACTGACCGATACGGGCCTCTTCTCCCCAGGGGCGTACTCCCTCCCCTCAACCTTAGCGCTCAGCCTCTCCTTCCACTCCTCGCCCACCTCCCCGCCATAGCGCTCGGCAATAGTCGCATCGTCCCAGCTCACGCCGAGCATCTTCGTATCGGCATGCCCCTCAAAGAAGGCGCGCCAGTTCTCGTTTCCACCAAGGCGCATGCGCTCAATCTCCGCAGCCTTAAACGCGTCCATCGAAATCGACCGCACAAAGGAGATATGCACGCCCAGGCCGCGATGGACGCCCGCGCAGGACAGACAGATAAAGACTCCAAACTTCGGTGACGCCCATTGCGGATTCGGGGCGCCGCAGTCGCAGCAGATATTGTTATTTGCCTCCTTCTGGATCGCAGCGAGCTACAGACAGCAAAAGACCCAGTCAGCACCAGAACGCAGAGCCCGAAACTGACATGTCGCAATGCGCCATGGAACAGAACGAAGACCCGGGAGTGCCTACCTTGGACCTGGTTTCGGGGTCCACCTCCCACATGGCTTTGGAAGCCATTGCGGGAAACGAGGCGATGTCGAAAGCTACGTGGCACGGGTTCGGCGAGCTCAGGGATTGATGTTGAATTCGAGGTTGGAGGTTGGACCGTGGAAATTTGGGCGCCAAAACAGCCACAGCTGGGGAGGGGTACAATAACTACCAATCGAACTGAAAATGTGTCTTTTCCCTCGTGTGATCAATTGACACTCTATATCTTGCCGTGACTGCTGCCCAGAGTTGATCAAACCACGCGTATTGTGCCGAGTACAACAATGAGTTCTAGATCTGAGAATTGGATTTATCTTCAAGTCAATGTGATGGGTTCGAGGTTGCGGTCTCCGGCTCTGGTCTTCTCGCAAAGCGGAGCCAAGCGCGAAGGGGAACAACCTTGATGAACAAGAGCTGCAAGGAACCCACCACACCCTTGGCATCCCCTGAAACTGCCAGAATTGCGTATTTACATAGCACCATTCATTTAACGGAAACGCACAATCATAGCGTACATCTTTCAAACGTGGAACCAGTTTTTTCTAAGGGCATGACTCTCTTTGCATTTGTGTATTTGCATAGATAACTTTTCCTGTTCCCCGAACCCCATCTCCGGCGACGAATTATTGTACACCTCGAAGCAAGCGAAAAGAGGCAAAGGTGGTTATCAACTACACAAGATGAAGGGAAAAAGGTCGTGTGGAAATTAGGGGATATTTTGGTTGTAAAGCCGCAAGATAATGGCTCCTGAAGTCTACCCGCAATGAGCCCTCTTTTGTGAAAAGCCCGTGCAAATCCAGGACGCCATGTTCCCGCCGCTCAATCTCGCGCTCGTAGCCCACGTCTACCGTAAGGAAAATTCGTTCCAGTCCATACCAAATCGTCAGGGAAAATGCACACGCCCAAGAGTAATACATACGAACAGGTGTGTTTGTCGAATAGAACTAGCGTTCGCGCTCGTTTCTCCAGACGATAGCACCGCTTGTAAAAATAAGAGGCTTTTAAGCAGCAACGGTCTCGGCCTGCTGCTCCTCTGCGTGGGTAGCCTCGCCCTCGGGGGCATTAGCCTCCTCGTCGGTCTTGTCGGGGCTGTCAATGGCGACCTTGACAGCAATCTCCCGACCCTCAATCTCCTTTCCGTTCATCTCGGCAACAGCCTTGAGCTGCTGCTCCTCGGATGCCAGAGTGACGAAGCCGAAGCCACGTCCCTTGCGGGGCTCGCCACGAGCCTGGAGCTTCTTGATCATGAAGCGGGGGATGGGGCGGAGAGCAATCTTAGCGGATGAAGGCTCGTAGGCGACGAAGAGTTCCTTAAGCTGTTTGATAGTTAGCAGCTGGAGTGCGGGAGCGCAATTGATTGTTCACGAACCTTCTCCTCGGTCAGATCATACGGCAGGTTCGCAACCATGACCTTGGTCTTGGAAGGGATGCCGTCGGCGGGCGGGCCACGCTCGCGACGCTCGCGGGGAGGACGGGCCTGTGCCTTGTCGGTCTTCTCGCCCTTGACGCTCTTGCTTTTGTCAGTGTTGGCCTCGTTGGTGATGTCCTTCAGAGCCTCAACCTCGCCAGTTGCGGGAGCATCCACGGCTCCATCTGCGTTCTCGGAAGCGCCCTCGGCCTTCTCATCCTAGATCTGGTATTAGGGCATGCAAGATCAATTCATCAGGTAGATGCAAACTTACACCGCTGCCACGGCCGCCACGAGCACGACCGGCACGGCCGCGGCCAGCACGGCCACGACCACGGGTAGACTGACGGCGACGAGTGCCCTCAGCACCCTCACCATTGGCACCCTCGACCTTCTCGGTCGTCTCAGGCTTACGAGCAAGCTGGACAGAGACCTTACGCTCCAAAACTTCCTTGCCGGAGAGCTCAGCAATAGCACGCTCAGCCTCGCTGGGAGTTGAAAGGTCGACGAAGGCATAGCCGACAGGGCGGTCGGTGCGAGGGTTCTTGGGGATGGAGACAGACTCCCTGTAGGGAAACGTCAGCAGTGGTAACAGTCAATACCCACACAAGAAATATAATAGGGTCGAAAAGGTCCACCTCAAATGCTAAACAACGAAGGCACGTTGACGAAACGTATGAATGATTGCAGGGCTTACTCCGACACCATTACAATAAATGCAAGTACCACGCGGAGATCACGGCCCACAGATCACGACCACATCGCCTTGCGGCATGGAGGCGGAGTACACCAGGCAGACGGGAGAGCGCAGGCGGGACGTGCGGGGACATGAGTACTTACACAAGGTAGCCCTTGAAGAAGTCTTTCAACTCCCCCTCTGTTGTCGCATAGGCAAGGTTGCCGATGTAAAGGCGGCGACCTTCAGCAGCGCTGGCAAGGACCGCATCGTTGGCGGCAGACTTGTCGTCAGCGGTCTTGTCAGTCAGAGAGGTGTTGGCCAGAGCGTTGGTAACGTCATTGACGGCGGTGGCCGCAGCGTCGGTAACCTTCTCCACGATGGTAGACATGGTTGATGATGATGTCGGTGGGTTGACTGGAGATAAAGAGTTGAGAATTGAGGCTTGACGTGAGGATTGTTGACTCGTTGAGGAACGTCGACGGGAGGGACGCTTTCGTGTTTGAGAACGAGTTGATTGAACTCTGGGTCTGAGGGGGAGTTAGAAGGGTAGCTTCGTGCCCTAGATGTCTTGGAGGGGGTGGTAGTCGAAAGTTGGAGCGAGGCTTGTGAGATCTTTGATGCTTGACGAAGAAGAGGGAAGAGGGAAGATGTGAGTCGGCGCGCTCAAAAATCAAATATTTTTTGCTGGCGTTCGGGGAATTAAGCGAGAGGAAGGCGTGGCGGCGGATAGGGTACGTACCTTTTTGCCTTGGCAGGGATCTCTGTGGTGCAGGGGAGCAGGGGAGGTGCAGGCGAGTGGGTGAGGGCAGGGGGGCGTGTGCTAGGAAGGCTTGCTCTTTGCCTGGGAAATGTCTGGGGCGAACTGCTTCTTCGCCACGAGCGGAGCCTTTTGACTTACCTCGCGAACAAACCTGAGGTGACCGACGGAGGTGCCTCAAGAGCCTGACTGGGCAGCAGTCTGGTTTGTGGTTGTCTAGACGCTCCTGCTTAATATGGTCGGTTTCCTCTCCGAAATCGATCCTGCCCCGCAAGGTTTTTGCTTCCTGGATAAGCTCGCCAGTTGCCGCGACGCTTGGAGGGGCGCTGCGCTTGTCTGGCCCAACAAGAAACTTCGGCGGTTCTTATACCGAGGATAGGATCCCAAATATAGATCAAAGATAGCGGGTGTCTTGGTAAAGCTAAGTGGGAGGGCTGAAGTAGCTGGCTTGCAGGTCTTCTCCAGAAGATGCAGATGGCGAAAGAGTTGGAGGAAGAAAGACGCAGCGGCTCACATTTATCATGGGATTTGATGTGGAAGTGAAGGTCCAAAAACCACAGTGAATCGCGCCTTTTCAGACTGTGTGAATTTTGGCGAGGCAGGGTATCGGGTGACTAGAAATGGATCGCAATGGTGAATATCCCAAAATGATATCGAAGGTTTGCATGGCGGCGGGGCAGAAAGGGAAAGAAAAGGCTGCCGGCTCATCACACAATATAAATGGTGACATAAATCAGAAAGGGTTCGGTGGGATGAATTAAACGAAATCCAGTGAGACTGGACGATTTTTGAGATGAAATTCGACGAAAGATGTGATAGAACTCAACGAAAAACATCGAGATACGAAGCTGGGCATAAGTGGCCAGAGAGGTGCCTGGCCCGATTCCATTCACAGCAGGCGGCAACTCACCGCCTCCGATGGACCGACCGGATAGCATTAGAGATTAATTTACAACTCAGTGTCCATATTGGAGTATACAACCCCAACGTGATCTAGCATGACAAGGTAGATATGACGGGAGCCAAACATCTAAACTCCCTCGTTGTCATTGTTCTGCTCCACAACACATCTCACAATACACCTTCGGACAATATCGATTAGCTAGCTCACACAGCTATTTGCCCTTAGCATGTTGACCCTGCCGTATGTGACACAGCAGGCCAAATAGCTCATCCCAGGGCAAGCCCAAGAACAGCGTTTGGAAACAGCCCCCCAGTTTTGATACATCCTCACAAGGGCTTGGCAAAGCACACGGTTGAGCGCTGCGTCCCCTTTGATAGACCAATAAATTATCTGGCATCGGCCGTCGCCCCGAGCTGCGACAGGTTTCTATCTACCTTACCCACAGCCTGCAGGAGGTTGTGCTTCATGTCTTTGAGATTCAAGCACATTGGAGGGAGGGATCCTGAAGGGCGAATCTCAACAGTGCACCTACCACCTTATTAGAGCTCCCATTTTCTGGGGAAAGAGGTTCCAGCTCGGCCCACAACTACCAAGGGGAACGGAGATGCATGGTGTTGCCCGCTGGGGGGGCAAGAACCACACTGGTGTGATGGAGCAAGAGCTGGATCCGACACTCACCTATCCCAGTTGGGGGCAAAGAAAAGGAAAGAAACGGCAGCGAATCAGCCGCAACAGCCTCATGGATGCGGCTGAAGCCCATCTGCCTGGGTTATTACCGTGCATATGTCAACGATGCGCCCCAACCGGCACCTGTTGCGGCGGCTTGCCAGAAGAATGCGCACCATCAGTGAGATGTGTGGGTGAATGCATCCAACCTGGCCCAGCACGGCAGGCAGCAGGGCGGCTGCATGAAGGTTGTTTTGGCTCGCCGGATGACAGGTTGAAGTGGAGTGAGCTTGACTACGGGGCGGCCAGTGACCGCGGCTTTCGAGATGCTTCCATTCTGCAGCGCCCCGTGCACTGTTGAGATGACGATTCGGCAGGCGCTGGGGTCTCACTCCGTACACACCACCCCGCCCAATCCGAGACATCCCACACCTGAATCGGAACATCTGGTCGCGTGTCCCCTCTGCTGCCTGCAGGCGTGTCGGCCAGGGAAATACCTAAGATCATCAGTCTCCCAGCGGACTGGACGACGACTTGAGCTGAGCGAGCGCAGCTGGACTGCAAGATTAATGCAGGTAATGCATATGGACGGCTCGGATTTTCAGCCAGAAAATTTTAGTACAGGATCGTATTCAGGGGAAAAGGGGGAATCTTGGCCCCAAATTGACGGGACCCGAATTTCCCATCAAATCTCTAAAAATCATGCACGAAGGGAAAGTCGAGAAACAAAAAAGACTGGTTCGCCTGGGGCTCCTATTGTACACCTGTCTCCAAAAATATAGACGCCGAGTTCCCAAACCCATCGATCACAGGTGAATGGTAAATGCAGGAGGCCGTCGAATTGCATGTGAAAGGGTGGGGCAGCCCAAACTCGCACTCACCTGGTGCCTATCCAGTTGACTTCCAGTTGTTTTTGGGCAATAAACGGTGCGTCAAGCCGGCATGGTGATTTCCTAGCCGTACAGATCCCAGCGTTAAAGCCGCCGGAGAGCCGACGGCCAAAGTCCCGTTCCCCGTTCCGGTCCTGCAACCTTGGGGGCCGATCTCGGGCCCGATTTTTTAGCCACTAGGAAGCCGTTCAAACCCGGGCCGCCCTCACTTGTCCAGACAACCTAGCAGCCGTCCGAGACCAGTAGAGGAATCGAATTCCAAACAAATCGCAAACTTCGATCTAGAGGCGCATATTTGTACTCTTATATTACGCCCGCGCGACAGATCGCGAATGACCTCCCAGCCGGAACACCACAAATCAATTCATCGCTTTGTGTGCGTGAGCAAAGAAGGTGTTTGCGCAAGTTGCAAGCGGCTCCCGCTTGTATTGACTTGTGTGTAAATTATCCCGTTTTCTTTACGTTGAAGAGGGAATCCCACATGCGGCTTGCTTGCGACCGACGCTCCGTAAGAAATTGAGAGACGCTGGCCAAAATGGCCGGACCAGGTGAGATGGCCCCGTCCGCCGCGGTTCCGGGCCGGAGCATGATCATACTATATGGCTCCGAGACAGGGAATGGCGAGGAGATAGCCGGAGAGTTGGGAAAGATGGCCCAACGGTTACATTTTCGGACTGTGGTGGACGAGATGGACAGCTTCAAGCTTGTGAGTTGTGCTTTACGACGTTCTCGATTGTTCATGGACCTAGCTGACAGGTAATTGAGGCCGATATTCTACGCTTTTCACTGGCCATTTTCGTTACGTCCACCACTGGCCAAGGAGACATGCCCAAGAACACGACGAAGTTCTGGCGCAACTTAAGGCGTGAGAAGCTCAGTCATACTAAGTGTTTGGCGACTTTAAATTTTGCTATTTTTGGGCTGGGAGACAGTTCATACCCAAAGTGCGATCACCCCGTGTGGTTCACGGAACCTTCCGCCTGACACTATACACCAGTGCTGAACCATACATGACAGATACAACTGGGCCGCACGGAAGCTCCGAGTGAGACTACTCCAACTGGGCGCCTCCGAGTTCTTCAGATCAGGAGAGGGAGACGAGCGACACGACAACGGGTAAACGCTCCTTGTATGAGGGAGTTGTGTCCGCGAAGCTAACACCGAGTCACACCACAGTATTGACAGTGTCTACTTGCCATGGTATCAAGACTTGAAGGCATCTCTTCTGGCCAACTATCCGCTCCCTAACTCTGTTACCCCTATTCCAGACGATGTCCAGCTCCCGCCCAAATATATTCTCCGATTACATCCTCACACAGACCAAAGCACAGCAGCTCCGGCCGCAAAGTCGCCTACGCCGGATGGCCACGGAGGCCAAGCAGAAGAGAAAATACACAGCCTCCCCTCCGCTGACTTGCTCCCGATTCCCGGCACATACCGCTCTGTGTTATCGTCAAATGACCGTATGACGCCCGCCGACCATTGGCAGGATGTTCGTCGTCTTTTTCTCGACGTACAGTGTCATAGAGAGACATTCCCTGTCTTTGCCGCCGGCGCAACGGCCATCATCCACCCCAAGAACTATCCCGAAGATGTCCAGGCACTCATTGACCTGATGGGCTGGCAGTCAGTTGCCGACATACCCTTGGATTTCAACAACGAGGAACACCCCGAGCTTGCCTCCACCGGTGCTCCAGGGGCTCTTCCGAGCAAGCTTCACGCCAAACCAGGCTCAACTCTCCGAGACCTACTGACCCAGACCCTGGATATCACATCCGTACCAAAGCGCAGCTTAATCCGGCAGTTAGAGTTCTTTACCCGAGAAGAAATGGAAATCGAGCGCCTGCGAGAGCTCACAGCACCCGGCAACGAGCAAGACTTCTACGACTACACCTCCCGTCCCCGCCGTACCATCATCGAGCTCCTCCGGGACTTCTCCGGCCTCAAGATCCCCTACCAATGGGCGCTCGAGCTCTTCCCCCTCATCCGCGGCCGGGAATTCAGCATCTGCAACGGCGGCGCATCCCTCCTTGGAACGCCCGGCTACACCCTACGCATCGAAATCCTCGTCGCCCTCGTTGAATATCGCACCATCATCCGCAAGCCCCGCCAGGGCCTCTGCTCGCGCTACATCCGGCACCTCCCCGTCGGAACCCCCCTCACCATCGGCTTCAAGCACCCGCCCAGCCACATCCTCGACCCCAGCCACGGCCAGCACGAACGCCCGCTCATCGCCGTCGCAACCGGCACTGGGATCGCCCCAATCCGCGCGCTGATTCAAGACCGCCGTGTTTTCTCTTCCCCTCCACCAGGGAAGACTCTCCTATTCTTTGGCTGCCGCAGCCAAGCAGCAGATTACTTCTACCGCGACGAGTGGGAGAACCTTCTCCCGAATGGCGTGCAGGTTATACCCGCCTTCTCGCGCGACCCCGTCGCCACAAGCGACGTCCCGGTTCTTCACCCACACGAGGACGGGCTGCCCACAGCGCCGCGGGCAGAAGACGAAAGTGTCGCTAGCGTTGGCACCGCCGAGGGGGTAATTCCCTCGTTTGATTACGACGCGGGCAAGAACTACGTGCAGCACCACATCAGGAAGTACGCCGCGCAAGTCGGTGAGCTGATGCGGCAGCGGCCGATTGTGTGCGTGTGCGGCAACGCGGGGCGGATGCCGATATCAGTGCGAAATGCGCTTTTGGACGCGCTGGTCGCCTCGCGGGTAGCGGAGACGGTCGAGGCGTCCGAAGCGTGGTTACAGGATGGCAATAATGTGACGTACTGGCAGGAAACGTGGTAGGGTGGTGGGAGATTGACCAGGACGGTTAAAAACAACAAGCGAGGTCGGTAGATCTTAGAGATCAGCATATATCCAATACATCTCAAGCGCAAGGTATGATCCAACTTGAAACAAGCAAACCCGGTATTTTGTTTCCAACTAAACTAGATACAAAACTATGGTGGTATCTCTGGGGTATAATGACAGATAGGCAATAACAAGCGTACAACTCTCGCCCCTTTTTGGCGACTCAATATCTACTGTGTGGTGGTAAACCCGGCAACGGCTTCATAATCAGTAGTTCGTCATGATCGTCGTCCGACTCCTGTCTGCCTCTCCCTGACGGCCACTCGGATTCTTCTCTCTTAGCTTTCGCAAAGTCCTGCATCCTGACGGCTCCCATCCCTCCAGCTCCGGCGGCGGCTTCTACGTCCCCTGGATTGTTACCGATTATGCCACCCGGGCGAATGGACGCCGCGGCCGAGGGTTTTCGTTTCCTTTGCCGACGCGCCTCCAACTTGTCGCGTGTGCGCTTGGTCAGGAAGACTTTCGCCATTCTGTCGCGGAAGGTTCTGGTGGTGCCGAACACAAGGAAGATAAGAGGGGCGCCAGTCACACCAGGAACGAAGAGAGTAAAGTCGCCGATGGCTCGACTGGCGCTAAGGTCCGCGACAGGCGGGATGTTTGCTGCAGTGTTGGTGTGGGCGGCGCGGAGCTGGAAGTTGATGACAACCAGCTCGAAGAGGCCGAGGGCTACGAAGCCAATGGTGAAGCGTAGGAGCAGCCACTTGTCGTAAATGCTTTTTTTCGGCTGTTGCCCGTTCTGGAGTCTCGCGGAACTGCCATCGCCTGTCCCCCCTGATGTCTGGCCGTAGGGGACCCTCCACGTCACAAGAGCGATTCTGGCATGGATATATTTTCCAAGAATTGCCAGGAGCACAACGGCTCCGAGACCGAAGCATGCGAGCACTGCGAATTGTGAGTAAATTGAGCCAAGGGCTCATATAAGTTCTTGCTTACTGATCATAGAGGCCAACGCCATGTACCCGGCGCTGCTGTTCCCGAAGATGGGTTGCCGGAGAATAATCTGCTGGACTGCGGGGAGGAGGATTGCTATTCCTTTCGCAACAAGACTTCCGTGGTAGCGATGTGCTCTTGCGCTTCGGATTTGGAAGATGGACCAGGCGAGCTCAGTAGCCCAGAACAAGATGAGCATAGACTCGACATTGTATGTGTAGTACTGGATATAGAATACAGCTAAGTCGAGCCCTGTCGAGGCGCCCGTTATGTTGAGCTCTGGGTTGCCGACGTTTGCCTTGACGTTCTCCCATTGATCCGTTTTGATGTCGTTCCAGCTGGCGATTGTGTGGATTTGCTGGATGATTGACGCCGACACGCTTAGTGTCAAGACATAGGCCAAGAGAGCGACATCTGGTTGTGGTCAGCGAAGTATGTGCTGCCTGCGAAAGGCTTGGTACTTACAGCTTGTTCGTTCATTCTGCACCCAGACGAGCCAGATTAAGATTCCGGCGGTCCCCAAACAGAGGAAGCTGAAGGTCAGAATAACACCAGCCGTGGCAGCGGCTTCCGCTGGCAATTGGATCTCCATCGTGGGACCTCCTGGGCAAACCGAGGACGGAGATGAAGCTCCGAGGGCAGCAACGGCGGCGGAGGGATGGGTATAAAGCTCGAGTGCCAAGCTAGCAAAGCACCTCCACCCAAAAGCAGCCCCTGATATCTCGGGATTGACAGGAACGTGGCAGGCAGCCCACCGGGAGAGGGAGGGCCCTTGTTATGACCGATCTGGCCTGGGATGGCAGTCCCGTGGATGGGGTGATGAGGGGTTCACATTGTGAGTGAGGGAAACAATGCCCACTCTCCCCACAAGCGACGAGGGAGGTTTGTGCTTAAGCGACCCCAAAAGGGGCATAGCAATCATGATGCATCGCGACACTTCCACCTGTCTAGCCTGTCTAGCCTGTCTAGCGATCCTACACGCACGTGGAGGACGCCGCTCTAGCCCAAGAGGAACGTCTGAGCGCAAGTGGTTCGGAAGCTCGGCTGTCGTTGGGGGAAGGCTGACCACGCTTGGAGACCGAGGAGAGGTGGCGGGCAGCAGCTCCTGAGACGTGAACGGCCTACTGGCAGCCGCATTCGGAAGGCCGCGAGAGTTGGCTGGTGGAGAAGGGGTATAACCGTCGGGCAATAATGTAACTCCTGCACGACTCTAGGCCTGGCGTGGGATAGCCTCGGCCCTCCCCCCCACTGCCTCGACCGCTCGTCGACTTCTGAAGGTATGGGTCGAGCGTTGCACTCGCTAGCCCGGTTTTCAGGCGGAGAGTGCATTTCGATATGCCGTGCTGCGGGTAGAGTAGCTCGAGTTGGTAGCCGGCTGCTGCAGGCCATCATCTCGTCCACGGTCTTTGGGGGGCCAGCTGCAGGTGCCCTTCCAGGTTCATGCAGCTGCCGAGGCGAGGTTGCGAGCTGCTTTCCGCACCGTCCTGAGGAACATTCTGAGCCAAGCCACCACGCCGATGGTGGCTGGGGTCGGGTGGGGGTTATCTCTGCTTTGACATTAGGCCGTCGGTCCAGGGCCGCTGTTAGCCTTCGTCTGCTGTCCACGCAAGCGGTTGACAAAATAAACTGCACTGCGTATCTGACAGTACTTTTAAAAAGGCAGCAGCTTGCTGGGATACTAGGTACCTCAAGGTACCGTCAGACCACCACTAGGTCTCCTGACGATACTTAATTAACAGATTGCAGCATTTTACTATGATCTTACCACAAGTTTTCTGAGCAATGCTGGTAAGAAATTTGGAAATTCTGTTAGTCCTGTATGTCTGCACGGACCAGAGATCATTTTGCGGTGCCGTTTATTTTGTCAACCGCTTGCCACGCAAGCGGTGGACAAAAAAAAGCGGACTCAATACCTCAAACTACCTCGCTACAAGGCTAATTTTCTATGGAATCTAGGTACCTTCCCGGTACCGCACTGTTAGTATCCAGTCATCTGACCATCGCCGACTAACACTGTTTTTATTCACGCTACCATAGAATCAACTGTCTTGTTGAGTGGAAGGGTTGTAATATTGCTAAGGGCTGTTAGCGCAAGCCACATCACACCATTTCCACTACCATTGGAGTCCGGTTTTTTTTGTCAACCGCTTGCCACGGTCCAGGATGGCATTGACGAAATCTCTCGGGACGAGAGAGCCGACTGCTTTGGTCGGCGCCAGCCCAGCACGTGGTGAACGGCTCCACGAGCTGCTCCCGGGTCTTCTTCGGTGGAGCGCACTATCTCGGGCATCGATCGACGCGATGTGGATAGGCAGCTCATTTGCGCTCCTTTATCCGTTGAGCGGAGGGGATTGGACCGCTTAAGTGGATTCCATTGAGGGCTAACCAGGGAAGCTACAAGTGAGGTGTCGCTTTGAAGAGCATTGTGGCCAGGGACAGCCTTTGGTTCTCAGGGGTTTAAATGTTACCTACGCAGCTAATCCGTAGCACAAACAGATAAGTCCATATGGCCCGTGCCTTCCCCCGCAGAACAAGCTCCTTACACTAGGTAACTACACTAGACAACAGTCTAGGCTGCAAGGAGAGCAATCACGACGCGTTCTACAAACCGCGTTTCGAGCCTTGCCTCTTCTACCTACCTTATCAATTATCCCACCTACCTACTAAGATTACCCACTACCCACCAACGATTGGGATTCATGCGGTACCACTCCCAGAATAACGTCGCAATTTCGTCCACCTTTCGTTCCCACAAGACCCAATACCGCGATGGACGAGGAGGTGGCGCCTGTTGCGCCAGCAGGTTACAATGATACCCACCGTGCCTTCCTCCAGGCATTCATGGCTCGAGGTACTCTCACGTTTCCGGAGGCCCAGAAGATCTTGGCTCAGATTCAGTCTGCGTATGAACGAGCAGAGGAGCCTATCGACCCGCAGTCGGTAACCATGGAGGACTTTCAAAATTTCATCCGCATGGCGCGAGAGGCGATCGAGCATGTGGATTTTGACATCCGAATGACCCGGCACCAAGTGCGAGGCGGTGAGCGAGTCTGGGTGTTTATGAACGCCCACAGTGATGCGCCTACCCAAATGGCAACCACCCGCACCCCGGAGGAAGTTGCATTCATCAAGCGGCTGCTAGACGCCATGTTCAGCGAGTACAACACGCCCCGCATGGAGGTCATGGCTGTCGACGAGGGACAGGCTCTCAAAGTGTCACGGCCGTCACGATCTCGTGAGAGCGGCGCAAACGGACTAGCGAACGGCAATGGCGAGGGTGCAGCAGCGACTGACAAGGGGCTCAAGCACTCAGAAGTCTTGGCACTGCTGTCGAGCCTCGTGGCTGAAGGGTGGCTAGAGAAGAGCCGGCATGGCTTTTACAGTCTAAGCCCGCGCGCTTTGGTCGAGCTCTGGTCATGGCTGGTAGAAACGTACAACGAGACCGAGGACGAATGGCAGAACATCAAATTCTGCGAGGCGTGCAAGGAAATTGTTACGTATGGTCAAAGGTGCACCGAGCGAGACTGCACCATGCGATTACACGACATTTGTCAAGACGGGTACTGGCGCACCCAGAGAGAGAAGAAATGCCCGAAGTGCGAGACGCCATGGGACGCGAATCACTTTGTGGGGGAACGGGCTGTCACGTCGAGGTCTGCGTTCCAAAGAGGGAGGGGAAGGCAGAGCGGTGGCAGGAGAAGGGAAGTCGAGGAAGCTGAGGAGGATGGGATGGGGGAAGAGTGATTTGAAGCTGAGCAAACACTACATGATCTGATTGGATGAAGGGCGGAAGAAGCGAAGATACCCATGGGTTTTGTACTGGGCTGCAGATGTACCAGATGTCGGTACATCTGGGAGAGATGCACCAGTAGGAGCGGCAGGAGATAAGCTCACACGGCTCAGTTAGTGAAACAGCGCGAACGGCTGGCCTAGAGTTTCATCATCGATCTCTGGCAATGACATCACATGGTTGCGCACACTGTGGCGGTGCGGGGCACGAGCTTTGGGCGACCTCAAGACCCTTCCGTTTCCATTGCCGCGAAATGAATTGGCTCGCCGATTTGTTGCACTGAGACATTGGCCAAACCAAATGAGTAACCCGCGTGACGATGCGCCTAGACCATAAATCCAGCCTCACGAACATCCGCGTGGTCTAGCCCACTTCCAACTTGCATCGCTTGTCCATTTGATCCACCGTCCACGCTAGGAAGCAAAACAGCGCGCTCCCATCGCAAACATGCTCGAGTACTTCGCCTACAAAAAGTACAAGAAGAATAAGGGTGACAAGGAGGATAAGGGAAAGGGCAAGGCGTCCGAAGAGGCGGCATCCCCATCAAGCGATGCCGCGACCACTCCCGCTACCGCGTCTTCGCCCGCCCCAGCCACCCCGATCTTGAACGACGAGGACAAGCACTTCCTCGAGCGCCTGACGGCGAACTTCTCGTGGGATGATGACGATGAAGAGGAAGGGCCCAAACCAGCTCTTCCGCCAAGGGTCAAGACTCCAGACCTGACCTGGGACAGCGACAGCGAGTCTTTCCGCCGCGAGTCGCCGGACATCGCGGTGAAGGACAGCAAGGGCAAGAAGCCCAATCGCCTTTCCCTCCTCCTCCGCCGCAACAAAAAACCCTCGGGCGATACTAGCCTCGTGCCAGCCAAGAGTACCAGCTTGGCCGTACCCTCACCGGAGGCAGATCGCGAAAAGGATGACCTGACGCGCGTGCTCGATGATCTAAATCTGTCGGCGCGTAACAACCGTGTCTTTTCCGTGTCAGAGGAGTCCACCGAGCTCATGCAGAAGTTCACCTTGATTCTCAAGGACCTCATCAACGGCGTACCAACTGCCGTCAACGACTTGACCACACTGCTCGATGATCCCGACGGCATGCTGGCCAAGAACTACGAGAAGCTGCCCAGCTCGCTCAAGAAGATCGTTACTCAACTGCCCGAGAAGCTCTCATCCACGCTGGCGCCCGAGCTGCTCGCTGTTGCCGCTGAAGCGCAGGGTCTCGCCAAGGACGATGCCGCAGCCCAGGGTGGCCTCAAGGGTGCCGCCAAGCGCCTGCTCGTGCCAAAGAATCTCAAAGAAATGGTCACTAAGCCCGGCGCTATCGTTAGCATGCTTAAGGGCATCATGAACGCCCTAAAGGTCCGCTGGCCGGCCTTCATGGGGACAAACGTCATCTGGAGCCTTGCGCTTTTCCTGCTGCTCTTTGTCCTATGGTATTGCCACAAACGTGGCAAAGAAGAGCGTCTGATAAGAGAGAAGTCGGAGTTGGTTGGCGTTGTGGACGGTAGCGGGAGGATTGAAGAGCTTCCCGACGATCCTACCCTGCCAGCCCCAGCCACGGCGAAAGCCTCGGCACCAGCGCCCGTGATCGTGGAGCCACGCAACTAAGGCAGGGCGAGGTGCGGAGATCAGATGGTAACACATGTGATGGACGGCAGTGGCGATGGCAATTCGATACCCCTTCGTTCGATATTTACTGGCGGAATTGGTGGTCATTAGGACTTATGGAGTAGACACGCACGCTTGTTAGGTATTAATCTCATAATTCATATTCTCCCATCAGCCATTTTTTGGACTAAGAGCAATCGTACACTGGGTATCATGATCCATTTTCCTTTCCTCATCCCATTCTAGCGAGAGCATCTCAGTCATCCTGAACGAGCTCCTTAATTTCCTCCCTCCCACCAGGTAATATACCAGGTACTTCGTCCACCTTGTCGTCCTTGCCAGACCGGTCAACCACCTTACGGCCGTCTTCCATCCAGAAGCTAACCTCATCGATGATATCGTAAACGATGTCCTCGACAATCTGCTCGTCGTAGCGATCGCTTACCGCCCGCAGCTTGTGAGACGCGCCGCCGAGCTGGAGCTGCGGATCCGCTAGTGGCAGGACCTCAGGCCTAGCGGCATCCACCATATCGACGTCCTCTCTGCCATGTTTCGTATCGCCTAGCCTAGGTGGCGGACACCAGAAGTTGGGTCCAAAGTTCAGCTCGACTGCACCTCCGCGGAAGACACTGACGGCGGGATAATACCCGAGGGACCCATCGTCAAGACTGTCACGCCCAGCGGGCTGTTGAACCATCTTGGAGGCTGGTGGTAAGAAGGCGAGAAGGTTTGTGAACGGGGTACCCATTAATGCGCCGTTCTTGTAGATCTTGATGTGTGAGTTTGGGAGCGTGCGTAGTGGTGGGAGAGGGTGGTTTGGGTTCGGCTTGGCGGACGACCCAGCAGCACCCGAAGACCCAATTGGCGACGGGTTCATCAGATCGTCCAGCTCCTTAGTCGTGTGGTAATCGATTCGCTCGAAGTAAATATGTGCCTTGAAGCGGATTGGGATACGGTCGCGGACGATGTTCGGCGCCTCTGGCCCGGGGTCACTGTCCTCATCGGCGAGATCGACAGCTGGGTTGTACTGCCCCTGGACGACCTTGCGGTGGAGCCGCTCCGATGGTAATTGTATCTCGAGGCCGATGACGTCGCCTTCTCGGAGATCCTCACCAGCCGGGAAGAAGTCTTTCGGCCGTGACATATGTACCTTCTGCCCTGCGACGTCGCGGATACCATAGCTGTAGGCATCGAATCCAACTGGCGCGTCTAGGGAGGCCTCGCGCCTCGCCCATCCCATGCGCACGTGGCCATGTGATTCCGGATCGCCCTCACCTCGCTGCTTGAGGATTCCTTGCGTCACCTTACACTCCCAATACCAACGCCCTTCCCGGACCGCAACATTAGCGCGCGCCATTCGAAACCCCTTGTTCGAGGTGACGTGGGTGCCCGATTTGTCGAAGAATATGTGCGAAGCCGTGTCTTCGAAGCTCATATGCGCACCGAAGGGTTCGGGCTCGGTCTGGCGATAATAAAACGTAGATGGAAAAGCTGGGTCGGCAATGCAGTGTGTGTAATGGAAATTCTTCTTGTTATAAACACTGGAGACATGATTAGTCTTGGGAATTGTCACACTGACGGACTGGCTTACTGCTCTGACGTCTCGAGGAACTCGATCGTCCTCCCCTCGGAATCTTTCACCTCATGGTGGCTTGCGAAGACTGGGCCGCGTGATTGTTCAAAGTCCGAGGGCTTTGGGGGCGCGAGTTTGTAACGCAAAGGGGCGACCTCGCCAGGTCCTGGCTCTCTCCGCAACTTGCGATCCGGCGTCGCCCTCGAGTTGCTGTCGGCCGCGGCACCGGAAGTGCCTTTGGACTCGCGCTTCTTAAGGGAATCCTTCTTGGTCCTCTTCTCGCGTGACATTGCTCCCTGTCCTTCCTCGGGCATTTGAATTTGCACTCGCTGTGTTGGTTTGACCTCGGGATTGAGAGGCGAAGAGACGGCCGGGCTGTGGTCGTCCTCTAGGGCACGCTTTTGGTGAAAAGATGTTGGAAAGGTTGGTCCGGAGGGAGTCGGCTCCCGCTGGGGTGAGCCGGCATCGGTGGCCATGACCGCTGCAGAATGACGCGGTAGGTTAAAAGTGTAAAATATACAATGCGAAAAGAACGTCTGAGCTCTGAAATGCACCGAAGAAGGAACGTTCAAAGGTGGAAACCCAGGGTTAAAGAGAGTGATTTTGGACGTGGATCTCAGTGTGAAATGAGCGCAGCTTCGACTTCGATGCAAGAGTAGTTTCCTTTTCCCGGATGTTGCTGCGACAAGTTCAATGGGCGGGGGACGGAGCCACCTTCATCGCAAGATTGACGAAGTTCTGAAGGAGCTGGCTGCATTGGTAGTAGCCGCGTCGACGCGGTAAACAGGGATCTGACGCAGCCAGACAGGGGTGGCCAGCGGGGCCCGCTCAAGCTACAGCCAATTAGAAGCTCGGTTTGCAACGGCCTCGTGCCGCCACGCCTGCTCGCGGTCGACTGCCTGTGCTTTTTTTGAGGCCATGCAAGAGCGGCAGGTCTTCTCTCAATCCAAATTTTGGTCGCCAACACAACCACACATTCTGGGAATTCGCGCCGACCGCAGCGACCGACAAGATGCCCGTCGTCAAGGGAGGTGTGTGGACCAACATCGAGGATGAAATCCTGAAGGCGTCGGTCAGCAAGTATGGCCTGAACCAGTGGGCGCGCGTCTCGTCACTGCTGGCCCGCAAGACGCCTAAACAGTGCAAGGCGCGGTGGAACGAATGGCTGGACCCCAGCATCAAGAAGATCGAATGGAGCAAGGAGGAGGATGAGAAGCTGTTGCATCTGGCCAAGTTGATGCCGACACAATGGCGCACCATCGCCCCCATCGTCGGCCGCACCGCCAACCAGTGTCTCGAACGCTACCAGAAGCTCCTCGACGAGGCAGAACAGCGCGAGGCGTCTGGACTCGGCCTCACGGGCCCGGATGGCGGCGAGACGCAAGCACCGTCAGCCGATGATGTTCGTCGTCTGCGACCCGGCGAGGTCGATCCCGACCCCGAGACAAAGCCTGCGCGCCCTGACACCATCGACCTTGATGAAGATGAGAAGGAGATGCTGAGCGAGGCGCGTGCCCGTCTAGCAAATACGCAGGGTAAAAAGGCGAAGCGGAAGGCTCGGGAGCGGCAACAGGAGGAGTCACGGCGGTTGGCAGCGCTGTCGAAGCGCCGTGAGCTCAAAACGGCCGGCATCAACATCAAGGTGACGACGCGGAAGAAGGGCCAGATGGACTACAATGCCGACATTCCATTTGAGAAGCAACCTGTGCCAGGATTTTACGACACCAACGACGAGATTCAACGGAACGAGTTTCAGCGCACTCATTTCGACCCAAAGAAGGCACAGATTGGCGGGAAGCGAAAGGGGGAGGGTGACGAGGACGCGGACCGGAAAAGGAGAAAGGGCGACAAAGATGCACCGTCGGCGTCGATGCAGGCTGCCATGAAGGCCGGCCAGATGCAGAAGATCCGCGAGGCTGAGCAGAGCAGTAAACGGAGAGCCCTGGTACTTCCCACGCCCCAGGTTAGTGAAGGCGAGTTGGAAGAGATCGTGAAGATGGGTATGATCGGTGAGCGGGCGAATATGATGGCCCGTGAGAGTGAGAATGACGCCACTCGGGGCCTGATCAGCGACTACTCGTCACTCAACAGCAACGCGCCGATCCGGACACCCATGGCCCCGGCGCAAGAGGACCATATTGCCAACGAAATTCGGAACATCCGGGCGTTGACAGAAACGCAATCGTCCCTGCTTGGTGGTGATAATACGCCGCTCCACCAGGGAGTAGGGTCAACGGGGTTCGATTCCGTCGCGCCACGGAAGCAGGTGGTTGCTACGCCAAATCCCCTCGCAACGCCGCTACGATCTGGTGCCAACGGTATTGGTGCAACGCCTCTCCGTGTTGGTCAGACCCCCTTGCGTACGCCGCGAGATAGCTTCGCGTTAAACGCCAACGACGACGATATGTCAGCAGTTGGCGGGACCCCGAACGACGCCAGGATGCGTGAGCTTTCCATTAGGCATCAGCTCAAGCAAGGTCTCTCCGCACTGCCGAAACCGAAGGACACAGATTGGGAGCTTGAGCTTCCAGACGATCAACAAGAACCGAGAACAGCCGAGCAGCTAGAAGAGGATGCTGCGGTGCGGGATCGCCGTGAACGTGAGATTCGGGAGGCACAGGAGCTTCTTGAACGAAAGCGACGGACGCAGGTCATGCAGCGGGATCTGCCCCGGCCAATCGCAGTCGACTACAAATCTCTTTTGCGAGCCTCATCAGAGATCGCAGATACCGCCGAATCCCTCATTGCGCGTGAATCTGCGTTACTGATGGCTCATGATGCGACGAGATACCCCCTCCCAGGCGCCGCACCAAAGGCAAAACTGGTTGGCCTGCCGCAGATCGAAGATGAAGTCCTCCTTTCAGCACGGTTACAGATCCTGATGGAAGTTAAGGGTCAGCCCAAGCCAGAGCATATTCAGGCCACGTGGGAGAAGAGCAACAGTAACTCGCTGCTGCTTGGTCTTGGGTGCTACGATGACGAGGATGAGGAGGATCAAGTGTCGACTATGCAAGTCGCGCTCGAGGTACGTTCTTGTCATACTACACATCCTGTATTGATCTTAAACTAACGCGCAAAATTAGGAGACGATAGAATCACTCATCGAGTCGGCTGAGAAGGGCAACAAGCTTGAGAAGAAGCTTAAACTGCACCTGGGTGGGTACAACAACCGCGCCGAGATGCTGCGCAAGAAAATCCGCGAGGCGCATGATGCGCTAGAAAAGGCCCACAATGCTCTTAGCGGCTTCAAGGTCCTGCAGACTTCAGAGGAAGCTGCTATCCAAAGGCGGCTAGCATCGCTGCGCGCTGAAGTTGGGTTTGTGAGCACCAGAGAGCGGGAAGCACAGGAGCTCTATAGGCAGACTAAGGAAGAGCTAGACGGGTTGACAGCAGTGTCTAGTAGGGGGGTGAACGGCTACCATTAGATATGTACCAAAGCTGCCGGGAGAAGCTGTGGGGTGGTGATTGGAAAGAAAACGGGTATGCTGGAGCTGTACTCGAAAGTTAAGGGGCAGGCTGTATTGGGCCAACTGTATGGGGGCGCTGTGTAGACTGGTGTGAAGACTGGCGTGACAAGATAGTCAAGGGAGCACGGGACGGACAACAAGAATCAGCAGCATTGATAAATCTTGCATTGTATCACATTCGTGAATTTATATATTCCAAACCATTTGCATATGTTTTAGGCGCTGTTTATTGTTGCTATCTCTTTGGCCTATAATCTTCCAATCTCCCATCCTTTTCCCCCTTTTCAAGAGCTTGTTTGTTTACTGCTCACTTCCGGTTCCCCAGCCTAGGCAACTTCATCGGCAACACCAACAGCACACTCACCAGCCCCAATGCAGCACAGCACAGAAAAGTCAGGCGTATCGCTGCCTCGTAGCTTTGCACAACCTGCTCCCGATACGCAGGCTCGAGGTCGCGAATCGATTCCACCGACTGCCGCACCTGCTCAATGACAGCCTCCTTGTCGGGCCCCGATACAAACTTCTCCAGGTAATACCACAGAGCGTTCTGCACTACCAGCGAGCTGCACGCCACGCCTAGCACACTGCCGAGGCTGCGCCAGAGGATCAAGGTGCTGGTCACGACGGCTTGGGAAGACTGGTCGGCCACGGCAAGGATAGCCATGAAGGTGCCGGGGAATTGGAATCCATTGCCTGCTGACGGGAGGGCGAGGCAGAGGATATAGAAGAATGTCGGCCAGCCGCGCTGCATCGAGGCCAGGGAGACCATGCCTAGGCAAACGAGGGTGGACCCGAGGACAAGCGGCCATTTGAGGCGGCGGGTGCGGGTGATGAGAAAGCCTGTCGAGGCACCTGCTACGGCAGTAACGGCGGAGCAGGTGATTAGGCGCAGGCCGGAGGTGGTTGCTGAGGTTAAGAGGACAGCTTGGAAGAAGAGCGGGCTGGATGAGTTGGGTGTTAGAAATGTTTAGGTAGGGGAGGGGGGCGAGTAGGTAGTTACTTACACGTTGAAAAGGGTCGCATTGGCGATGAAGGAGGCGATGTGGTTGGAAAAGATTAGATCTCTGTGTGGGGAGTGCCTGACCAGATGTATTGGCATGATGGGCTTGACAGCATGGGTTTCAACGTAGAGGAAGAGAGGGAAGAAGACCGCGAAGATGGCAAGGGAGGCGAGGACAAAGGGGTGAGACCCTGGTAGGCTGTGTTAATTCTCTGCAAAAAACATGCTGGGGATGGGATCTCACATGGCAAGATGTTTCCTCCAAGGCTCTGGATTGATTCCACAAGTCAGCACTCGCAATGCAGGTGATGTTGAAACGGGAAGAAGGAGAACGCACCAAACCAAGTATGAGAAATGTAATCGAGGTGGACATCAGGAACGATCCCGCATAGTCAAACTTCTTCATTGCCTCCCACACATTTTGCTGCTCCTTACCGTGCAACCCAAGGTCATCAGGGATGGTCATAACCGCCACGATGAGGGACGCAACGATAACAGGGACCTGAACGCCGAATTCCCAACGCCACCCAAGATAGTCAGCCATCACGCCGCCAAGGGCGGCACCAAGCATAGCGCCAGCACCATACGTGATGTTCATATATGATTGGTAAGGCCCTCGGATCCTATCTCTCCCTGTCAGGCTGATGGATGGAAACAGCGATTCGGGGCGTGGAACTCACTCTATGGGCACAAGATCACTAATAATGATAGAACTCAGCGCCATCATGCCGCCGGCACCAAGGCCGCATACAGCGCGGGCAAGGATGAAGCTTGTCATGCTCCCTGCAAGCGTGCACCACACAGTCGCGATGAGAAACAGCGTCATGGTAGCGATGTAGGGAATCTTGCGGCCGACGGCATCCGACAATCCCCCAAGCAGAGGCTGGAAGGCGGTTGATGTCAGCAGAAACGAAGTCGACAGCCATGAGGCACTGTTGCTGCTGCCAAAATACGACGTGATGACGGGATGGGATGAGGCCATGATGGTTGAGTCAAAGCAGGAAACAAAGAAGGCCATCATGGAGCCCATGAAGAGCACCCAGAAGCGGGCCGGGCTGACGCCGCTGAGGAAGGGCGTGTCGATGGTTTCATAATCGGAGGAAGACGGCGATGACGACGATGGCAGCAAGGGGGTTTCTTCATGGGAGGTCGCCGGGCCCTCTTTGGCCGACAACTGGCGT
>Ga0247770_1000711_pt1 | contig 31001 bp, 5 predicted proteins | sample UWRJL136409B6_FD_179943 | JGI IMG/M metagenome (GOLD analysis project Ga0247770, IMG submission 179943) | Plant litter microbial communities from Arlington Agricultural Research Station in Wisconsin, United States - UWRJ-L136-409B-6 | ecosystem: Environmental > Terrestrial > Plant litter >... | reverse complement strand
TTTAGACAAATAACATCATAACGTTAATGATAGAAACGAGAGAGTAAAGATATAAAAAGATAATTGTAAGGTATATAAGATTGAGTAAATGTAAGAAGAAAGTAGAAAAGTAAGCTTTAAAAGCTAATATAAAAAAGAAGAAAGAAATAGTAAAAGGTTAAAGAGAAGAAGAGGGTTTATAAAAGAACTAGAAAGTGGAAAATAAAATTATAAAAGTTAACTAACCTTAATAAAATAAAATAAACAGAAGCTACAGGGTAAATCTACTACTAGCTGTCTACTGTCAGGGTGTAGTTAGGGCGTTACTGCCCTGCTTACCCTTTTATCTATAGCGGCTCCTTAGGGTTTAGTTAGTATTAAAGCGCTTTTAGCTTTAAGTCAGCTCCATGGTGTTACCCTCTCCTTAATCTAGTCTTTTCCTACTGTCTTTAACTACTGACTTTGTTTATCACTACCTCTAGTTTTTTATTCCACATATCTACCTTCTTCAATACACCTTCACCTTATGGCTTTTATCTGTACTTGCTGATATAACTAGGTAACCTCCGTAGTTCCACTTTCCTTTATTACATAATTACCGTATAACTTCCGTCTAATCTTTCTGTTAAGGTTAGTTAACTTCTGTAGTTCTCCTTTCCACCTTCCAGTTCTTTTATATAGTCTTCTCTCCTCTTTAGCCTTCTACCATTCCTTTCTTCCTTTGACCTCCAACTCTTAAGGCCTACTTACCCTACTCTTCACTTTATCTTATATAACCTGCAATTACTTCTTTATATCCTTACTCTCTTATCTTTATTGTTAACATTACAATATTGTCTATATAGAACCCTTACGTTCCGAACATCGGTAATTTCAGCTACGATACCTTTACTTTATTAATCACTACCTTACTAACTTACTGTTAGTTAAGTTATATTATTACTTCTCTTTCATATCGCTAACGCTTTATTTAATAATAGCGTTAACTACTTACTTTACTTAGCTTATATAAACGCTTTTTAGCACTATACTCGCCTGGGTAATCCCGTGGAGTGCTTTATTATCTGGAGTAAGTAGCTGTTCCTTCTGGTTATAAGTTATTTACCAACTGTTTACAGACTCTTTATGTTATTCAAAGTATAGTACTAATTATAGCAAATATCTTTAAGTTATACGTTTTTACGTCTTCTTGACTCTATTTACTAATTATTAACTGTCTTACATTCCTAGTGTTAAGTACATTATAAACTGTTATCCTAGCTATCCGCTAATCTTATAAGCAGCTTAGCTTTAAAGCTTCTATATCCCTCATCATCATATATTAAGCTACATACGTTAAAATATCTTATTATAACAATTCTTCCTTAAGGGACTTTCACTCTAATTTCAGTTAAAGAATTTTTCCAGTTTATCAGTTTCTTACTTAATACGTAAATTAAATAGATTATAATAACTTCCTTCTTATAACTAAACGTTACTAAAGCTTAATCCTTATTAAAATCTCTTGTTACATTACGTCCAGGGCTGTGATTTTAGTTCTTAGTATTTAGTATTAGTTTTAGTTTTTTTAGTTAGTTTAGTATTAGTCAGTTAGTTTACTAAATTAAGTTAGTTTTAGTACAGACTAAAACTAAACTTAAATACTAACAGGGTTAGGGTTAGCTATGTAATAATAAATGTGTAAATATTAAAACTAAATTATATATTAATTATAGATTAAAAATAGTTTAATTACTAAGGTCTTATAGAAGATTCCAGTGAATTCTATCAGCTTTTACTAGATTCTACGACTTTCCCCAGGCTTTTATCTGCTTAATAATATAAAAAGTACATGGATTTCACTTAGTGAATAAGCTTTATAACTTATTATATAATGTATTAGTAAATAACTAGTACATTTTAGTTAGTTCTAGCTATATTTTACACGAATATAAATATCTTCTCTCTTCTACTTTTCTTTTCTTAATCATTTTTACCTTCATTATTAACTAAACAATACTATTACTAAATCGCGCATTACATTACTTATTTTAAGTCCTACTTATATAATGGCTTCTAACGCTTCTGGTAATTTAAAAATATCCCCAGCCAGTTCTATTATAATGGAGCTACCTACTGAGCCAGTAACACCAGAGTAAGATAGTCAACAAAATAGTTAGCAAAGTATAAAATTCTAAGTTTAATAAGCCTAGCTTTGAATTAAAGGATAATAATATATATATCTTTAAAATGGGCTTGTTTACTTATGTTTTACAGCTAATCGATTACGCTAAAAAACAGGAGTTACTAAAACAATGTACTACTTACTCTTATAAAAAAAGTAGAAAAAGTAGCCAGCTTTTAATCTTCGAATTACGTTGCTTATTACAAACAAAACCATCCTTATATAGCTTATAGCAAAGAATTAAAAAAAACTAAGCTATTAAAATAAAATATATCATTAACTACTACTTTTACTATTACTATAGACTTCTTTCGAAAGCGGTTACGAACTAATATCATAGTTGAATTTAACAAGAACAAAGCTTATTATAAGATTTTTACTTTTATTATTAAAAATAATTTATCTATTAACATATTAAACTCAGAATCCGTTGAAGATTTATTAAGTTATTATAATAAGTCTACACCTATTATAAATCACTAGAATATAAATGAAATACTCAATAATACTTTAAAGTAGCTTTAAATATTATTATTTGTCTTACACCGTAAGAGCTTAAAGCTCTGCCTATAAGGGCAAGCGGTCCCTCTACTGCTAACTATCTACTATCGGGGCGTGGTCGGGGCGTTTCCACCCCGCCCACTCTTCTGTTTATCCTACTGAAATACATACAGTTTAGTCTCGACTACCAAACGCGGTAACAGGTTATAGGGTTAATGCCTTATATTGATATATGTCACAAGTAAGATAAGGGCGTGAGCGGGTCGTTCTCAGTTTTACTACGCTTACGCCCCTTAGCCGTATAGCTCGGAGGTCTTACGTTACCTCTTTTTTCGTCCGGGGTAGAAAGGGAGACCCCTTTAGCCTAGGGCAGCTTTCTGGGGTTCGACTAGGACTGAGGCGTTAACGGCTTAAAGATAACTCCGTAATATCTCCCCCTCTTAGTCCAGTCTTCTTCACACCATTTCGGCTATTACCAGTTTGTGGTTCTTTATTCGTTATAACTTTTAGTTCTGCGTTCTACTAGCTTACTTCCTTTAAGCTGTTATCGCTTCATTCCTTCCGTCTGGGGTTGCTCGCATGGTTAGCTAACCTCTGTGTGCTTCCTCTAATAGCCTTATAGCTTCCATCTAACCTTTTTATTAAGGCTAGCTAGCCTTTACAGTTCTTACAGCTTTACTCTTTAACCTTTATAAATTCTTCCTTCCTCTCCAGCCTTCCTTTAAAACTTTTCTTCCTTTAACCACTAACTTCCTTCTCTTAAGCTTTAAGCTTTACGCACCCTGTAATCGTTTCTTTATACCCTTACTTACTTCCTTTTACTATTATTATATCTATCTTAAGCTTTTATAAGTGTAACTCTAATAAGTTTAGTTATAACCCTTTTACTACCGCTACCTGTAATTACCTTATTAACACCTTATTGACTATCTACATTATCCCCTCTTTATTATATTATTAATATATCGCTAATAATAACCTTAATAAGTAACTTTACTTAGCTTATATTAACTCGCTAAATAACTATATTTATTTAAACTCCTTTTTAAACTATTATAAGTGCTATCCTGTTAAAAGTAAGTAACTGCTCTCACCGTTTACAGAGCGCTTACTAACTAATTACAGACTTAACTTATTACTAGAAGTGAAGTAACAGTTATAGTAATTATCATTATGTAATAAGTTCTTATATCGCTTACGCTTTATTTACTATCTATTACACTGTTTAGAGTTTAGGGTTTATCTGCACTTTAAAGTGTTATATTACTATTGTAGTAATCTATATATCTCGTAAGCTTACCGCTGTTTTAGCTTACTAAGATGTAAGTAATTTCTTCTGTTAAGTCGTATATTGGTTATTAACAGTATAATAGCTAATCGATTAGTTCAATACGGTCTAGTAAGTCTAGCTATCTCTTTACCTTAATATTAGGATAGTTAAATAATAAGTTACTAAATGTTTATGCCGTAGTTAAAGTATCCCTTCCACTCCCTTAAGCTTGAGTTTATCCATTACAATTTATAACAGTCTTAATAACGGTTCTGTAACGCTAGCTTAAGCTACTTAAGTGCCTTTACTTATTACTCCTGCAGGTAACTTACAGGTAAATATTACTTTACTTACGTAAGCTTAACGTCTTAAGACGCGTTTAAACCTTATCTAACGTCGGTAACTATATTTAACGGTCTTACTAGTTTAATAGGCTAGATTTTTTAACAATAAGTTAGTTAAGATATAAGTATATATTAATTACGGTCTGTCTGCAGTTCGTTCGCTGCTAACTGTTATTATAAGCTGTTATTAATAACACTTAGGACTGGAAACGTCCCCTTGTTAACGCTTTTGAAGTTGGTAATAGTAATTTCATTTAATTAATAAATAACAATGTAAGGGTTATTTATAGTGTGTTTACGGTGCGTTTATAATATGTTTACAGTTTAAGTCTTCGGATATATAGTTATCCTTTAATATTATTCGCTATCTTATCTTTTAAGTTAAGTCTTTACTGGACTACTTTAGAATTTAAGCTAATATCTTAACATCTTCGTCTTTTTTATACCCTATGTGTTATTAAGGTTAGTGTAGTCTAGTAACGGTCTACTTAAGCCTTTCCTGTTATCGTTAAGTATCTTAGTTAAACTGTATTCTTCCAGCCTTTTAGTTTTTATAATCTAATTAGTAATAATCGCTACGTTTACTAAGTGTATAAGCTTTACTTTTAAGTCTTATTAGATACAAAGCTAAATACTGTATAACTTACTCTTAATATACTTTAAACACTTTAGGATTATATATGCTACCGTTTCTAAAGTAATACTGTACTGGTATTAGGGTAATACTACCTTAAGGACCTTTCTCTAATAAAGGAAAGCGTTTAAGTTAATTTTCTCCGTTTTAACCTACGTAAAGATAAAGGTCTAAGCCTTTATAAGTTCTTTATAGAGTTAAAGTAGTATTTTCCTTTAATTAAGGTTATATATATCTATTATAGTAGTGATATAACTGCAGTGTGTAAGCGCCTTCTGCTTTTTTTTTTCGTTATCTTTCCGTCTAATTATAAAAGATAAAGATATTAGAGTTACAGTCTGCCCACTTCTCTTAATTTAGGTTTACCGCTCTTCTTAATGTAAGGCCTAACCAGTCTTTTACTTATATAGTTTTTGTTAAACTGCTGCTTACTAAAGGGGTATATGTAGTTATATCCTGTCTTTATTTTATCGATTTAGCTATCTTCTTATTAATATTACGTAGGTGCTTTATAATCCCTATACGTTTAAGTTGCTGCTTAACTTTTACTATTTATTAGTTTAGGTAAATATTAAGTAGTAGGACTTAAGCTTTTCACTTTAAGTTCCTTACTAGAGTTGCTTTATACGTTTTAAGTATAACTTGTAAGTACTATATTTGAGTGGTTTCTAGCTTTTTAACTTTATTAACGTGTATTATATATTTACTCTGTAAGTAAGGACACTTTTAATAACTTTAATATACATTTCTTAAACGTAAACGGCTTACACTCCTTACATTTTCTTTATAAGTTAGGTTAATGTAAGGGTTTAAGTTTTCATTTTTTTTTAATAATCCTCTTTTAGTAAGCTTTCTAATTAAGCTTTTTATTAAGCTAAACTCTTAAAAACTTAGCTAACTCTATTAATACTAATCTTAAGTAGTCTTCTCTTAAAATCTTTACTCTTTCGGTTTATAAACGCCTTACTTACGAGAAGTAAATAAGCTCGCTTTTCTTTAAGTTAAACGTTATTCCATTTTCCTTCACCTATTCTTTACAGATCTTATACGTAGTTCTAAAGATCTTCCAGTATATTAACGTATTATATATAAAGGCCTAAGGGTTTATATCGTCTGTAAAACCTAATGTAATTAAGCCTTTAATATGTTTTAACTTTTTGTATACTATACTGATAAAGAGGATAAAAAGGATTACTGATAGGGTGGATCCTTAGGGGATCCTTTAGGTAATGTCTTACAGTACTGACAGCCTGTTATTAAATAGTAACTGGGCTATTCTTTTATATATATAGCTAATTAGCTAAAAGATAAGCTTTCTTTCAAACTCTAAGTTTCTTAACTTAGTAAATAGTCAGTTCTAATCTACTTTATTAAACGCTTTAGTAATATCTAGCTATAATAATAAGGTGTAAGCTTTACATGACTATGCTGTATAAATACTGTTAATAATAGCTTAGCTAGCTATATCTATTACTCTTTTCTTTTTAAATCTAAACTAGAGGTTAGGGAGTACGTAAGCTGTTTCTGCTGTAATGGAGATCCTCTCTATTACGATAGCTTTAATAATCTTCCTTATTATATTTAATAGAGTTATAAGGTAGTATACTCCAGTATATTTCTTATTATTAATCGATTTCCCTAGTTTTAACAGTATTATAATGTATGTAATATGTTAACGCTCTAGGTAATAGCTAAGGTTAAAGCTTACTTATGTAAACTTTATTAAGATGGCTAACAGTCTTCTGTCCTTATTACACGCCTTTAAAAGGCTGTTAAAGATCCTATCTAATCCTAACGTTTTTAAGGCGCTTACTCTTTACATAACCTCTTTTATATCTAAGTCCTTCATCTTCCAGTTTATTAGTATAATCTCTAAGAGTTAAAGTTTTTAAGTTTTAAGAGGTTTACTTCCAGTGTGGAGAAGAAGCGTTTACTAAGTTCTCTTATCTTCTTAGTATAGGTAATGTCTATTTACGGTCTGTTAGGTGTAGCGTCCTTTATAGCTTATAATGCTGGAATAACTAGTAGTTTAAGGAGTTAGTAGCTATGTAATCTATCCCAGCGTTCGATATTCTATATTGCTTTTAGGTCCTTGTTAGTTACTGTCTTATTAAAGGAGCCTTACTAGCAACTTATTTACACCTTACTAATTACCTTATCTTTGTACCTCTTAGCCTTTCTTAGCTCTTTCTTTACGGTGTAAGAGCGCTACATTCTCCATATCCTTTCTGCTCTCCTTATGTCTTTTACGGCTCTCTTTATTTCGTTATCTTACTATAACACTACAGTCCCTATATTCGGTTTCCTTTTAAGTACTGTGGCGTTTGCGATATATAAGAGCTCTTTTAATAGTGCTCTGGAAGCTTCTAGTTTATAGATATTATTTATACTGCTGGTATTATAAGGTGTTTTGCCATTACTGTAGCCATTACAGTGTTTATCATTTTATAGCTATAGCCTTCCTTTCCTTTTTTCATTTTGCCAGTATATCGTTAATTTTAACTACTTATAGTATATAGTCTAACCTAACTATACTCTCCACACTTAGGTAGTTAACACTTAACGTGCAGGACACCTATATGTCGTCTATTATACTATCTCTTTCTCCGTTTCTATATCTAAGTCGTGTTAGTTCTCTAAAAGGGGTCCTTAGTGTTAAGTCTCAGTCTTCCACTAACCTTATTAACAGCTCAGCTTTAGGGCTCCTATGTCCCTCCTTATCTTGTACTAAGTTCTATATGTTAAAGTTACTTATTATAATTACTCTCCCTTAGGGCACTTTTACCCTAACTTTAGTTAAGAGGATAACCTAATTATCTAGTTTCTTACTTGATATGTAGATTAAGTAAACTGTAATAGCTTCCTCTTTATAACTGAACGTTACTAACGCTTAGTCTAGGCTAAAGTTTATAGTTTACATTATGTTAATAAGCTATTTACTAATTATTGCACAGTAGGGTTCTACAGGCCTGTAGTACAGGCCTGTTGCTCAGAGGAAGTAGAGCGGTACTGTTCCAAGCCAACTACAGCGCTAGAAGCAATGTAGGAAGCAAAAGAAGGCCTGAGGTGCAGAGGCAGTGCCTCTGTATATGACTGAATGAGTGGTGTAAATTGCTTGCTTATAGAAGGCTACATACAGGAGAGGAGAGGGCTTTTTGTAAGCTATGGTCGGCTTCTAGAGCTTTCTATCTACTATACAGGATTGGAATAGTGGCCGTAGGCCACGTAAGTGCTTGTACGACTCACTGGGTTCTAGAAGCTTCCACAGCTCCGCTGTGGCAACTGGAATCCAGTGGAAACTGGTGGAATTCAGGTGGTGAAACCCACTGGGGCTAGAAACCAATATCAATGTATAACGCTGCCCTCCCACTATAGTAGATTATGCTCAATTTCCCTCCTCTTTACATTTTAAAGTGCTGGTAAACTAGCTTTAAGGTAGTTCGTATATCACTATTACGTTATAGTCACTTTATATTTCTAGCGCCTTATTAAGTCTTACGTCCTTATTATTAATATTCCAGTACAGTACTTTTAACTTTATTAACTTTTTTATAAGGGGCTACTTATAAATAGTAATATAACTAGTTTCAAGGGTTATTAAACTTTATTAATAATTACTATTAGTCTTACTAAAGTTCTTACGGGCTGTTATTTAGGTAGGGTTAGTATAGTCTTTAAGGCGTTATTGGGGTTTAATAACTTCGTGTATTACGTAATATTGTTGCTGTTAAGTATTCTTGCTTTCTTTAGGAGATTAAGTCTCTTTACCTTAACTTATAGGATTTATCTTCTCTTATTAGCCACCTGGTTTCTGTATTCTTATATAACTGTAAACTAACTAATTAGCTGTAATGTACTTACACTTAGTAATAAGGGTAAAGTTTAGGTTTTACTTATTCCTTTCCCTATATAGTTATCGTAAATTATAACTTTATCGAGGAAGATTACTTTAACACCCTTATAATCCTCCTTTACCACACAGTAATTCTGATAGAAAATTAAGTAATTATTATTACAGTTAACGTATATTAGCTTATATTATTTTAACTTTAGTTTTATTAAGTAACTTACTTCTCGTTCGCTAACTTTTATATTATTCATATGTTATTAATACTCTTACGTATAGTAAGTAACGTAGTGTCTCCTTACAGAACTTCACTTTATATCTTTATTTACTGCAGTTAAATCACTAGATCGCTTTCACTTCGCCTTTATAACACTTGTAAGAGAAGTGTTTATACTTTATAATTATACCTTTCTTAATTCAGCTAATAGTGTCTTTTAAGTTATATACTTTAATAATAAGGTGTATAGTAAAGTTTAGTTTACTGTTAGGTTGTTTACAGCCTTACCTGTAATTAATCTTGCTAATCTGCATATTATTGTAAGTGCTAAGGTCTTACATTATCTGGCTTTCGTTCATTAAAAAGTTGTAACTATTAATAAGTTTAATATATAATCCTTTTATTAACACTATATAAGTACTTCGGTTAAAGGCCACTCCTTCTCTTAATGCTTAATATGCTTAGCTTTTGTTATAGGATTATTTTATTATTCTTATTTATCTTCTTTGAACGTAATCACTACGTTACTAGACTGTTAAAGGATCTTTACCACTATTACGCTTATCTTCTCAGTATTCTAATTAACCCTTTATATAATCTTTACATAGGTGTTATTCTTTAAGTTTATATTTGTAATTATAAGCTCCTTGAAGGCCTTCTTAAGTATATAATATACACAGGTTACGTTTAGGGTTAAAGCAGTTATATTTCCTAATTAAAGTGCTTCCGCATAAGTATAAGCTTTCGTAAGTCCAGTCTTCTAATTAACCACTTCTTTGATTTTTATTACTTTTTCAAAGATCTTCTAAATATTTACATCAGTAGTACTGCTAATAGTAATAGTTTGCTTCATAGGCATTTTTAAAGCCTTAACGACGTGTTTATATATCTTTTCCGTCCTGAAGATAGCTTTAAAATAAGCCCTCGCGGCTTTAAGGATCGCTCTAAACGTACGCTCTTTAGCTCCCCTGCCTATTACAGCGTCTTAGAAGTTTTTATAAAGATTTTCCTTCTGGTTATTGTTCTGCTTCCCCTTCGCGATCGGTCCGCAAGCGTGCTACAAGCGCTGCAGCTCGCTTGACCCACTTTTCTGCTGGAAATTTCCTCGTCGGTTCGGATTGACGTTTTCGCCCTCAAAAGAGGGTTTAGCGCTATCGCCAGCCGCGCCTTCGGTGCGCAATCGGTGCGCCATCACTACGCGAGGCAGTTTAGGTCGCTGGTTCCGAATCCGTTATCTAAACGGTTTTTGGGTTTTATAGCTTCTTAATCGTTATGTAAAAGAGTTTTTTTTGGTTTAATAATAAGAATAATAATTATCTTATAATAAAAAATAAAATAATAAAATAAATAATGAAAAATAATAAAAATAATAAACTTACTTAATCCTCTTCTCTGTCTTTAATTATACTAGAATTCTAATAATTTTGTTCTAATTCCTTTATCTCTTTAAAACTTCAACTCTTTAATAATACTGATTTCTTTACAGTTTTAAGAGATAGCCTATTATAGTATTTAGTAATAATATTTCCACTAATGGAAAAGACTTACTTTATAGGAGTAGAGGTAGCTGGAATGACTAAAAACCTTCTAGCCATAAAGCTTAGAACTGGAAATCGATAGACTACTGATTTCTAATAATCTAAAGGATTAATCTAATAAAAGTAAATATATTAGTATTATTAATGAAAATAAAAATAATAATACTTAATTATTGTAAGATAAGATAGTTACCTTTCTACTGGCTATTGGCTCTCGTAAATGGGCTGTATATTCTGTTTCTTGATCTGGTTGAACGTAGAGTTCATCTTCGTCGCTTGATTCGTCGTAGATATTTTCAGCTTCGGCATTTGCGTTAGTAAGGTTTAATTCTTCTTCAACAGTATAAGTTTATAATAATTAGTATAACTATAATATACTATAAAATGTGGAGAATTAAAGTATTAGTATAAAGAGTAGTAAAATGAATAAAAGAAAATAAGAATAATAAAGAATAATAAGGAATAATAAACAGTATGAAAATTTACCTACCTTAAAAATTCAGTCTTTACAAGCTCACAAATAGCTAGTCACGGCCGTGACGTAAGTCATTTAGTAAAAGTGGGTCCAATTATTAAAATAATTACTAATAATAGTAAATTATTTATGATATATAAGTACTATAGTATATTATAGATAAATTACCACTATTTAAAAGTAATTAATTATTAATTAAGAGAAAGAATATATTATATTATATAATTAAAAGTTATTACAGTAAATGATGTATAAATAAGAATAATAATACTGTTATAATAATAGGTATAATGATATTATCATATCTATAAGGATAAGATTACTAATAAAATAACACAAAATATTAATATTAGTAAAATAATAATAAAAATAATAGAAGTATAATAATAAAATAACAAGAATAACAGTATAATAATGAATTAATAAGAATAACAGTATAATAATGAATTAATAATGCTGTAATACAGAGGGTTAGCGCATCGAAAGCGCCAGGACCAGACTAGATATCAAACAGACTCTTCAAAGCCTATAACAAAGATGGAAGGTTGGTAATCATCATAGCTATGATTGCAAAAGCAAGCTTCGACCTCAGCCATTTTCCGGAGCGCTGGCACACTGCGAACATAGTAATGCTAAGCAAACTAGGAAAGTTAATTAACGATAAGAAGCAGGTTAAAATATACTGACTAGTCGCCCCCTTAAATGCAACTGGTAAGATAGTTAAGACTATCTTAACAGAAAGGATCTCTAACACAGCGAAAGAGGCCTGCATTCTCCCTAAACTCCAATTTAAGTTCAGAAAGAAGAGAGCGATAGATATAATAATCTGTGCTATCGTTAACAGAATATACACGGTATAGTTGTGAAACGCCTGTACCTTGTTATTACAGTTAGATATTACAGAGGCGCTTAATAAAGTAGATTAGAACTAGCTATTTATAACGTTTAGGGATATAGGATTTAAAAGGAAGCTTATCTTCTAGTTAATAAGTTACGTCTATAGAAGAATAGCCTGCTTATAGTTTGATATTATACTATTAGCATTATAAGATATTACATAAGGGATCTCTTAAGGATTATTACTGTTAGTAATCCTCTTTATCCTCTTCATTATTACCTTAAACAATAGGTTAAAATACATTACAACACTAATTACAGTAAGGGTTACAGACGATACAAACCTTTAAGCATTCGCTTACATTACTTTAACATGCTGTAAGATCCTTAAAGCTGCATATAAAATATGCAATAAATAGGTAAAGGAGAGGGAGATATTATTTAACTTTAAAGAAAGTAAATTTATCCACTTCTTATAAATAAGGCGATTACGGACTAAAAGAGTAAAGATCTTAAGAGAAGGACAATTAGGATTAATGTTAATAGAATTAATTAGATTCTTAGGAGTCTAGTTAAATAAGAAGTTAATTTAGAAAACTTACTAAAAGAGAATTACTAGAAAATGGAGATTTAAATATTAGCATTAACTAGACTTGTTAAAAAAACATAAGAAGTGTAATACCTTATAAAGCTAATATGTAATATATAATATTAAACCTTAATGGCCTAATAAGGGGAATAGTTAAAAAGCTAAGAGTTATGTAAATATAGTACCTACTGGTAATTTATAAAGTGTATAAGGTAATATTAATGAAGAATTTAAGTCTAAAGTATAGTACTTATTACTAGATATATATTTAGATTAATAAATAGTAATAGTTGAATAAAGGCTTAAACATATAAGGGCAATAAGAAGATCATTAAATAAGTGAAAAGATAATATTGTCACGTTAACGGAAGATAAGAGATTAAGGATATAAAGAGGTAATTGCGAGGCCCACAAGACAGAGTGAAGGTAATGTACTGAAGAAGGTAAACAAATGTAATAATAAATAAAGAATGAAGCTAGTAGCTAAAATAGACTGGAACTGTAAAAAAAGACCAGACTAAGAAGAGGGTAACGTTATAAAGCTGACCCTAAGCCGAAAACGCCTCAGTACTAACCGAGCCCTAGGGAGCTACCACAAGTGAAAGAGGTTCCTAACCCCCAGGGCTGTGATTTAGTTTAATTTAGTTTAGTTTTTATTTAAACCAAACTAAACTAAACTAAACTAAACTAAAAGTTTCATATTAAATACCTTAAAAAAACTAAAGATTCAAAAATATTGAAAAATTATTAAAAATTTCTAACTAAAATAATCATGATAAATTATTAAAAAAGATATAAGTACAATTATTAATAGTCTTCTATTTCTAGTTCTTCTTCAAGCTGTGAGGCGTTATTTAGCTCATTTAAATCTTTAATATTCTAACTCATTAATAAGATAAGCTTTTTTATAGTTTCAGACTCTAAACTACTTCTTAACTTTGTTATTATATTTCCTCCACTACTAAAAATACCTTTAATAGAAGCAGAGGTAGCTGGTATAGCTAAATATCGTCTAGCTAATATAACTAGTATAAGAAATTGATAACTATTAGTTTTCCACCACTCAAGGGAGTGTGTTTTAGCGACTTCATTACGCTCTTTAAAATATAATATATATTCTTCTTCTTGATTTTCTTGTTGTATATATAACTCGTCTTCTGAATTGTCAGATATATTGTTTCTTTCTGGGGTAACTTCTATTAATTCGTCGAAGGATATATTAGGATTAGTTGATTTGCCCTTGAAAAATATACTTTAACAAATACCGACTGGGAGGCTTTATAAGAACTCAATAACATTTTTACAATATTTGCCAGCCTTTATTAAATTACAAGGCCAAGTTATGCTACAATTAATAATGGCTTATTATTTATTTATCAAATTTATTCTAAACTCAAAAAATAATTACATATACTCGAAAACAAACTATAATATAACAATACGCTTGACTATATTCCTAATCTTATTGAAGCTATCAAAGCAGTACTTGAAAAGCTTAAAAAATACTACCCTTGTAAGCTTACGGTTACAATTATAAAGAATATAAACTGTATGTTTTTAATGTAATATTAGACTGAATGTTTAAATTATTACATTTTTGAGAACAAGGGCTATTACACTTCTATACAAATATATCAAGAGATATTTCTGCTTTATTTAAAGTTGATTACTTTTGACTTAAAGCCAATTTAAAGTTTGTTATTTGTTGTTAAGTTTGATATGTAAAGACCTGCTTCTTTAAGTTCCAGAGTTACTTTAATTATATAATAAGTCGAATTCCATCTTATAGTATTTTCAAATGGTATTTTTTAATATAATTAACTGGTATTTTACCAGCTTTTTTTATACCTTTCGAGCCCTTCTTTATATATAGTTGCTAGCCTTCTTATATATATTTAATAATTGTAGCAATACGTCGTATTGTATTTGATAAGCCTTTAATTTTAATATGGCTACTAGTGTTAGTTGTTAAAATAAGAGTATTTATATAATTGGAGAATTCTTCCTCTATTACTGATCTTAATAGGTATTCTTTAAGAATATCTTTAACTACTAAGTTTATAATATGTGCCATACAGTAAATATCGTATGTTTTCGAAGTTGGATTTTTAATGTAAATAGTTTATTTAAAAGTATTGTTATTAGAAGTGTTATCGCGTGTAATACTTGTAATATTAGCTATATTAAAGCCGTAAGGTTTAATTATTTCAAGACATTTATCGTATAAATATAAGCCTATGTAGGTTGCCCTAAGCTTATTAAAACTAATTAACTTATAGTTTAGCTTATAATCTAAGTTAATAAAGGCTAAAATTAAGCCAAAGTAAGCTGTTTGTTAATTTGAAGTCTAAATGTTAAGGATAACTGAAAGAGAGCCGTTTTCGTTTATATGTTTATTTAGCTTATTAATAAAGCTATTTAAAGCTACTTGAGATGTGAATATATTTATTCCTTTAACTAAATAAGTAATCAAAAAGCCATAAAACCCCAAAAACCGTTTGGATAATAGATTTAGAATCAGTAACCTAAACTGCCTTGCGCAGTGATGGCGCACCGATTGCGCACCAAAGGCGCGGCTGGCGATAGCGCTAAACCCTCTTTTGAGGGCGAAAACGTCAATCCGAACCGACGAGGAAATTTCCAGCAGAAAAGTAGGTTAAGCGAGTTATAGCGCTTATAACACGCTCACAGACTAATTATAAAAGGGAAATAGAACAATAACTAGGAGGAAAATCTTTATAAAAACTTTTAAGACGTTATAACTGGTAGGGGAGCTGAAGAGTGTACGTTTGGAGGGATCTATAAAGCTGTAAGGGCTTATTTCGAAGCCATTTTTAAGATGGAGTAAATGTGTAAATACGTTACTAACACCTTAAAGACACCTGTTAATTCAACTACCACCACTAAGAGTATTACCGACGTGAGCATTTAGAAGATCCTTAAAAAAGTAAGGAAAATCGAAGAAATGGGTAATTAGAAGACTACACCTAATAAAGCCTACACTTATATAAGGGCGCTCTAATTAAGAAATATAAACTGCCTTAACCCTAAATATAACCTGTATACACTATATACCTAAGAACGCTTATAGGGAGCTTATAATTATGAATATAAACCTAGAGAATAACACCCTATAGAGATTATATAAAAGGTTAATTAGAATATTAAGAAGATAAGCGTAATAGTAGTAAAGCTTCTTTAACAGTTTAGTAATATGGTGATTATGTTTAAAGAAGATAAATAAGAATAGTATAATAACTTTAATAATAAAGGCTAGGTATATTAAGCTTTAGGGGAGGGAGCGGTCCTTGAGCAACGTATTTACACAGTATTAATAAAGGGATTATATACTGAACTTATTAACAGTTATAACTTTACAATAAATAAAGGTTAGATAATAAAAGACTTTAACACTTATAATAATATGCAGATTAGTAAGATTAACTCTAGGTAAGGCTGTACACGACTTAATGGTAAACTAAACCATATTATACAACTTATTATTAAAGTATATAACCTAAAAGACATTATTAACCTAATTAAGACAGGTATAATTATAAAGTATAAGCACTTCCCTTATAAGTGTTATAAAGGTAAAGTGAAAGTAACTTAATATTTTAACTGTAGTAAATAAGGATATAATGTAAAGTTCTGTAAAGAGACACTACGTTACTTATTATATGTAAGAGTATTATATATAGATAGTATAAAGGTTAGTAAATAAAAAGTAACTTAATTAATAAAACTGTAATTAGAATAATATAAGTTAGTATATATTAACTATAACGGTAACTACTTAGCTTTCTATAAGGACTACCGTATAGTGCAAGAGTACTGTAAACGTGTTAGAGTAATCTTCCTTAACAGACTTATAACTTACGAAAAACCGTATAGGGAAAAGAACAAGTAGAACTTAAACTTCACCCTTATCACTAAGTGTAAGCGTACCGTAACTTACCAGTTTACAGTTATATGGGGATACAGAAACTAAGTAGCTAATAAGAGAAGGTAAATCTTACAGGTTAAGGTAAGGAGACTTAATCTCTTAAAGAAAACAGGTATACTTAATAGTAACAGTATTATATAATACACGAAGTTATTAAGCCCTAGCGGGACCTTAGAGACCACACTGACCCTACCTAGATAACAGCCTATAAGAGCCTTAATAAAATTAATAATAACTGTTAATAGAGTTTAACAACTCTGATAACTAGCTATACATGACGACCCTGCAGGCCGTCACCTGGCCTGGAGCGGCCTGACAAATCCCCCGCAGAAGGAACAGTGTAGGAAGACAGTATATACGGTACTGCGCACTGGGCCAGGGGTGCAAAGACCCAAAGCCCCTACGACTAATAAGGAGGTGCTTGTAACATGCCGAGTGCTCGCACCACAAGCGGGAGAGACCTTGCGAGCAGAGCGCTCGTAAGGTGCAAAGTGCTCACTCTACAAGCACTTGCTACACCACAAGCAAGGTACGAAGGAACCTCTTAGTTAGTTAGTATAAATAGCTACAGTTATACCTATAACCACTATAAGGGACTCTAGTCCCTTATACTAGTATTTAATAATTCATTTATATCCTACTATTCAGACTTACCTCTGTGCATTATAGTGACAGCGACCTACAATAACATTAAACCCCCTGTCTAGGAGTGCTAGCTTAACAAGCCGTCTTCAGAACTCCCCCTACCTATTAGCGTCCTGCCATACGTTCTGTCTTAACCCACACCAGTCCTCTCAAGGCCTGTGTCAGGTGCAGGTCGTAATACTATATTACCACTTATAAGCAGCCCCTTATAAAATATTTAACAAAGTTAAAAGTACTGTATTAGAATATTAATAATAAGGGCGTGAGATTTAATAAAGTGTTAAAAACACAAAGCAATTAAAACCTAATAGTGATATAAGAAACACTTTAAAGCTAGTTTACCAGTACTTTAAGATATAGAAAAGGAGGGAAATTTAACATAATTTACCACAGTAGGAGGGTAGTGCTATATGTTAGTAAACAACTCACTAACTAATATAGATTATAAACTCTAGCCTAAACTAGGTGTTAATAACGTTCAGCCACAGAGAGGAAGTTATTACAATCTATTTAATCTATATATTAAGTAAGAAATTAAATAACTAGGTTATCCCCCTAACTGAAATTAGGGTGAAAGTGCCCTAAGGGAGAGTAGTTATAATAAGTGACTTTAACATATATAACTCAGTGTAAGATAAGGAGGGACGTAGGAGCCTTAAGGCTAACTGTTAGTAAGGTTAGTAGAAGATTAGGACTTAACATTAAAGACCCCTTTTAAGGAATTAACACGACTCAAATGTAAAAACGGAGAAAAAGAGGCTCCTTTAATAAGGCAGTAACTAATAAGGATTTAAAGTAATGTGGAATATTAAATATTACGTTGGATTACATAGCTATTATTCCCTTAAACTACCAGCTATTTCAGCATTAAAAGCTATAAAAGACACTATACTTAACAGACCCTAAACAGCTATCACCCACGTTAAGAAGATAAGAGAACTTAATAAACTCTTCTTCCCTTTAATTTAGGTTTAAAAAGAAAAAAGTGACAGATACGGCCATCTAAACCATTATTAACAGCGTTTACACAGTATAGTTATGTAAAGCTTACACCATATTATTACAGTTAGATATTACTACATCTTTCAATAAAATAGATTAAAACTAGTTATTTATTATACTAAAAGATTTAGACTTTAAAAGAAAGCTTATCTTCTAGTTAATTAGCTATATATATATAGGAGAACGGCCTAGTTACTATTTAATAACAGGCTGCTAACACTGTAAAATATCACTTAAAGGATCCCTTAGGGATCCCCCTTATTAGTAATCCTCTTTATTCTTTTTATTAATATACTATATAAAAAGCTAAAACGCATAAAAGGCCTAATTATATTAGGTTTTATAAACAATATAAACCTTTAAGCCTTTATATATAACACATTAACGTGCTGTAAGATCCTTAAGCTATTCATAAAATCTGTAAAGAATAGATAAAGGAAAAGGGAATAACGTTTAACTTAAAGAAAAGTGAGCTTATTTACTTCTTATGAGTAAGGCGCTTATAAACTGAAAGAGTAAAGATTCTAAGAGAAAATTACTTAGAATTAACATTAGTGGAGTTAATTAGGTTTTTAAAAGTCTACCTTAATAAAAGCTTAACTAGAAAGCTTACTAAAAAAAGATTATTAAAAAAATGGAAACCTAACCCTTTTATGAACCTAACCTATAGGGAAAACATAAGGAGTACAGGCCGTCCACATTTAAGAAATTTACACTAAAGTTATTCAAAGCGTCTATACTTATAGAGTAAACGCATAACATACACTAACGAAATTAAGAGGACTAGTAAAAGGGATAGTTAAAAAGCTGGAAACTATTTAAATATAATACCTACAAATCGTACTTAAAAGTGTATAAAGTAACCCTAGTAAGGAACTTAAAGTTAGAAACTTAAGTCCCACCATTTAATATCTACCTAAACTTATAAACAGTAAAAGTTAAGTAGCGGCCTAAATATATAAGGATCGCAAAGCTCTTACGTAACACTAATAAAAAGATAGCTAAATAGGTGAAATAAAGACAAGGTGTAACTGCACATGCCCCTTTTAGCGAACAGCAGTCTGACGAAAACCACGTAGGTAAAAGACTAGCTAAGGCTTACACTAAGAAGAGTGGCAAACCTAAATGAAGAGAAGTAAACAGAATGTAACCCTAATATCTCCACCCTTTCATTATACCTGGAAGGAAAGATAGTGAAAATAAAGGTATAAGGCACTTACATGCTGTGGTTATATCATTATTACAGCAGATATATATAACCTTAATAAGAAGAAGATACCACTTTAACTTTATTAAGAACTTATAAAGGCTTAAAGCTTTATCCTTATATTGGTTAAAATGGAGAAGATTGGCTTAAACGCTTTCCTTTACTAAAGAAAGGTCCTTAAGGTAGTGTTGCCCTAATGCCGGTGCGGTATTACCTTAGAAACGGCAATATATATTATTTTAAGGTGCCTAAAGTATAATAAAAGCGGATTATATAATATTTAGCTTTATAACTAGTATGATTTAAAAGTTAGGCTTTTACACTTAATAAGTGGAGTGATTATTACTAACTGGATTATAGAAACTAAAAGGCTGGAACAATACAGCTTAGTGAAGATATTTAATAACAATGGGAGAGGCTTAAGCAGACCGTTACTAGATTACACTAACCTTAATAACATACAGGGTATGAAAAAGAAGAAGATGCCGAGACGTCAGCTTGGATTTTAGGGTAGTAATAACAAGACCTAATTTAGAAGATAAGACAGTGAATAATATTAAGTGATAATTATATAATTAAAGACCTAAACTGTAAATATACTGTAAACGCAGTATGAACACACTGTAAATAACCCCTATATTATTATATATAGATTAAACATAACCACTATTATTAACTTAAAGACTGTTAGGAGGAGGACGGTTTCAGTCCCAGGCGTTATTAATAGCAGCTTATAACGATATTTAATAGTAAATAAACTGTAAACAGACTGTAATTAACGTGTACTTACGTCCTAACTGGCCTATTACCGAGTAATCTGGCCTTTTAGATTAGTGATTACATTTTAGGAAGCCAGAGCAGCGGCTAGCTTACAAGATGCACAGATCAACATAACGGCAATATGACACTTTAAGGTATAGGTAAAGCCTGAACCTTGGACAGTTTAACAGACAGCAAACGGAGCGTAAGTGATACAAGAACTTACTATATAAAGATAAATCCCATAACTATCACCACACTTTTAATAATAAACTAGGTCTGTAATTATTTAGTAAGCGCCCTGTAAACAGAAGGAGGAGTTACCTACTCTAAACGGAATAGTATTTATAATAATTTAAAGGGGAGTCTAGATAGGTACAGTTATTTAACAAGTTAACACAGGCTAGGTAAGGTAAGAGCAGGCTGGAATATTGTTACCTGAATTTTGGGAAGAAATTTGGGAGAAGTAATGTTTATAGAAGTAGGTAATTCAAGAAATAGAATAAGGTATTACCCCCCTGTTATGTACTTTTAAACTTTAACCCCTGTAATTTATGTCGACTATTTTAATTATGGGGACTTACTGTAGATTAACTGTATATACGATGACTGTACTTTTAATTGATATTTTAAACTTAAGGCCCTTTATAACTACTTCCCTTACGTAAAGAACTAAGACTATATGGTTATTAGCAGGGTTGGTATTAGTCAACTAATAGTCTAGTCAAGACGTTGACTATGACTAACCTAGTCTATTCAAGGCGTTGACTAAGACTAGTCTAGTCTAGTCGGTGCCTTGACTAAGACTAGACTAAATTATTCTTAGTATAGTCTAGTCAGACTAATTAGTTAAAGAAAACGTGGGTCCATTGCAAGTTTTACTTATAATAAAGACTTTAATTGCTAAATAAAAATAAAAATCAGTTGATAATAAATAGTATAAATTTAATCTATGTAATAAAAAACTAATTTAGTAGAAAGAGTAATTAATAAATTATAAACCTAATTCATTTATTCATTTTCTTCTTCTTCTATTATTGCAGAGCTCTGAAAATTATCTTCCAACTCCTTTAATTCTTGTATTTTCCAACTCTTTAATAATACTATTTGTTTAACAATTTTAGGATCCAACCGATTCCGGCTTTCAGTAACAATATTTCCTCCAATAGAAAGCACGCGCTCTACTGGAGCTGAAGTAGGTGGAATAGCCAAATATCGCCTAACCATAAGACTTAATACCAGAAATTTATAAGCAGCTGATTTCCAGTATTCTAAAGGATTAATCTAATAAACGTAATTAGTATAATAATAAAAACGATAATAATATTAATAAATGAAATAAATACTTTTTTATTAGCCACAGGATCACGTAAATAGGCTTTATACTCTTCTTCTTCGTTGGCTGAACATAGAATTTATCTTCATCATTAGACTCGTTGTTATATTATATTATACTGAATTTTCATTTTATTCGTTAAAACTTTAGTCAAATTAGTCGACTAATAGTCTAGTCTTAATATCTAAGACTAACCTTAGTCTAGTCAAGGCCTTGACTAAGACTAGCTTAGTTTAGTTAAAGCCTTGACTAAAACTAGAATACTAGACTTGACTAAGATTAATGACTAAAGACTAATGACTAATTTACCAACTCTGGTTATTAGAGTAGAACTGGGATAACGTTATTACTAAGTCTCTTATACCCTTTTAAGGAATTTTAATAATAGTGACTTTAGAGAGATTACTGTAATTAACCTGGCTTCTGCTACCTGTTAGTGAGGAACTTTACTTAACAATTACCTAGTTGTAATCAGGGTAGGCAAAAAATGACTTACAAGTCATTTATAAGTCACACTTTAAATTAATATAATAAATGGATTACTTAAGTTAAAAATATAAACTGTACAGTTATTTATAGGAAATAAATCAAAGAAAAATATAACGTAACTTATACCTTGTAAAAAAATTTATTACATAAGAAAACCTTATTAAGTTATTTAAAATCGTAAATGACTTAAGTCATTTGGAAAATTAGTGACTTATCATAATTTCCTTCCCTAATAAATTTTTCTAGCACGTATAAGTTATGTTATATTTTTGTTTGATTTATATACTATAAATAACTGTACAGTTTATATTTTTAACTTAAGTAATCCATTTATTATATTAATTTAAAGTGTGACTTATAAATGACTTGCAAGTCATTTTTTGCCTACCCTGGTTGTAATATATACTCTGTCCATTTTAAAAGGAAAGTTTAGGTATAGTAAAAACGGGTAGATTATGAATGGACTTAAGAAGAGGAAGATGTTGTTAGGATCTAGTCTTATAGAGTGTATTATCGATTTATTAAGAACTTATAGAATATCGTCCCATTTAAAGTCGATTGGACTTTGAAACGTGAAAATCTAGGAAAGATTAACTGATAAGTTTACTAGAGTTGCCTGTTTTTCTGGAAGGAACTAGGAAAAGGTTACTAGGCCTTTGGAAGGTTTGAAAATTAGTAGTTTGCTGATTGGTGAAAACCCTGAGACGAAGGAGAGGTATTTAGAGGTTAGGCTGGATAAGACCTTGAGGATATATGGTTATTATAACTTAAATGTAGAAAGAGTATAAGTATTATTCTGTTTATGTTAACCCAATAGATAGGAAAGAGAGGCTGTTTAGGGTAAGAGTAGTGATTGATAGTGGGAGTGCTTTTAACCTAGTGTACTTTATATTAGTTAATCAAAGGAAACTCCTTAATAAAAAGTATGAAAGTGTTATCCTTATTTAAAATAGAGAAGGAGGCCTGTACTAATTAATATAATAACGGAAAAGTGACATATTACTCGCTACTCCTAATTAAAGTGGATGGAGATGAATAGAAAGTGGACTTTAACATTGCGTTAGTAGTAGGGTATGATATGATTTTGGGTTTACCTTAGCTAGAGAAGTATAATCTTGTGATTAACTGGAGGAGTGGCTACCTTGCCATTAGTGAGTCTTTTAACTGTGATTACTGTTTGGGAAATACTTAAAGAGCCCTGAACTGCTTTAAAGATGTATGAAGTATTTAAAAGCGCACTAAGCCTTTAGAACTAGATATGGTTTGGGTTAAGTTTATTAAGTCAGTTAAAGGGTTAGAGAGCTTACTGTATAGCTTAAATGACGATTTAGAAGGTGGAAAGAAGTAAGAAGCTGATCTATAGGTAAGTGAAAAAGTCGACTTATTTAAGGTATCTGTAGAATACAGGAAGTTTACCCTATTCTGAAAAAAGATACCATAACTGCTAGACTATAGACTGTAGGATTATAAAATGAAGCTTAAACTAGGAGTAAAGCTCTGTAGCTTTTAGCTTTATTATTTAAACTCTTAGTAAGTTAAAGCCATGTAGGAGTACGTGGAAGAAAACCTGAAGAACGGGTTGATTATGGAATCCTAGTCCCTGGTAGGGTATTTAGTGCTGTTTGTCTTAAGGAAGGAAGATAGTAAACTTTATATAGTTATTAATTACTGAATGTTAAATTAGGATATAATTAAGAACTGTTATTTATTATTACTTATTACTAAGATGTGAGAACGGATTATCAAAGCGAATTAGTTCTCTAGCCTTAACTTCCCTATAGGATTTAACCACGTTAAAGTAAAGGAAGAGAATAAGTATAAGATAGCCTTTCGGACTTATAATAGGTATTACTAATACTGTGTTATACTAATAGGATTAATAAACGCCCTTGTAACTTTTTAAGGTCTTGTTAATAGTGTTCTTGGCCCCATCTTTAATAAGTTTATCGTTTTGTATTTAGATAACGTTCTAGTTTATTCTGAAACTTTAGAAGAATACTGAAAATATATACGATAAATTCTGACAGCCCCCGAAAAAGCGAAGCTAACGGTGAACTTGGAAAAGAGTTACTTTTACGTCTAGGAATTGAACTATTTAGGGTTTAGAGTGACTTTAAGAAAGCTTAAAATGTAACTGGAGAAGATAGTAGCAATTAGGGATTAGCTGACTTTAAAGAATTAGAAAGAATTATAAGCTTTTATTAGCTTTGTAAACTTCTATTAGTGTTTTATTAGGTATTTTACAAAAATCGCTTATAGGAGAACGAAAGCTGCTTGAGTGGACTGATAGATAATAGAAGGCGTTTGAGGAACTTAAATACACTTTTGTTACGGCACTAGTCCTGGCCTTTCCCGATTTCTTAAAACCTTTTTAAGTCGAAACAGACTTCTTAGAATTCGATATTAGTAGAGAACTTAATATAGTTTAGGACGATGGGAAACGTTACTTAATTACCTTTTTATTAAAAAGGATCTACGGCTTAGCCTTACAATACTTTATTTACGATAAGGAACTAATAGCGATTATTTAGTGTTTTGCTAAGTGGGTATTATATCTAAATGGTATAGAAGAACTAGTTTAGGTCTTTTCAAATTATAATAACCTCTGGTACTTTTTGATGAAGTAACTTAGCCTGTAATAAGTATGTTTGGTAGAACTGATGGCTCTATTCCACTTTTAAATCCATTACGTTAAAGGAAAAGATAATAGATAAGCTGATGCTCTTAGCTGGAGATAGGATTATAAGCAGGGTTTGGAAATAAGTCACTATTCATTAGTCACTAGTCAAGTCTGACTTGACTTACGTGACTTAAGTCACTGGCCTGACTTGATTAGCCTGACTTAAGTCACTGCCGTAACTTGACTAGGCCTGACTAGTGACTTGACTTGACTGACTTGCAGTGACTTAAATGACTAGCCTTTTCTGAAAATTTAATATAAAATCAAGCTTGTTTGATTTAAGTATATTAAAAATGGTACTACTTTAACCTATTTTTAATATATTTAATCATTGACAACATTGAAATAAAATAGAAATAAATTATAATAATAGTAATAATAAATAGAATTACTACTACAAGTACTACTACTCCTACTAACACTATAATTGTTATTACCATTACTATTAGTACCACTACTAGTAGTTAAATAGAGGTAAAATGATACTAATAGAAATATTATAATAACTGGATTTTATAGACTATCGATAATATAGATGTAAAATCTTACTTTTAAATATAAACGACTAATTTTATAATGATATTAATGAAGTACTTACAATGAACAAGTTTAAGCAGTGGTTTAAATCATTAATTTGGAGTATAAAAAACTAGGGGGTTAAAAAAGTCCTAAACAGTTTTAAAACAATATATTTATAATGTTAAAAACCAAAGTAATTTGAAACAGAGTTAAAATAACAGATTTACAATATTATAAATTGAATTTACAGTGTAAAACAACTGAATAGTTTGAAACAGTATTTACATTAACGGATTTGCAGTGTAAAACAATTTAAACAGTATTGAAATAACGGATTTACAATATAAAAGAACCAAATGGTTTCAAAGAGTGGTAAGACTACAGATTTACAACATGAAATAATCAAGTACTTTGAAACAGTGTCGAAACAACAGACTTGCAATATAAAACAACCAAGTGGTTTAAAACATTTGTAAAGAAAAAGATTTACAATTTAATATAGCAAATTGATTTTCAGCCTGTTTAAAACTAATCATCAACTGTTTGATCTACAATAATAGTGTATTAGGTTGTAAAAGTGGTTACTTAGCCTAATGAATTGGTTTAATTTACAAGATCTCTTAAATTCTGTGTTTTAACTGTTAAGAGAGCTAAAATCCGAAACGTTATAAGGTTATAGAAAACCCACCACTTCTTCATACTATTCTGTTTAACCGAGCCTACGTTTTGTGGTGGTGGTGGTTTAACAACCAGAACTCGGGTTTTCAGCTGTTTTTACAATACTGAGGAGCGATGGATTAACGAACTGGTTAAAAGCGTGTAAAAATACCCTAAGTTGTGGTCATTTTGTACAGAGGGGGTACTGGATTTGGAAGGTGTTAGGTTTGAGTATGGGTGTTAGCTTTGTTTATTGTTATGTTTCTTTTTGTATTTCTTATTTAGTTTATTGCTCTGTTTATTACTTTGTTTCTTGTTCTTTTATTACTTGGTTTGATACTTTATTTATATTATTGTTTTACATTGTATTACAAATTGAAGCTGTTATTTTTTCAAACTTTTACGCTTAAATAGTAAGATTAAGGCTTTAATTACTATTTTAAGGCGTTTACATTTTAATGATGGAATTAAAGTCTTAATTACTATATTAATGCCTTTATGCTTTATTATTGAATTCAAGGCTGTAATTACTTTTAAAAGCTTCTTATTCTACTATTTTAGAGTTTAATATAATAAAGCGTTACAAACGGAGTCTGAGTGTATAACAAAACCACTGCCCTAAAGTTACAAAGACTTCTTCTTTTTCTTTAAAATAAAATTCACAGAGTTATATATTTACCTTATTCTATTCTACTATTATTAGCTGGTCTTATAATTCTACATTACTAAATCTATTATTTAACTTATTATTACCTTTACTACCGTATACACTTTAAAACACTTTACAATTATTTCATATAATTATATTCCACTACCTTCACAATGAACTTCCATAATAGTGATGATATTTTTGGCTCTGAAAGCTAGAATATTGACTCTCCTTCCGGCCAGGCCTTTACTACTCCACAATCCATGACGTTTTCCAAGTTGAAATTTAACTAAGCTAGCTTTAAACTAGAACCAAATTCGAAATCCACAGCTTATATCTTTTCAGCTGAATTATTTATAAGGACCCTACTACCAATCGATTTATCAAAGTAACGATTGGTATTGTTACAGTGTATTATGTGAGTTTATTATATTTTATTTTCTTAATTTTTAGAGTGTTTATTATTTTATTTACATTATTCTAATTTATTATATTTATTATTTTATTTCCTCATTTAATTACACTTTTTCTGAAAAAATTTACTGATTTCACTTTTTTCAATAACTGATACTCTCTATTAAATAGTTATAACTCCAAAGCTAAGCATATCATTATAAGCTTTATTATTCTTTTTATTCTTCTATGTATTTATTTTTATTTCTTTTGTTTCTTTTATTACTTTATTAATTAATCTTTATACTGGTATTAGTTATTTACTGGACTTACTAGAGATAACGTAACGAATAATAATACGTTTTTATTAACGTTTCTATTACGACCTGCACCTGACACAGGCCTTAAGAGGACTGGTGCGGGTTAAGACAGAACGTATAGCAGGACGCTAATAAGTAAGGGGCGTTCCGAAGACGGCTTGTTGAGCTAGCACTCCTTGACGGGGGGTTTAATGTCACTGTAGGTTGCTGTTACTATAATGTACAGAGGTGAGTCTGAAGAGTAAGATATAAATTAATTATTAAATATTAGCGTAAGGAACTAGAGTCCCTTACAGTGGTTGTAGGCATAACTATAGCTATCTATATTAGTTAACTAAGAGGTACACCGTACCTTGTTTGTGGTGTTGTAAGCGCCTATAGCGTAAGCACTCTGCACTGCGTAAGCGTTCTGCTTGTAAGGTTTCTCCTGCTCGTGGTGCGAGCACTTAGCATGCTGCAAGTACCACCTTATTAGTTATAAGGGCTTTAGGTCTTTACACCCCTATCTTAATGTGTAGTGCTGTATGTACTGTCTTCTTACACTGTTCCTTTTGCGGGGGATTTGTCAGGCCGCTCCGGCCTAAGTGATGGCCTGTAGGGTCGTCACATAATTCCCCTTCTTTAATGTTCTTTTCCTATAAAGAACTTAAGAGGTAAGTTTCTTCTTTCACCACTTTACCATATAACGAGTGTCTGGCTCCTAGGTCTTAAAATGGGAACAGGGTAAGAGTATTAACTGCTGTTTAAACCTTACAGCCTACATACACGCGTTTGGTGGTGAAATGTCCCTTTATTCTTTTTGCAAATCTGCTGAACTTCCGCTTGTCTGTCGGGTTTCGAACCGCTCTGACAATTACGATTACTGTTTGGAGAGGGACTGGCCCTTTTAGTGTAACACCTTCGGCGTAGGTGAAGCGAGGTTAAAAGCCCTTCTCGTTAAAGAAGCAGGACCTTGACTTACAAGTCGAGTCTGCTGCTTAGCAGCTTTTATAAGGCTACTGTTAAGCTTTAAAAGGTGTCGGTACGTTTGGCGCGCCTTTATAAACAGTAGTCCTGTCTTAAAGACCGGGCTGTAAAAGTGTTTAGCCGTAAGGTGGAGTTACTAGAGTTCCAGGAGGGTAAGGAGGCTAGGTTAGGTGCTCCTCTTGAAGACGTAGAGTCTTTTAACTGGGGGAACTTCCTAGCTAGGTCTCTGCTATGTGTGGTTGCTTCATAACTTAGTTTATAACTCCTTTCTTTTAATAAGTGAAACGGCTCTTTAGTGTAGTGGTGGCGTGTTTATATTTCGCTTCTCCACATGATATGCCCAGGTGTGTTATCTGGAGATTCTGTTAGTAAGAGGTTATAAGTTTAACTCCTATAAGGGTCTTCTGTTACAGGTTTAGAACCTAGCCTGACTGCTCTGATTAGTCTAGTCCTGGGCCTTTAGTGGCTTTTTTCTTTTCTTTTTTACTAACTTCCTTTCTCAACAGTGCTTGTTCTCGTAGATACGCTTCTTTACCACATACCGTTATATAACTGGTATGGGAGACCTTAGGGTATATTAGATTGCTTTTTGCCCTTTAACTCCTTCCTTAGACCCACGGTGAGGTGTAAATCCTCTAGTTATAGGGGGTAAGTTATCCTGTAAGCTACTGGTCTGCAATATCTTAGTTCTCTGTACTGTTATATGTGTGATTTATGTAAAGCTTACCGGCTCTAGAGGCCTAGTCTCCTTATTAAGTCTAAGGTCCTTGTAACCCTAGTTAAGGGTTCTAATAAATGTCCTTCTGTATTTATTAAGGAGTTTCTTACCGCTTCTTAAGCTTTAAGTCCTACGGTAATCTTACTCTTTAGTATAATAGTTTAGATGTCAGATCTTATCTTATTTCAAGTTCTTATTATTAGTTTTAGTCAGTTTAGATTCTTTTAGTAAAACTCTGTAATTAAGTCTAAGCACTTAAGGTTTTTTATGGGCTTTTATAAGTTACTTTTAAGGCTATAGTCTAGCCATTTAACGAGATATTTAAACGTGTTCTTTCCCTTTTATAAATCTATAACTTCCTTAATGTCGTACTTATCCTTATTAGTGTTAATCTTAATCTTCTTTTCTAGGGGAATTTCCTTTAAGGTAGGTTTTAGAAGTAAGATGTGAAAAACCTTAATCTGCACCTTTATACTAGTAGGTAGGTTTAATTTGTAATTAAAGATAGTGACTTTTTTCTTAATTTAAACCGGTCTGTACCTTTTAAAGTTAAGCTTCTTATTAGGCTGTTTTAAATGTAGGTTTTATAAAAAAAGGTAAACGTGGTCCCCCTTTTAAAAAGTTAATCCCTTAACTTCTTTACTATTATAATAAAGTCTTTCCTTAAGCACTAGTTATTTAGTTTAGTGTTTATTAACGAATCTTTTTATTTATTTATATGTGAACTTAAGTTCAGCTTATAGGTAGCTGTGTAGTTCCTATATCTAATCTGTACAGACTGTAGCTTAAGGGGTACTGGTAAGTAGGTTTTAATAGAGCTTAGGCTCCTTTCCGTAGTTTTTAAAGAATAGTGATATATTTGTTAACTTAATTAGTATTATATTATAAGTTATCTATACTATTAGTAACAGCTTAAGTTAGTTATCTTGTTTAAAGTGAATATAAGCTTAAAGATACATTATAAGTATTAATTAACTCGTTCTATCTAGCTATCTGTCTGTAAGTGGAAAGCTGTTAAAAGTTTACTCTTCACACCTATCCTTTATATTAACCCTTACTAGAATTTCGACACAATTAGCTTATCTTAATCCGTGACGATATTATCTAGCTAAAGGTGCCGTAAGACTACTTCTTTTTTAAAGACATAAGTGAGTTATTCTACTATTATATCTTTTAAGGTTAATAGAAAGTAAGCTTATTTCGTTAATCTGTTAACTATTATAAGGATTTAGTTATAAGTAACTCCTATAGTAAGGTCTTTAAACTTTAAAATCCTAGTAACGAAGTTAAGTGAGATAGAACTTTATAGTGCTTATAATATAAGGAGTGGTTTAAGAAGCTTGTAAAGCTTATAACGTTCGTTCTACTTATAGTAGTAGATATTGCAGTTATTAACCACTTTCTTAACTAGTTTCTTTATTCTTAGGAAAGTGTATACTTGCTAAGCCTATATAAGAGTTTTAACTTAGCTTATATATCCTTTAAGTTAAGACTTATAAACCTATTAAACGTATTCTTTCCGTCTGTCTAGGTCGTGAATAAACAGTTTCTCTTATTACTAAAGCCTTACTCCTAATTTAAATGTATTATTTACGCCTTTTAATAGCTGTTTTAACTAATAACTGGTTTTATTATAGTTTAAGTATATGTAACACTCCTTACTGTAACCCTGCAGGTACTTTAAGAAGTCTCCTAAGGGGCATTTATACTTACAGGTACCTTCCTTTAACCTTCTTATTTAAAAGTCTTATTATTATTAATAGATGTTATACTCTGTTTATAAATTTATATAGACGTTAATAATTTATTCTAATATCTAATTATCTAACACTTATAATATGTACTCTAGTGTGCCGTTCTTAGCTTTATCAAACACAGTAACATGGATTAGGACTGGATTAGCATCTTTATAATCCTGTCTTTAACTGAAAACATTAGCTTACTTATTATCTTTTCCCTTAATATAGTGGATCTGGAAGTAGAATAGGGCTATTAACTCTACCCATTATGCTTATTAAGGGCTGAGTTCTTTCATTAGGAAGTATTAAAGGTTATTATAATTTAAGAAGACCTAAACTGCTTCTTTTATACCGCTTAGGTATAATGCCCACTTAGTAAAGCACTAAATGATTACTATCAGTTCCTTATTATAGATTAGGTATTATAAGGCTAGGTTATAGATCTCTTTTAATAAAAAGATAACTGAGTGGACTTAGTTAAGTTCTTTACTAATTACAAATTCGAAGGAGTCCATTTCGACTTAGAAAGGTTTTAAGAAGTCAGGGAGAGCTAGGATTAGTGCTGTAACGAAAGCGTGTTT
>Ga0247770_1000710_pt1 | contig 31002 bp, 13 predicted proteins | sample UWRJL136409B6_FD_179943 | JGI IMG/M metagenome (GOLD analysis project Ga0247770, IMG submission 179943) | Plant litter microbial communities from Arlington Agricultural Research Station in Wisconsin, United States - UWRJ-L136-409B-6 | ecosystem: Environmental > Terrestrial > Plant litter >... | reverse complement strand
GTCTTCGGTGGGCCCCGGCGCTCCCCAGCTTAGCAGACTGCATCGGCGCATCAGTCCACGGCACGCGTGGCTGGACGCTCCAGGAGACGCTGTTCTCGAAACGAATACTATGGTTCGCCCGTGACGAAATCCACTTCTCCTCCTACGCAGTCTACCACCGTGAATCTCGCCTCGGCCCTAATCTATCGATCGAGAACGAATTGCGGCCAATCGCAGATGCCGACACTTCGAGCCAATCTCCTTCTACACCGACGCTGCGTCTAATTTCAGCAAACGGTACCTCACAGTAGCTGAAGATGTTTGTCGGGCATTTTCTGGCATCGCTTCTGCAGTTGCGACCGGCAATCTCAGCAGTCTCCTGTCCATGGACGGAAGTGGTGATCAAGTCGTCGTCGCAAATATGCCGTTGCGGTATATCCTACCAGCTGTCCTGTGGGTTCCAACATGCGATACAATGCGCCGAAGTGGTCCCTTGTCTTCGTTGCCTTCATGGTCTTGGGCTGCGTGGGAAGGACCTATCACATACTCTGCGGATTCCGGAATTGCGTTATCGTTGTGCACGTGGACCAATAAATGCTGCATCAAGCTTGTGACAGTTCGAACGACGAAAGGGACGCAAAGATTGGGGGGATGGAAGCAAGCCTCGTGTTGTGTGCCTGACTTTGAGGTGGAGTCTGTAGAAGGCCAAAACAACGACCTAGCCTGCCCCTCCACCACTACCTTAGGTCTGTTCCCAGAAAGCCAGCATGGGGCCGCCCTGGAGTTCTGGGCAGACAGAACGGAAGGATGTCGGCTATCCTACAGTCAGACAAAACGCAGGAAAGCTTCTGCGCTCTCGGAGCTTAGTACGAAGGGCCCCGATCTGTACTGGATGCCTGGCACTACTAGAGCGCTAGTGAGCCTGAGCCACCAGAGTTACGAAGACTGAATCCTACAGAGAGGTCTAGAAAAGAAAGGGGTTCTGGCCTCTGGCCAGAACCTCCAGACAGAGAGAAAAGGTTCAATCAAGTAGTTGTAACCCCATTCAATTCTACAGATTCCAGTGTACAGTGTTTCTGACAGGTAGTAACAATGGTGGTAAACTGTAGCCCTGACCAGCTGAACTAACTACCTCAGCTCAGCTCCTCTATGAACTTCTTTTCAGCTCGACTGGCCACACCTTCCTGCGCGTTCTGGCAATGGGCTAGAACCCCCTTTTTTTTCTAACAACTTAGTCCAGCTACCACACAAATTCCATATGTATTACCAGTTAAGTAAAAGTAAAAAGAGGCGTGGAAGAAATACTCCAGTACTTATAAGGCTTTGCAACTAATACCTGTTATGACTCAGACGGGTGATGACTAGTCACGGCGATTAGTAGAGAGTTAGATGCGTTATATCGACACTAGAACCGTGTGTTAAAGAAGGGGGTGTGAATATAAGCAGTTGCGGCTACTTGATTTGGCGGCGTTTGCTGCCAAATCTAGAGGATAAAACCATGTGACTAAAACTAATGGTGTAATATCCAGCTAGTTTCATACCACTTCTTCTATCTAACTATATTATTAGTTAATTATGTCATCAAGTAGAGCATGTTATTAAGTAGAGCACGTCATTAAGCAAAGCACGTCATAGCTGGGACGTGTAAAAAGGATGTAACTGTTAAGAGACAGTACAATCCAAGTAGGATATTGTAGCCCTAACTGGCAGTAGTAGTTACTATACTAGCAATTGGTTATAATCTTGCAATCTAGTTCATATAGGTAAAAACACAAAAAATGACCCTTTGGTTTTGCTAGAGAGCTAGAGAACAAATCGAATTAAAATTTACTAGCGTTGCTTCGTTTAGCAGTTACGTGGCTCTCCGCAAGGTCTAGGGCGCTTCTCGTTTTTATCTCGCTCCTGGTAAATTTTAACGCTAGATTTTGCCTATTACAATACTGTTCTACTGTAGATAGTAATAGCTTATAACGTAGTTACCTAGCTGTATTACGTTTTACTTTTACTAGTAATGTAGTAGTTTAAGCCTTATTATCTTATTCTATTTTATCATCTATTTACTACCGTATTTTAATAGCTTTAGTTAACATCTATACTGTTTAGTTGATGCTAGGACCTCTTTGACTAAACGTAGCGCGTTCAGGACAGAATTGGTAAGGCAGAGTTCTCTCGCTCTTGTTTGATCTGTTCGCTAATATTACTTCAATGCTGGTAATTGTTCAGCGAGTCATTGGCGCCTGGCTAGGATACTGTCGCGCAATACCACTGCACTAAGAAGCAATAACGTTCAATTACTCTCGCACGTGGTAATCGCTGTTTTTCTGGGAGATACAAATCCCAGATGCCTAAATGTGAGGATAGAGGGAGAATCTTTGCGTCTTGCTTTGCTTGGGATACCTCTAAGCAATAGCGGCTGCTTGCTCAATGATTGGACTGCCTTAGCTGCCTTAGCCCACCGCAGTGGCATGTCGTGACAGCCAGCTTTACCACAGGTTCCGGAGTTCGAACAATGGCGTTGTTGGCCTTGATGTGTCTCTGCCCGCTTTGAGGTTCAACTCCATAGAAGTGAAATAGTTAACCACCAGCTCTCTTTGTTTTTCCTTGTTCGGACTGGGACCAGGGGAGACTGATGTCATGCATCGCAGATACAAGAGAAATAGACCCAATATCTTCCGTCACACGATATCTGCAGTTTCCATCTGACATATAAACTACCGCCGACATCCGGGAGTATCTTTCTGGCTCAAACAAATCACTGCCTCGATCCAAAACGGGTGCTTGTTCCGATACACCGAGCTGCTTGTAAATGCTCTCTTCCACGCTGAAATATCAAACAGCCAACGTGCCCAACTACCCAGTTGCGAGCGAGAATGTTGGTCCCGCAGGGTCCGGAAACGCTGACAGCCCGGATCGCGGGATTGTTTCTCGTATCCCGTCTTACCCGGACAACAGGAAGTCTGTCGCACCCGCCGGGGATTCCTCAACTGACCCAGGGGCTATCAGCCCAACAGACAGCAGGGCCATCGACCCCCCGACTCGGCCCCGACGCCGAGACCGTTCCGCGATGATCGCCTGTCGCTGCCTTCTCAGGGCGCGCTGGTGGAGACGGGGCAGCATGCCAAGCCTTTGTCGTGGCCGCCCCGGCAGCGAAGAAATGCGGTTGTTCCGGAGGAGGAGCAGAATCGGGGTGACGGTGACGGCAAGACATCATAATGGAGGAATCGAATGAGTGCGTCGACTTGCCTCATCCTTTGATGTGAATGTGGTAAGTTAAAGTCTCACCCGACGGACTTGAAGCTTGGATAGTTCAACCAAAGTGCGCAGAATGCGAATGCCAAGATCTGCTTTGGTGTGTGACTTTTACGGTATACTTTATAGCTTATACAATAATAACCGTCTGTTACGGCCTGCTCCTTGGTATACCGAGGTGACTGAGGTAAAGACAGATCGTAGTAGCGGACAGGGTCCCTAACCGTGGCCAATTGCTACAAGGTGATAGGGGCAAGATGACTGAATGAAGGCTAACACAACCCTCAGGGCGATAACTGTCAAACAGATCGTAGATCCAGAGGTTCAAGACAATAGATCTCACTGAGTGATACTCGAGAACAATGTATTGCTAGTGTGAGGAACTAAGAGGGTTCCTCACTCTATTGTGGTCATGATGATGGTATCTATACAACTGTAGGGGGAGGTAACTTATACCTCGATTATTTATGATCATTCTGATCACTTAGTGGTTAGAGTGGACGCGAAGATCACCTTGATCACTGTGATCATTAACTAGCGTGAGTGATCACGATGATTACTCTGTGCGTGCAGACAGTGTCTGTAAGTCTGCACTGTTCGTGCTGCGGACTATCCTTCGGGCCGCTCCGGCCCATCTGCATGACCCAGGGTCATGACAGGGGATGAGGAGAGATATACTGAAGCTACCTCTCATTGTCGGTAACGTTATACACCGGAAAATGCAGGATTGGAGATGTAGGATTGGAGCAACTAAAAAGGGAGTTGTAATAGGTGGATTGTCTTGCTTGTTCTCGGCTCTTTGGCTTTGCCAGGGAGCGAGCCGCTATTATTGTTAGAAACGTTGCAAACCGGAAACTGTGCGTTGCAACTGGTTGATTTTCTTGCTGGTATTAGTTACGCTTGCAGCCAGAACCCCTTTTATTCTGAGAATATGTTGACGAATTCAGAATTGAACGATAGGAGGAGTGTTTGCCGATGGCCTTCTAGACCTAAACGTGGGAGACCCAAATCAATCCACAGGCACGACCTTAACCTCGACAAACTCAGCTCTCTGGACCGCGTTCCCCTTTCTGTTAAACTCGATATATGGCAACCGTATCGTCAACAGCCTCAGCCGGCTGTGCCACAGGTACCCCCGCAACCCCAGCCACCACGCCGTTCCGACGAAAACAAAAGCGATGCCCACGAGAGGCTTGACCCAGGACGCCTCGCCGGGCCGTTGGGCCACGGGCGGTACGAAGACGCCAAAAACCATGTAAAGCAGCGCAACAAACGCAAAGATGCTGGGCAGCGGGTCGAGCCACGGCGTCCCGTGCTGTTGCACTTTCTCGTTCCACCTCCTGCTGCAAGGAGCCCGGATCCACGAGTCGATCTTGAGATACAAAAGGCCGCCAACAGTGAATAAGCCGAGGACGATGACGATGACGTACACCTTCAAGAAGCTGAGGAATCGGTACCCGTATGACGGCTCGAAGCGGACCCCGAAGATCAGCACAAGGATGATCTCTGTCAGCCAGTGCAAGAATGTGCCGGCTATCGGTGCCTGCTCAGCGTGGTTTCTGACGAATTCGCTCGTCATGCGCTCGTGGGTCTTTCTGCGCCTCGATGCCCACCGCGCAAGCAGAGTATCGCTGCTCTTCGCAAGCCACAGTGAAAAGGGAAAGACGCCTTCCTTGCCAATTTCCTGCTTGACGCGGGTGCTGGTAAAGCACTCGGAGATCATGTTACCGAGAAGGAAGAAGCCCAGGAGGGCGCTTATGCCTTGCACGGTGGCCTGTGAGTTGTTCTCTCCTGCCACCCGCTCGAAAAACTCGACAGCCATGTTCATGTTGGCCGGCACGATGCCATGGTACGGCACGACACAAAGGTAACTGACGTTCACCAGCGTGAACAAGACGATGACCACCAGCAAGGTATACGTCGTCGTCCGTACGAACTTGCGCCGCGGACTTCTCACCTCGGCGTGCACATAAAACGGCTGTTCGTAGCCTCCGTACGGGAATGTCGCATACACCAGGGCGAATGCGATGTCGCCAAAACCGCCACCGGGGGCCTTGCTCTCGAACGAGATGTTGCTGCAAGAGTTGTTGTTCTTAGACCCGTACACCAGCCCGATAATGGTGATGATAACCAACATGGTCACCTTCAAGACTGCATACGCGTTGTTGATCAAAATGGAGAACCGTCGGGTGAATATGTTGACGAAACAGGTAATGGAGATGGCGAAGATAGCCCAGCCTACAACCGCGCCGTTTTTGAAGCACTGGTCGCCTTCGCTGCAGCCTGGATCGACGGCGGTCTGCATGAAGATGCCGAACTGTAGCGCATTCGAGGCAAGGTTCCCGAACATGATGAAGAGCACCCCGAAGGTGCACGTCATCCAGAACCGGGGCTTCTTGAAAATGTACTCGAGCTGTCAACGACAACATGCATCAGCGAAGCCGACATCCACACAAACGTATAAGAAGAAGCTCACCCAATTCTTGTCGGCGCCACTTCGAGGTGTGCTGATACACACCCACCGTGTACCTCGGCGGACCTTGTGCATCGGGATTGTCTGGGCCAGCTCGTTCCAGCATGCCAGGATACCGAGCATCACGAATCCACCGACGATCCAGAGCATGAGCGCAACGCCGCTTGAGCCCGTGAGGAAGAGCACGTTCGCCGGCTGGGTGAAGATGCCGCTGGCAATGGTGCGGTTGGTCATGAAGCAGAAGGACGTAAATGCACCCAGCTGTTGGTTCTTGGTTGGTGCCACATTGACCACTTGGGTATCGGGGTTGATATTATCGAGATCCGCCTCTAGCTGCTCCACCAGAAGTGCCTCTTGATGGCCGTCACCAGCGTGAGGCTCCATCTCCATCTGTTCAACGAAGCCCGGCGCGTTCGGGGCGGCCATGGCGGCAGTTCAGAGAAAGAAACGAACCAGCAGGAGAGTGCAATGGCGCCAAAAAAAAACCCCCCCATCCGTTTGAGGCACGACGACGAGGACGGAGGACACGAGACTCAACCGTTGCCATCGCCGGGCCAGCAGCGAAGACCCCGCAATTTTAGAGAGCCTTGTCGTCCTGCTCCCCACGCAAAACGCATGCGAAAAACCACTCGCACGAATGGCTCCCGCCCTGGGCACTGGGCACGCAGCGGCAATTTCCGCGCGTCATTTTTGAAGCGTAAACGCCAAGGTTGAAGCAGAATAAAACGCCTTGCGTGGCGCCAGTCAAATCTGCACCGCGAAGATAGGCTCCTCGATTCATTGGACGACAGCCCCAATTTTACCCCGCGCTTGGTAGCCGGTTAAAGCACAGACCGCTTGCAGGGATCCCTAACACGCCACCAGCAAAATTTGCTGTAAATATTTATGTTAGGCTGAAATTTAAATCCTCTAACATTTCCTCACCAAAATTTGCCGTACGCACGATTAGGGCCTGATCTTCTCGCGAAAAATGAACTGGTTTTTGGCCGTTTTTCGAAAAAGGGGTGACTTTGCAACAGGGGTTGCAAGCGCTTACGCCAAGATGTACTGCATGGAGCCCTGGTTAGTCCAACTAGCCGAACGAGCCGCTTTGAAGGCGTGAGGCGAACCAACGCGCGCCACGAGGCCCTCCTCGGTGTTGTGGTTGATAGTCCCCAGGAGCGTGTGGGCGGTGAAAAATGGTCTAGATGGTTGCTTGATTCCTCTAGTCTGGAGATTGGGCGCGAGAGCTGCCAATATGGTGGCCGGCTACGCACAGACCATCTACCCTAACCCTAATTCTAGGGGCACTTGGCCCTGAGGAAGGCCCATTGCTCAACAGCGGCCAGTCCAGCTGCCACAATGAATAAAGTCGCCATGAGAGGCTTGTCAGTTAAAAGGTCATTCTATTTCGGAGCAAATCTCTACACAAAACAGATCGCCAGCCAGCTTCACAACCTTCTCGCGCGCTCACTCGCATTCTTGTTGCTTTTTACAGGCGGGGAACAGGGCCCTGTCGCTAAGGTTGGGCCATTTTTTGCGAAAAGAGGCCCCCGAAAAGCGAGATTTGGAGTATTCGCCAAAACTCCAAAGAATGGCAGTATTCGGTCATCACGATCCAGTTTTCTGGCTCGTTACAGTTAGCCGCGGCTTGCATTAGCTCGGTACATTGGCTTCCCGGGGGGTTCAGGGGTGGCGGGCGGCTGCCCATTTTTCTGGCCAAAAGTGCTGCCAAAAACGGGAAAGCGTCCTGGAAGACACTGTCTTGGCATGGCTGGGGTGCTCGCTTTCGGCGAAAAGCCATGAAAAATGGCCATTTTCCGCGAGAAGATCAGGCCCTTAGCGCGGTGGCTTGAACCTGCTACCAATCGCAAGGATTGGCACCGCCCAAGAGGTGGTCGGTGAGGAAGCGAGGCTAACTATGCCTTTTCTGAAATGCAAGCTAGCTCGTATCTTGGCTGCTGCAGCGCCGGGGGGGAGCAACAAACGAACGAGGACATGGGACGATTGCAAGACGCAACGCAGCCATGAACTATTATTGATGGCGAACCAGACGAGTCTGTGTTGGCTTTCGTTTGGCGTCTAGCTGAGCTTTTTGTTGGCAGTTGTGGCTTGCGGTGCTGGGCGAGCTGCAGAGGCCGCCCATCTGGTCATTCGGCGAGGGGGCAGTGAAGGGGGTATCCTGATTTGGGGCTCTGCGTCTGCCTCCTAGTTCTCCAAGGGCTAGTCGTTGCGCGGGCATGCGCCGCCTGCTGTCTGGTGCGTGCCCACGCCCAACATCAAGCGCCGTGCCGCTGGCTCGACCTCTTCTGACGACGACGGGTTCACGACGTGAGCTTTGAAGCGGGGTGCGACACAGCAGAACACGACCAAGACTAGTCAAGCGATGGCGACAGCGACCGTGACGACGGCCGCTGAGCTCGACACGACGCACACGGGCGAGGCGTTGCCGCTCGTTTCGCCGCCGGGCTACGGCAGGCGACAGATCCTCCTATTCCGCACCGACGGCGCCGATTTGCTGCGAGTCGTCGAGCGGACCGAATGGCCGTCGGGACGGGAGTCGAACACCCGCCTGTTCGACGTCACGGCGAACATGCTCGTTCCTATGTACGCGGTAGCGCCCCGACCACGCCAGACATGGACCGTCGATGTGCAGTTTCATCGGCAGGACGACCCAGTGACGCTCGCTTTCGCCAGCCGCGCCCTGGTGTTTCGCCTGCAGTTCAAGTTCACCGGCTACTGGACGATGCGGCAGTGCTACGAGAACGTCAAGTGCGTGCTAACGCACAAGCCGCACACCTGGTCCAGGGCCCAGCTCGAGAAGGGCGACGGCGAGATACAATACTGGCTGTGGCCGAAGAACGGCGGCGCCGGCGAGGATGTGTTGGCTTACACGATAACCAATAACCCACCACGAGCTCCGTCGATAGGCGGACCCAGGTTGCGGCCAAGCGGGTCAAGTCCGTCGTCGTCTCCCGCAAACTCAAGGATGTCTGCCTTGTCCGAAGGACGGTCCCTCGTGCCAGAGACGATTCGACAATCAGACATGGTGTTGGTTGACGTCAATCAGGAGGGACAGGAGGTGTTGATTGCCGAGTTCGAACAACCACCGCTCCTCGTCGCTATGATCCAAGATAACAGACAATACAAGATGTTCAAAACTGATGGTTCGTCCTGACCCCCTCATCATCCCCCCCCCCGGGTAACCCACTATCATATATTCCTTGGGCCTGTTTCTGACCCTTCTAAAAGTCACCAACCTCAACTGCCAGATCTCGACCGAAGACAAATGCCAGGTTATCCTCAACAACCTCATACGACAAGAACGATTCGACGTTCGATTACTGCGCCGGGAAAAAGCAGACGTCGCAACCTGGAACCTCTGTGCCCTCGCCCCGGAAGCAAGCGATCGGGCGACTGAACGGCTTAGAGCTACCTTCCTGACCCTAACGTTCCGCAGATCAGAAGACGCCGAGTCCTTCAGTAAGCGTCTCGGTCTGATCCAAGCCTGGAGGAGGAAAAGCGCAGGCAAGCGGAACATGGTCATCGGCCAGGTCCTCGATGGTGGGGTGAACTTTGCGCCCGCCAGTCCGACGGCGTCAAGCAGCAGCTCGTCGATGTCTCCGAGATCCAGCGCCGCACAGCAGAGAGGAAACTTCAGCGGCCGAAGCATCCTCAATACGGCAACCAGCTCAGCCACACTTGCATCTCCAGGTGGTTCATCTTCAGCCTTCGCGCCGGCGTCGCCTCTGTCGCCCAGCACCCAGGGCGAATGGAGCTCGGCGGTTGCAGGCTCGATGAACGCGGAGCCGCTACCGCCAATACAGTCGATGGAGCAGTCTCTGGTAAGGGAGTTCTGGGAGGAGGTGGCGGCGATGGCGAGGCCTCCGGAGCTGCCGGGGAGTCCGGTCGACGATGGATCCAGAGCGACAGCTACGGAGCTGATGACTGTTGTCCAAGAGCCATCGGCCCTACTGGCCTCGGATAGGTGAAGGGACCCCGTGGTGTATACTGCACAAGAAGCCCCTGCGAGGACAATGTGCCCCACCATCTCTCTCTACCTCTCTTAACTTCTGTGATGACCTGCCGTAGTGTACGGCAGGCATTGCGGAGCGTCTCAGGCTCCTGCCCTGGCATATAGACCGAGACGACTAATACCGTCCGGTCCGGGGCGGGGAGCCGTACTGTTACCGCCGTCAGGTCCGGCGACAGTACCGGCACTAGTTCCGCCTCCAGGTCCCGGTTGACCCACAGCATGCTCCGGATCCCCCACCGGCCTTCCCTCCACGCTGTCGGGACCACTCTGGTCCACCGCGAATGCCCCATCGGCGCTGTTAACACCTTTCCCGTACTTTCCCACACGCGTGGCTCCTGAATTGCTAGCACCGCAAAATCTTGCAGTCGTTCGTCGTTCATTAGGCTCTTCACGTGGTCCGTCCTGTTTTCTCACATTCAGTTGGAGCATCTGAAGTGTTCTACTCATGGCAGGCAGTGTACGGTTTTGGGCAGCTTCTGTTGCTCTCGCCGACCAGGGAAAGCTTGACGAGGCAGCAGTAATGAGGAGGGAGGCCCTAGAGAAGAGGCAGCGGATCCTTTGCGATGATCATCCTGATACATTCTCAGCAGTGAACAACCTTGCCATTACTCTCGGCGACCAGGGAAAGGTTGACAGAGCAGTAGCGATGGTGAGAAAGCTCCTAGAGAAGAGGCAACGGATCCTCGGCGACTAACACCATCACGTTCCTATTCAGGTCATGCTGGAGGTTGAAGCACTGGCGCCATGGTCTGGAGACGTGCCAGTAAATGCTTAAAGTGCGGTGAAGTGAGTATTGTAGCTTGCGAAGGGGTGCAACTGGTAGAGCACGAACGAACCCTGCGGTGCGGGCCATATTGGACTGGTTCGGCTAAAAATAGCTGGCGCATCGACGACCATAATGCCCCCGTCCGCCCTCGGCGTGAATGTGGCATATATTGATCCGAGAGTGATCTCGTCTTTGTCAGGGTTTGCCCCTGGCGTCGACACGAGCCACGGAACGCAGATGATGTTTGCGAGCGACACTGGGCTTAGATTACACAACGCCGAGAATACTGGATTGCAGCAAGCACTTGGCCCGGGGTGGGTAGGGATCGGAATAGGCAGCCACGGATCTCGAATCTCGATCGAGTTATAGAGGATAAGCCTCCTAAATCAGGTTGATCTCCCAATGACGATTTTGATTTTAGTTTTCTATCTTCACCGTAAATGCTATCATAGACTATCACTGCTGTATACTGCTTCCCCTAGTACCTGTATCAGGCTTATTTGATACAGAATCAGGGCCATGCAAATGTCGCGAGGCCCTGTGTCCCCCTCCTGCTGGGGCCTCACCAGGAGCTGCTCGGCACCCTTAAGGATAACGACATCATCTACCTAGCATTCGAACAATGATTTCACGACCCAGGTCATGGCCGCATAAGGAGCACAGACCACATGTATTTAACCAATCATTGGGCCCAGGGTGTAACGACCCACAAAAGCCCTGCCCGGACCAATCAGGACGGTCCCGAGGTCATTGGTCCCGGGGCTCGGAACCAAAAGGCTCAGGACCCATAACAAGCCTATCATAGTAGTCCTAGCACTGGCAGTCACAGGTCTTAAGACTGGGAAGCTTAGGACTAGTAGAACTATCAGATAGTATAGATACTTTCATCGTGCCTATAATAAAGTAAGGGACCTCTTGGTTCCTTACGCTAGCAATTACATTGTTCTTAAGTATTACTTAGTAAGACCTACTATTTAGAGAACCCTACGATCTGCTTAACAGTGTATTACCTCAGAGAGTTAAGCAAGCACTTGATTAGCCCTTTTACATCTTACTAACTTCCTGCCTTGCTCTGTCTTTACCAGCCCTCCTAGAGCAGGCTGTAACACGTTGCTAGCGTCTTTACTATAAAACTACTGTTTGTTAAACTCTCTACCCTTATTACTTACTATGTTCACAGTTAGTTTATCCTCTGCCTTTAGTTTAAAGGGGAAGGAAAAGGATATGTTGTGACGACCCTGCAGGCCGTCACCTAGGCCGGTACAGCCTAACGGATCCCCTGCAGAAGGGACAGTGCAGGAAAACGGTGCATGTAGCGCTGTGCACCAGGCCAAAGGTACAAAGACCCGAAGCCCCTACGACCAATCAGAAGAGTCTCTATGCTAAGACCCATCTCTGTTAACAGAGACCCGCAGGGTTACAGAGAAAAAGGTCCCTATAATGCCTCCCCCTAAGGAACATAAAGACACAGTCTACAGAGACAGGTATAAAGTACCTCTTAATCACCTAGTATAAATAGTTATTATTATAACTATAATAGCCGTAAGGGACTTTTAGTTCCTCACACTAATATTCAATTATTCATTTATGTCTTACTGTTTAGACTTACCTTTATACATTATAGTGATAACGACCTACAGTAACATTAAACCTCCCGTCTAAAAGTGCTAGCTTAACAAGCCGTCTTTAGAACGCCCCTTAGCTTTTAGCGTCCTGCCATACATTTTGTCTTAACCCGCGCTAGTCCTCTCGAGGCCTATATCGGGTGCAGATTGTAATAAATATACTGTATTTATAAAAGCTGATGTATTAGCTGTAATGGCAGTAAGGAACTTCCTAACGAAGGGCTTTATTAAAAAAGAACTAAATAGCAGGTTAGTAAAGCATATAAATAAGTTTATAGAGAATATACACCATTATATAAAAGTGTCCGTTTACATAACAAGTATAGTAAGTTAAAGCGCCCTTATAGTCGAAACAGCAGCTATCGCTATTATTAGTAATAACGCTCTTAAAGCACTTAAGGTAAGCCTTACCACGCTTATTAGTAAAGGCAAGGTGTAGGGACTTAAGGGGGTAGTAAGCGGGTAATTAAGCCGGTTTACTAATCTTAAAGTTAGTAAGTTAAGCATTTATTAAGAAGAAAAGAGCAGCTTATATAAGGGTTTACAGACTAGCTACATTATAAGTAAAGCGATAAGGAGTTATAAGAGGCTCCTCCTCCTCCTTATCCTTATCCTTATCCTCATAAGAGGGTAAGTAAGCAGGTAAGATTAAGCTAAGCGGCTTAGGCGACGGGGTTAGAGTGTAGGTATAGGGTATAGATTTTTTAACACTTAAATTAAAGTCAGCTGCTGCTCTTAAATAATAAGAGTAAGTGAAACTTATGCTATAAGCACTCTCCGCTTATTATAAAGCTTGTAACTGCAGTTAGTTAGAACTAAAGTAGAAGAAAAAGCGGTAGAAACACTTACAGATAAGTGTGACGACCCTGCAGGCCGTCACTTGGGTCGGAGCGGCCCGACGAATCCCCTGCAGAAAGAACAGTGCGGGAGGACGGTGTACACTGCCCGAACGCACTGGGCCAGGGGTGTAAAGACCCAAAGCCCCTACGGATGTCCACTTCAAAAGTTTTGACCAGGCCAAATAAGGCGCTATACTTTATTAGGACTGTAATTAGTCTTTTTAGCTAGATGAATTTGCTGCTGAGCTTCAGCCACTGAAAACCCAGGATAGGCAAAACCTTGCGCTAATGCCCCACCGATTGCATCCCCTGAATATAGGCCTCCTCCCCTAAAACGCCGATCAGTATAATATTGACACTAGGCAAGCCTAAAAACAGACTAGCGTGTTGGTCAAAACTTTTGAAGTGGACATCCGTACAACCAGTAAGAAAGTGCTTAGTGGTCCACAAGGACTGACAACACCAAGCACCACCCAGTTAACTGCTTGGCCGCAACTGCGTGGTGCACCACCAAGCACAACGGACCAAGCAAGGTACAAAGTACCTCCCAGCTAGTTAGTATAGATAGCCATAGTTGTGTCCACAACCTCCGTGAGGGACTCTGGTTCCTCACGCTAGTATTTAATTGTTCATTTGTGTCCTACTGTTCAGACTCACCTCTGTGCATTATAGTGACAACGACCTACAGTGACATTGAACCCCCGTCTAGGAGTGCTAGCTTAACAAGCCGTCTTCGGAACGCCCCCTACCTGTTAGCGTCCTGCTATACGTTCTGTCTTAACCCGCGCCAGTCCTCTCGAGGCCTGTGTTGGGTGCAGGTTGTAATAATAAGACTAATTACACTTTTAACGAGAACTAGATACGTAAAGCAAGTTAGCAAGTAGAAATAACAGTTTTTTCAAGCAGAAGGTGTAAGACTTGTCAGATATGACAGCAATTACTATCTGTCAGAGTAATGAACGTTCTGTGCTTTTTAGTGCAGTGGTAATACGCGACAATTAAGAGTCTCGGTGCTTCTATTAGCTTGCCGTTTCTAGAATTTGCCACCCGGCGTAAGCGCCAAGACCTTATTAGTTCGAGTCCAGGTGCGGGCATAAATGGAGCTTGGCTGCCTCCAGGAGATAGAATTCTCCAGCTCTAAACCCTGAATAGCTCTAGAGCTGAGGGGGTGTGTTAGATATGACAGCAATTACCATCTGTCAGAGTAATGAACGTTCCGTGCTTTTTAGTGCAGTGGTAATGCGCAACAAGACTTACGTTTTCTTAAGGTGTAAGCCTGCAGTCTTTACGTTAGCTATAGTAGCCGGGAGTAAGGGTGAGAATAGTAGTGTTCTTAATTTTTTTTTATATTTACCTAAAGAAAGTAAATAAACGGGGAAGGATTGTAAGCTCTTAGCATGGAGTTGAGAAGCTTAGACCACTACATAAGCTTGCCGCTTTCAGTTTAGTGCGTGCCGAAAACGCAACCGCGCACTAACTCAAGCAGCACAATTGGGAAGTTACAGGCTTAGCTAGCCTCTGGACCTTATTATTTTCTATTTATAGTGAACTTCTTTTCGAACGTTTAGGCGCTCAGAACGCAGTTCTGAGCACCTGGGGGGTGTGTCGAACTGCAGCGGCAGTTCTTGGCGCTCAGGCGCGCAGCCGCCTTACCGCTCCAAGCTAGCCTGGAGCGCAGGAGCCTTTAGTCATGTGCTCTCCTCACACACAGGGAGCTTTCTTTTGTATTTAGTCTGGGAGCTTCGCTCCCACCCTTTCTGCCTAATCAAGTCACTTTGCAACTGCACTTCCGCTGCTCGCATGAGCCCCGTACCCTTAGTGAAACGTTCCACAAAAATTCTTGCGGTCTTTAACCGTCCGCCGTCGTGGAACTGAGACTTTAGGTAGGGCAGCAGCTTGAGCCACGAGGTGGTCGTGAGCTTGATGTGGCTCAAATCGAACGACTCGAGCAATGCCTTATACCTGAGCAGAAACCCGGCGAGCTCTTAGCGCTCCGTCTCGACATTTTTGATGGAGAAGCGTTTCAGCTTCGGCCAGACGCGATCCAGGGGACGACATCACCTAGCGCAGCCGGGGAAGGCATGGTGCCGCTCGGCTGCGAGGTAAACTCGGTCAGCTAAATATCGAAGTCGACAACGTTGGGAATCGTCTCCAAAATCGGACGGAGGGTGCCCCTCTTCATCAAGGCACGGCACTCGACCAACTCGCGGAAATCTCGGCTGGGCTTTTCTCCACCCAGCTCTCATCCTTCTAGCTTACCACCTGGAGCGCCAGCTTGAAGGTGGCAAGGTTTTCTAGGAGGTTGGGCGCCAGGCTGTGCAGTCCGAACTGCGTCTCGTCCAGAATCTCAAGGTGGACAACTGAAGCTTGGATGTTTTGTAGCTGGATGCCCGCCCCTTCTGCGCCCTTCAGGAAGGCCCGCAAGCCTTCTTATGAACTCGTCTTTTGTCAGGTGTTCCATTTCTGAATACCGATTGTTTTTAATCTGATTAATCGACATTACAGTGCCAATTAAGGCCTTATAAGGTTTCGATCTTTCTTTAAGAACTTAGCTAAAGCTAAGATAACTTTACAGTGTTAAAGGATAAAGCTTTTATTATAGCGTTTAATCAATCGGATTGTTTTAAGTTGATGGTTTCTTTCTCCAGAGAGCTGTCCTCTCTTTTCCTTTTATCCTTCTTAGCCGGCCTATTTCTGTTAAGCAGAATTACCTTTCGGTAACCTGATAAGCTTCTTTTCACCGTAAGACGTGACGGTACGACTCTGAACGGCGTATCAGCAAGCCAAGATGGGAAAGCTATCAGATTTATGGGTCTACAGTCCAAAAAAATCAACGCGATGTCACTCTCTGTTAGCTAGAAAACATGCGATATCGGTCCTCAGGGTGCTACGTAGCTATGACAGGTAGTGGGTAGTAGCTATCAAACAGCTGGCTCGACGACCACAGTCCCCCTTTCTTCCTGATTCCGATATAGTAAATGGACAAAATAACCAGGAAGGCGACAACGCGATCCATGATTGCTTCCCCAAGGTAAAACCAAGCCAGCTTATTTGTGTCTTGGCGCCTAGCTGAAAGGAGCAAGGAGAGCTCGGTGATACCCCAAAACCTCCCGATGAGAAAGACCATGGCGGCGAGCGTCAAAAAGCCGATTAGCTGTCCGTACGGGAAAGTCAGCAAATACAAGACAAATTAAAGGACTCGGGTCAGAGTGCTTACAACTTTCAGTTCCCCAGTCTTTGACGAAGCCATGGCGGCCCTGACAGCGGCCACCATCACCGACATGGAGCCGACAATCAGGAGCATGACTGTAACAAAGCTAAGAATCGCGGCAGTTTTGCTTCCGTTAAATCGGTCATCGAGTCGTGGAAGGGAATATTTCGACGAGATATTGTTGTTGACGAACAGTACAGTAAGGATGAACTCAGTCAATGCAAATATACTGGCAACTGTCGAAGAGGCATCGACTACAGCGCGGGCCAATGGTGACGGATCCTGCCCGGCGAGCGAGCTCACGCCCGCGGCAGTTTCGGAGACCATGACGGCGCAAATGGCAGCGCCGAGTCGACGGAAGAAGCGCCCAATGGGCTCAAGACGACGAGCATGAAGGAGAAGTGCCGCGCTATCGCCGACTTCATAACTAGCCGGGGAGTGGAGGAACGCGTAGATGGCGGAGGCTGTCATGCCGAGAAGGTTGCCTCTGGTCTAGTGTCAGTCGCTGCCCCTGACGGTCCATCTGCAGGCGGGAACAAGCATCAAAGTCGGAGTTGCCATACATGAACACTGTTACCATCGCGCCATAGAGCCAGAGGAAGCATTTTCGAGCTGCATCGCCCTTGATCTTGATGCGAAAGATGGCGCAGACGAAGGTTATGCCGATGGCGAGAGCGGCGAGTCCCTCGAAGACGGCGCTGGTGCCGAAAACGCCTTCGGTTGACCAATTTACGCGACTTGCTTTGGCCATGAATAGGTATTGTTGGAGGTGGCCCGTGAGGGAAAGGAGTTTGTCAAATGGATGCTGTTAACATCACCGGCCGCGTCGCGGAAGAAAAAGGAGATTAGTAGATGAGACGTGCGCTGAGGCCTCTCCCAACCCCTGTGCGTGGGGTTGGGTTGTATTGAACCAAAATAGCCACACCGAAAATGCCTTGGCACCACAGTTCCGCCCGTCCTGGCAACCAATAGCGTCTACTTAATACTCCGAAGCGGGCTTTGATATCGCCAACCGACAGGCAAAATACAACCCCCGGTTTCCAAAGCCATACAACAAAGCCCCTCGAGGATGCCCGAGCTACAACCTTGAATAGAGTCAAAGAAGCCTCGCCGTCCTGAGCCAGGTCCTTAAAAAGACCCTAAGCTCGGCGTCAAACTCGGTTGAGCCGTCGCGCTTCAGAACGTCTGTGGTGGGATTAGCATCTCCCCATATGAGAAAGGATTAGAAGATTCGAAGCTTACCAATAAGGGTGCTGGGGGTTGCAAGCACGAAAAGAGCCGGGGCGGGGAGAAGCAGAACGGTGAAGAATTTTATGGCGATTTGGGTGAGCAAATGCACGGGGGTCTGGCAAAGCTCTAGGTTGGGCTGGTTGAGATCTGACGGTTGTGATTCAGCGAAGAACTTGCGGAAGTGGCAGACACTAATCTTCCAAGAGGGTTCGCGCAGCGTTTAAGGGACTAACTAGAGGGAATAGCCGTGTATGAAAGCACATTGTGTGCTCCAGCGTCGGCGATTATCCTAAGACGCGTTATCGCCGGATACCCAGCCGGATACGCGCTGCATCAGTTGCAACCAATTTATGCGGTTTAGCTCGATCTCCGCCATTGTTTTGATTTGGCCCCTAATCAGACGCGGCTCCACTGCTGCGTCCCTTGACTCGAGGCTGTTCTGGGTATGGATTGTGACTGAGTGACTGGGTGATGGTTGAGTGAGTGATGATCGAGTGACTGAATGATGATGGGGTGATTGAGTGATGAAGTGAGCGATTGAACGGCGAGTGACTAAGGCCTTAATCAAGATGAATGAGATGCGGTTTTGCAATCAGCGTGCGAAGCAAGGATTCCCCCGTGCGAAATCAGCTCTGCTGAGATGGGTGGGTGGCGGATGCGTGTGCCTACCGAGGCTTGGAGAGTCGCATGCTGCATGGGTTGTGTGGTTTGGAGAGCTCGGTAACGAGCGGGCAAGTTGACGTGACCGGGTCGGCGAGTCTTGGTTTCGAGCACACAAGATGCCAAGGCTGGGCATACCGCCGACGCAAATGCCAAAGATTTCATGTTGACTTTTTAGGTTGAATTCTCGCTCTTAGTTGTATAGCGATGATGGGATGGCTGGTATTTAACATATATTACAACTTTGCCGAGATTCAAGTAACCAAGAAATGCTCAACTCAGCCGCAGCAAAAGCGGGATGGTTTCGGCTAAAATTTACCAAGACGGTCCTATTATTTGTATTGATAAACTCTAAAAGCTCTTCCAGTCTACAACTACCTCAGCATTAATAACGGCAGCACTTACGATGGAGTTGTGAATCAAGCAAGCGCTTCGATCTGGCAGAATTTTATACCCACTAAGACACATACTATATCCTGCATTGCGTAACTATCTCCTGTTACCGTAAAGACTTGATAAATCCGGTTTTCCTCTTGGTCTGTGCGCTAAATATGGACCCTATACAAGAGCATCACGCTGTTTACATCCTAAATCTCTGGAGCCTCTATTCTCCCTCGGTGTGTGAACATCCTGATGACACCAAGCTGTTCTAACCATCCAGTCCCGTCTACTTTACAACGATAGAAAACACTGCTGTCCATGGTCATTGATATCGTCCGCCCCCCCAGCAAAGCTCCCTGGCCTACAAAATCAAAAGACGTCCGTGACACCTCTAGGCCACAGCTGTCGCGTTCATCCGGTACTTGGCTCAGATCTCATAAATGCGCGCCGTCTTGCCGGGGGTAAACTCGCTCGTCAGAGCTCCACGACACGTAGCTACGCATGGGGTGGGTCATGCACACGCCGCCGTAGTCCTCGGCCGTGATGTTGCGAAAGTAGGCGTTGAGCGTGAGGTAGTCGCCCACGTTCCGCGCCGCTTCCATGTCGTCTAAGATGGTGCTGGGGCTCACGCGGTGGCCGGTCCAGAGCGGGTTGACAGTCCATCGGTTGTGAGCCTACATGTGGTTGAAGGTGATGCCGGTGGGCTTAAACAGGTCCCGAATGGCCTGGACCTGCTTGTCGACTTCCTCGGGCTGGGATGTGTTAGCGGGGAGCGGGATGGTGCGTGGGACTCTGCTTGACGAAGCCGAGGGCTGAGTATCCAAACTTGCCAACTAGACAATTTCGAGCAGCTACAGTTTATCTATACCTACCTTCCAGAGCCTCTTGAGCATCCGCACAGATCCACCCTCTAACATCCCATCCACGATTTCTTTGTCAAAAATCCTCTTGTGGTACCTGGCATGAATCCCGCCCGTAGCGAGCCTCGAACCGCAGCGTCATGCCGACCCCTGTCATCGGCGCCGAGCTCATCCCAATTATCGGGTTTCTGCTGAAACCCACGTGTCTGTGCTACAACAAAGTACCATCTCGAGTCCGTAGAGTTGCACGCTGCACCCCAAAACCGTTTGTGGGGCTGCTTGCTGACAGCCCCCTTTTTTTTGTGGTCGGGCGGTGGATGGCAAGGGCATTTTGGGGCACATGCTCGTCTCGCATCCCCACAAGATCATCAGTTTACACCACGCCAAGTCCCATCTGATACTTCGCTGTGCCTCCATGGATTTTTGTATTACGACACACCAGAATTGCGTGGGAAAGGTGTCAGCATCGGAACCCGGCGCTGAAACCCAAGGACCACCACCACACGTGCTGATAAGCAGAATGGGCAAATTGACAATACCCAAGGTGTCTCAAGTTATTTCCGGAGCTACCCCTAGCTGCAACTGGATTTCTAGCGCTTTAGTAGGAGCACCTACCTTATGATTTTTAGACGGCTTAAACCTTAAGCACTTTTTGACCAAGGTCTGCAACCATAGTGCTCTGCTCGGCCATGGCGTAATCACAAACAGCGAGGCACAGTGGATCTGGGGGACAATAACTGGGAATGTATAACATCTTAAAATACAGACCGAACATAGCAGGCGTCGTATCAGCGACGTCCAGCTGCGCGCAGATAACTAGCCTACCTACACGTCCAGGTAGTATTTCCCTTCGGCCGGCGGCCCGTTATCGTTGGTCCGCGCCAACTACACGCGAACGTTGGCGTGCTTACAGATGTCGGCCTCGTGGGCTTGCAGCTCGATACCGGCGGCCACCAGGTCCTCGTCCGACTCGAACTGGTGCTGGCTCTTATTAGTGGCCGTGGTCGCCTAGCGCAACCCGAACGTGTCCTGCTCGGTGGCGCGCTAGTAGGGGGCGTAGCCGGGCGTGGCGTCGGTGGCGGGCTTGTTGGTGTTATTGATGGTCACTCCGACGACCGACAGGCAACGCTCCAGCACGGGGCAGCAGAAGGGCGTACAGGCGGCGACGATGCCCAGCAGTATCTTGAACGCCGTCCACGTGCTGATAGCGATGTTTATAGCCAGCATGTCCAGCGGGCTCAGCCCTAGCTTAGCAAAGTCGGCGATGATGAGGTTCTTAACAATGGACGATAGGCTAGCTAAGATGCCCATGGCCATGAGCCCGCCCAGCACGACGCGCTCACACAGCGGCCATCTAAGGTCCCACAGGAAGCTAACGGGTGCCAGCGACAGCAACACGTCGGTAAGCACGCTAACTACAGCACCCGTCACAGCCGCGATGCGGATGTCGCTCAGCGGCAAGCACTACGCCGCCTGCGGGTCAGCAAAGTCGCCCCACGCCGCCGCTAACGGCCAGCATAAGAATAGGATGAACCACATGTTGCCAAACCCGTAGGCTCCTGCCAGCGCGATGTTGGTCCAAACAAAGGCCCGGTACCACACGCCGCTCTGGGTGCGCAGCAGCGTCAGCCCGACCGACGCCTTAATAAAGGCCATAGCTATAACCTAGATAGGGATAGCGAGGAAGGCGCCCTTCTGTAACTTGATGGATTCGGTAGATTTGAGGGGGTTGTAACTGCGTGATTGTATATTGCTTATATGAACTCTGTTCTACTATTCTGCAAGATCCAGGCTTCGTCACTATAGTGGTTAAAGCCCATTAGCGCTCTGGCAGTGCCAGGCATCCAGTCAGCTCCGCTAACTAGATGCCCAGGGCCCATAAACCCCCTTATTTCTAACAACAGCTAGAGATACCTGGCAGCTGCACCAGCAGGGTAAACAGAATTTTTGTCAAAGTGATTAGCGGAAAGGCAGGGGCCAGGCTTTAGGACCGCCAGTTAGTACTTTATCTGCCCAACGCTTAGCGATACAGTCAAACTGTTATAGGGCCCAGAATTGGGCCTAGGTCTCACACTTACAATTAGCATAACTAAAGTGCTATAACTATTTTTACTGTCATTAAGATACCTAGTATACCAAATACTACAGCTTTTAACAACTTCTAAACTCACTATAATAACTATAAAGTATATCTACTTACTATTACCTACTTATTTAAAATTGCTAGCGTCACTTCGTTCGTCATTACGCGACGGCCCTTCGCTACGCTACAGGGCGCTCCATTCTTCACTTTCGTGTGACGACCCTGCAGGCCGTCACTTGGGCCGGAGTGGCCCGACGAATCCCCCGCACAAGGAACAGTGCAGGAAGACAGTACACACGGTACTGCGCACTGGGCCAGAGGTGCAAAGACCCGAAGCCCCTACGACCAACCAGCAGTTGCTCAGTCTTAGCAAAGGTGCTTACCTACTGAGCATCTGTAAGACCTCTAAGTAAGGAGTGCTCAGTAACAGTTTGCTCAGTTCCTCACTAAGTAACAGGCCACTGAGTAAGGTATAAGGTACCTCTAGCTGGTTAATATAGATAGTTATAATTATACCTATAACTACCGTAAGGGACTCTAGTTCCTCACGCTAGTATTTAATTGTTTATTTATATCCTACTATTCAGACTCACCTCTATACATTATAGTAACAGCAACCTACAGTGACATTAAACCCCTATCTAAAAGTATTAGCTTAATAAGCCGTCTTCAGAACGCCCCTTACCTATTAATATCCTACTATACGTTCTGTCTTAACCTACACTAGTCCTCTTAAAGCTTATATTAAATGTAAGTCGTAATATAATATTAACGTTATAGTTTTAAACGCTGTTTATTAAATTCCCAGACATTACCTCCCTCTTACTAACATATTAACTTCTGGAAAAGGTAAAGGGGTTAAGGAGACGTAAGCCTAGCCTTAGCTCCTTACTATCGATAAATTAACTGTATACTTTAAAGACTTAAACCTTAACTAGTAAAGACTAGTTAAAGAACTTAACGAAACTTTCCCTAAAGATATTAAAAGCTACATTAGTTTAATTAAAAAACTTTAAGCCCGACTTAACGTTATTAAGCTAAAGAACAGTAACCTTAAAAGCTTACAGAAGAAATAAGTGAAGCTCCCCTTACTATCGCGTTTTAAAAGAGACTCTACGTAACTAGAGTCTTAAATAGCCTAGCTTTAAAGCTATATTACTTATTACAATAAGTAATTTTTTAAGGAAGAAGGAAAAGTTAGGTTTACTAGAACATTACTAGATAAAGTAACCGCTTGCTAATATAAACTTTATATAAAGATAATTAACAACCTTTTTATAGATAGAGTATGTAAAGAGGCTTCTAAGACGTAAACCCTCTTTAATAACTTTAACGTTTTTATTAACTAACTTTAAACCGAGTTTAAAGAACTAAACACCTTAAGACAGGCTAAACAGCGCCTTATAACCTTAAGGCAGATATCCTCAGTCCTTAAGTTCTTTACGCACTTTAAACTAAAAGCAGTAAAAACTAAACTTAGCTAAAAGGCTTTAGTAATGCTGTTCTAAAGTAGCCTGAAGGAACATGTCATTAGAGACCTTTATTAAAAGGATCGACCGGACTACCTTTAAGAGCTAGTTAAGATAGTTATTAAAGCTAATAACCAGTATTATAATTATTATTATTAAAAGAACTATTAGAAGGAGTGGACCCCTCACCAGCTAAGTAAATTAAAGAAGGGGAATTAGTCGACCGTAATAAGTTACTACCCTAAGCTAATAGATATTAGTATAGTAAACTGCTAGAATTAACTTAACTGCGATAAGCCTTAATAGTAGTAATAATAGAAGCAGTCTAAAGATCTGTCCCAGATCCAGTACTTTAACTGCAATAAGAAAGGCTATATAACGCGGCAATGCCTATCGCTAAAGTAAGTCAGCTAAAAACCTATCTCGGAAAAAGAAAAACACGTTAAGTTTAACTTTAAAGACATTTATGTTAAGATAGCAAGTAACGAAGAAAACTGCACCTAAATAAACAAGTGTAACTTAAGAGATAAAGAAGAAGAAGAACCCTAAGATGTAATATACCCAGTCTTTAAGGGTATTCTAGAAAAGTTAATTATAGAAGTGTAAGTTATAAAAGACTGACTCTAAAATGGAAACTTAAAACCATTAAAGGTACAGGTTACAGAAGACTAACTTTAGGAAGAGATGTTCCAGTTAGCTATTATAAGCCTTAAAAACCTCACCTTATAAGCTTAGGAACTAAAGAAGTCCAGAAAAGACCCCGACTTAGAAATCACCAGAATAGTAAAGGGAGTCGAAGAACTAGCCCTCCAGGCTACCTAAACGGTAAAGCAAACTTTAGAAGGTAAAAGAGAATAAACTAAAAGAGTCGAACTGGAGAAATAAAGGTTTTTCTTAACAGTACCTCCTAAGACTCTTAAACACTTTAAGCACGTTAAGTAAATCAGCACCCTTACCTCCTTAAAAGAAAGACAGCTTAAATAACTACCTTACACTAAAGCCAGTATACTTTAGATTAGTACCTTAAAAGTCTCCTAAAAAAACATAAGGTTAACATATTAGCAAAGAGTCCAGAAGCTAAAGGAAAAACATTAAAAGTTAATAGACGAAATAGAGGACCTGTAAGTTGAAAACCTTATTATAACATCTAAGGACAGAGCAGTAAAAATTAAGTTATAACTCCGTAACAGAGTTCACTTTACTAACCAGCTCAAACACTAACTCGTTAAGGAAAGACACTTTGTAAAAGAATAAGCTAAGTTATTACTATTTAAGTTCTAAGAAGAGGTTTAAGAGAAATAACATACATAGAGGTAAGTGGAAGAAGAAAAAGAATAAGGTATTACTTCCCCCGTTCCGTACTCTATAACTACAGTACTAGCAGTTAATATCGACTACCTTAATTACAAAGATATATTATAAATCGATTACATATACAATAACTGCACTTTTAACCAGCATTATAAGCCTAAAGCCCTTTATAACTACTTCCCTAACACATAAAGGCAAGACTACACTGTCGCAAAAGTAAAGTTAGAACTAACCTATTATTAAGTTTCTTACTCCCTAACAAAAGAATCTAGTAATAAGTAAAAAGTTACTGTAATTAATTAAGCTCCCGCCACGTGCTAACAAAAAAGGATACTTAATAACTACCTAATTGTAACGTACTTATTATATCTTAACGGAAAAGCTAAAGAGTAATAAAAGCGGGAAGATTACTAACAGATTTAAGAGTAAAAAGATATTACTGTAATCTAAGCCCGTAAAGTGTACTATCGACTTATTAAAGACTTTAAAAACATCGTACTATTCGAAATTAACTAAACACTAAAGTGTGAAAACCTAAGAAAGGTTAATCGCTAAGTTTATTAAAGTTACCTATTTTTCCAGAAGGAATTAAGAAAAGGCTACAAGCCCTTTAAAAAAGCTGGAAATTAGTAATTCGCTAATTAGCAAAAACCCTAAGAAGAAGAAGAGGTACTTAAAGGTTAGGTTAAATAAGACCTTAAGGACAGATAATTACTATAACTTAGATATTAAAAGAATATAAGTATTATTCTGTTAATATCAACATAACAGATAGAAAAAGGAGGTTATTTAGGGCAAAAACAGTAATTAATAATAAAAGTGCTTTTAACTTAATACACTCCTTACTAATTAACCGAAGGAAACTCCCTAACAAAAAGTATAAAGAGGCTATTCCCATTCGAAATAGAGAAGAAGGCCTGTACTAATATAATAATAACAAAGTTACCTATCACTTACTACTCCTAATTAAAATAGATAAGGATAAACAATAAGTAGACTTTAACGTTACACTAGTTACAGGTTACAATATAATCTTAAATCTACCTTAATTAAAAAAGTATAACCCTGTAATTAACTAAAGGAGTAACTACCTTACCTTTAATAAGTCCCTTAACTGTAATCACTATTTAAAGAAAGCTAAGAAGGCACCGAACTATTCTAAAGATATATAAGGCACTTAAAAGCATATTAAACCCTTAAAACTAAGCACAGTTTAAGTTAGGTTTACTAAGACAGTTAAAAGACTAAAAGGTCTACTATATTACTTAAATAATAATTTAAAAGGTAAAAAGAAGCTAAAAGCTAATCTACAGATAAGCGAAAAAGTTAACTTATCTAAAGTACTTACAGAATATAAAAAGTTCACCCTATTTCGAAAAAAGATACCGTAATTACTGGACTATAGATTATAAGACCACGAAATTAAGCTAAAGCTAAAAGTAAAACTCCGTAACTTCTAACCTTACCACTTAAATCCTTAACAGGTTAAGGCTTTAAGGAAGTACGTTAATAAGAACCTGAAGAATAGGTTTATCGTAAAGTCTTAGTCCTTAGCAAGGTACCTAATACTGTTTGTCCTAAGAAAGGGAGACAGTAAGCTACATATAGTTATTAATTACCAAACGTTAAATAAGGATACAATTAAGAACCATTACTTACTGTTACTTATTATAGAAATGTAAGAACAGATTATTAAGGCAAATTAGTTTTCTAACCTCAATTTCCCTATAAGATTTAACTACATTAGAGTAAAGGAAGAGGACAAATATAAGATAGCTTTTCAGACTTATAATAAGTATTACTAATACTATATTATACTAATAAGATTAACAAATACCCTTATAACCTTCTAAGGCCTTATTAATAATATTCTCCGTCCCTTCCTTAATAAGTTTATCTTTATGTACTTAGATAACGTTTTAATCTATTCCGAAACTTTAAAAGAATACCAAAAGCATATATAACAGGTTTTAATAGCTCTCGAAAAAGCGAAACTAATAATAAACTTAGAGAAAAGCCACTTCCACATTTAGGAATTAAACTACTTAAGATTCAAAGTAACCCTTAATAAGCTTAAAATATAACTGGAGAAGACAGAAATAATTAGGGAATAACCTACTTTGAAGAATTAAAAAGAGTTATAAGCCTTTATCAGTTTTATAAACTTTTATCGCTGTTTTATTAGGTATTTTATAAAAATCGTAAGACTACTCCACGAACTTATAAGTAAGGGAAAACCGTTTAAGTGGACTAATAGACAGTAAAAAGTGTTTAAAGACCTTAAATACGCCTTTATTACAGTACTAATCTTAACCCTTCCCGATTTCTTAAAGCCTTTCTAAGTCGAAACAGACTCCTCGGAGTTCGTAATCGGTAAAGAACTTAGCTAAGTCTAAGATAATAAGAAACGCTACCTAGTTACTTTCTTATTAAAAGGAATCTACAGCTTAGCCTTACGATATCTAATCTATAATAAGGAACTAATAACAATTATTTAGTATTTTACTAAGTAAGCACTGTACCTAAACAGTACGGAAAAACCAGTTTAAGTCTTCTTAAACCATAATAACTTTTAGTACTTCTTAATTAAGGAACTTAATTTATAGTAAGTATAGTAAATAGAATTAATAGCCCTGTTCCACTTCTAAATTCACTACGTTAAAGGAAAAGATAATAAGTAAGCTAATGCTCTTAGTTAGAGACAGGACTATAAAGATACCAATCCAGTCCTAATCCCCGTTACTATATTTAATAAAGCTAAGAACAGTACTTTAAAACATACGTTATAAATATTAGATAACTAAACGCTAAAATAAACTATTAACGTCTGTATAAACTTATAGATAAAGTATAATATTTATTAATAACAGTAGGACTTTTAAGTAAAAAAGTTAATAAAAAGTACTTATAAGTATAAATACTTTTTAGGAGACTTCTTAAGGCACGTATAAGACTGTGGTAAGGAGTGCTTAAAGTATCTAAACTATAATAAAACTAATTATTAACTAAAATAGCTACTAAAAGGTGTAAACGGCACACCTAAACTAAAAGTAAAGCTTTAGTACTAAGAGAAACCATATATTTATAACTTAAGTAAACGGAAGGAGTATATCTAGTAGGTCTATAAGTCTTGACTCGGAGGATATATAGGCTAAGCTAAGACTCTCGCACAGGCTTAGTAAGCGTACACCTTCTTAGGAATGAAGAAACTGGTTAAGGAAGTAGTCGATAACTGTAATATTTACTACCGGAAGCAGAACTAGCGTTATAAGCCCTATAGACTTCTTAAACCACTTCCTATATTATAAGCACTATAAAGTTTAATCTTACTTAACTTTATCATTAGGATCTTAAAGTCTAAGGACCTTGTTATAAGAGTTACTTATAACTAAGTCTTTATAATAATCGATAGATTAACGAAGTAAGCTTACTTCTTACTAACCTTAAAAGATATAACAGTAAAGTAACTTACTTATATCTTTAAGAAAGAGGTAGTTTTACAATACCTTTAGTTAAATAATATCGTTACGGATCGAGATAAACTAATCGTGTCGAAGTTCTAGTAAGGATTAATGTAAAAGATAAAAGTAATAAGTAAGCTTTCGATAGCTTTCCACTTATAAACGGATAGCTAAACGGAGTAAGTTAACCAGATACTTATAACGTATCTCCAAGCCTATATTAACTTCGAATAAAATAATTAGTTTAAGCTGTTACTAATAATATAGATAGCTTACAATATAATACCAGTTAAGTTAACAGGTATATTACCGTTCTTTACTAATTATAGTAAAAAGCTTAAACTTTATTAAGGCCTACTTACTAATACCCTTTAAGCTGCAGTTTATGCAGATCGGATGTAAAAGCTATATAACTACTTATAAGCCGAACTTAAGTTCACACGCGAATAAATGAAAAAGTTTACTAACAAATACTAAATTAAGTAACTAATACTTAAAAAAGGACTTTATTATAATAGCGAACGAGTCGAGGGACCGACTTTCTAGGAAGGGGACTACGTTTACCTTTTTTCACGAAACCTGCATTCGAAACGACTTAGTAAGAAGCTTAACTTTAAAAGGTACAGACCGTTCTAAATTAAGAAAAAAGTTACTACCTTTAATTACGAACTAGACTTACTTACTAACATAAAGGTGTAAATTAAGGTTTTTCATATCTTACTTTTAGAACTTACCTTAAAGAGAGTTCCTTTAGAAAAGAAGATTAAGGTCGATACCGATAAAGATAAGTATAACGTTAAGGAAGTTATAAATTTATAGAAGGGAAAGAACACGTTTAAGTATCTTGTTAAGTAGCTAGATTACAGCCCTAAAAGTAACTTGTAAAAGCTAGTTAAAAACCTTAAGTGCCTAGACCTAATTACAGAATTCTACCGAAAGAATCTAGACTAACTAAAACTACTAGTAAAGAATGTAAGTTGAAAGTTAAACTAGTTAGTGTAACCTTAAGGAAGTAAACTAACTAGTTTACTTTAGAAATAGAAAAAATAAGATAAGATCTAACATCTAAACTGCTAAACTGAAGAGTAAGACTACCGTAAGACTTAAAGCTTAAAAAGCAGCAGGAAACTCTTTAGTAAGTATAGAAAGACATTTATTAGAAGCCTTAACTAAAGTTAAAAGGACCTTAGACCTAATAAAGAGGTTAGGCCTTTAGGGTTCTTAGTGAGCTTTACACAGAAACAAGTACTACTAAGAAAGGAAGTTAGCAAAGGAAAATAAGCGCGCTGCCTCTATACTAAAGAACCATCTCATTTATTAAAAAGAAAAAAAAAAACGACAAACTAGGTTAAAAGGAGGTTGCCAATTACAGCGACCCCCTATAAAAAAAACTAGTAAGTGTTCTTACTAAAAAGCCTCCTCCTGCTCCTAAAAGCGAAAGATCTCTACCTCTTAGTTAAACGTAAAGAAAGCTCGCTCTTCTGTCCTACGGTACTAAACTTCAATCCGTTTAAGTTAAGTAACGGCCTTACAGAGCTTTTAAGTTTTCAGCTCTAAGTTCCGCGTAACAGTGTCGTGCTTAACGTTAAGACAGCACTTCTTAAAAAGAAGCTGCTAGAGGAAAACGTCACTGTAGCCGAACACGTTACATAAAGACGAAGCCTTTACGAGTAAACATTCGGAACAACTGTCTGATTATGCAGTAACTAGACAGGAAAGCGATTTTAAAAAATAACGACTATAAGGCGATATTTGTAATCTAAAAGTTGAAGTGAAGTCCGTAAGGTTACAGCAGTAAGAGGTGCTGTTTTTCGAAATACGCTTTTACACACGGTTAGCAGGTATAATTACGTTAGGAAGGAAGGAACGCTCTTATTAGGATTCTTTGTGGAAAAAGAATATTAAAGAGGGGGAATTGTGTAACGACCCTGCAGGCCGTCACTTAAGCTAGAGCGGCTTAACGAATCTCCTATATAAGGAACAGTATAGGAAGACAGTACGTATAGTATTACACACTAAGCCAGAGGTATAAAGACCTAAAGCCCTTATAACTAACTAGTAGTTACTTAGTCTTAGTAAAGGTGCTTACCTACTAAGTATCTATAAGACCTCTAAGTAAGGAGTGCTTAGTAGCAATTTACTTAGTTCCTTACTAAGTAACAGGCCATTAAGTAAAGTATAAGGTACCTTTAGTTAGTTAATATAGATAGTTATAGTTATACCCATAACTACCATAAGGGACTCTAGTTCCTCACGCTAGTATTCAATTGTTCATTTATATCCTACTGTTTAGACTTACCTCTGTACATTATAGTGACAGCGACCTACAGTGACATTAAACCCCCGTCTAAGAGTGCTAACTTAACAAGCTATCTTCGGAACGCCCCTTACCTGTTAGCGTCCTGCTATACGTTCTGTCTTAACCCGCACCAGTCCTCTTGAGGCCTGTGTCGGGTACAGGTCGTAATATTTCGCTCCTGGCAATTTTAGCGTAGGGTATTAAGCTTATTTAAATAAGTACAGCGAACAAAGCGACAGAAACCTGTCCAGAGGCTAATATATTTATTTAAAGAGATAAAAGAATAATTAAAAATAAATCTTACTTTTTAAAGCTTTATTTTTTAAGATTTAAAGATTTTATTTTACAGGGTTTACAGGCTTTCTTCTACAAAGTTTATAGGCTTTCTTCTATGGAGTTTACAGGCTTTATTTAACAATTTACAGTTTACAGTTTTTTTTTCACTTTCACAAATGCAATTCGAACTGGGAACCTCTTTAATTTATATTACGCTATTTACCACTATACTATTTCTATTTCTATCTATGAAAAACTAAAGGTTTTTTTTAATCTAACTGGGTGAATTAGAGTAATAATTTAATAGTTTTTAATTATTAGCCTACATAATCAAATGATACGTTTTATTATGCATCAGGTGATGTAGAATCCGATTTTTACTCTATTTTCAGGGTTAGGGTTAAGTGAAGGGAGATATTCAGCTTCAAAGTGAAAAAACCATGACTTTTACAGTTATTATTTTAGTTTATAATATAGAATAAGGTAGTATTATATGTAGATTTTAACTGTAATTCTTAATCTAAAGCCCGATTTGGAATAGCTATTAAAACCAGAGAGATATTTGAGTTTATGTTAATGTTATTATTATTATTTAGGTTTAAACAGTAATATCTTTGTTATTATAAGCCGTATAGTAAAAGGAGTTCCAGTTCTGTGTTTAACATAATAAACTGTATAGGAATCGTATTTATTACTTCTTATTATGCTACTTGTTAACAGGTTATTATTATAATAACTATTATTATCCAACTTTAAACACTAATATCTTTCTCATTTTAAGCAGTATGGTAAAACAGATTCCAGTTCTGGATTCT